>Ga0318533_10002217_pt1 | contig 10143 bp, 8 predicted proteins | sample GRESIP053b4f27_FD_203675 | JGI IMG/M metagenome (GOLD analysis project Ga0318533, IMG submission 203675) | Tropical soil microbial communities from Luquillo Experimental Forest, Puerto Rico - GRE.SIPMG.053b4f27 | ecosystem: Environmental > Terrestrial > Soil > Tropical forest > Bulk soil...
TTAGCGCAACTGAAAGAGCCGACACCCGGTGTAAAGGCTGCTGAAGGTGGCGCATTGGAGGTTTCCGGCCCGGGGACCTCTGCCGCCAACCCCCAGCAAGCGACGGATGAGCGTATCTCACGCATGGAAGAAGACCTCGCTCTAGCCGACTCAAGAATCACGGAACAGAGCCAAACCAAGGTCGAGAGCAGTTCCAAGTATCGTTTGCGTCTCAGCGGGCTTGTCTTGTTCAATTTGTTTGTGAACCGCGGAATCGTGGACAACCAGGATGCGCCGCAGTTCGCGAAACCAGCCGGCCCGCTGGACTCATCCGGGTCTTTCGGAGGCTCCGTCCGTCAGTCACAACTTGGACTGGAAGCCTTTGGCCCCAACGTCGCGAGCGCCCGCACCAGCGCAGAAATCAGATTCGATTTCTCAGGCGGCTTTCCCCGCGCTCCCAATGGCGATGTCACGGGCCTGGTGCGGATGCGCACGGCAGCGGTTCATTTCGACTGGAACGACACCTCCATCGTAGCCGGCCAAGACTACCTCTTCTTCTCTCCGTTGACACCCACATCGTATGCTTCGTTGGCGATCCCTGCGCTCTCCTATTCGGGAAATCTTTGGGGCTGGACACCGCAAGTCCGCGTCGAGCACCGTTTTCACGTTTCCGAGGGATCTGCGGTGACCGTTGAAGCCGGCATCCTGCAAACCTTGTCAGGCGACATCCCTGCCTTCGACTATGAGCGGACCGCGACCTGGGGCGAAAGGTCGGGCGTTCCAGGAACCGCGTCGCGCGTCGCATGGCACCGGTCGGCTTTCGGACAAAACATCGTCGCTGGAATCGGCGGCTTCTATGGTCGTCAGAATTGGGGTTTCAGCCGCAGCGTCGATAGCTGGGCGGGAACGGCCGACCTGACGGTGCCCTTCGGCCGGCTGGTGGAGTTTACGGGGCAGTTTTATCGTGGACGAGCGGTTGGTGGTTTAGGCGGAGGCATAGGGCAAAGCGTACTTTGGAATGGCGCTTTCTTCGACCGTAACACGGAAGTCTACGGCCTGGACTCGGTGGGAGGCTGGGCGCAGATCAAGTTGAAGCCCTCCGTGAAGTTCGAATTGAACGGCGCTTTTGGCGAGGACAGTCCGTTCGCGGCCACTTTGCGTCAATTCAGCGCGAATCCGATCTATGCGAATTCGCTGCTGGCCAGGAATCTCACGTCTCTCGTCAATTTCATCTACAAGCCGCGCTCTGACCTTGTCTTTTCGCTAGAATACAAGCGTCTAAAGACGTTCACTTTGGACAGCAACGCCAACACGGCAAACAGCGTGAATCTCGTGGTCGGATATATATTCTAGTGTCTCGCGAAATGGCAAGCTTCCGGGTCGCGACGGAATGGTCTGCGGTGCTGTCGATGGCTTTTGCGCTGGCCGTTCCGGTTCTCGCGCAACAGGCTCCGGTTACCGCGCGCGTTCGTTTGGCTCATCATGACAACGACAAAGTCCCGCGGACCGATAGTGGGATCGTCGTATGGTTGCGGCCGCTCGACCCTGTGCCGGTTCCTTCCAGTTCTCCGTCCAAGAGGCTGAAACTCATTCAGTCTCATAAGACGTTTGAGCCGCATGTGCTGGTGGTGCAGGTGGGGTCGGTCGTGGACTTTCCGAACCGCGACCCTTTCTTTCACAACGTTTTTTCCCTGTTTGAAGGCAAGCGTTTTGATCTGGGCCTGTACGAAGCGGGGGCCACGAACTCCGTTCGGTTTGATCGGCTTGGCGTCAGCTTCTTATTTTGCAACATCCATCCGGAGATGAGCGCCGTGGTCGTTACGGTGGACACCCCGTATTCTGGGGTTTCCGATGCCACCGGCAACGTGACGATCGCAAACGTTCCCGATGGCCGATATGAGGTGCATTATTGGTCCGAGCGCGGGCTGCCCGAGGCCATGAAGCAGATGACGAGGATCGTCGCCATCTCCGATTCCACCCGGAGTCTCGAGTCCGTCGAGATCGCCGAAAATCCGAGTTTCACGAACGCGCACAAAAATAAGTACGGCCAGGACTATGCGCCTCCGGCCAACGGCGACTACCCCCGGCCCTGACCCTGAACGACTGGCCACCGAACCCGCTGCAGGTCAGGCGACATTCATCTTAGTGTAGGTGGCTTCGGGATGTTCGGCGCGAGGCAGCTTTACCAGCACGGTTGTACCGGAGCTCGACGAAGACTCGATGCTGGTCGATCCTCCATGGTCTTGCACGATCTTGCTGACGATCGCCAAGCCCAGCCCGGTTCCATTTGGCTTACCGAAGCTGACAAAGGGATCAAAAAGCGTCTGGCGAATGGCCTCGGCTATGCCCGGGCCCTTATCCTTCACGCGAATTTCGAAAGCGTTTTCCGTCGTGCGAACGTCCACTTGAACGGACGATTTCCCATCCGCGGTCGCCTCGCAGGCATTCAACAGCAGGTTGAAGATCACCCGCTGCAGTTTCTTGGGGTCGAATAGCCCGGGCACATCCTCTTCGCCGGTCATTACCACCTGCATGGTCCGGAACTCCGGCTTGGCACGGACCGCTTCGATGGCCTGACGAATTACCAGAACCAGATTCGCGGGTACGGGCGAAATGGCACTACGCTGGGAAGAGAGTTCGCGCAGCGAGTCGATGAGGTCGGTCATCTGCGTTGCGGCCAGCTTGATCTCCTCGTAAATTTCCCGCTTATCGAGGTTAAGTTGGTCCGCCTCGTACAGAAATTCGGCGTTGGCGACCACCGTCGCCAGATAATGGCGGAGGTCGTGCGAAATGGAGCTCGCTGCCCGCGCCACCGCGGCGATGCGCTCCGATTCGATGCGCTGTCGCTGCGACGCCAGCAACTCGTTTCCCATCTGCGCAAATGCCGAGCCAAGCTCAACAACCTCGCTACTTCCTTCCGGCTTGATGGAATAGTGAAAATCGCCGCCGGCCAGCGCCCGCACGCCTGCGACCAGGTTGTCCAGCGGCTTGGTGATGGTCCGCGCGACGAATCCAAACAATAGCGCCGCCAACGCCACGGCAGCGGCGCCGGAGACGAAAATGATGCGGTTGAGACGGCGCAGAAAACCGTTCGTGGGCGCCAGCGGCATCATCACGAAGCAACGGATAGCCGATGGCGGCCCATTGTGCAGCACGATCGACGACGAGGCATAGTGGTCGGTTTGTAGGGCGATTTCGTTGTCGGCTTGTTTGTTCGATCCATTCGTGCGCAGCAGATTTTCCATCTCTGCTTCGTCCGTGGGCGGCAGGTTCGACGCGATGACCTTGTCCCCGGTGGTGAGCGCGATTTGCCCTCCAGTCACCGCTGCCAGCTGCTGGGCCACTGTCGCGTCAACCTGGTAACCGACCACCAGGATGCCCAGTTCCTGGGCGGTGTTGCCGCGCCTTATCGGCCGTAAGAACACCCAATAGAGCAGTCCGTTGTGGTACCACCAGGACGCGTCTTCCCCCGCATCGAGCGACCGCGCCAACTCCCGTTCGGAAGCGTTTAGCGACCAGCGTGGCTGATTCACATGCAGCGCCATGATCTGCCGGTCCGGTTTTGCCAGCACCAGCAAGTCGCTTCCAGAAAGCTTCCAAAATACTTCGGAGCCGTCCTGGATGGTGGGCGCGTGCGCGGTGGTCATCAAGGCCTGGACCGTGGGCAGGATCGCCAGCATTTCCGTGGTGCGCGAAAGCTGCGCCTCGCGCTGCTCTTGCACACTCTTGAAGGTCTTGACCGATTCCTGAGTCCCGTCCCGCACCTGTTTCTGGATTTCCGTGCTGACGGTATGCCGGATAATGAGCAGGGTTGCTCCGGTGAGCGCGCAGATGATGATTAATGTTGCGACCAGAAGCTGAGTGCGAAGTGCGATATGGGCCATGCTCAGCCGGAGTTTTCCTTAGTTGTTGATGGCCGGCGCAGTATCGAAAACAAATTTGTAACCGGCCCCGTGGACGGTAAGGAAATAACGCGGATTGCCGGGGTCCGGTTCAAGTTTCTGCCGCAGCCTCAGCACATGGTTATCCACGGTGCGACTTGAAGGGTAATTCTGATAGCCCCAAACCTCGTTCAACAGGACGTCCCGAGAATGAACGATTCCGGGCGAGGACGCGAAAAACTTGAGCAGCTTGAACTCCTGCGCGGTCATTGCCACCGCCGCGCCCGCCCGGTCCGCTTCCATGCTCGTAAAGTCGATACGGGCGTCGCCAAAAGTCAGGATCTGGTGCTCTTTGGTTTTCGCGGGAATCCCGGTAAACGCCGGCTTGGCGCTTCCTCGCCTGATGGCGCGCCGGACCCTGGCCAGCAGCTCTTTGGGGCTGAAAGGCTTGGTGACGTAGTCGTCTGCTCCGAGCTCGAGCAACAGAACCTTGTCGTCCACTTCGGAGTTTGCGCTGAGTACCACGATCGGAACCGAAGACGCCAGCGACTTAAATTCGCGACATAGCTCTTTCCCCGACATCCCGGGCAACTTCAGGTCAAGCACCACGGCATCGGGCGGTTGCTTCCGGAATGAATGGAGTCCGGTCGGTCCGTCCCCGGCCAACGCCACCTGCAAGGAGTCCGATTCGAACAGGCGCTGAAGCGTTCTCTGCATCGGACGACTGTCTTCTACTACCAGCACTGTTTCCACGCGCTCACCTTCCGCATCTCGGTCTGGACGGGTCGATTTCGGCATTGCTCATATGATATCAAGCAAAGTGTGTCGCCGTTATGACCATCTCCGTCTCATTCCACTGTAGCGCGATTTCCTAGCCCTAGGGCGGTTCTCACCAACAAATGACGGTGGCTTGACATGGTCCTGACAAACAGACAGGTCCCTGACCTCTTTTTTGCAATATTTGCTGGCTTACCAGCTGTGCATGGTGCCATCCAGCTTCTGGTTTATCGACAGATAGGCCCGCCGGTACGGGTAGTTCGCGGCTAGCTCCTCGTCGATGTCGACACCGAGGCCTGGTCGCTCGCCGGGGTGTAAGCCGGTGGTGCGCGTCGTGCAGCAAGTGGATCTCTTCGCCGAACTCGCGCCGCAAGCGTCCAAATAGCTGCGGCACGAATTCGAGATACCGTTCCGTGCTCCACAGATTTTCCGGCGGAGCGTCCGGCTCCGCAGACTCATAGTGCATCTTTCCGCGTCCCACGCCATAGGTGCTTTTTAGCCCCGGAATGCCGCTTTGCGCGCCAATCGCTTTGTAGCCGAGCGCCAGGTACTCGCCCACCGCCTTCGCGGTATCCTCGATGTCGTTGCCGCTGGCATGTCCGTATACCAGCACGCCGTCGCAGGAAGTTCCTCCCAAGAGCTGATATACCGGTACATGGAGTGCCTTGCCCTTGATGTCCCGTAGCGCCGTGTCCACCGCTGCGATTGCGGTCATGGTCCCCGGTCCGCGACGCCAGTAAGCCCCTTTGTAGAGGTACTGCCAGGTGTCTTCGATTCGCCGCGCGTCGCGCCCGATCAGCAAAGGGATGACGTGGTCGGTGAGATAGCTGGCCACGGCCAGTTCGCGTCCATTCAAGGTCGCGTCGCCCAAACCGTAAATTCCGTCTTCGGTCGTGAGCTTAAGCGTAACGAAAATTGCGCCCGCGGCCGCACACAACCACTTTTGCATCCGTGATTCGCATTGCGTATAGGCATCCTCGCTGTAGAATCTCTGCTGCATTGTCGCATCAACAAGGAGAAAAAGCCTCTTGGGTCATCCGAAACTCGGCTTGCACGACCAAACTGCCGTGGTCATTGGCGGCACGAGCGGTATCGGGCTTGAAATCGCCAAAGGACTCGCCATTGCGGGCGCTAACGTTGTTGCCACGGGACGCCGGGGCAGTCTGGTGCGCGCGGCCGCGGCTGAAATCGAAGCCGTCGGACGCCGCTCGCTCGAACTTGCCTGCGACGTGACCGATCAAGCTTCGCTCGTAAATCTCCTGGATTCGACCACTTCCGCGCTTGGCCAGGTCCACATCTTGGTGAACAGCGCCGGCTACACCAAGAAGACTCCGACCCTCGACGTCGCGATCGAGGAATGGAACAGCATCCTTGAAACCAACCTCACGGGCACCTTGCTCGCCTGTCAGGTCTTCGGTCGCCATATGCAGGAACGACGCTACGGCCGCGTCATCAATATTGCTTCCATCTCGTCGTTTGTCGCTTTGTATCAGGTGGCTGCGTACTCGGCCAGCAAGGCTGCAGTGGCATCGCTTACCAAGTCTCTTGCCGTCGAATGGGCCCCGTTTGGCGTCTGCGTCAACGCCATCGCGCCGGGTGTATTTCGCACCGATCTGAACGCCGCGCTACTAGACGGCACCGACCGCGGAAAGGAATTCCTGCTTCGCACGCCCATGCATCGCTTTGGTCAGCTCGAGGAGCTTGTAGGCGCCGCCGTCTTTTTGGCCTCCGCTTCGGCTAGCTTTGTGACCGGGCATGTTCTCGCGGTCGACGGCGGCTTTCTGGCCAGCGGCGTCAACCAGTAGGTGTCGCTGCCACGGAGGGCGACTTTCCTCCCGCTGCGATCAATCCGCCGAGCTGACGGCGTCTGCGGATTCACGCCTTGCGGAGTTCGTCCGGTCGTTGCGATACCAAACAAAGAGCGCCAGCGATGCCGTGAAGGCACCGACTGAATCGAGTAAGGAATCCCACGGCGACGCGGTGCGCGACGCCACAAACGCCTGATGCACCTCGTCGAGCGCCGCGTACCCGGCCGCGATGGAAAGGGCGGCGAGTGCCCAGGTCCACCGCCATCCGGTTCGGCTTCCTCGCGCGCCTCGAAACAGCAGTACGTAAAAAATGAAATACTCCGTAAAGTGGGCGGACTTGCGTATCAGGTGGTGAAACGGCGCAAACTGTTCTGCGGTCAAGGATGGAAAGATCCAATGAAAGAAGGGGAAGAGAATACGGCTGGTGTGTTCGGCCGAGAACTCGTCCGTGGACAAGAGAAAAATGAAGGCGGCCCACAGCAGGGCGGGCCACCAGGTCCGAAAGAATCCGGTCAGGTAGGCTTTTGCGGGCACGCGCCTACGCACTTCACCGCGTTGCGGCGCAGGTCTCGGGTTTCTCCACGGTTCGTCAGGCAAGCAAGATCTCCGCCATGCGCTATTCCATTCTATAGTTCGGAGCTTCGCGGGTAATCACCACGTCATGCACGTGTGACTCCCGCAGTCCCGCCGCCGTGATTCGTACGAAGCGGCTCTTTTCCGTCAGTTCGCGAAGATTTCGCGCGCCAACGTATCCCATGCCGCTTTTCAATCCGCCCACCAGCTGGTCGGTCAATGCCCCGAGCGGCCCCTTGTAAGCTACCCGGCCTTCGACACCTTCGGGAACCGACTTGCCGCCTTCTTGGGTCTCCTGTACCACACTGTAGCGATCCGATCCCGCGGCCATCGCGCCGATCGACCCCATCCCGCGGTAGGACTTGAAGGTCCGCCCTTGATAAAGGATCGTCTCCCCCGGCGACTCCTCGGTTCCGGCAAACAGGCTACCGATCATCACACAGGAAGCTCCGGCGGCAAGCGCCTTGGTGATGTCGCCTGAATACTTGATGCCGCCGTCGGCAATGATCGGCACGCCGGTGCCCGCCGCAGCCTTGGCGCAATCCATGACTGCCGTCAGCTGCGGCACGCCCGCGCCCGTCACCACGCGCGTCGTGCAGATCGAACCCGGGCCGATTCCGACCTTGAGTCCGTCGATATCCAACGCGATCAGGTCCTTGGCGGCCTCGAAGGTAGCGACGTTTCCCGCCACCAGCTGCATCTCGGGCAAGCGATGCCTGATCGCCTGGATCGCCTCCATCACCTTGCTGGTATGGCCGTGTGCCGTGTCCACGGCCAGCACGTCCGCTTTGACCTTGGCCATCTCGATCGCGCGCTCGAGGAAGTCGCCGGTCGCTCCGACCGCGGCTCCCGTCAGCAGGCGCCCCTGATCATCCTTCGCCGATCTCGGGTACTCCAGTTTCTTTTGAATATCCTTTACGGTGATCAACCCTTTGAGATTGAAGTCCTGATCTACGACCAGCAGCTTCTCGATGCGGTGCTTCTGCAGAATCTTTTCCGCGTCTTCGAGGGTGGTCCCAACCGGCACTGTCACCAGGTTTGCCTTGGTCATCACCGCGCTTACAAGTTGCGCGTGATCCTTCTCGAAGCGCAGATCGCGGTTGGTCAGGATGCCTGTCAGCCGTGTCCCGCGCGTCACCGGCAGCCCCGAGATCCGGTACTTGGTCATGATCTCCAAAGCCTGCCGCAAGGTAATGTCCGGAGAAATCGTCACCGGATCGACGATCATTCCGCTTTCCGACCGCTTCACCCGGTCCACTTCTTCGGCTTGCCGGTCGATCGCCATGTTTCGATGAATCAACCCGATCCCGCCCTGTCGGGCAATGGCAATGGCCAGGCGCGACTCGGTGACGGTGTCCATGGCCGCAGACACCAGCGGCACGTTGATCTTCAGCTTGCGCGTGAAGTGCGTTTGTGTGTTCACTTCCGCTGGCAGGACGGAGCTCTTTCCCGGCACCAGCAGCACGTCGTCAAAAGTCAGCCCCTCCAGGATTGCACCTTCCATCATTCCTGCCTTTCGCACAATTCGCTTCTTAAAACAAGGCAGCCCAGCGGGTGGCCGCTGGGCCGCGAGAAGAACTCATCAAATCGAAAAAATGAATCACCGTGAATTTTCTATTCTACGGGCAAGAGAAAAGATCGGTCAAGTTGGCTGCTAGACGGAGGTCCCCGCCCGCCGATTACGTCCTTATAGCACGCCGTTAGGGGAAAACCGATCCGTTCTCGCGGGCTACCGCGACAAGCGGCGAATAGGACTGCTTCAGCCGCTCGCGGATCCTCTGGGCCTCTCGGGAGTCTGACGCCTTCTCGAGCAGAATCTGCAGCATCGGCTCGAGAAAGCGGTTGTACTTCTGGAGCGTCCGTTCATCTCCCGAGGCCAGCGCCGACAGGATGGCGGTTCGCGTCCCCGGCGTAACCAGCTCCAGCCGACCTACGAACACCCGCGTGGTTTGTCCCGGCTCAGGCGAAATGGCGAGAGGCAGTACGCGATTTACGAACCCACCCGGTACCAGGTAAAGCAGCCGCGATCCTTCTTCGAACCATGAGTCCTTCCATGTTTCGAGCATGGCTTGCGCTTCATCGGGGTAGAGCCCCTGATCGAGCAACGCCGCACGAATCTCTTCTGCCGCCGTCGCGAGCGTTCCATCGAGCCCGGGCGCGTCTATTACCGCAGTCGCTTCGACACTTGTCAGGGAGCGGATTCCCAGAGACTTGCCGCGTCGTTCGAACAGGAACACGTGGGTAGCGGACTCTCCGCTGAGATTTGTGACTTCGATTCTTCCGTCCGATAGGACTCTAGCCGACACGGGACTCGCTTCCGAGGTCACACCTCGGTAGAAAAGAAATTTCTCATACTGCTTTCCTCCTGGCGCGGAGACTTCGAGCGGCGTTGAGCTTGTCGCACGCGCCGCGTAGTATCTGCTCGCCGCACGCTCGGCCGGCAGTTCGCCCTCCTGATTAGGTTTCAGAACGATACGTGCCCAGCTCACGCTGCCGTCCGATAGGTTCCGAGAAAGCGACACGTTAGACTGGTTGCCGCCATTCGGCGTACATCGCGTTGCATGCGGATACCACTCGGTGATCAGGCCTTTCGCGAAGCTGACGTGCACGGACACTGTGGTCTCCCTCGACGAGTAAAAGTAGATGACCGGAGTCTCCATGCGGATGGTCCCGTTCAGGCCCAGTTTGAACTCTCTCGCTTCGAGATGCTCCACGAAATCTGGCAGGTCAGAAGGCGTAGCCCATGGATACCACGAAACGGCCGCGCCTCGATTTCCCGCAATCGAGGTGAACGTGCCCCACTCATGCGCTACAAGGTCGCTTTGTTGTGCGCCGGTGGCGCCTGCGAACGCCGTGAGCAAACCCAGTGCGACGATGCCCGCGAACGCGGCCGCCATCCATCGTCCGCCCCTTGGGGGCAGTCTCAGACCGGTATTCATTGCTTGGCCACCTTGGTTTCGGGCCCGCGCGTGATCATCTCCGCCATCGTTTGCGAGCGGCCGAGAAAATGCGAGTTCAGGTTCCGCGCGAGGAGTTGGTCCGTTTTTGCTCCGGCCAGCGCCTTCGCGGCGTGCGCTTGGTGCTCGGCCGCGGGCCCGCCCAACGTGACCAGGGCCGCTGCGAAC
>Ga0318533_10002225_pt1 | contig 10131 bp, 7 predicted proteins | sample GRESIP053b4f27_FD_203675 | JGI IMG/M metagenome (GOLD analysis project Ga0318533, IMG submission 203675) | Tropical soil microbial communities from Luquillo Experimental Forest, Puerto Rico - GRE.SIPMG.053b4f27 | ecosystem: Environmental > Terrestrial > Soil > Tropical forest > Bulk soil...
GATGCATAGGCGGGAACCGCCCCCGAGACTGGTGGAATTGTGAGCGCGGCGGATACAAGGACCCGACAGGGGAAGAAGCCGCGCGACCTATGCCACGTTACGAGTTCCCGGCGCCTGCGCTGATCGCTGGCCACGGCCCTTTAGCGGCCGATCACGTGAGCTCACGCACATGTCCGATCACATATTTGAAACCCGCTTCGACGGCTGTTTCGGCGAAGCCGCGCGCGATGTAGACCCGGTTCTCCGGCTCGCTCGCGCGCGGCGGCAGGTTCTTGCAGCTTGGGGCGAGGCCCAGGAGGAAGCGGATCATATCAGGGCCGCGCTCCCACCAGAGGCCCGGGGCGATCCCGAAATGGAGGAGACGTCGGGCTACACAGCAGCCTTCGAACGCTCAATGCGGCTTTTCAACCCTTTGCTTGAGATCGAGACTCAGATCGAAGAGACAACCGCGACCACACCTGCGGGCTTGCTGATCCAAGCCAGGCTGCTCGAAGAAACGCTGGCTTTGACACCTAGTAGCGGCAGTCGGCTGCTCGGCAGCATCATCGCCGGTCTTGAGGAAATGACGGAATTCGCAGAGGACTACTGACCTCCCTCCCGACCAAAGCCGTAGTGATGTCGGCACTCCCTTGGCAAGCGGAACTAATAATGGCAGGCGACCCTGGCCATGCTTGGCATTCCGGAAATGTGACGATCGTGTGACGAACGAAGAAAAGGCGCAAAAATGGTTAATAGATAGGAAAACAAAACCAAATCAACGCCCCGGCTTCCTTTGACCCAAGTTTCCACAGAAATACCCACGGGCTTGGTGGAAATCTTTTGACAGTTTTGGAGATGCCAATTGGTGGGGGAAGCGGCTAAGCGCCCGTTTCAATCAGGCTGATCTGATCGCTAAGCCGCGATCGACTCCGCTACCAACGATTTCCAAGGGCGACAAGCGGCTTTGGATCAAGTAAGCCGTCTCGCCGCCTTGCCCACTGTTATCCAGCCTTGACCCCTTAACGACGCCGCCCGCTCTTCTTCTCCACGAGTTCGGCAAGATCCCGGTTGAAGTCGATCACGATTCCCTCGTCATTCTCGTTCTGCCCGCGTATCGCCTTTTGGGACGGGGCTCGCCTTCGTCCGCCAATTGCTCACAATGAGCAATCACCTTGTCGAGATATTGTTTCACTCTAGGCGTGGTAACATCTGCCTGGAGCCTTGGGGTCGTGCCGCTGCTGTGCGATAATACGTGGGAGGTTCCTGTACCGATGACCAGCAATCCGAAATCTGTGCAAAATGGCTGGCGTGCATCTCCAAATTTCCTCGCATTTTGGGTCAGAGGTCCTAGGCAGAGATCAGTGCAGTTAAATCACTGCCCAAAGCCCGAGCGTCAACAGCAAAACCATTTACTAGACGAGCGATGTTACTGTGGGCCCCTTTGAAGTTGCGAGCAGCGGCTTCTCGGCGAAGCGGTCTCGCGCAACCGCATGGTCTTCCGATGGAACCGGTCGGCTAGCATCGACGAAGCCTTGGGTCGGCAGGGCGCAGGCAGTCGGGCAGCGCCTAACTCGTTTGGCGCGGATAAATAAGCATGATCCACCCCGCTCTACTACGGAAAATCGGGTGAGCCGTGTTTACCGAAAATTGCCGCCCGCTTCTCATTGCCTCTGTCGGCAGGTCGTAGGCATTTGTGACAGATTGTAACCAATTATGTCAATAAGTAAGATAGTGAACGATGCTAAAAAGGGGGAGCTTACGTGGTGGCTCGATACCCATCGCCGCTATTTCCTTCGGCCGGGTCACGCGCGCCCATGCAATCACGCCTCCACTTCTGGGGTGACGTGGGAAGTGTATCGCCCGATGGGACTCACGCCAAGCCGGCCCGCGGTGTTGGAAGATGCACCTCGACCATCGGCCGTGACAACGGCCTGTGATCAGGTGGGGGTGGCTTCACCTCGCTCAGCAGCAGGTCGAGCGGGCTCGTTACCTCGCCGATCGCCTTGACGGCGACGCGCGCGTAGAGCGCCAGCGAATCACTTACCCATAAAAGGAAGACGGTCGCGGAACCGATGGTTCGCAGACTCATGGCCGGAAGGGCTTGATCCGACCCGATGCAATAAGAGAACATCGGTGGTGGATGAACCGCACCCCCAGACGGTATGACGCGGAGCAGGTTAGGCGCTTCTCGGACACGACGATCGCGTATTACGATCGATTTGCCCAGGCTTTCTGGAATGGCACACGAGGCCACGATGTCAGCCAAAACTACGCAGCATTCCTCGACGCGATAGAGGGCGACCCTCCTTATTCCATCCTTGATCTTGGTTGTGGACCCGGCCGGGATCTCAGTCACTTCCGATCCTTGGGGCACGAAGCCATGGGGCTCGACGGATCTCGGCAATTCGTGGCCATGGCGCGCTCGCATTCGCAATGCGAGGTTCTCCATCAGGATTTCCTGGCGATGCAATTGCCCGAGAGCCGCTTTGACGGCATTTTTGCAAACGCCTCACTGTTCCATGTTCCGAGCCAGGAATTGCCGGGGGTTCTGCTGGAACTGTTCAAGACGTTGAAGCCGCGCGGTGTGCTGTTCTCCTCAAATCCGAGAGGGAACAACGAGGAGGGCCTGAGCGAGGACCGCTATGCTTGCTTCTTCGATCTTGCCACCTGGCGCGATTACCTCACCTCGGCCGGCTTCGTGGAGGTGGGCCATTACTACCGCCCGCCAGGACGGCCGCGGCATGAGCAGCCGTGGCTCGCGACCGTTTGGCGCAGAGGCAGCCAGCCAAGACGCGCCATATGCTGACACGGCCCGCAATGTCGCGGTTATGCGCACAGCGTCGAGCACCAGTCAGGTTCGCAAAATAAGATCGTCAAAATTCGAAGAAGTCAGGTTCGCATAAGGCTCTCCGGTGGAGAGAACCGGATTCGAACCATCGGTTTCGGTATACGGAATGGCGCTCCCTTTCTGGAGATAGGCGCCATCACAAAGTCCACAAAAAGCGGTCTCGAAACGGCCGCCTTCGTTCGCGGAACCGGAAGTTCGAATCCATTTCCCTCCGGCAGCGAGTCTGCGAACCATCGGTTCCGCGATGCCGGAACGTCTGAAGACGGACCGACAAGGACCGGGCGAGCGCGGGGTGATGGTCGTCCTCGAACCCGGGATAGCTAAGATAGGCTGTGCCCGCTGAGCCCAAGTGGGTCAGGAACGAACCGTCACCTAACAAATTGTTGGCCGGCGCCCGTGCCTTGTCCGAGGACCTCCAGGCGGTGTCGGGCGCGTGTCGCGATGATCGTCGAGGTTGATTTGATTGCTCGCGGTTCGTGAGCCGCCCGGGGGAAGGCGGCGCCACTCAGGCCAGCTCGCGCAGAATGCGCCCAGCATAACGGCTCTTCTACAGCCGCTGCGCTGCAATTGCGGTAGCGTATTGGAGCAGATCGCGCAGATTACCCAGCAACTCGAATAATAAGCGCGCGCGCGGTCGGACAGGTACGGCCGAGCGGCTGCGGTCAGGCGCTCTGGCGCGACGCCTCGACAGCGGACGTGACCGGGCCGCGTCCGGCAACCAGTCCCTGATCGATCTCTTCGAGCGACCGGCCCTTGGTCTCGAACCCGATAAAGGCATAGGCAAAGCCCGCGAGCGCCGACCAGGCCCCGAGATAAAGGAAACAGGGAACGATCGCTGCGATCGTGACATCGGGCTTGACGATATTCGACGAGCCGACGATCAGGGCGAGCCCGATCGGGCCGATAATCTTGCCGATGCCGCCAAAACCATAGGCCGACCCCATCCCGCTGGTCCGCAATGTGGAGGGCCAGACCTCCGCCGCATACGGCCCCATGATTGCCGAGCCGCCATCGAAGAAGAAATCGGCGGCAATGATCAATAGCCAGAACACCGAGACGGTGCCGATAAAGCTGTCGTGCAACAGGCCGGCGGCGACCACCATCACCGCGGCGCCGAACCCCTGGAGCGCGCCTGATGCACGGCGCCCGATCAATTCCGAAAGCCCGGAGAAGACAAAGCGGCCGACGAATCCAGCTAGGCTGACAAAGATGAACAGATAGGAAGCCTCGGCCGGAGACACGCCGAGCAGCATGACAAACAAGGTCGGCGCCCAGAGAATGACGCCGTAGCCCGTCGTCTGCATCCCGAGATTGGTGAGCCAGGACACCAGGAGGCTGCGCGGATATCGGAACAGATCGCTCCACGGCGTCTTCCTTGTCGCCGCCTCGTCAATTTGCGGCAGTGGCAACGATTCCGGGGGCACCTTCAGCGCCCAGGCAAGCGAGCGCCGCGCTTCCTCGGGCCGGCCCATCCGCACTAGCCAGCGCGGCGATTCCGGGACCCAGGCACGGATTAACAGGGCCAACAACGCCGGCACCAGCCCGCAAGCGAACAGCCCCCGCCAACCGATCACCGGCGTCAGAAAGGCGCCGAGAACCGAGCCAATCATGACCCCGATCGGTATAAACGCGGTGACCAAGCCGCCGATAAAGCCCCGCCGTGACGCCGGGACAAATTCCTGAACTAACGGAAGATCGACGCAGTAGAGCCCACCGACGCCGAACCCGACGAAAAAGCGAAAGACCGTCAGAAAGATCCACCCTTCGTCCGGGGTCAACGCCAGGATTCCGGTGGCAATCGAGAAGTTAAGAACGGTGCCAATAAAGACGGCTCGCCGGCCGATGCGGTCAGCCAAGCGTCCCCATATCGCCGCGCCGAGGATCGCGCCGATCCCGGAGGACAGCAGAATGATCGCCGACTGGCCAAAGCTCAGCTTCCACGGCACAACGATGAAGGCGAGGACGAAGCCGATCAGGAAGTAGTCGAAGAATTCAAGCATATCGCCGAGAATCGCGGCGACGACGATCCGCAGCTGGTTTGCAGTCAGTGAACGGGTCCGGTCGAGCCGCTCGAACATTGGGTCCTCCGTCCTTTTGCCAAATGCCGTCAGAGTTGCGGCAAGGGTAGCGGCTGATCGGGACCGAGCTATATGTCGAACACGGTTAGCAGCGCTGCGGTCTCGGCATAGTTGCCCATCAATGCGATAAAATTGACCAAAGCGCGACGACCGAACTGCTGCAGGGCGCGGCCGAAGGTATCGATGCGACCTTTGCGTTCGGGTCGCCGCCTTCTTAGCGGGACCGATGGTTTGAATCCGGCTCCCTCCAGCGAAGAGTCTTCTGCGAACTCGGTTCTCGACTCAGCGGAGTATAGCGGACGCCATAAGCCACAGGCCGCGGCGGGAAGCAGCCGGTCTGCCGGGTCGAGACAAACCCTCGTGCTTAGTCAACTATGGTGTGGTTCTCATTGCGGCATTAAGTTGCACGACCGCTCGAAGGTAGGTTCTAATGCAAAATCCTCGCATCGGTACTTGCTGGGGCCGCTGCGAGGCAGGAAGGCTGAGGAGAGACTGCAATGACCGAAGACGGGATCGGGGTACCGCTTCGCCGGCGCGAAGATCGGCGCTTCCTCACCGGCCGCGGGCGCTATGTCCATGACATCGTGCGACCGCAGCAACTCCATGTCGTCTTCCTGCGCTCGCCCCACGCCCATGCGGAAATCGTGGTGATCGACAAGTTCGAGGCGCTGGCGAGCCCCGGCGTCTCGGCAATCTTCACCGCCGAGGATGTCACCGCCGACAAGCTCAACGGCGTGCCGTGCGCCTGGGGCATTGCGGGAAACGACGGCAAGCCGATGAAGGAACCGCCCCACCCGCTGCTGGCGCGGGGCAAAGTGCGCCACGTCGGCGATCCAGTGGCGATGGTCATCGCAGACAGCGTCGAGGCCGCCCGAAACGCTGCCGAGCGCATCGGCGTCGAATATCGCATCCTGCCGGCGGTCACTGGTGTAGTCGAGGCGATGGCGTCTGGCGCGCCGCAGCTCTATGAGGACGTGGCGGGCAATCTCTGTTGCGATTGGGCCATCGGCGATGCACCGGCAACCGACGCTGCCTTCGCCAAGGCCCATCACGTCGCCAAGATCAATCTCGTCAACAACCGGCTGGTTCCGAACGCAATGGAATCGCGGGCGGCCCTGGCCGAGTACGAGCCCGCGACCGGCGACTACACGCTCTTTACATCGACCCAGCTACCCCATGTGGCGCGGGTGCTGATTGGGGTGCTGATCCTTGGCATTCCTGAGCGGAAATTGCGCGTGGTGGCGCCCGATGTCGGTGGCGGTTTCGGCAGCAAGCAGGTCGTCTATGCCGAAGAAGCGTTGGTGACCTGGGCGGCGCGCAACCTGGAGCGGCCGGTGAAATGGGTCGCCGATCGCAGCGAGGCCTTCCAGTCCGATGCGCAGGGCCGCGACCATGTCACTCGTGCCGAACTTGCGCTCGACAGAGACGGCAAGTTCCTTGGGCTGCGGGTATCGACATTGGCCAATATCGGCGGCTATGTCTCGACGTTCGGGCCCAACATTCCGACCAACCTCTACGGCCCGCTGCTCGCTGGCGTCTACACCACTCCGGCGATCTATTGCGGGGTAAAGGTGGTCTTTACAAACACCGTGCCGACCGACGCCTATCGCGGCGCCGGCCGCCCGGAAGCCACCTTCGTGCTGGAGCGGTTGATCGATATCGCGGCGCACGATCTCGGCATTGATCGTGTCGAGATCCGCCGGCGCAACTTCATCCCGCGCGCCGCCTTTCCCTATCAAACCCCTGTCATGCTGCAATACGATTCAGGCGATCACGACGCCACGCTGGCAAAGGCGCTGGAAGTCTCGCGGTGGTCGAGCTTCGCTACCCGGCGGGAGGAATCGGCGGGCCGCGGGAAATTGCGAGGCATCGGCATCGTCACGTATATCGAGGCCTGCGGTCTGGCACCTTCTCGCATTGCGCGTCAGCTTGGCGCCCGCGGTGGCCTGTTCGAAAGCGCCTCTGTCCGCGTCAATCCCTCCGGCGACATCACCGTCTTTACCGGCTCGCATAATCACGGCCAAGGCCATGAGACGGTGTTTGCTCAGATCGTCGGCGATATGCTCGGGGTGTCGAGCAGTCTCGTCGAGATCGTGCATGGCGACACCGCGCGCAGTCCCTTTGGTCTCGGCACTTATGGGTCGCGCTCTGCCGCGGTCGGCGGCTCGGCCATCGCCAAGGCGGTCGGCAAAATCATCGATAAGGGAAAAAAGATCGCCGGCTACCTGCTCGAGGCCAGCGAGCAGGACATCGAATTCACTGCCGGCAAGTTCACAGTCAGCGGTACCGACCGTAGCATGACATTCGGCGAGATCGCCGGTGCCGCATATTTCCCCCCGGACGGCTTTCCACTCGACATTCTGGAGCCCGGCCTCGAAGAGATCGCTTTCTTCGATCCGGTGAATTTCACCTTCCCCGGCGGCTGTCATGTCGCCGAGGTCGAGATCGATCCGGATACCGGCGAACTGGCTTTCGTCGCCTACACCGCCGTCGACGACGTCGGCGTGGTGCTGAATCCGATGATCGTCGAGGGCCAGATCCATGGCGGCATCGTACAGGGCGCCGGCCAGGCGCTAGGAGAGAACTGCGTCTACGACCCGACCAGCGGCCAGCTCCTCACCGGTTCGTTTATGGATTACCGCATGCCCCGCGCGGATGACCTACCGATGATAGCGGTGTCTACGCAGAGCACCCGTTGCACGCACAATCCGATCGGCGTCAAGGGTTGCGGCGAGGTCGGTACGATCGCCTCTCCTGCCACGGTGGTGAGCGCGGTGGTCGACGCGCTGTCGACCTACGGCGTTACACATCTCGACATGCCGGCGACGCCGCAACGGATCTGGCAGGCCATCCAGACGGCGCGCCAGCCCGCTTCTGTCTGAGGCGTCTGCAGGGAACCAAAAGGCTGAGTGATGTACCAGTTCGAGCATCGGCGGGGCACGTCATGATTGTTTACGGCTCGATGGATCGGCAGGCGCTCGACGCCGCATACAATAATTCCGTCGCGGTGGCCGACAGCGACCGATATCTCGCTGATTGGCTGCGCCGCAGCGAGGCGCTTCGCGCGCGCACGCCGGATCATCTCGATCTGGTCTATGGTGATGCGCCGCGTACGCGGCTCGACTTCTTCGCCACGAACCGCACCGCCGCCCCGACGCTGCTGTTCTTCCATGGCGGCTATTGGCAGCGCAACGCCAAGGATGGCTTCAGCTTCGTTGCCGAAGGGCCGCTCACCCATGGTTTGAATGTCGCGGTCGCGGGCTACACGTTGGCGCCTGAGGCTACGATGGACGGCATTGTCCGCGAGGCGCGCGCAGCGCTCCATTGGCTGCATGAGCATCTCGCGGCTTTGGGAGGCGATCCAGTGCGTCTCTACATTGGCGGCTGGTCAGCTGGCGGCCATCTTGCCGCGATGCTGATGGACGAAGGGTTAGTAGCGGGCGGCCTTTCCATCAGCGGTCTTTTCGATCTGGAGCCAATCCGTCTTTGCTACCTCAATGAGAAGCTCGTCCTCGACGCGGAACAGGCGCGGCGCAACAGCCCGTCGCTGAATCTGCCGGCACGCGCGGCCAAGCTCATCATCGCCTACGGCTCGGACGAGCTGCCCGAGCTGAAGCGTCAATCACGCGAATTTGGAGCGGCGTGGAGCGCACACGGCCTTCCGGGAGAAATAGTCGAGGTGACCGATTGCCATCATTATTCCGTTCTCGAACAGCTTGCACAGCCGGATGGCGTTCTCGCGAAGGCGCTCGCGGTCGCTGCCGGAACCGATCTGGACTGACGATGATGCAGCGCGATGGAAGCGTTGAGGAGATCTAGAGTCTAGGTTAGTGCTGCGGCTGCGTGAGCCGGGAATGATCAAATCGAGTACGCAGAAGATCCTGCCGCCAATGCCGATTGGCGCTTCCTGAATGAGCTGAAGCGCGATTGAAGGCGTAACCAACATGTGGTGCCCGAAGGGAGCCCGAATAATAACTGCGTTCGGCCGATGGAGGTCTATCCCAATGGCTGGAGATCGCGATCGCTTTATCTACGGCCGGGACCGCCGTTTGTTTTCACTCGCTAAGGATCTTATCGGCCCACTCCACCAACTCGACCAAATCTGGAGGAGTAACAAACCGAGCGGTCTTTCCTTCTAGGTCAGCATCGCGGACCGCACGGGCCCGTGAGCACGCGGTTCAGATATTGAGCGGGATTTTGTAACCAAAGGTTTTGGGCATGATTTCAGATAGAGGCGGCCACCCAACGGGTGTGACTGAATTCATCACTTCATTTTTCATAAGGTTTACTGCTTCGCCAAGAAGAAATATGTGAACATCATGCCCCGCCTCTGCGAATGCGTTCGCATGCAGAAAGGCAAACGCAGCTTTCGTAGACTCGTCCGAACCCCATGCGCTCTTAATCAAGACCTTCATCTCTGGTATCCCGATAGTGAGATTTCTCAGGCAACGAATACTACCTCGGTCCTGGCCTCGGGCCAACGAGCCCAGCTTAGCCAAGACTAAATCCGGATACCGGACGCCGATAGCAGCCTGTGCACCCGGGCGCGCTGCTCGTCGGCAATGGTCAGGCGCTCGGCAAAATCGGCACGCCCGGCTTGGTTGCATCGACGCCGACCTTGGTCAGGGTGTTGTCGACCGGATCCGAGGTCGGGTCGAGAATGACCCCATAGCGCGGTGAACAAAGACGAGGTCGCGGTCGGCGCGAGCGCGCGTCGCGACCGCCCACATCACGTCTGAAAGATTGAAGATGTCGACGTCCTCGTCTACGACGACCACGATCTTGTGCAGTAGGTCTCTGTGCCCAGTGCCGCCATGATTGCCTGTTGCGGCTATCCTTTAGCGGTTTTTTTCATTTGGACGATTGCCATGAAGGCGCCGCACGTGATCGTCGGCACGTGCACGGCAATTGCATTGGGTGGGTTGCGGCGCAACGAGTTCAGGATCTCGCCCTCACGTGCAACTCACAGCTGATCAGGATGTGATCCGCCGCGGTCCCCGAGGCGATCGATTGGAGCATCGCGTCGTGCCGCATTTGGACGCGCTCGGCAACAAACACGTTCTCCGTGCTGCGGTAAGAAGTGTACCCAGTGGATTCGCTGAATGGCCCTTCCGGCTCACGCACATCGTTGAGGATCTTGCCTTCGACAACGATCTCCGCGCCCTCCGGCACTTCGAGCTCTGCGGTGCCAGAGCGGGCCACTCGGTAGGGCTCGCCGAACAACGC
>Ga0318533_10002228_pt1 | contig 10125 bp, 4 predicted proteins | sample GRESIP053b4f27_FD_203675 | JGI IMG/M metagenome (GOLD analysis project Ga0318533, IMG submission 203675) | Tropical soil microbial communities from Luquillo Experimental Forest, Puerto Rico - GRE.SIPMG.053b4f27 | ecosystem: Environmental > Terrestrial > Soil > Tropical forest > Bulk soil...
ATCGAGCGACGTGCTCCATTTCGGCACGTACGGCAGTTGATCGCCGGTGTTCCCTCCGGCATCGGTCGCCGGCGATGTCAGGTAGGCATCGACGTACGCACCCGTGAGCGTGAAAGTCAGGCCGGTCAGCGGCGTCGCCGCCAGCGTCCACTCGAGGCCCTTGGAGCGCGCCGTGCCGCCGTTGGCGTTGATGCCGAACGGAGGGGACCCCGCCACCAGGACCTCTTCGAACACCTGAATCTTCTTCCAGTCGATGAGGAACGCGGCGACATCGACGGACAGACGCTTGTCGAGCTGGTCCGTGCGTACTCCGAGCTCGTAGTTTGTCGTCTGATCGGACTGGTACGTTCTCGGAACGCTGGGTGGCGCATTGAGTGGCAGGTCGTTCGGGCCGCCCGGCCGATAGCCGGTCGCGATCCGCCCGTACACCATGGTGTCGCTGCTCACGTGCCAGCGTGGCGCAATCGAATAGGTGAAGTCGGTGTCGCTCGATTCGCCGGAAGTCAACTGCTCAGGCGTGCCCTGGAGCGTAGGCAGCACGCCGTTGAGGGACTCGTTGGCGGACTGCTTGTTCTCGGACCAGCGGCCGCCAAAGGCCAGGTCCCACTGCGGGCTGAAGTGGTAGGTGAACTGGGCAAAGGCTGCCCACTCGCGATAAAGGGCCTCCAGCGATGAGTTCTCGAGCGAGGGACCGCCCATCGATTGCGGTAGAGGGACGTCCACCTGCGTCGGGATGTAGAAGACCGGCAGCGTCTGGTCGAGCGAGGAGGACTCGTGCGTGTAGAACGCCCCCAGCTGCCACTCGAGAGTCTGAGCGGAGGACGAGGCAAGACGGAACTCCTGGGTCCACTTCTTGATGCTGGTCGACGTGGTCTCGGAGAGGCCAGCGGTGGCGGTTGCCCCGGCAGGGGGTGGCGGCGGAACGAGTGGCAGGAGGCTCGTCACAACATCGCCGAAGGTCCCCGTCCCGGGCCCCGCCCCTGGCGCGGCCGGGACCGAAGTTACGTCAGAGAGCCCGTTCTGGTCAGTCGTCCCGTAGCTCGTGATCGAGGTGAAGTTTCCCCAGCCGACATTCCAGTTGAGCGTGCCACTGTAGATACGGTACTTGAAGTTGTTCGGCTCGTTGATGAAGCGTTGCTGGTTAAACTCACCGTTCTGCGGCTGCAGCTGATTGGCGGGCGGCGTGAGCGTAAGGTTTGTGGCTCCGATCACGTCGGTGTTCGGCGACCCATCGGTGTGCAGGTCCTGCCCGAAGGCGTTCAGTCGTATCGAGAGGCTGTCGGTCAAGTTGACCAGAAACGCCGCGCGCAAGCCGCTGCGATAGCCATGATTGATGTCTTTTTCTCCGAGCGAGGGATCGTCGATGTAGCCAGGCAACGTCTGGTAGTAACCGCTCAGGCGAAATGCGGCGCGGTCACCGATCGGGAGGTTGATCATGCCCTTCCCGATTCCGCCGCCCTGTCCGTGCGCGACATCCTCACCCCCAACCTGGGCTGCCGCGGCAAACTTCGTCGGGTCGGGTGGATTGGTCACGTACTTGAGGAGACCGCTCTCACTGCCGGCTCCATACAAGGTGCCCTGGGGCCCGCGCAGTGCCTCGACACGCTGCAGGTCCCAGGTGTCGAAATCACCGGTGAAACCAAAGCCGTTGACGAGCGCGTTGCTCGAGCCGAAGGGCGTATCGTCGATGTAGGTGGTGACCGTCGAGCCGACCCCGCCGACGTTCTGGCCGCGGAAGGTGATCCGTGTGTTGCCAGGTTCGACGCTGGACAGCGATAGGCCTGGCACTCTGGATTGCAGGTCCGCGAGGCTGACGATCTGCTGACTCTGCAGCTGCTCAGAAGTGATCGCGGTCACCCCCATCGGTACATCGAACAGCCTTTCTTCGCGCTTCTGCGCCGTGACGACCACCTCCTGCAGCGTGCTGGCCGAAGCCTGAGTTGCAGAGGCGTCATCTGCGCGAGCGATCTGAGTGGCGGCGGCCGAGATGCCGGACACCAGAACCGCGACAGTGAGCGACGGCATGTGAGAGCGCTTGTGCATGCTTGTTTTCCCGTGAGGGGGTCGACCCCAGACCAATATTTCAATCATGGCAAATGATTATCTAATTTGGCAAATATTTTCATCTTCAGATCATAGAATGTGGTAATTTTCAAGCGCTAAGATTCTAGTTGCGAAGTTCGTCGCTCCCGTGTGAGCCGCTAAAAAGCCGCTGATAAGAGCTTCAAGTCGTGCCCCAGGGACCGCGGAGGGTGGATGTCGAATCAGTTTTCAGCGGACAAATCGCAGGCCAGACCGGGTGCTGCGCTCAAAGCCCTGCGTATCAAGCATGGCTGGACGTTAGCCGAAGTCAGTCAGCGCACCGGGCTTCCGACCTCGACTCTTTCGAAAATCGAGAACGATAAGATGTCCTTGAGTTTCGACAAGCTCGCTCGCCTCAGCTCCGGATTGCAGATCGACATCGCGGCGCTATTTCGCGGCGCGAATGGTGAGGGTCCGCAATCTGGCGCGAGTGGCCGCAGGAGCATCGTGCGTGCCGGTGAAGGCAAGGCGATCGAAACCAGGAACTACTCGCACCTCTATCCCGCGTGGGACCTGCTCAACAAGAAAATCATTCCGATCGTCGCCGAACTGCATGCGCGGAGCGTGGAGGAGTTCGGTGAGTTGATCCGCCATCCCGGCGAGGAATATACGTTCGTGCTCGAGGGCGAAGTGGATTTCTACACGAGCCTCTATGCGCCAGTCCGGCTCAAGACCGGCGATTCAATCTATTTCGACAGCGGCATGGGACATGCGTACATCGCAGCGAGTGAGGGTCGCGTCCGGGTTCTTTCCGTGTGTTCGGCGCCGGAGACGCAACTGATCGCCGCGAGCACACACCCACCCCATGTGGAGCCCCCGCAAACGCCCAAGGATCCACGCCGCAGGGGACGACGCGGCTGAAGGCAACCCTCCGCCTTTACGCTGCGCCGCAACAAACGTGCCGTGCCCGCTCTGCCATGTCAGGTAGAGCTGCGGGAGACATCACGCCGCGGGTAACTCCAGCAAGGGGTCCGGGCGTCGCCACCGCCCGGACCCCAGAAGCCCTCTCATCGACTCGCGACGATCGTCTGCGGCTTGCTTCCGGTCTTCTTCTGATAGAACGCGGTCAGCAACGGGGCGTTCACCTTTCCGACTGCGTTGCTCTCGGATCTCCTCATGCAGATCGTAGCGGCCGGCAGCTCGCCTCCGGGCTGCTGGCACACATGCCAGGCTGCCGCGTGAATGCGGGCGTAGAGCGCTTCCGCGCCGGCCGGTGTGCCGACGTTCAGATCGGCAAACTTGACGGTCTCGAAGCGAACATCATCACCAGCGTGCGCGTCGAAAGCGGCAAAAGCGCACGCCAGCCACATCGCCGTGGCGTAAGTGAGGATGCTCCGGTTATGGGACTTGGTATTCGAGTTCATGACGGTCTCCTGTCTCCGGGGTTTGCGAACTTCACTGGCGCAAAGGTTGCGACAGACCCCCCGGGAGATCCTTAGGGAGATCTTAGGAAGCGGTGAATCCTGCGACGCAGGCGATGTGACAACCCTCAACCAGTGCCCAGGTCCGCCCCGCCGCATCTGTCTGAGGTATTGCTGTCCGGCACCGTTACGGCCCGTTGGACGCGCCAAGGCACGTCGTACCGGAGAAACGGGCCCGGCGGGGGGACAGGCCAAGTGAGAGCCTTTTCGGGCGGCTTACAGTAAGGGGGCAGGGGGTCCAAGAACGACCGAGCTTTGAGACACGGATATGCTCAACAAAGTACACGTCCGCGCCATTGCGGCCGTCCTCTGTGTGCTGACCGCCGCCACCCCGGCCCCCTCATCAGCCAAGGACGACGGCTCCGACGAATCCCGGCAGATACATCCGGCGATGACCCTCGCCAGTTTGTTTCCGGAAGCCGAACAGATTGGCCTCGCCGTCGCGGTCGTTCCTGACCCGCTCGTGCCGAGATATCGACGCCTGTATGACCTCGAACTCGTGGCAATCGAGCTCGGGATGTTGAAGAAGGGCTATGTGCTGGACCGGTTCTACCTTCCTTGGAACGAGAAGCTCCGGAGAACGGGAGCCGAAAAGCAGACAGCCGGACATGAAGACGCGGAGCCAGCCGATCCACCCCGCCCCGACGGCAAGTCAGCGGACCTTCCATTCAACAGAGGAGCCTACGGACTGTTGCTATTTCGCTGCGATTCCTGGCGGCACGTGCTGGATGAGCACCTCCCCAACGAAGCTCAGACCAGGGAAGGTCAGTGCGGCGGGTCATCCGCCCCAGACACGCCTCAGGGCGCGGGCAACGGCACCCGATTTCAAGCATTGTTCATAGTGACCGACACGTCAACCAAGGGCGTGGAGAGCCGCGCGCTTGGGTGTGTCATCGGCCGGATTACCTCGCAGCTGACGGGCCCGCAACCAGGAGAGAGTCACCGGCTTCACGCGGATACGGATCACGCGGATAAGGCTTGTTGGGCCTGGCAAGACCAACGGCAGGACCAACCCGGCGTCTCCCCGATACGTCGCCCCGATGTCCGCCTTCTGAGGTACCCAGAGGTATGCGAAGAGCGGCCAGCGGCATCCACGTTGGTCGTTCTGGGTCCGAACTTCTCGGGTGCCATCGATTCCGTCGGCGAGATCAGTGAGCGTCTCGGCAACGAGCCAGGTGGCATCACTGCCATCTGTCTTGTTTCCGCTTCGACGACCGACGACACCAATGACCTGGTGAGCCAGCGTTACCCTCGGGTGGGCTATGCAAATCTGGCGCTCGATGACAGGCGCAAGATCCTGCACATCAGGCGCCTCGTGCAGGCACTGACAGGCCAGGCAGTGACAGGCCAGGCAGTGACAGGCCAGGCAGTGACAGACAGCGGTGCTGGACCGGCAAGCCACGATCCACCGGAAGACGCCCGAATTCGGGTTGCCATCCTTGCGGAAGCGTCCACCTTCGGCCACGGCATCTGTAACCAGAGGGACCACACACACAGCTCCAGCGAGGACCACGAATTCCGGGAGTTCTGCGACGAGGCTTTATTCTTTTACTTTCCGGCCAACATAGCAGACGTTCGTTATGGCCTGCAGGAACAACGAAACCTGCAGGCACGAAACAGCGACTTGAAGTTACCCTCGACGAGTGAACATCTGTCCCTCGAACTCGGCGCCGAAAACGGCAGCGAATATCCCGACAGCCAGCAATCGGGCCTTACCTCCGTCAGCGCAGAGCTTGCGCTGGAGCGAGTTCTGGATACGTTGAAGGAAGTGGACCCTGACGTGGTCATTGTTGTCGCAACCGACGTCAGAGATCGTCTGTTTCTGTTTGATGAGTTACGCGACCGGCTCCGTCGTGCAATGCTCATTGACCTCGAGGCGGACAATCTTCTCGGCCATCCGGATTTCCTGCATGCAAGCCGGGGGGCGATCGCAATGTCCTCCGTAAACCTCAGTCCACGGGTGCACACCAGGAAGACACAGGCTGACCGGAAGGCGGACGAGCAGGCGCCCGGGCCCACCCGGGACAGAGCCGTCAATTCGTGGTCCAGCGATGTTCAAGCCCTGCTTGCGCGGGCAGTCACATGCCTGACCGATACAATACCCGCGGGGAAATCCGCAACGAGTGACCAACCGAAAAAGCAACCCTGCGGGTTACCAGTTTCCGCGTCATCGCCCGATCAGCGTCCCGAACGGCAGGCGGTGATCCACGTCGTCACGCTGGAAGGTTTCAAGCGGGTCAGCAAGCCTTTCCCGCTCAATGAGACGCCGCCTGACTCGCGCCTCCTCACCGTCGCAGAACGCGGCGCGCCGGTGCTGTGTGCGGCAGCGGCATGGCTCTGGATGTACCCGCTCGTCATCGCCGGGGGCGGATGGCGGCAACGTTCGATGCGAATAGTCAAGTCCGCTTCTTACATTGCATACGTAGTGTGCGCCGTGTACGCGGCTGTGCTACTGGCTGTCGCTTTCAACATCCAGCAGGACGACTACGACAATGCGGTCCTGTACTGGATAGTTGCAGCGCTCGCGGGCGGATTCGCCGGGATGCTGTTCTGCCTGTTCGTACTCCGCCATGCAAGCCGGGCAGCTTCGCCGTTGACCTATTGGAACGTTTGGGCGCCGGCACTGTTCGCGGCGGCGGCAGCCGCCATGGCCTCGATGCCCCTCTGGTGGCTGCATAAGGCGCAGACAGCTGGACAACCCTTTGGAGCGGCTTTGGATCTGAAGGCGCTCACCCGCCTGGGCCTGGACCCCGATCCGGGTCTTGCATTCCTGCTCCTCGTCGCGGTTGCAACGCTCGCGCTGCTGTACACATCCGTGGTGCTTGCGACCTCCGCAGGGATCGTGAATCGCAACTCCACGTTGTTACGGAACGCGCAGCCAGCACCCGGTCGAAATCCGGTGACAACCGACCTCGGCGAGATTTACCCGACGAACCGCGACGGTATCCACCCTGCGAATCGCCGGGGCATTCGTCACATGAACCCGTTCGGCCTATTGGCCGTCGTCGGCGTCCTGATAGCTGCAATAGTGGGGCCAGACCTCTACATGAACAATGTCAGGCTGACGATCTTCGGTCAGTTTGCATCCGTTGTGGCCCTGCTGGCGATGACGGCAACTACCTGCGCGGCCGCGGTGCTGGCGTGCAGTGCCATCGCTGCCGCCCGCAGGGTAGCCGCAATATCGAAGCACATCCTGATCGTCCGCTCGGCAGCTTCCGCGGCCGCGAGTCCCGGGCCATGGCCGCTCGACCAATTCACTCCGCGCGTATTCCCCGCAACTCCCGTGATCACAACCGTGGCTGATGGCGGGCATGTCGCGAAGCGGTTGCGCAAAACGGACGATTTGACCAGGTGGACCCGGTTGCTGAGAGACTGGCTCTACAATGGTCTGGATACGGGCCAGCACCGAGTGGCGGTGTTCACGCTGCTCGCCACAGAGCTTTCTGTGTATCAATGGTCACTCGCGGGTGCCGTCCTGTGCACCCTCGCCAGCGTCGGGTGCGTCTACCTGTTTCCAATTGAGGCCGACCAGCTGCTGCTGCTCAACTTGCTGATACTCGTCGCGCTCGGAGTCGCTACCGGATACGTAGCGAGCGCCTTTGAGCGCGATGAGTTGCTGTGCAATGTGCTGTGCAACCGCAAGGCCGGGCGCCGGTTCTCAGTGCCGCTGTTCGCCTGCATCGCAATCCCGTTCCTCGTGTTTGCAATCGCAATTGCGATCGCGAACGTTCCAGGTGTCGTGGATTGGGGCGGCGGGCTGCTGCAGCTGTTGAAGACGCTGGGCGTTCATGCCTGAGGGGGTGAGATAGTTCGCCTCGCCCCGACAGAATATACAATAGGGGTACGCTATCAGTCAGCCGCGCTCAACTGCAGTGACCAGCAGCGAGGGTCCGAGTGGTTTTCGCGAGGTTTTCCGTGCCGAGCTGGCGCTCGTCGCGCCGCGCCTGGCGCTGCCCGCGCAAGTGGCCGATGAAGACAGCGAGCTCGCATCGATCGCCGCGGCTCTCGATCGCCCCGATACGGAGGACCTCGCGGCACTGTGCGTCTCGGGCGGCGGGATCCGCAGCGCATCGTTCGCTCTCGGCGTGCTTCAGGGCCTCGCACGCTTCGGCGTACTGAAGCAGTTCCACTACCTCTCGACCGTCTCCGGTGGCGGGTACATCGGCAGTTGGCTGTCGGCGTGGCGGTCCAACGAGGACGATGCGCGGGTGTTCGCGGGTCTCACCTCGATGCCGGCGATCGGCGCGGAGCCATCGCAGATCACGGGGATCCGCGCGGGCAGCAACTACATCACGCCGAAAACCGGACTGTTCTCTGCGGACACCTGGACCGTGGTGGCCATCTACGTCCGAAATCTGCTGCTCAACTGGGTGCTGTTTCTGCCGTTGTTGACCGGCTTGCTGCTGGTCCCGCACCTGTGCGCGGCCACGCTGGCGTGGGCGCACCAGAGCGGCAGGCCGTCGGCTCCCTGGCTCGGGGCGGGCCTCGTGCTGCTGACAATGAGTCTCGCCTGCGGAGTATGCGGACGCTTCAGGGCGCGGGAGCTGTGGCTCACGCAGGCGCGGTTTTTGCGCCTCGTCCTTACGCCTATGGTGCTTTCGGCGGTTTGCTTCACGGTCGGGGCAGCGCTGGGGGGCATCCACACGGCGCTGGCACTTGCCGGCAAGTCGGTCGCCACACAACATGTGGCCGGTGCCGTCGCCGGCGTCGTTATCTATGCCCTGTCGTGGCTGATCGGACGCGTCGCGGCAAGTCGCTGGGACGAAAAGGTACTGGTGCCCGATCTCATTTGCTGGATCCTGGCGGGTGGGGTGGTCGGTTTCCTGATCTCGCTCGGACTGCAGGCCGTCGAGGACCATCATGACGCGCGTCTCATCGCCATCCTGGGCCTGAGCGGCGTCGTGCTCGCCTATCTCGTGGGCGATGTTTTCTATGTCGGTGCGGCGAGCCTTTCGCGCCGGGGAGACATGGACCGCGAGTGGCTGGCGCGCGCTTCCGGATGGCTCGCTGCGGTCGCGGTGTCCTGGGCCGTGCTGAGCGCGCTCTCGATCTACGGGTCGTGGCTCCTTCTTGACGAAGGACCGCGCTGGGCCCACCTCGCATGGGCCAAGGTGCTCGGGATCGGCATCAGCGGCTTGTCAGGCATCGTGACCCTGTTTCTTGGATCGAGTGCGCGGACATCGGCCACGGGGGCCGGTGTGGCGGAGGAGCGCTTGCCACTCACCCGCATTGCCAGCGTCGCCGCCGTCATTTTTGCGGTCAGCATCGGTGCGCTGCTCTCGGTCCTTGGCCAACGGCTGGTGATGTCGTTGTGCCATGCCTGGCATTGGTGTGACCGCAAATATGACCCCGTGGTACTTGCGTGGCTCGACCCGCTGGTGATCGCGGTTCTCGTCGGGTTTTCTTTCTTCGTCTCGCTGTTCGTGAACGTCAACCGCTTCTCGCTGCACGCGCTGTACCGCAACCGCCTCGTGCGAGCCTTCCTCGGCTCCGTGCGCGCGCCGCAGCAGCGCAATCCCGATCCGTTCACCGGCTTCGATCCCGATGACAATGCGCGCCTGGCAGCTGTCGTTCCCCGCAGCGGCGGCGACCGCCTCTTTCACGTGATCAACACCACGCTCAACGTCGTGGCCACCCGCAACCCCGCCTGGCAGGAGCGCAAAGCGGAGTCGTTCGCGATGACACGGCTGTATTGCGGCAATCGCTATGTCGGCTATCGGCCCACGGCCCGGTACGGCCGCAGGTGGGGCGGTATCACCCTCGGCACCGCCATGGCGATCTCCGGTGCGGCGTTGAGCCCCAACGAGGGTTACAACTCCTCGCCGCTCGTCGGCTTCCTGCTGATGCTGTTCAACGTCCGTCTCGGGTGGTGGCTCGGCAATCCAGCGCGCGAGTGTTACGGACGCGAAGGCCCGTTGTGGAGCATCACGCCAGCTCTGAAGGAGCTCGCGGGTGCGACGACCGACCAGGGCCGCTGGGTCTACCTCTCCGACGGCGGCCACTTCGACAACCTCGGGCTCTATGAGATGGTGCGGCGCCGTTGCCGCCGCATCGTCGTGATCGATGCGGGTTGCGACCCCGACATGAAATTCGAGGAGCTCGGCAACGCGGTGCGCAAGAGCTACATCGATTTCGGCGTCAGCATCGACTTCCTTAACCTCGAATTCCAGGCGCGGCACAGCCCGCCGGTGGCCGGCGCGCGTTTTGGCCTCGCGGCGATCTCCTACCCGAAGAGCTCGCCCGGGGCGGCCACCCCGCGCACCGGCTGGCTGCTGTACATCAAGCCGACCTACTACGGCACGACCGAGGGGGTAGGCGTGCGCGGTTACGCCTCCGATCACGCGAGCTTTCCGCACGAGAGCACCACCGACCAGTGGTTCAGCGAGTCGCAGCTCGAGGCCTACCGCGCGCTCGGGGCTCACATCGTCGAGCACATCTGCAGCGGCGGACCGGGTGTGCCGCCGGGCGCGGAGCCGCCGGAGCTTTCGCTCGAGTCCCTGCATTCGAAGGCCCAGGACATTCTTGACAAGAGGCAACCACAATGAAGCGCTCAAGCCTCATGGCGACAGTGACGGCAGCCGCGTGCGGCGCCGCGCTGGCGGCTGGCTGCGTTCCGATTCGC
>Ga0318533_10002236_pt1 | contig 10109 bp, 7 predicted proteins | sample GRESIP053b4f27_FD_203675 | JGI IMG/M metagenome (GOLD analysis project Ga0318533, IMG submission 203675) | Tropical soil microbial communities from Luquillo Experimental Forest, Puerto Rico - GRE.SIPMG.053b4f27 | ecosystem: Environmental > Terrestrial > Soil > Tropical forest > Bulk soil...
CGCGTCTACCGCCAGCCGAATCGGGCTTCCCGATTGTTTATCCACAAACTCCAGCACGACGTGGAGCAAGCAGACGCTACGTCCGTACTTGTGAATAACGGTCTCGGCAATCTTGTTCTCTCTCTCCAGGGCGTCGAGGCGATTCTCCGTGTCGAGAAGCTGCTGCTTTAGGGAGGGATCGTGCGCACCATTGGCTTCAGCCACTCTCTCGCGGAGATTTTCAGATTGCGTCCTTAGGGAATCCCGTACCATAGAGTCGGAACGTGAGTTTCGGTCGATAGAACCGCGTGCTTGTTCTATGCGGTAGATGAGCTCACCTTCCGGCCTCAAGCCGCTATTAAGACGCGCGATTTCCGCCCGCAGCTGAAGCGTGTCCCTACGGCTGCCGCGGACCGAAATGGCCGTCAACACGGCTGCGAAAACAGCCACGGCGCTAAGGGCAAAAAGTGCCGGAATGAGCCACAAACGACGTTTACCGGTAGTGCCGCCACCTAATGTTTCCGCAGCGAAATCCACGTCCTCTCGTCGCGCGGCGTATTTGAGCTTGTTCTCTGGTTTCTGTTCGGGCTGCCGTTCCCGGAACTGGGTTCTGATCTTTGCGGCTAATTCCACAGGATCAAACGGAAATGAAATTACGTCGTCCGTCCCGAGGTTCAGCGCGCGGGCGCGCTCTAGCGCACCTCCCTGTACAATCAACAGCACCTTAGGCAGCAACCCCGGGACAGGCCGGGATTTCAGCTGGGTGATGACCCTGCAGCTCAGGTCAGCGGGTGTCGCTTCCGTTATCAGCACTGCCGGCGTCAGCGCCAGGACTTCTTCGAGAGCCGACGTATTCGCTATCGTAATCTCATAGCCCTCGCTCGCCAGGGCGGCGTTCGCCGCCTCAAGCGAGGCTGCGGCGAGATTGAGTAGCACGATATGCATGAGCTAACCGATGGCAAGAAACCACGCTTCGCTGGTACGGCCACCTCGCAAAATTCCGGTACACGTGTTGCAATCATCGAGCCGAACGACCGGATGGAACGACCACCGGACGCTCAGTAGAATCATAGGCTTACAGCGATTGCGAGGAGGCGCTCAGGAAGGCCGCCGACAGGCACCGGACAGTTTGGTCACAGGATCGACCCTGCACCCCAAAAGAAGGCAAGGCCATCACGCCCGACTCCCTTCCGTTAGAATCGGAGGAAAGGGGCCGCCGGCGGCGCCTTTTCGAGGAGCGATTTCGTGGGCTGCTTCAATGCCAGGCGGAAACCGCCATTTTAGAAATCGACCACTCGAATGAGAGCCTTCATGGTGTGTTGTTGGCCGGGCGCGAGATCGACGGCAAAGTCGGACACGTTGCTCGGCTCAACACAGATCATCCGTGCCCATTCGTCATCCCCAAAATCCGACAACGAGTGAGCCTTCTGCGCCCAGGGATTCCAGGCGACCGTTGTACGGGAATTCTCTTTCGCAACGCGCAAGCGACGTTCCAATACCGGATCTTCCAGTTCGATTTCATCCCTGGTGTCCAAATACACGCGATCGGTTTCTGAAGCGATCACGATGTCGCTAAGCTGCGTCTTCGTGCGATGCGAGTCCGTCTTGTCGATGTAGCGAAGCGCATCCGGGATCCGCGCCCGGGTCATCTCGATGTTGCCCACTCGGAAGTAGGCATGCAAAGCCTCTTCAAAACGAAGGGAAGTTCTTCCCTTGTTGGTTACCACAAGTTCGACACTGAGCTCCTTGCCGAAAGCAGCGCGAAGCACCGAACGAAATTCGGCGGGCCACCACTTTTTCGTCGCTTCGTCGCTTTCGGTGGACATGCTTACAATAATTGTGCCGGCGACATCGGCAATCGAATCAAGCCGCCAAGCTTTTGTTCGCACAAACCCGTGGTCGGGCGCTTCGGGATTGTCGGCTTTGTGTGCAAACCACGGGAAACATACCGGTATGCCTCCACGGATGGCATGACCGTCTTCCCAACGCGACTGCCGGCTGACAAAGAGCACCTCTTCTTCGCCTGCCGGCCTCCATGAGGTGATATGCGCACCGTGCAGGTACATCTCACCCACGCACGCCGGAGAGGTAATCCGTACCTTGCGGAGTCCGCCGTTGCCCTCGATGACCTCGACAACACCGGGAATTTCCAGATGGCGATGCGGATCTCTAAGGGAAGATTCCATGTCCAATCGCTCCTTCAGTTAGCGATCGCTTTTGCCCTGCCAGTCGGCTTCGACAGCGACACGGAAGCCGTCCGGATAACCCGACCGTAAAAGGCAAGGTGTAAGTGAATATTACACTTCTCGGCCAGATCCTCATCCTAGCTTCGTATAAGCAATAGGCGTACCTAAATATCGCCGCGCAACACTTTTAGTTGATCGATTCGGCTTGGAGTGATGTGATATCCGGGGCGCCACCGGGTGGTGCTTTGGGCTTCGGACTGCAGAGAGCGAGCGCACACCGAGACAGGAGCAGATGCAGAGGAGAGTATGAGGAAGGCCAGGGACGTCGCGCTTACTTCCGTCAATTCGTTTGGCGGCGAGGCTCCGCCCGACCCTCCCCTCGCTAGAAGTCGTCCCACATGGGCCCAGGCCGAGGGAAGTCCATTGCCGCTCGGGGTTAGCTGGATCGACAAGGAACAGGCTTTCAATTTCGCCGTGCATGCCGAAGGTGCGGAGAGCGTGACCCTCCTTCTCTATTCCGCGCGCGACCTCGCGAACCCCTTGCTGACGTACTCGTTCGACTTCCTACGCAACAAGTCAGGCCGGGTTTGGCACTGCCGGATTCCGATGAACAAGCTGGGTGAGGCTTGCTACTATGCGTACTCCGTATCTGGACAGCGCGTTTCGCAACTCGACAGCTTTGACCCGCAAAAAGTTCTTCTCGATCCGTATGCGAAATGTATTTTCTTTCCCCCTGGCTTCAGTCGCGAGCTGGCCACTCGAGAAGGATCAAACGCCGGCCGTGCGCCTTTGGGAGTATTGACCGGTCACCGCGATCAGTTTGACTGGACCGGAGACCGCTCACCGCACCATGACTCTGAGGCGATCATCTACGAACTTCACGTAAAGGGATTCACGAAGCATCCGAGTTCCGGCATTCATCCCTCTCGCGCGGGGACGTACGCCGGGTTGGTCGAAAAACTTCCTTATTTGAAGGATTTGGGAATAACCGTTGTCGAGTTGATGCCGATCTTTCAGCGCGACCCTCAGGAGGGCGATTATTGGGGTTACATGCCGTTGAACTTCTTCGCCCCTCACGCGCAGTACGGAAGCACGTGTGACGACAACGAGCAGCATCTTGAATTCAAAAGCATGGTGCGGGCCCTTCACGAAGCTGGAATTGCCGTGGTCCTCGACGTCGTCTACAACCACACCTGCGAGGGTGATCAATGCGGACCGGTCTACAGCTTCAAGGGTTTCGATGCCGCCGGCTACTACATGCGCTCCGGCAGACCCGCTAGCCCTTTTGCCAATTACTCGGGCACCGGCAATACCCTGAATTTCGGGCAGGGACATGTGCGCAAGATGGTGCTGGACAGTCTGCGTTATTGGAAACAGGAGATGCACATCGATGGATTCCGCTTCGACCTGGCGTCGGTGTTTAGCCGCAATGCCGATGGGTCCCTCAACTGGGGAGACGCGCCGATCTTCAGTGAAATTGCAGCCGATCCGGAGTTGGGCCGGCTGCGTTTGATCGCAGAACCCTGGGACACCGGAGCCTATCAACTCGGTCGCGGATTTCCAGGCCTGACCTGGCTGCAGTGGAATGGAAGGTTCCGCGATGATATTCGCCGTTTTGTCAAAGGCGACTCGGGGATGGTTCCTGACCTGATGCGGCGCATCTATGGCAGCGATGACTTATTCCCCGACAACCGTGGAGACGCCTACCACGCCTATCAGACGGTGAACTATATCGACTCCCACGACGGTTTCACCCTGTACGATCTGGTCTCCTACAATCAAAAGCGGAATTGGAAGAACGGCAACAACAACCAGGACGGCACCAATGACAACTTTAGTTGGAACTGCGGACACGAAGGGGATGAAGGTGTGCCACCCGAGGTGTTGGCATTGCGCCGAAAGCAGGTCAAAAATTTCTGCTGCCTGCTCTTTCTTTCGAACGGGATTCCCATGTTTCGCGCCGGTGATGAATTCCTGAACACCCAATACGGCAACAACAATCCCTACAACCAGGATAACGAAACCGGCTGGCTTGACTGGACGCAACTCCCTGCTCACCAGGACATTTTCCGTTTTTTCAAGGGCATGATCGGGTTTCGGAAAGCGCACCCTTCCCTGTGCCGGAGCCGGTTCTGGCGGGAAGAGGTCTCCTGGCATGGGGTTGGCCCGAGCGTCAATTTGTCCGCTGAGTCCCGCAGCCTGGCGTTCTGCCTGCACGGCGCCTCTCAGGGAGATGAAGACATCTATGTAATGATCAACGCGCACTGGGAAGAGCGCGAGTTTCACATCCAGGAGGGTACGACGGAAGAGTGGAGGAGAATCGTGGACACGGCCTTACCGAGTCCCGACGACTTCCGGGAGCCTGGTTTGCCCCTCGCGGCGATAAAATACCTCGTGGCTCCGAGGTCCATCGTTGTCTTGCTTCGGCACCGAGGAAGCTGAAGAGCAAAGCAAAACCCGCGTCAGAGAGTCGATTCGCTGCGGTCGGCAGGAGATTTTCGGCTTGCATACGCGATAGGCCAGGGTCGTAGCTTCATGCCCACCTTTGCCGCGGCGCCGTCGGGCCCCGCCATCACCCAATTCGATGCCCGAAGCGCGCGGAGGATGTGTTCGCGTCCGGCCTCTTCGAGCGTGTTTCTCCCGCGATCTCTCGGATGCATGGACAGCCTCCTCGCAACTTGCCGCCTCGTCCGGCACTCCGTTCTATTCAGACGCCACTGGTGTTATCACCGCAGCCCTTCGGGCTCCGGCGAAAATGTTCGACGAGTACAGTGCGACGGGCCAGACCACATTGGCCCCGATCACGCTCAGCACGAAGGCGACATTCATAATGTTAAGGAGCGCAAAGCCGAGCAAGGCGTAGGGGAAAAAACAGCGACGCACGATGAACTCCAGATGCCGCGCCGCATACATGAAGGGGTTGGATGACCGGCTCTCGGCGTGGTTATGCCAGATGCTCAAAAGCTGCTCGGGACGGCCAGCGGCGAGGCGCTGCCGCTCCCATCCAACAGCGAGGAAGCTACCCACGGCACCCAGGAGCAGAAGGCCGCCCCACAGGAGGTAAGCCTTGGATCCCGAGGCTCTCCATTGTCCAATGGTCATTCCGACCAGAAGAAAAAGGTAGAACAGATAGTCACAGACCGTCTCGAGCCAGCAGCCGAAATCCGATTCTAGCAATTTCAAACGGGCCACCTCCCCGTCGCATCCGTCGAGGATGCTCGCAAACAGGCAGAGAAAGGCGCCAAGGAGTGTGTTCCAGTAACCGCCGAGAGCGAAGAATACGGCGGAAAAAAAGCCCACTCCGAGCGTGAAGAGGCTGACCATGTTTGCCGTGATCGGGAGCTTGATGAGTTGTCGGCTGATCGGAATGGAGATTCGGCGATTAAACTGTGCATACAGTCCATCGGTAGGTTTGACTAGCCAGCGGTCCAGCTTTCTCTCCGCGACAGAGCGGTCTTCTTCTGTCGTGACTCGCTGCCACAGGTCTTCGCTTACGTCCATAGAAACAAGGGAATCGATCGCCCGAAGCGACGCGTGCAGTTCCCCAGGCCCTGGGCGAAGCTCTCGGAAATCGCGCATGCTGTCGATCGACAATGCATAGATTCCGATAGCCCGGTCACCGCTGGTCAGCGATAAAGCCCTGTCGTCGTCATTCCATTCCATCGCCTTGCGAATCAAGGACGGGTGGTATGACGTGCTTCCGTCGACCAGAACCAGGCGCTCGGAGTCTGTTTGACTGGCAACGAGCCGCAACCGTTGTTCGAAAGGAGCATCGGCGTCGACTTCAATCCATTCGACCGATTCGGGGAGACGCCCCGTTCCGACAAGGTTCGGCTGAACACTTTGTTTTGTGGTCGGGTCAACAACGACGACAATCCTTGCGGGGTGCGTCTTTTGGGCGCCTAGGATCGACCGCAGCGAGACCGGCAGAGTGCCGACCCGAGCGACGGGGGAGCTGAATCGACCGGGGTTCGCGCTTCGGTTGTCGGCGACAAAAAGGACGAACGTGACGTTTCCTGATGACCCGAAACCGTTCGAGGCGTCTTGGGTTGTACCCGGATCTTTGGTCATGGTTGCGGCCCTTTCGAGGTTGCGAGAATCATGCTTCCTCCTCCCTTGGTCAAAAACCCGAGGCAGACGCCACCAATGAGGGTCCAGAAAAAGGCCCGCAGGCGCCTTGCCAGGGCCAAGGCGAGTCCGGTAGCGCTGCTCAGGCTGAAGATCCTGCCGATCAGCATGTTTCCGCCCTCGTAGGTTCCGATATTTCCCGGGTTGAAGTTGCCGATTGCGTTCAGAAGTTTGGTCAATCCTTCGATGATCAAGGCTCCCAAGAAGCCAATGTGCGCTCCGAGCAGCCAAAGAACCACGCACACCTCGAGGATGGCTAGGCATTGCCCTGCCAAGTTCAAGGAGAAACTGGTCCAAAACGCCCGGGGAGTCTTGTGGTGGAAATCGAAAAGCGCGTCCTCGGTCGCTTGAATCGTTTCGAACCGTCGCTCTATCGAGCCTTTGAAGGAGCGAATGCGGCCGACGAGACGAGCACTGCCGGAGAGAAACGGCCAGCGCTTTCTCACCGCGAGGAGAGTCAATAACAAAACTGTGGTCGCTACGAAGACAAATAGTCCGGCATAGAGGCGTAGGCCCTCGGAGTGCGATAGCGCGGGCAGGGCCGCCAGAACCCCGGCGACAGCAATAATCATTCCAGTAACAAGATAGAACCCTCGATCGAGTGTGACCGACGCGAGACTTCTGGCCGGTTGCATCTCGCGATTCAATTGCGAGACGCGGATCGAATCCCCAAACGCCTGACCCAGTACGCCAAGCTGCCCGGCAGCCTCCGCCCCAAGGCGAAGCCCCACCAGGCGCGGAAAGGAGATCTGGCTCTGGGCTTGGCCGAGGGTCATCTGCCAAGCCCAGGTCTTCAGAAGATGCGAAACGCCGGCCAAAGCTACAACCGCACAAAACCCCCAACCCAGCTTCGTGAGGTCCTGCCAGAGATGGCTCGGGCCGGCGCGCCAAACCAAGTAGGCCGTCAATCCCGCGCTCGCCAGAATTGCGAGCAAGCGAATCGCCGACTGCGGCCCTCCTGGAATTTTAGGCATGGACGAACCTTTCGAGGATGGGGCTTTCGGCGAAGTCACGTTCAAAGATACTTTCGGTGTAGGCAAAGGCCTCCGGGGTATCGACGTCCTGCCAGTGTCCGTCCCGAACGTCGAAGGCCTTCAATTTGCGCTCCTGGCACAGTCTGCGCATGCCGTCCGAAAGCGAGCAATTGCCGCCTTTATTGGCCGATTCGAGCCTCTCGAACAACCCTGGTCCGCACAAAAACATTCCGGTATCAAGTGCGTCGTATTCGACAAGGTCTTTGCCGATCGCAACGATGTCATTCCCATCGACTTTGACCTTCGTCGCATCTTCTAGGTCAAAGATGCGATCGATGTTGTAATCCACACCGAGAATGACTTCGTCTTCTGCTATGGTTTGCTCGAGTAACGCTCTGGCCGTTTTCGGTTCGAAGATGTGATCGGCCATGAGCAATAGGAAAGGGTTCTCGAGCCATTTTCTCGCGGCCAGCGCCGAAACGCCATTCGCTTTGTGGTAATCCGCGTTTTCAACCAAGGTAACGGAAATGTCTCCGAGGGGCCTTTCGGCAAACCAGCGACGGAGCGCGTCGGCACGATGCCCGACGACAATCACAAACTTCTCGACTCCGGCGGCTTGTGACGACAGCAGGATGTGCTCAAGAAGGGGCGCGCCGAAAAGGGATACCAGGGGCTTCGGAGCACTGCCCGACAGAGAGGCAATGCGGCTGCCTTGGCCGGCGGCGAGAATCAGACATTCCTTAACCGTTGCCACAGGCACCTCGAGGAGTTGCTGCCGCGCAGGATTCATGGCTTGTAAGGCTCCTTCGAGGACATCAGAGTGATTTCGGAGGAGGGCTGACCTTGCGGCGCGTAGTCGAAATACTGGATATGAACGTCCGTGGTGCCAAACAAACGCGCTTCGGTGATGCTTTGCGTCGAGAGTGGAAACCAGAGCGGCCCGCTTTTCTGATACACCTGCACGAAATGCGTGCTTTTGGTCCAGAAGGAGGGGTTCTTTGCCGGGCTGCCCTCGGCACGCACGAGCGCATAATCTTCGGTGTCCACCCAGATACGGCCTTCGAATAGGTATTTGTCCTTGCGCTTGGGTTTTGTCTCAAGCACGTAAGCCTTGCGGCCCGAAACCATTTCCGTCCCCACGATCAGGAACTGGTAGTTCGTGAAGTTGAGTCTAGTGGTTGCCCGCAGCTCAGGGCGGGAGGTTTCAGACTCCGATTCGAGCATTTTCCGCAAAACATGACTGTTCGCGGCCTTCCAACCGTCTTCCGAGACGACTTCGAAATGTTTTGTGCCGTCCGGATCACCTTTTACGCGCACGACCATTTCGGCGCGTTTTTGGAAGTTTTGGTTTTCGAGGACATAGCGACGCATTCCGGCATAGCCCTCGATCGAGGACTGGCGCTCGACATCCTGCGCCGCCATCCGGCTCATGACTTGCTCAGCCGTTGGAAGTGTGCCGGGATCATCCGCGGCGATGGCCGCAGAGGTCGGGAGCAGGAACAAGGCAGTAAACAGCAGATGATTTTTCATCTTTAGAACTCCAGAACGAATTTGCCGCGGTATTCTCGCCACGAGGTGTTGAAGAACTCGCCGAACCGTGCACTGGCCAGATTGTTCTGCACATCGCGTGGATCAAAATGATTGAACAGGTTGAAGACCCCGCCGCCTACACGCGCGGGGATGCGTCTGCCGTGAAGGGGCAACCAGACACGACGGGTAATCTGGAGATCGAACGACGAAAACCGCGGGAAACGATCGACGTTGCGGGGCCCGACGAATGCGCGGTACTGGTCTTCGATCGAATAAGGAAATCCGGTGTGCAGGTCGAAGACCGGAACGACCGTAAGCTTCCAAGGGGCTGCGATTGAACCCCAAAACAAGAAACGGTTTGGCGCGTCGAAAGGCAAGCGACCACGTTCGTCCGGCTGGATCACCGGTTGCGCGAGATTGCCAAAGAATTGATTCAAGTCGTTGAGGTCACCGAACGCGCGGGATCGCACATAGGAAACGTTCAGCAGGCTCTGGCGCAACTTAAAACGTGCGGCCACCTGGAATTCGCGGTACGAATCGGAGCCCTTGTTCGACAGCTCGAGTATTCCGGTGGTCCCCTGAGAGATTGGCGAAACAATCAGATTTTCGACAGGCAAAAATGTCTGTCTGCCGTCGTAATGTGAGTGCTCGTAGCTTAAACCGACGGTAAACTGGTGCGAACCGGCGAACTTCCAGGGAGCAAAGTGGTAGGTTTCCTGCCAGCCGACGCGCGAGGTTTGACGCCTCTGGCGATTGAAGAAACCACCTTCGGTCGTTTCAAGCAAGACGCGGTACGGATCGTTGCTTTGTGCCGTGATGTCGGCATCAAAACGCTTGTAGCTGAACTGTGAGCTTAGCAGCCCGCCCGGGCCGATCGCGTAGCTGTCCTGCACGTTGATTTGGTATCCGCGCTGATGAAAATCCGGGGTGGACTCCTGCGTGTTAAAGGTGTTTAGCCCGAGATAGTCGAGTTTCTGAGGATAGACGGCCACAGAAACGTTGGCCGTCTGTTTCGAACTGATCGCAAAGTCCAGTTGCGTGTAGGAATCGAAGCTCTCGAGTTTTGTATCGCGGTGAAACGCGGGAAGGCTATTCACCGGTGTTTCAACAAAACGGTATTCAAGGGATTGCGTGATGGCGATCTTGTCCTTGAGCAGTGGCCCGGTGAAGGTCATGCGGGGCGTTGCGGCGGCGATGCCTCGGATGCTGTCGCCCTCATCTCGCAGTCGGGGAATGAAGTTCTGGAAGGAAAAGTGAAACTTTTCATAGTCGCTCGTTTTTGTTGCGACGGTCGAAACGGCGCCGGTGAACC
>Ga0318533_10002237_pt1 | contig 10104 bp, 8 predicted proteins | sample GRESIP053b4f27_FD_203675 | JGI IMG/M metagenome (GOLD analysis project Ga0318533, IMG submission 203675) | Tropical soil microbial communities from Luquillo Experimental Forest, Puerto Rico - GRE.SIPMG.053b4f27 | ecosystem: Environmental > Terrestrial > Soil > Tropical forest > Bulk soil...
GGTGGTGGTGCGTGCCCCTTGGCTGACCCAGGGCTACCTGAAAGATCCGGTCAGTTCCGAGAAGCTGTGGACGGGCGGCTGGCTGCACACCGGCGACATCGCGGTGATCGACGACGACGGGTATCTCAAGATCACCGATCGCCTCAAGGACGTGATCAAGACGGGGGGCGAGTGGGTTTCGTCGCTCGATCTGGAAGATCTGATCCTGAAGCATCCGGCGGTAGTCGAGGCCGCGGTCATTGGCGTGCCCGATCCGAAATGGACCGAGAGGCCGCTGGCGGTGGTGGTGGCAAAATCCGAGCCGAGGGTCAGCGAGGCCGAGATCAAGGCGTATCTCCACGATTTCGCGGCCAGAGGCGTCATCTCGAAATACGGGGTCCCGGACCGCATCGTCTTCGTCGAGGTGTTGCCCAAGACCAGTGTCGGCAAGCTCGACAAGAAAGTATTGCGCGAAAAGTACCCCGAATAGCGGCGTGCCTTCCGCCCGCATCGCTGCGGCAAGATCATGAAGAGAACCCGGGATTTAGGAGGAGCGAGCCGATGACAGCGTATAATGCCCCGCTGCGCGACATGCAGTTTGTGATCAACGAATTGGCGGGCCTGAAAAGCCTTGCCGCCCTGCCCGGCTACGAGGAGGTGACACCGGAATTGGCGGGGGCGGTGCTTGAGGAGGCGGCAAGGCTGGCCGGCGAGGTGCTCGCGCCGCTCAACAAGCCGGGTGACGAGCGGGGCGCGTCCTTGACCGAGGGCGGTGTCGTCGCGGCGTACGGCTTTGGCGCAGCGTACCGACGGTTCGTCGACAACGGCTGGAACGGCCTTGGCGGCGATCCTGAATTTGGCGGGCAAGGGCTGCCGGGGTTAGTGGCCGCCGCGACCATCGAGATGTGGAACTCGGCCAATATGAGTTTTGCGCTCTGCCCGCTGCTGACTGCCGGCGCGACGGAAGCGATCAAGGCGCATGCCTCGGACGAGCTGAAGAACCTGTACTTGCCAAAGCTCGTCAGCGGCGAGTGGTCGGGCACGATGAACCTGACCGAACCGCAGGCCGGTTCGGACCTGTCGGCGGTCCGCACCAGGGCGGTGCCCGAGGGCGATCACTACCGCATTTCCGGCCAGAAGATCTTCATCACCTGGGGTGATCACGACATGACCGAAAATGTCGTGCATCTGGTGCTCGCCCGCCTTCCCGACGCTCCGGAGGGCACGCGGGGGATCTCATTGTTTCTGGTGCCCAAATTCCTGGTCGGGGCGGACGGCTCGTTGGCGGGACGCAACGACGTGCTATGCGCGTCGATCGAGCACAAGCTGGGCATCCACGCCAGTCCCACTTGCCTGATGAGCTTTGGTGAGAAGGAAGGTGCGATCGGCCACTTGGTGGGCCAGGAGAACCAGGGGCTCGCGCACATGTTCACGATGATGAACGAAGCCCGACAAAAGGTCGGGCTGCAGGGCCTGGGGATCGCCGAGTGTGCCTACCAGGCGGCGCGCGACTACGCCAAGGAGCGGGTCCAGGGCCGACCGGTAGGGCAGCGCAGCGGCGGCCGCGTGACGATCATTCATCACCCCGATGTGCGCCGCATGCTGCTGACGATGAAGTCGCAGATCGAGGCGATGCGCGCCCTCGGGTATGTGCTCTCGGCCGACGCCGACCTCGCGCACAAGCACCCCGACGCCGCGGAACGCCAACGGCATCAGGCGCGGGTGGATCTTTTGACACCGGTGCTAAAGGGCTGGTGCACCGAGCTGGGCGTCGAAATCGCCTCTATGGGCGTGCAGGTCTTTGGCGGCATGGGATATATCGAGGAAACCGGTGCTGCCCAATACCTGCGTGACGCGCGCATTGCCACGATTTACGAGGGAACCACCGGAATTCAGGCGGGCGATTTAGTCGGACGTAAGCTACCCACCGATAACGGTGAGGCAATGGCCGCCTTGATAGGGGAGATGCGTTCCGTGGAGGGGCAGCTGGGAGGTTCCGATAACGTCGACTTCCCCTCGATCCGCGAGAACCTGACAGCGGGCATCCAGGCCTTGGAGCAGGCTACTCAATGGATACTGCAAACGGTTGGCCGGGATCCTGACGCGGCACTCGGTGCCTCGGTAAACTACATGATGCTGACAGGCTATGTTTGCGGCGGCTGGCAGATGGCGCGCGCCGCCCTTGCCGCCCGGGCGCGACTGACGGCGGGAGCGGACGAGGATTTCTGCCGTACGAAGATCGCGACTGCACGGTTCTACTCAGAACAGATCCTGCCCAAGGCAAACGCCCTGGCGGCTGCGGTCAAAAGCGGCGCATCCACGGCCTTGGCATTGGCGGAGGAGCAGTTTTGAGCGGCGGGTGAGGGATTCCTCGGACAGGCCGCATGATTTGGGTCACCCCATAGGGCGGTGAAGGCCCGGTGGACCCTACGTGTGATCTTGAAGTTCCGTATAGCGCGGGAGGAACGAGATGAGCCTTGCAGGCAAGACGATCTTTATATCGGGCGGCAGCCGCGGCATCGGACTCGCCATCGCGCTGCGGGCGGCGAGAGATGGCGCGAATATCGCTATCGCCGCAAAGACGGCGAAGCCGCATGCAAAGCTCGAGGGCACGATCTACACGGCCGCCGAGCAGATCGACAAGGCCGGCGGCCGAGCGCTTCCTCTGATGGTCGACATCCGGGACGAGGGGCGGGTGGCCGAAGCGGTCCGGGAAAGCGCTGATAAATTCGGCGGCATCGACATCCTGATCAACAATGCGAGCGCGATCCGCACGACCGGAACGCTCGACACGCCGGTCAGGCGCTACGATTTGATGCACCGCGTCAACGGCCGCGGCACCTTCGTCTGCTCGCAGGCCTGCCTGCCCTATCGATGAAGGCGGAGAACCCGCACATCCTGACGATCTCGCCGCCGCTGACCCACGATGCGAAGTGGTTCGCGCCGCATCCGCCGTACAGCATCGCCAAATACACCATGAGCCTCTTGACCTTGGCGCTGGCCGCGGAATTCGCCGAACACGGCATCGCCGTGAACTCGCTGTGGCCCCGCACGGCCATCGCGACCGCGGCTGTGCTCTACGAGCTCGGCGGCGAGGAGATGATGTCGGGGGCGCGCAAGCCCGAGATAGTGGGCGACGCAGCGCACGCGATCCTGAACCTGCCGGCCCGGCAGTGGACCGGCAGGTTCTTCATTGATGATGAGGTGCTGCTGGGAGCCGGGGTTCGCGACTTCAGCAGCTACGACATGCAGCCGGGCGCAACGCTGATCGCCGATTTCTTTACTGAGCCGCTTCCGGGAATGAAAGCTTTTGGGTGAGCAGCGCCGATGCCGCAAGAAGTCTCGGTCAGCCGAATCGACGGCGCCCTCCACATCCGTCTCGATCGCGCAGACAAGCGCAACGCCGTCACCCGGTCGATGTACGAGACGATGGCCGAGGCCATCGCCCAGGCCGAAGCCGATAAGGCGATAAGGGCCCTGCTGTTCAGCGGTGTGGGGGAAGCATTTTGTGCCGGCAACGATTTGAACGACTTTGTTGCCGATCCGCCGACCGGTGCCGAGAGCCCGGTTTTCCGTTTTCTGCGCGCGATCTCGACAGCAAAGAAGGTATTGGTCGCCGCAGTGCACGGTGCCGCCGTCGGGATCGGGACGACGATGTTGTTGCATTGCGACTTTGTCGTCGCTGCGCGCAGCGCGCGGCGGTCGCTCCCATTCGTCACCCTCGGCCTTCTGCCGGCGGCAGCCAGTACACTTCTGCTGCCGCGCGCGATCGGCCACCTCGCGCCGCCGAGCTGGTGCTTCTCCGCGAGGCGATCGAGGCGGAGACGGCGTTGCGATAGGGTCTCGTCAACCGGGTCGTCGAAGACGGCGCGCTGACCGATGTCGCGACCGAAGTCGTGACGCGGGTCGGTTCCTTGCCTCCGTCGGAGTTCGGTTGTCGAAGCAACTTCTGAAAGACGACCGTGGCGGGGTCGCCGCTCGGATCGAGCAGGAGGGCAGCATTTTCGTAGACCGGCTCAGATCTCCGGAGTTTCAAGAGGCAGTGAGTGCCTTCCTCGAAAAAAGGGCCCCCCACTTTTCGCGGTTCAGCTGATTAATTGAGGAGAATTGTCATGCCTATCGAGAAATTCAGTCTCGCCAACAGCAAGGCGTTCGTCGGGCGGGAGCTTGGGGTATCCGGCTGGGTCACAATTGACCAGCAGCGCATCGACCAGTTCGCGAAATGCACCGAGGATCACCAGTGGATTCATGTCGATGTCGATCGCGCCAAACGTGACAGCCCGCTCGGGACCACCATCGCTCACGGCTACCTGACGCTGGCGCCAAGTACATTCGAGGTCGTCGTCAAGCCTGTCGGGATCAGCCAGGCACTGAATTACGGCCTCGACCGCGTGCGCTTTATCACGCCGGTCAAGGCCGGTTCCCGCGTCCGCAACCGCATCAAGCTGCTCGCCGCGGAGGACAAGGGCGAGGGGCGGATGCTGCTGACCACCGAAAACACTCTCGAGATAGAAGGCGAAAACAAGCCGGCGCTCATCGCCAATGCGCTTGTCATGGCGATCGAAGGGCGAACCTCTGCGCACACGCTGTAAGGGAAGGAGAGCCCGATGAAGAATGGCAAGGATAAAGGGGCTGAAGCCGGTGGTGCCGGGGACGTTGCAGTCCAGGCCGCCGAGGGCATTCTCGGACCCAACCCGTTTATCGGGCTGCGCCCTCAGGACATCCTCGGAACCCTAGGGAACATTGGCGGGCAGGCCGTAAAGCAACCGATGCTCATGCTGGAGCAAGAGGCGGCGCTTGCCCGCGACCTGATCTCGGTGCTATCGGGCAATGCTGAAATCGCCCCTTCGCAAGGCGACAAACGCTTTCTGGATTCTGCGTGGAAAGACAACCCGTTCTACCGCATCTCCCTGCAGGGCTATTTAGCATGGGGCAACGCTCTGAAGAGCTTTGTCGAGAAATCCGGGCTGGATAGCCTCACCAAACGGCGGGCCCAATTCGTGGTTTCGCTGCTGACCGACGCGCTGTCCCCGACCAATACGCTGCTGGGCAATCCTGCGGCCCTCAAAAGGGTCATCGATTCCGGCGGCGCGAGCCTGCTGGAGGGCCTCAAGAACCTGCTCTCGGACCTCACTACCAACCAAGGTATGCCCGCGCAGGTCGACAGGACGGCTTTTCAACTCGGCAAGAACCTAGCGCTCTCCCCGGGGGCGGTCGTCTTCCGCAACAGCGTGCTGGAGCTGATCCAATACGCGCCTGCGACTACTGAAGTCTATGCGCGACCGCAAATGATCGTGCCGCCGCAGATCAACAAGTTTTACATCTTCGACCTCTCCCCGGGGAAGAGCATCGTAGAATACCTCGTGAAAAACGGATTTCAGGTGTTTGTCGTCAGCTGGCGCAACCCTGTGGCGGCGCAGAGCGACTGGGGCATGGACACCTATGTCGCGGCTCTGCTCGCCGCTATTGCAGCGGTGCGCGAGATCACTGGGGCCGCGGACGTCAATCTGCACGGCGCCTGCTCGGGTGCGATGACCGCCGCGGCGCTGTTGGGTCATCTCGCGGCGCTGCGGCAGCGGTTGGTCAATGCGACAACCTTGATGGTAGCGGTACTCGGCGCCACCGCCGACTCGCAGCTGGGTCTCTTTGCGACGCCGCAGACCATCGCCGCCGCCAAGCGGAATTCCCGGCTCAAAGGGGTCCTGGAAGGGCACGACATGGGCCGGGTGTTCGCCTGGATGCGGCCCAACGATCTAGTCTGGAATTACTGGGTCAACAACTATCTGATGGGCAACCCGCCGCCGGCCTTCGATATCCTCTATTGGAACAACGACACGACGCGGCTGCCAGCCAAATTTCACGGCCAGCTCATTGACATTTTCGTCGACGGTCAATTTCAGCAACCTGGCGCTATTGAAATCCTCGGCACACCGATCGATCTTTCCGAAGTGGATTGCGACAAGTATGTGGTCGCCGGTATCACCGATCACATTACACCATGGGAAGGCGTGTTTGAGACGGCGCACACCTTCGGCGGCAAGACCGATTTTGTCCTGAGCTCCAGCGGTCACATCCAGAGCCTGATCAACCCGCCCGGCAATCCGAAGGCGAAGTTTTTGCTCAACCCCGATCTTCCGAAGAGCGCCCAGGATTGGCTTGCGGCAGCCCGGGAGGTGTCGGGTTCCTGGTGGGACCATTGGCGGGAATGGCTCGCCGCGCGCTCCGGCGAGATGCGCGCCGCCCCGCAGTCGTTGGGGAGCGAGCGTTACAAGCCCCTCACCAGGGCGCCAGGAACTTACGTCACCGAGTCATGAGCGAGGGGGACGGATCAAGCGTTCACGCGACCACGTAAGTCAGCGGATGCAAGATCGCCGACAGCGCCGCCGACCCGAGTGCTGTTGGCGCGGGTCAGAAGCGGTATCAGCATCGTGCCGAGCAGCGATGTCGCCAGCCAGCGCATGCGGCGCAAGCAGGCTCGGTTCGGTCCAACTTTTGGAGCGCCCATCGTCCAGAAGTAATGCGTCGCAGTCCACGACTGTGGTCAATCGGTGTTCTCCATCAAAAATCTTCGCACCACGGGAGCGACCTCCGTTGCCCGGCTCACGAGGAACAAGTGGCCGTCATCGACGACGTAGAGTTTCGCCTTGCGAATGAGGAGGGCAAGCATCTTGGCATTGATCAGGGGCACGATCGGGTCGTCGTTGCCATGCATCACCAAAGTCGGTTGGCGCAGAGACCAGAGCCATGGAACGCTGGTCCACCCCCATGCACTGAGCAATTGATAGAGGTAGCCGCGACCGCGTGGCGGCCGGATGTGCTGGCTGTGTTCGCGCAGCAACCCGGGATTGCGGCGGTAGGCGCCGCCATAGAGCTCGCCGCCGACGGCGCTGAGGAACTCCGGGTCGGAGTAGCGACGTGGGCTGACCAGCTTGGCGAGTGCCGAGAGCTTGCCCGGCACCATGATTGCTCCGGCAGAGGTGGAGGCAAGGACCAGTCGCCGGCAACGATCCGGGTAGAGGTGCGCGAACTGTTGGGCAAGGGCGCCGCCCCACGAAACCCCGATGACGTCGACTTGGCCCCGATAGCCGAGCTTCGTCAGAAGCGCTGCGGCCATTCGGGCAAGATGCGAGAGCCGGTAAGGTCGAGGCGGCAAAGGCGAACCCCCGACGCCCGGCACGTCAAATATAATGGTCTCCACGCCTTCCAGCGCGGCGACAAACGGTGCCGCCAATTCGAGATTGGCGCCAATGCCGTTGAATATTAGGAGTGGAGGCGCAGCGCGGCTCCCGGCGCGAATGCCGACGCGCAGCATCTGCCCGTCTACCTCGACGCTGCGAATTTCCATACCGGCGCTAGACATGGAGCTGAATATCCTCGGCGGTCTTCCAAGAGGGGACCGAAGCAAGCCATCCAGGAAATTAGTGCCCTCCCGGGCTGGCTCATTGCCGCGAGCAGGCCTCGACGCCGTACGACTCGGTGGTGGAGTTTGGCGGGCCGCGTAGGCGTGCTCAGTGAAGCCGCCTATCAAGTCGCATCTCAGGCCTCTGACCGCATACCCTCAACGGGGGATCCGCCATATGTGCTTCGGGGAGCGCTAATGCAAGAAGCGACTTCCCACTAGCGACGTAGCACGTGTCCAGCCGACCCGGCCCGCGAAAGACAAACGCCGTCATGCCTTCTCCCTTGTCGCCGCCCACATGACCGCCCGTCTTCTTGTGGGAGCACCCGAGGCTGAAGCCTCGACAGCCGCGGGTCGCAGCGGTAGGCTATCAGGGCCCGGTCGTCAGAGTGGCCCGGGACGCACATTCGGGCGAGCAGGCCACCGTGCTGGTGCCCACGAGACGTTCTTCGCTCGCCCGGTGCGGCGATGACTCGGCCACGCTTTCCTGGTCGGAGGCGGACGCGCATCAGGTGGCCACCTCGGCCTCTTGCCCTCAAGGTGGCGAAGGCTTGGCACGGCAATTGACTGCGACCGGCACGGGGGAGCGTCGACTTCGCGATTGAGGAGCGTCGTTTCCATGGCTGCGATTTCTGTCGAGACCGCGCGCATTTCCGCATCCAGCGCGCCGCAGGCGCGGCAGGCGATCACGATGTCCTCATCGCGCCGCTGATCGTCGGCGCGCGCCGGGACGGCGCCGCCGCTTCCCTCAGGTGAATTTCGCGGCCAGCGGTGTCGGGCCGAGCAAGGTCGGGTCGAGGCGCCGCAACAGCATCACCAGCGCCCCCGTCAGCTCGACCAGATCCTTGCGTGCGGCTTCAGAGGTCAGCGCGCCATCAAGGAAATCCGCGCCGGTTAGGTAGACGCTGGTCGGCGTGACCAGCGCCCCGAACCAGCCAAGAACCTGACGCAATTGCGTATCGACGGCGAGATAGTGATGGGCGGAGCCGCCCATTGCAACGATGCCTACCGGTTTTCCCCGGAGCGCCTCGACCGGCACGATGTCGAGCAGGTTCTTCAGGACCCCTGGAAAGCTCGCCCGGTAGACCGGCGCGGCGATCAGCACCGCCGCGGCAGCGGCGATCCGGTCGACCGCCCCACGGGTTTCCGCTCCGTATCCGGCGAGCGGCCGTCCATCGCAGGTGTCGATAGCGGTTTCGGCGAGATTCATCACATCGACGTCAATGTCGCCAGAATCTCCGCGAACCGCCTCCGCCGCTGCGGTGATCGCCGCGGCAAGCCGGCCCGGCGGCGTGGCGGCGCCGACCAGCATCAAAAGCCGTGGAATTCCAGCCATCGCCGAGCCTCCTATCGGATGAAGTAGCAACACGCCTATTCCGTGAGGATGCCTTCCCAACCGCAGCTGTCGCCGCGCTCACTCGAAACTGCACGTGACGCGCCAGCCGCTCGCCCGAGCAGCGGCTGGTTGCCGCGCTTTGTGCGTCGCGCGGCAATGCCAGTCGGCGATCTCAAAGCCGATACGGAACGCCGATGATCCGCACCCGAGAGTAATACCGGGATTCGATCCGCGACAGGCCGCCAGGTCTGGATCAATGGCGAGCGGCTCGAGAGCGTAACTGCGCATCCGATGTTCCGGCCCCTCGTCGATGTGCCGGTGCGCATCTACGACATGCCGCACGACCCCCGGTTTGCAGACGCGCTGAGCTAGTGCATCGAGGCGGGCGAGGTCTGCGCGGTCCCTCTCGAGCTGCGACGCCAAACGCGCTGCGGTCGAGGCGGTGCTGAGCGACATCGGCGGCGTCGTGACGTGGGTCGGCGACGAAACCATCGGCGAGGGGGTGGTCGCTGTTCGATGGGCAGGATAATGCCGTCAGCCACCGCATCCGCAAGCGGATCGCGGAGACGTTCGGCTGGATAATGATCGTCGCGGGCCTGTGCCAGGCCAAGCTCAGAGGCCTTCCGAAGGCGGACGGACCGTCACCCCTGCTGCCGCCTGGGATCTCGCGCGGGTGTCGAAGCTGGTGCTGAAATGAGTAGGCGCACGACCGGCTTTCGCCCGCGCATCGCGGCGGTGGCGGATCGTCGAGATGGACCAGTGGGACGACCTGAACCTTATCGAGCCGCCGCGCCTCGCGGTTACCGGCAAAGACGGCGGCGAGATCATATTCGTCGCCATAGAGGAGGATCGGACCTCCCCGTTCTGAGTTCATATCGTCTCGCGTGAACTCCTCAGGCTCGATATCGGGAATGCCCGTTCTATTCGCTACCTCTCGCGTTGCCGGGGGATCAGGCGCAAGCACAGAACAGCACAAGGCCTGGGCCGGAAGCCGAAGCTCACCGTTCACCAGCTGCGGAGGCGAACGCCGCAGCGACAAGACCCGGCGAAAGCCTTGCCGACATTCGTCCGCTGTAATGGGCCGTTCCCGGCGGAAGGCAGGGAGTAGCTCCCGCGCTCGGCAAAGCTCGTGTGAACGCTGCCGGCAATCAATCAGCCGCTTTTGGCTTCGGTGCAGCGGTCGGGCGAGGTCCGATTGCTCGTGCCCGCTACATATCTGGGCCCCCTGCGTCATCGCGCGAATAGGGAGCGTAGGGCGCCTGTCCTTACCCGGTCGCCACCGGGGCGCATCCGGCAAGCGCCAAGATGACGAATACCGCGGCGAACCATCGATGCGGGTTCATTGTGCTGAGAACCTTTCGCGAAGCCCACTTTGATGTCTTTGGCCCAG
>Ga0318533_10002257_pt1 | contig 10074 bp, 9 predicted proteins | sample GRESIP053b4f27_FD_203675 | JGI IMG/M metagenome (GOLD analysis project Ga0318533, IMG submission 203675) | Tropical soil microbial communities from Luquillo Experimental Forest, Puerto Rico - GRE.SIPMG.053b4f27 | ecosystem: Environmental > Terrestrial > Soil > Tropical forest > Bulk soil...
GGGCAGCCCACCAATTCCTCGATCCGGCGCACATATTTGACCGCCTGCGCCGGCAGCTGCGCCCAGGACCGCGCCCGCGCGGTCTCGGCCTGCCAGCCTTCGACAGTCTCGTAGATCGGCTCGACCTCGGCCTGGGCGTGTTCGCCCGCCGGGAGGTAATCGATCTCCCGACCATCGAGGCGGTATCCCACACAAACCTTAAGTTCTCTCAAACCATCCAGGATGTCGAGCTTGGTCAGGGCCAAACCATTGATCCCGCTGGTGCGAACGGTCTGCCGCACGAGTACCGAATCGAACCAGCCGCAGCGCCGCGGCCGCCCGGTGACGGTGCCGAATTCGCGTCCGCGTTCCCCGAGCAGGCGGCCGATATCGTTCGCCTGCTCGGTCGGGAATGGCCCGTCGCCCACCCGGGTGGTGTAGGCCTTGCAGATGCCAAGCACGTAACCGATCGCGCCCGGGCCCAGCCCGGAGCCGGTCGCGGCTTGGGCCGCAACCGTATTGGAGGACGTCACGAACGGGTAGGTGCCGTGGTCGATGTCGAGGAGGGCACCCTGCGCGCCTTCGAACAAGATGCGCTTGCCCTCGCGGCGCTTCTGGTCGAGCAGCGACCACACCGAATCCGCGTAAGGCAGCACGCGCGGCGCCACCTTCTCGAGCTGCTCGCGCACGTCTGCGACGCCAACTTCCTTGAGCCCAAGGCCGCGCCGCAAAGCGTTGTGATGGGCTAAGAGACGTTCGATCTTACGCCCGAGCGCCAACGGATCTGCCAGATCCATGACGCGGATGGCGCGCCGGCCGACCTTGTCCTCGTAGGCGGGGCCGATGCCGCGTCGAGTGGTGCCCACGCGCGTGAGCGTGTTGGAGGACTCACGAACCGCATCGAGCTCCTGGTGCAGCGGCAGGATCAACGTCGCATTCTCGGCAATGCGCAGGCTATTCGGGGTAACGTCGACCCCCTGCCCCTTGAGGCGATCGATTTCCTCGAGCAGCGCACGCGGATCGATGACGACGCCATTGCCGATCACGGAAAGCTTTCCCGGTCGCACGACCCCCGAGGGCAGCAGCGACAGCTTGTAGGTGATTCCGTCGATGACCAGCGTGTGACCTGCATTATGTCCACCCTGGAAACGAACCACGATGTCGGCTTGCTCCGACAGCCAGTCGACGATCTTGCCTTTCCCCTCGTCCCCCCACTGGGACCCAACCACGACCACATTGGCCATGAGGCGGCTTTCCTCCGCGTCGGCGACGCCCGGGATAATCTCGAAGCGACAAAGGCTTGTCCGGCATTCGGACCCTCACCGGATAAGGAATGATACCCTCCAGGCAAGCCGACACGGCCGCGACGAAGCGAGCCGTCCGCAGCCCAACTGCCTGATTTTGCGGGTCTTATTCACCCCTTGCCGTCGCGCCCCGCTCACCACAGCGGATGATTTGGCTCTCTCCAAGGCAATCTCGCGGCAACATCGCGGCGGCGAGCGTTATGTCTCTCGGTCTTGCGCTGCGAGAGCGGCGTTGCCCCGCGCCGCAGATGCTCGGCCGACGCAGGCGGTCGCGCTCAGCGCCGACCGCGGCGGTCTTTCGTATGGCCGGTGGGCGAGACGGCGCACCAAGCATCGACGATTCAAACAATCACTGGTGTGTGTGAGGCACCTCACATCAGTCGGCGGCGGCGTGCCCCATGCTGAGACATCTAGTTGGCTCGGAGGGAGTCATGGAAAGCAGGACGGAAGTCGCCCACTACGCCGCCACGATGACGCGCGAACTCGGCCGGATGTGCCGCAAGGTCGAATTGGACGACCTGGCATATCTGCTGGAGGTGGCGGCTGCCGAGGCGAAGGTGAGGGCAGTCAAGAATTCGGGGCAAGGCACCGTTCATCCGCTGCGCGCCCAGACGGGTTAGCGCCTCAGCTCAAAACTTCAGCGGTCGCGCCTGCTGCACCTGCGGCAACGCACGCACGGCGGCGAGCACTTGCGGCGGCAAGTCGCCATCGATCTCGATCAGCGCGATGGCATTGCCGCCGGGCGCGTCGCGGCCGACGTGGAACGTGGCGATGTTGATGCCGGCGTCACCGAGCGTGGACGAGAAGCGGCCGATGAAGCCGGGCTTGTCCAGATTGGTGATGTAGATCATCGACCGGCCGAACCCGGCGTCCATGCGAATGCCTTTGATGTTGACGATGCGCGGCCGACCATCGGCAAAGACCGTGCCCGATACGGAGCGCGTCTGGCGCTCGGTCACCACCGTCACGGTGATCAGGTTGCCGTAGTCGCCCGCCGCCGCGCGCGTCATCTCCTCGATGACGATGCCGCGGTCCTTGGCGATGATCGGCGCCGAGACGACGTTGACCTCCTGCAGCATGGGCCGCAGCAGACCGGCGATCGCGGCTGAGGTCAGCGCCTTGGTGTTCATGCCGGCCACCCCGCCTTCGTATGTCAGCTGCGCCTTGAGGATGCCGGTCTCGGTCAGTTGGCCGGCGAATGAGCCGAGCTTTTCCGCGAGATCGATGAACGGCCGCAGCCGCGGCGCTTCCTCGGCCGTGATCGAGGGAAAGTTGACGGCATTCGAGATCGCGCCGCGCAGCAGATAGTCCGACATCTGCTCGGCGATTTGCAGGGCGACGTTTTCCTGCGCCTCGGTAGTGGCGGCTCCGAGATGCGGCGTACACACCACGTTGGGATGGCCGAACAGCGGATTGCTGGTCGCCGGCTCCTCGGTGAACACGTCGAAGGCGGCGCCGGAGACCTGGCCGGAATCGAGCGCGACGCGCAAGGCGTCCTCATCGACCAGGCCGCCGCGCGCGCAATTGATGATGCGCACGCCCTTCTTCATTGCGGCGATCGCCTTGCCGTCGATGATGCCTTTCGTCTTTTCCGTGAGCGGCGTGTGCAAGGTGACAACATCGGCGCGCCTGAGCAGCTCGGCGAGCTCGACCTTGTCCACGCCCAGCTCCGCCGCGCGCTCGGGCGAGAGGAAGGGATCATAGGCGATCACCTTCATTTTCAGTCCGATCGCGCGGTTGGCGACGATTGATCCGACATTGCCGCAGCCGATCACGCCGAGCGTCTTGTTGGTGATTTCTACCCCCATGAAACGGTTCTTCTCCCACTTGCCCGCTTGCGTGGAGGCGTCCGCCTGCGGGATCTGCCGCGCCAGCGCGAGCATCAGCGTGATCGCGTGCTCGGCGGTGGTGATCGAATTGCCAAACGGCGTATTCATCACGATCACGCCCTTGGCGGTCGCGGCCGGAATGTCGACGTTGTCGACGCCGATGCCGGCACGTCCGATGACCTTCAGACGTTTCGCCTTCTCCAGAACCTTGGGCGTGACCTTGGTCGCCGAGCGGATGGCCAGGCCATCGAAATCACCGATCACTTTCGCGAGTTGCTCCTTGTCGGCGCCGAGCTTGGGCTGGAAGTCGACCGTGATCCCGCGATCCTTGAAGATCTGCACGGCGGCGGGAGAGAGCGCATCGGAGATGAGAACGTTGGGAGACATAGCTGCTTCGGGTTTTGTTACTTTCAGGTTTTCCGCAAGCGCGCGATCTCAGGTGCGAGCGGTTGCAATTGCCCGCAGGCATGGTTGGAGAGGATCACGCCGCTTTCGGCAGCGCGTCCTTACTCTTGGCAAAGGCCCAATCGAGCCACAGCGTGAGCGCCTCGACATCGGCGCGCTCCACGGTCGAGCCGCACCAGATGCGCAGGCCCGGCGGCGCATCGCGATAGGCATCGATATCGTAGGCAACGCCCTCCTTCTCCAAGGCGGCGGCGATGCTTTTCACGAACGTGGCCTGCGCATCGGCGGATAGCTTTGTTACCGAAGGATCTGCCACTTTCAGGCAAACGGACGTGTTGGAGCGAAGCGCAGGATCCCGCGCCAAGAATTCGATCCACGGCGTCGCGGCAACCCAGTCGGCGATCACCTTGGCATTGGCGTCGGCGCGCGCCATCACTGCCTTGAGCCCGCCGATCGACTTCGCCCAGGCCAGGGTGTCGAGATAATCCTCCACGCATAGCATCGAGGGCGTGTTGATGGTCTCGCCTTCGAAGATGCCTTGGTTGAGCTTGCCGCCTTTGGTGAGACGGAAGATTTTCGGCAGGGGCCGCGGCGGCACGTAGCTTTCCAAGCGTTCGACCGCACGCGGCGAGAGGATCAGCATGCCGTGCGCCGCTTCGCCACCGAGCGCCTTCTGCCAGGAGAAGGTGACGACGTCGAGCTTCGGCCAGTCGAGCTCCTGCGCGAAGCAGGCGGAGGTGGCGTCGCAAATGGAGAGACCCGTCCGATCGGCGGCGATCCAATCGGCGTTCGGCACCCGCACGCCCGAGGTGGTGCCGTTCCACGTGAAAACCACGTCGGAGGCGGGATCGACCTTGGCGAGATCGGGAAGCTCGCCGTAGGCGGCCTTGAGCACTGTCACGTTGGGGAGCTTGAGCTCCTTCGTGACATCGGCCACCCAGCCTTCGCCGAACGATTCCCACGCGAGTATCGTCACCGGTCGCGCGCCGAGCATCGACCATAACGCCATCTCGACCGCGCCGGTGTCGGATGCCGGCACGATGCCGATGCGATACGCGTTCGGCACTTCGAGCACTTCGCGGGTGAGATCGATGGCGCGCTTGAGTTTCGCCTTACCGATCTTCGATCGATGCGAGCGTCCGAGGACCGCGTCGGTGAGGGCTGAGAGGCTCCAGCCGGGGCGCTTGGCGCAGGGGCCCGAGGAGAAGTGCGGGACGACCGGCCGCACGGAGGGCATCGCATTGCTCATGATCTATCCTTCCAGATAGGCGCCCCTCGGTGGGGAGGGGTGTCCCGCGGTCGGACATAAGGAAGAGGCCGAGCGCCGTCAAGCCGCGATCAGCGCGTCGCCGGTCGCGCCACTCGAACCGCCCCCGCTCGGTCGGTAACGCGGCACGGCTCAACCGCGACGTCAATCCGCGTGATCCTCTTTGGCCTTGCCAATGTGATGCTGGGCGTAGAGCTCGAGCCCGAGCTTGGCGACGAGATCGAGCTGGGTCTCGAGATAATCGATATGCTCTTCCTCGTCGTGCATGAGCTCCTCGAACAGATCGCGCGTCACGTAGTCCTTGACGGCGTGGCAGTGCGTTGCGGCTTCTTGGTAAAGGGCGCGCGCCGACATCTCCGCCGCAAGATCGCAGTCGAGCACTTCCCTCACGTTCTGCCCAATGCGAAGCGGATCGAGCACCTGCATGTTGGGAAAGCCGTCGAGGAAGATGATGCGCGCGACGATCTTGTCGGCGTGCTGCATCTCCTCGATCGATTCCTGGCGCCATTTCTTCGCCAAGTCCCGGTAACCCCAATTGTCCAAGAGCCGATAATGCAGCCAGTACTGGTTGATGGCGGCAAGCTCGTGCCGCAGACCGCGGTTGAGATACTCGATAACCCTTGCGTCGCCCTGCATGGCCTAGATCTCCGACTCAACGCGGTCGCGATTGCCGGTTGTTGAGCAAGAGTGTCTAGAAAAGACGGGCGCGACAAGGGGTCATCGCCCGCAAACGCCGGCTCGTTCACTCGCCGTGCCGGCCTTCCGGGCAACAGGCACAGGCCGCCGCCAGGGCCTCATCGATAATGCGGCGGATCGTGCGCGCGCAACGGCCGCATTGGGCGCTGCAGCCGAGGCAGCCATAGACCTGGCCCGTGGTGCGCGGTGCCTCGCCGCCATCGAGCGCCGCGCGGACGTCTTGATCGCTCAGCACGTTGCAAGAACAGACGATCATGGAGACTAGGGATCTTGGGCGGTTGTTAGTTCTTTATGTAACTATCGATACATGAGACCGCGACGGCAGGCAAAAGCAAAACGCCGATTTTTTAGCTATTCCAATGTGCGCCTCGCGCGGGCGCGGGATCGGCGGGCAAGCTCGCGCTTTTCGCAAGCAGCAGCAACGGGATAGACCCCGGCCGCAGATGGATGGGGGGCTCAGGCGGCGCTGGTCAGGGCATCGACGATGCCGTCGACGACCTCCTCGACCAGCACCTTGTCGTCGCCCTCGCCCATGACGCGGATCACCGGCTCGGTACCCGATGAGCGCACGATCAGCCGACCGTGCCCGTCGAGACGCGCCTGGGCGTCCTTGATGGCGTTGCGCACCTTGGCGTTCTCGAGCGGCTTGCCGCTCTCGTAACGAACATTTTTGAGCACTTGCGGCAGCGGATCGAAGCGATGGCAGACGTTGGACACCGGCTGCTCCTGCTTCTTCACCACCGCCAGAACCTGGAGCGCGGTGAGCAAGCCGTCTCCGGTCGTGGTGTAGTCGGAAAGGATGATGTGGCCCGACGATTCCCCGCCCACGTTGAAGCCATGGGTACGCATGTGTTCGAGCACGTAACGGTCGCCGACCGGCGTGCGTGCGAGCGAAATTTCCAGCTTGCCGAGGTAGCGCTCGAGGCCGAGATTGGACATGACGGTCGCGACGACCCCGGCCTTGGCGAGGCGGCCATCTGCTTTCCAGCTCTCCGCTATCACCGCCAGCAGCTGGTCGCCGTCGACGATGTGCCCGTGTTCGTCGGCGATGAGCACGCGGTCGCCATCGCCGTCGAGTGCGATGCCGATATCGGCGCGCATTTCCTTCACCTTGCGGCAAAGCGGCGCGGGCTCGGTCGAGCCGCATTCGCGATTGATGTTGAAGCCGTCGGGCTCGACCCCCAGCGAGATCACCTCGGCGCCCAGCTCCCACAACGCCTGCGGCGCGACCTTGTAGGCTGCGCCGTTGGCGCAATCGACCACCACGCGCAAGCCGTCGAGCGACAGATTGCGCGGCAGCGTTCGCTTGGCGAATTCGACGTAACGGCCCTGCCCGTCGTCGATGCGCCTGGCGCGACCGAGGTCAGCGCTCTTCGCGAGCATTTTGACGAGCTCGGAATCGACCAGATCTTCGATCTTAAGTTCGACCTCGTCGGACAGCTTGAACCCGTCGGGTCCGAACAGCTTGATACCGTTGTCATCGTAAGGGTTGTGCGAGGCAGAGATCATCACGCCGAGATCGGCGCGCATGGAGCGCGTGAGCATGGCCACGGCGGGTGTCGGCATCGGGCCGGTCTGGAACACATCCATCCCGACCGAAGTGAAACCGGCGACCAGTGCGGTCTCGATCATGTAACCGGACAGGCGAGTATCCTTGCCGATCAGCACGCGGTGACGGTAGTCGCCGCGGCGAAAAATCAGTCCCGCCGCCTGTCCAACTTTGAGCGCCAGTTCCGGCGTGATCGTGCCGTTCGCCCGGCCACGGATACCGTCGGTACCGAAATATTTTCGAGCCATGCTTCCCCAAGCCCGCGCCGCGCCGCGTTTACAACGGATGATAGGTTAATTGCCTCAAATCTCCAAAAAAAACGAGGCGTTTCTGCGGATATGGATAAAGGGTGGGCGTGCCGAGATTGCGGCGCCCCTAAGCGACTGGATTTATTGTTTTCTCTTTCTATTACGGCGTGACGGCGCCGGCTGGGTGACGTTGACCGGATCGGAGGCGGGAAAGCTGTCCTCGAGACCCTGTTCGAGCGAGTGTTCGAGCTTGCGTTTACGCGCCTCTTCGCGTTCGCCCTTGCTATTGTCGTCGAGCTCGTCCTCGACGGTCTGTTTCGGAAGTGCCATGCCTGTTTCTCCTTGCAAAGCACACGGGTTGCTCTTCGTGTGAATAACGCGCTGGGCATTGCGGGCGTTCCGCATCAGGGATCAGCGACTCGGTGATCGGTCATCAGGATCGGGGCGCTCTTTCCGGATTCCTGATCACTTGGCGGGATCATGCTACAAGCAAGGCATGCGACCCATGACCTGCATCGAGGATCTGCGGCAGGCGGCGCGCCGCAAGGTGCCGCGCGCCTTCTTCGACTATGCCGAGGCGGGCTCCTATTCGCAGGAGACACTGCGCGCGAACCGCGAAGATCTCGCGCGCATCAAGCTGCGCCAGCGCGTGCTGGTCGATGTCTCGCAACGCGATCTTGCCACCACCATTCTCGGCGAGCGGATCTCGCTGCCGCTGGCGCTCGCGCCGATCGGGCTCTGCGGCATGCAATACGGCGACGGCGAAATTCTCGCCTGCCGGGCGGCGCAGGCGGCCGGCATTCCGTTCACGCTCTCGACGATGTCGATCTGCTCGATCGAGGACGTGGCGCAAGCGGTCGACAAACCGTTCTGGTTTCAGCTCTACATGATGAAGGACCGCGGCTTCATGCGCGCGCTGATCGAGCGCGCGGCGGCGGCGAAATGCAGCGCGCTGGTGCTCACGGTGGACCTGCAGGTGCTGGGACAGCGCCATTGCGACGTGCGCAACGGCATGACCGTGCCGCCGCAGATCAAATTCGCCAATGTGATCGACATGGCAACCAAGCCGGCTTGGGTACTTTCGGTGCTGCGCGGCAAGCGCAAGACTTTCGGCAATCTCGCCGGCCACGTGCGCGGCATGGAAAACGTCAATTCGCTGGCGCAATGGACGGCCAGCCAATTCGACCCGGCATTGAACTGGAAGGACGTCGAGTGGATACGCAGCTTGTGGCCGGGCAAGCTCATTCTCAAAGGCATTCTCGACGTGGAGGATGCCCGAACTGCCGCCAAGACCGGAGCCGGCGCGCTCGTGGTCTCCAATCACGGCGGGCGTCAGCTCGACGGCGCGCCCTCCTCGATCTCGGCGCTGCCGAAGGTGGTGGATGCGGTTGGCGACGTGATCGAGGTGATGTTCGACGGCGGCATCCGCTCCGGCCAAGACATGGTGCGCGCGCTCGCCTGCGGGGCACGCGCCTGCATGGTGGGCCGCTCCTACATCTATGGCCTCGGCGCGGGCGGCGAGGCGGGCGTGGCCGCCGCCATCGACATTCTCGCGCGCGAACTCGATGTCACCATGGCGCTGTGCGGGGTGAAGAGCGTGCGCGACATCAACCGCGCAGTGATTGCGCAGCCGTGAGCATCGGGAGCAAAGCTCGGCCGATGCGGCATTCCGGACCGACACGAGACGCCATGGGGCGGTCCGAAGGAGTGATGATTTCTCAATAGGTTACAGCAGCGCTTGACGCCACCGGCCGACTTGGGAATCAATAGAACAAATCATGAACACACTCGTGGCTGGCGATGGCCGCAACGGTTCGATTGAACTCTTCTCCTGCCGGGGAAGCCCGGGTCGATCAACTGCGCCGGCAACTCCGCGTCCTCGAAAGGGCAACCGGCCTTGCGGATGAATGCGGCGCGCCGGTTGCGCTCGGCATCCCGGCGATCGATGGCGCGCTCGATGGAGGACTCGGCGGGGGCACGCTGCACGAGATTGCCGCCGCGCGGGAAGCTGAAATCAGCGCCGCCAGCGGCTTCGCGTTGGCGCTCGCAGCGCGAGCAGCGTCGGCGCACGACACCGCCGCGATCGGCGCGTCATGTGACGCAAGTCACGACGACCGAACGGTCTCGGGACGAACCGTGCTCTGGATCGCCGAGGACCTCGCGCTTGCCGAAAATGGCGCATCCTATGGTCCCGGTCTTGATGCCATCGGGATTGCTCCGGAGCGGCTGATCACGGTTGCCGCGCCCTGCGTGCGTGACGTGCTGTGGGCGATGGAGGAAGCGCTGCGCTGCCGCGCCGTCGGCATGGTCATCGGGGAAATGCGACCGCGCGGCATCGATCACGTGGCGACGCGACGGCTCGCGCTCGCGGCGGCCGCCGGCAATGCGGTCGGTCTTCTTCTTTACACCACGCCGGACGATGCGCCCTCCAGCGCGGCGACGCGCTGGATCGTCGGCGCGGCACCGTCTCTCGATGCTGCGCGCGGGCACGGCATTGGCCCGCCGCGCCTCGTCGCGCATCTCGTGCGCAACCGTCGTGGTCCTCTCGGAACATGGATCGTGGAGTGGAACAGTGTGGAGCAGCGTTTCGAGCTCGCAACGCATTCTGAGCCTGTGGCTGGAGCGGCTTTCGACCGACCGCATCGCACGGCAGTGGCGTGAGGCGCCCTCCCCTCTCGTCGTTTTCGGCAAGCGCGGTAACCTCGATCTTGTGCTCGCGCTCGATGCCGCAGCGGAGCGGCTCGGACTCGCGGTCGGCCTCGCGCTGGCGCAGGCGCGCGCCATGCATCCAACGCTC
>Ga0318533_10002258_pt1 | contig 10073 bp, 15 predicted proteins | sample GRESIP053b4f27_FD_203675 | JGI IMG/M metagenome (GOLD analysis project Ga0318533, IMG submission 203675) | Tropical soil microbial communities from Luquillo Experimental Forest, Puerto Rico - GRE.SIPMG.053b4f27 | ecosystem: Environmental > Terrestrial > Soil > Tropical forest > Bulk soil...
GTTCACCAACGGCGCGATGACGGGCACCGATGCGGCGTGGAGCAAGCAGGAGGCCGGCACGGACCGTCGCTGCTTCTTCCAAACCCGGCTGCGGGAAAACGTTCTGCTGCAGGCGAAGGTCTGCCAGCCAGGCGACGGCGGTCCCGCGGTGGGCGCGCTGGCAGCGGCGATGCAGAACGCGCTGGGGCAATGAGGTTACGCGGTGCGCGGGGCTCGGCGTTGCGCGTAGTAGGCCGCTTCCCGCCGGGCGGGCGGAATATCAACGCGGTGCAGCCACCATGCCCGCAGGGTTTGAACATCGAGCGGCCGAGTGGGTTCCTCGTCATAGGGGAATGTGGGCTGTACATGGGACTTCCTGTCAATTGTAGACGATACCGTTCACTATAATGCTCGAGCTTACCCCAGCTCACAAAGGAACACTAGCGTCTACTGCAAGATTTTTCGGACCTGGTCATGGCTCCAGATTGAGCAGCGCCCCGCCGGTCGTCACATCCAGAGGCACCGATGCTTGGTCGTGCGCAATGAACCAGTGGCCGTTGACCTTCCGAAAACACGTCGTCGCTCGAACCCAGAAACCAGTGGTCTTGGTTCCGCTCTTGAGCGTGCCACTGAGCCGATTAAGGCTGTGCGCAAATGCCACGTCTTCGCCCACGGTGATAGCGAGGTCGCGAATTTCGTAACCGAGCGGGTGCTCATACACCGCGAAGACGCGTTCCCAGTTCTTCCGTTTTGCTTCTGCGCCCACGTGTTGTAGGGGTGGTTCAATGTCGAACGACACCACGTCCATCGCGCAAATCGACATCACAGACTTGAGGTCCAGGGCGCGAATCGCGCCAATCAGGCTATCAATTCGTTGTCGAATGTCGGTTTCATCAGTCAAACGTTGGGTAGCCATCGTCACGGAAATCAAGGTAGCCGCACCGGACCGGTCGAGGCTTCATCTTGCATCGTTCTTGACCGATGTGCCCAGGCCCGGTTCGATGGTGCATGCCGGACAAGGTCGAGCACACTAGAGGAGGCCTGTAATGCGAACGTTCGTTCGTCGTCTGGTTCTCACGGTCATGATGGCGGTGGCGTCGATGGCCACAGTGACGATCGCCACGCCGGCAGTGAGCTCGGCGGATTGTGACGCCGGCCAATGGTACGACCCGACAGGCAAAGTATGCCGGCCACTGGGTGTCGGGCCACAACCCTTGGCATGCGAGCCGGGCCAGTGGTGGGACCCGACGGCTAATGTCTGCCGTCCGCTGGGTGTCGGGCCGCAACCGCTGGCATGCGACAACGGCTGGTGGTGGGATCCGGGCGCCAACGTATGCCGTCCGCCGTTGGTACCGCCGGCCGGCTAGTCGCGTGAACGACTCCGTCGTCGTCAATGTCAAGCCCGGCAGTCGCAAGGGACCCCTTGTCGAGGTCGGTCCCGACGGTGAATTGACGATCTACGTCCGGGAGCGAGCGATTGACGGCAAGGCAAACGACGCGGTCATCCGGCTACTGGCGGCCCACCTTCAATTGCCAAGAAGCCGAGTCGAATTGGTATCCGGAACAACCTCGCGGCTCAAGCGTTTCCGCGTGAGCCGTTGAGCTGTGCGTCGAACGGTGTATTAATGCGTCGCGTTGACTACGTCATCCACTATGTCGAGTCGCTTGGGCGGTCGGTGACGTTCTACCGCGACGTGATCGGGCTCCAGGTGCGGATCGAGGGTGACGGGTACGTCGAATTCGCCATGGAGAACACCAAGTTCTCGCTTTTCGAACGGTCGAAGCTGCCGGGACTCATCGGTAGCGAGGGCGGCAACCCGCCGTGCGGCGAGATCGGCTTTCTGATCGAAGACGTCGATGGGGAAGCGGAGCGGTTGAGAGGGCTCGGTGTCGAGATCCTAAGCGGACCGGTGGATCGACCCTGGCATGAAAGGACGCTCCACATCGCCGACCCGGACGGCAACATTATCGAATTCGCCCAAAAGCTAGGATGATTCCCGCCCAATAGTTCTGCGACATGTCATGCGGCACCAAGGTTTTTGTCGTCCGATGGTTGACAATGCGGGACATGACGCAATCGCGGGAGCCCGACGTTGGCGCGTGAGATTTCGCGGCAGGCGTTTCTACGAGGTGCCGCCGGAGCGCTAGCCAGCGGTGCGGTTTTCGGGCCCGTTCGCGCTCTCGCCGACCCGAATAGCACGGGCTGGGGCGGTCTTTCAACCGCCCTCGGCGGAAAAGTGTTACTACCGGATAACGGTTCCCAATTCGCAACGGCCAAGCAGGTTTTCAACACCATCTACAACGGCTTCACGCCGGCGGCGATCGTTACCCCGACATCGGCGGCGGACGTGCAAAAAGCGATGGCATTCGCCGCTGCCCACAACCTCAAGGTCGCCCCGCGCAGTGGTGGGCACTCCTACATAGGCGCGTCCACGGCGAACGGCGCCATGGTGTTTGACCTGCGTCAGCTGCCAAGGGAATCAACTATGACGCCGCCACCGGCCAGGTCACGGTGACTCCTGCGACCAGCTTGTATGCGATGCACGAGGCGCTGGCCGCAGCCGGCCGAGGCATCCCGACGGGTACCTGCCCGTCGGTCGGCGCCGCGGGGCACGCCCTGGGCGGCGGTCTGGGCGCCAATTCCCGGCACGCGGGCCTGCTCTGCGACCAACTGACGTCGGCTTCGGTGGTGCTGCCCGGCGGCCAGGCGGTCACCGCGTCGGCCGCCAACAGCCCCGATCTGTTCTGGGCGCTGCGCGGCGGCGGTGGTGGCAACTTCGGGGTGACCACCTCGCTGACCTTTGCCACGTTCCCCACCACGGACCTCGACGTGGTGAACCTCAATTTCCCGCCGCAGTCCTTCGCGCAGGTCCTCGTCGGTTGGCAGAACTGGCTGCGTAGCGCCGACCGAAGCAGCTGGGCACTGGCGGACAGCACCACCGACCAGTTTGGTACGCACTGCCGCATTCTCGCGACCTGCCCGGTCGGGTCGGGTGGCAACGTGGCGAGCGCCATCATTTCAGCCGTTGGAATGCGACCGTCCAGTACCGAGAACCACACGTTCAACTACATAGACCTGGTGAGATATCTGGCCGTCGGCAACCTCAACCCGTCGCCGCTCGGATATGTCGGCGGATCCGATGTCTTTCCCACCGTCAACGCGGCCACCGCTCAGGGAATCGCCTCGGCGGTCAACGCCTTTCCTCGTGGCGCCGGGCGCATGCTGGCGATCATGCACGCGCTCGACGGCGCGCTCGCCAGTGTGGCACCGGGGGCCACAGCCTTTCCGTGGCGTCGGCAGTACGCGCTGGTGCAGTGGTACGTCGAGCCGTCCGGTGACCCGTCGGCGGCAACCAGTTTGCTCAACACGGCACACCAAGCGGTGCAACCGTATTCGGTTGGCGGCTATGTGAATTATCTCGAGGCGAACCAGCCGCCGTCGCGGTACTTCGGCGCGAACCTATCTCAGCTGACCGCCGTGAGGCAGAAGTACGATCCCGGCCGGATCATGTTCTCGGGCTTGAACTTTTGATTCAGTCCTAACACTCGATTAATTCGTCCAGCGTGACGCCAGCGGTCGGGGAGTCCACGCCGGCCAAGCGGGGGAGCCGACAATGCTGCCGCCGCTCATCTGCGCGACGATGCGCGGGCCCTTCAGCCCGCTGTTGTCGTACACGGTCGATGAATCTGTCCGAGCGATCGCCGCGGTGACGAGCGCCCACAGGCGTTGGTAACGTTCGCGGATCTTGTGTTCGGGGACGTCATGTCCGCCAGCGGTGACCCGGTGGCGGACCCGCTGCACTGCGAGTTCTTCGGGGATGACCAAGACATGCAGAATCACGGTGTAGTCCGCGGCCTGGGCGGTGTCGATCAATTCGAGTTTGGACGGGTGGGAGAACACCGTTTCGGCGATGAATGAACGGCCCAGCTCGATAAGCCGCGCCCGGGTGTCGGCGGCGACCCGCGCGGCGTCGTACGCGTGTGACGCGGGGTCGTCGGGCCAGCGTTGTCTGGCGATCTCGTCAGCGTTGACGAAGACACTGCCGGGCAGCAGCGGCGCCAGCGTGAGTTCGACGAACGTCGACTTACCGGCACCGTTGGGTCCGACGACGAGATCGAGTCGTTTCATCGCGTGGGCGCGGCATTACTTTCCGCGGCGAGCCGGCCGGCGTTTGGGTGCGAGCACGACCGAGCTGCCGTCGGGCCGGTGCTCGACGATCTGACCCGCCTCGTTGAGGGCGACCGTCGTGATGCCGCGCTCGGCGAGTACCTCGCCGTAGTTGGATTCCGCGAGGTTCTCCTGGATCGCCGCCGCGATCTCGGCGTTGAACACCACACCTTCCTCGACGCTCAGTTCGCGCAATTCCAGCTCGCCGGCCAGCGCGGCCTCGACCCGCCGCCGCGCCGCGGTGTGTTGGCTGGACACTGCGCGTCCAACCCGCGCCCAATGATCCAGCTGCTGCTTGGCCGAGCGACTCTGCCGTGCGCCTTCGGCCGCCGCGCTGTCCAGCAGATCGGCAGCGAAGCGCGTCACCCGATCACCTGTTCCGGCCATAATCCCTTGCTATCTGTAGCAGTCTGTAACGATTGTAGCAGGATGCTACAAAGACGAGGCCGGGGATTTCTCGTTCAGACCTCGACGCCGGCGGCGGACGCAAACACGCGGAGTTCCCGCTCGATGTCGGATCCGGCGCGCTGGTAAACGATCTCGGTGACTCCCTGCGCGGCGAGTCCCGCGATCTTCTCGGGTATCTGTTCAGCGGTGCCGGTCAACACATCGAGCTGACAAACGGGATCAGGCCGGCGACGTGTGGCTCGTCACGCGCATTAGCTTTCACCAGATGCCCTGCATGGATGGCGAGATGCCGCTCGCCCTCAGGGTAGGCCTCGATCGCTTGGCGCCAGCTTTGCCCACCAGGCAGCCCGTCGACGGCAGCGGCGCCGCCGCGCACGTACATGGCGTGGTAAAGGACCACCGCACCGGGACCCGCCGCATCGACGGCGCGTGGCGACGTCAGTTCCTCGCCCTCGTCGAGCACCGTGCCGAAGCACAGCAGCGCCGCCAGTCGGCGACGTTCGCGGCGTCCGGTTGGGGTACGGCCGCGGAGAACACGCCGTCGCCAAGTTCGGCGGCCACGGCCAATCCCTTGGGCCCTTCGGCGCCGATCGCGCGTCAGCACTTGACACCGTCATTGAGAATCTCGGATGTCGCCGGTCGCTCGATGCTGCGTGCGCGGCGCAGCAGTTCACGACGCTGCTGGTCCCGCCCTCCTCGAAGTTTGTTGTCCAACGCCACGGTCACGCCCGCGTCCCACGGTCCCACACGTCGGTGGCTACCAGCTCGGCACGTGGGTCGATCGGCAGCGCCGCTTTCGACGCCGACGGCACACTTGATGCGGACCGCGAACGGGACAGTGACCTGCGAGTTTTGCGGAATTAGTGGCTATCTGGCTCTGACGTGGAAAACCGGCGCAGTTCACACGAGCCGCGAGGAGTAGTCAACGACACAGGTGTTATCGATGGCATGCGCGGCGGAGTGTGGTTCATGATAGTCGAGTATTTAGACGAGCTAGCGAGGGGGAGTAATGGCCCAGCCATTGGTGACACCACCCGAAGAAACGGACCGGCGGATCCGGCTGACGCATCATCTTGTGGAGCTCGGCGACGGGCATGAGGTTGGCATATCAGTCGGTGGCCAGGGTGTGCCGCTGGTGTTCCTGCATGGCCTTGGGCTGAACCGCCGCGCTTATCTGCGAATGCTCAGCCGGGCCGCCGGGCTGGGTTTTCTGGTCATCGCGGTCGACGCCGCCGGCCACGGTGACACCGACAACCTTCCAAGCAACGGCGGTGAGCTCGCCGACCGCGTCGGCCTGATCCTGCGCACCCTCGATGCGCTGGGCATCGGGCGCGCGGTCGTCGCTGGCCACTCGATGGGGGGCCGGATGGCGATCCAGCTTGCCGCCTCCGCGCCGGACCGGGTACTTGCGGCAGTGCTGTTCGATGCCGCGGCCGGGGCGTCGCTCGACGACGTCATTCCTGCCCTGGCGCGCTCGCCGCGGTTGGCGGTGCAGACTATAGGCTTGGCGGCCTACGACGCCCAGCGTGATCCGTCCCGGTTGAGTGGCGCGGAGCACCGCCGCTACGTGCGGATGCTGGCCTCGGTGGCGATGCGAAACGCCCGGCAGCCGACGGGCTTCACCGGCGCGGCCCGGGCGATCCTGCAGTCGGGCGACTACACACCGCTGCTGCACGTGATGCGCGACCAGCAGATACCCACCATCGTGGTGCATGGGGAGAAAGACCTGCTCGTGCCGTTCGACAGCGCCCGTGACCTCGCCGAGGACGCGGACGCCACGCTGTACCGGGTGCCCGGCGCCTACCACTCGTGGATGATCGCCAATCCGCGGCACGGGGCCGACGCGCTCCGTCAGCTGCTTAATGGGGAGCTGGGCGAGGCGCTTCGCGACGCCGCTGCTGTGTTGGGAGTCAAGGACTGGCGCGACACCGCGGCGTGGGACCAAGCGCTGATCGACCCGGAGGCGAGGGTACGCGAGCTGAATGGTGACCAGATCGAAGAACTCGGCGACGACGAGCCAGAGCACGTGGAGATGGAGCTGGTGCGTAGCGCCCAGCGACCATTGGACGCACCACCGATGCCGTGGTTACGCCGGACTTATCGGCGCTGGGCCAGTAGGCGTCCGGGCCGGTTGGATCACACACGTTCGTGAGCGGATGCGGCCCGGTGGCGGTCCAAGACTCGATCGGACGCCGGCGCACTCTCACCAAACCAACGCTGAAGTAGCGGCAGACACCGTATTCCTCCCCGTATCGCACCGCCACGGGCTTGCGCGTCTTGGATGTAGGCGAGTCGTCATCGGCCACTTGAGGTCGTCGATTCGATCCAATACTCCGGCTCAGGCGCGAGACGCGCGGAAGGCGCGCGGACCCATACCGTGCCAGCGGCGAAACGCCTGCGAAAAGCTCGACAACTCGACGTACCCGAGTCGATGAGCTGTCTCGGCGACCGTCAAGCGGCCTCTGATCAGCATTTCTTCCGAAAGTCGCTGTCGGATTTCATCGAGTAGTTCGCGATAGGAGGTCCCCTCTGCACCGAGTCGGTGGCGCAGCGTCCGCGGGCTCATCATTAGGGTTCGGGCGACCTCGTCGGCGTTCGGTGGTTGCGACGGGGACGCAAGGAGCAGGTCGCGAACCTGGCCCGAGAGCCCAGTCCGGCTGCGTCGTTCTTCGAGGAGTTTGCGGCACTGCTGCTGTGTTGCAGCGGCGTTATAGGCGTTGGCCTGTGGCAGTGGGAGGTCGAGCACACCGGCGGACCAGGTCAGCAGATTTTCGGGTGCATCGAACTCTGGTTCGGTGCCGAAGGTCGCGACGTAGCGGTCAATACAAGCCGGGCGGGGATGGGCGAACCGAACCGTGAAGGGCGGCAGGTCCGCCAAGAGTTCGCGCTGGACCACGCAGATGGCCGTGGCCGCGCGTTCAATTTCGAACCGACGGACGCGGTCCGGTATACCGGGGGCCGCCTCCAGAACGAAATGGAACTCTTCATCGTCCACTCGGGTGCCGACGCTAGAAGACGCAAACGTCAGATCGAGATACCGCATACCGACATCGACCGCACTGCGCACGGTTGGGCTGCTAATCAAGGCGAACCCGAAGATTCCATAGGTGGCGAGGTGATAGCGGAGCCCCGCTTCAACACCGAGATCGTCGGGATAATTGAGCGCCTCGAGCAGATTCGTGACGACGGTCAATTCCTGGCGTGCGGTGACTTCGGCGCCGGGATTTTGCAAACCGCCAACGGTCAGACTTGAGCCGGCGAGGCAGGTTTCCGGGCTGACACCACGTTCGCTGGCCAGGCCGAGCAGCACACCGACGCTTGCCGGAGCACGGGGGATGTCCCAATCGACCACGTTGCCAAATCTAGTAACTCGCCGCACCAAGATCGTTTGGTTCGCCGAATTAACGGCGCGAGTTTCGGGCTTCAGTGCAGCAGGCGGCTGCGAAGTGCAGCGATCATTGGCGCGTCGACGCCGATCTGGCCAAGGTAGGTGTCGAAGCTGCCGTACCGCCCATCAACCGCACGCCACGACGCAGCGATGAAATCGTTGTGGACGCCCAGGACCTTGTCCGACAGCTGGGAAAGATCACCGTTACGGGCGATCACATGTTTGCGAAGAGGCTCGACGGACTCGTTGCTACGAAGGTAATCGGCCAGAATGTCGGACGGGCAAACACCGGCAGCTCTAAGTAGCGCGGCAACAATCCAGCCCGCGCGATCCTTGCCCGCCGCACAGTGAATGAGGACGCCACCCGATGCTTCCGACACAACTCGAATTGTGTAAGCGAGCGCGTGCTGGCCGGTCGGCAGAAGCGGAAAGCGGCTGTAGGCGTGTTCAAGGGCTGCCTCCGACAACTGCGGTGTGAGAACTCGTTCAGGCTCGTGAGGAGCCGTCTGTTGCCCATCGTCGTGCACTGACGTGACGTGCAGCGTCACGCCCGGTGGCAGGACGTCGCGCCCATTCCATGCGATCTCGCTCTGGCTGCGGAGATCGATAACGTCAGTGATCGACAGTGCACGCAGTTTCCTTCGGCCGTCGGCGTCGAGAGAACACAGCTCCGACGATCGGTAAAGAATTCCGGGCTGTATCTCACGACCGTCGCAGGTTCGTAGTGAGCCGACGTCTCGAAAATTCCAGGCACCGGAGAGGTGGTACTGATCGACGACGGCCACGGCCGTAGCTTACATCCGCACTCGACATTGCCACTTCGAGTAACTATTCAGCCGTTTGGGGCCTCCCACCTGCTTCTTTTCGTTCGTAACGTGGTCGCCATCGAACCAGTCGTTGTTTGGAGGGCCCAATGGTTGCAGTCAAGGACCACGCGGAGCGGCTGGCCGGCGGCTGGGGCGGCACTGTCCTTCGAACAGGAGGAACCGTCCGCCGCTCGACCGGTCACTGGACACCAGCCGTACACGAACTCCTCAAACACCTCGAGTCAGTCGGATTCGACGGTGCGCCCCGGGTGTTCGGCGTCGACTCCGAAGGCCGTGAGGTTCTGACCTTCATCGACGGACAGACAGCAGCAAGCGCAGAGGGCTGGCCGGAGTGGCTCCGCTCGGAAGGGAACCTGGTTCGTGTCGCGCGCCTCCTCCGTCGGTTCCATGACGCCGTCGAAAGCTTCCGCCCAGGATCCGAACTGCAATGGCGCGATGGCAGCTGCGGCCTGCAGGACGGCGAGATCATCGGACACAACGACGTCAGCCTCGCGAACCTCGTGGCGGACTCCTCCGGCCGAATCCACTCGCTAATCGACTGGGACAACGCTGGACCCACCACTCGACGCAGGGACCTGGCCTACGCCGCGTGGCACGTCGTCGGCCTCCACGCACACGCTCATGCGCATGCTCGTGGTTGGTCCCAAGCACCCGATGTCGCGCGCCGCCTACAGATGTTCCTCGACGCATACGGACTCCAGGACCGCGAAGGATTCGTCGACGACATCATCGCTCGAATCAACGAGGCCGTCCGCCCGTTCCATGCCGCGGTACATGCCGGCGACCACGGCGCTCGGCCGTTCGTCGCACTGCTGGAGGGCGACCTCGAATTCATACGTCGGAACCGTAGGGCGCTTGAGCAGTCGAACGCATTTGCCGCCGGCGTGGTGGATCTAGCAGCAGTGGGGTAGTGCCGCAGCGCTACCGAGCGATCGTAAGTGGGCATCATCCGAGCGTGGTTGCAACGCTGCGGTGGCACAGTGATCTGTTTGCTGAACCGCCGCGCGATCAGAAGTCGTACGCGGGCTCAGCATCGATAATCTTGGTGACATCGCGATCAGACCAGAGAGGTTGGAATCTGCCCGCGCGGCATGGCACGCGCAGCGTAATTCATCTGATGAACACGGCGGTATTTTACTGGTAGAGCCGCATATTCAATTCCGTCATATTCGAGTTCCTGGCAGGGCCTGAGACGTTGAGGGTCGGCTGTCAGGCTGCACCGGATGCTCGCTTGTCAACGACGTCGCAACAGAATTGCCGGCGGGCGTGCGCACCACGACGCTGTCGCCGATGTGGGAGGGCG
>Ga0318533_10002264_pt1 | contig 10068 bp, 7 predicted proteins | sample GRESIP053b4f27_FD_203675 | JGI IMG/M metagenome (GOLD analysis project Ga0318533, IMG submission 203675) | Tropical soil microbial communities from Luquillo Experimental Forest, Puerto Rico - GRE.SIPMG.053b4f27 | ecosystem: Environmental > Terrestrial > Soil > Tropical forest > Bulk soil...
GCGCGGCTGTCGCACCCGCTGCGCCGGGTCGGCGAGAAGGGCATCGGCAAGGCGAGTTTTGTGCCAATCTCCTGGGAGGAGGCGCTCGATGAGATCGCCGAGATGCTGACCCGCGCTGCCCAGCGGTACGGGCCCGAGACGGTGTGGCCCTATTACTATGCCGGTACGATGGGACTGGTGCAACGCGACGGCATCAACCGGCTACGTCATGCGATGCGCTATTCGCGCGAACACTTGTCGATTTGCAGCATGTTGTCTGACGCGGGTTGGCTCGCCGGGGTTGGTGTAAAGCGCGGGGTCGATGGGCGCGAGATCGCCAAATCCGATCTGATCGTCGTCTGGGGCGGCAACCCGGTTTCGACCCAAGTCAATGTTATGACCCATGCCACAGCGGCCCGCAGAGAGCGCGGCGCCAAGCTCGTCGTCATCGACCCTTACCGCACCGCGACCGCCGAGCACGCCGACCTTCATTTGGCGCCGCTCCCCGGCACCGACGGCGCACTCGCCTGCGCGGTCATGCACGTCCTGTTCAAAGAAGGCTATGCCGACCGCGCGTATATGGCGCGCTATGCCGACGATCCGGACGGGCTCGAGGCGCATCTGGCGACTCGCGGCCTAGGCTGGGCAGCGCCGATCACCGGGCTCTCCGAAGACGAAATGATCGGCTTTGCCAGGCTTTATGGCAGTACCAAGCGCAGCTATATCCGCGTTGGCTACGGCTTCTCACGGTCGCGCAATGGTGCTGCGCAACTCTTCGCTGTGAGCTGCCTGCCGACCGTGACCGGCGCCTGGGCCTCTGAGGGCGGCGGCGCGCTCTATTCGAATCTCGGCCTCGTCCCGATCGACCTGACCCTGATCGAGGGATTGGATCGGCTCGACCCCGCGACCCGGATCCTCGACCAGTCGCGGATCGGGCCGGTGCTGACCGGCGACCGGCGCGATATCGGGGAGGGTCCGCCCGTCACCGCGTTGTTCATCCAGAACACCAACCCGATGGTCGTTGCGCCGGAATCGGGCCTTGTTGACCGCGGATTCAAGCGTTCCGACCTGTTTGTCTGCGTGCATGAGCAGTTCATGACCGAGACCGCCGCCATGGCCGACATCGTGTTGCCAGCGACGACTTTTCTCGAGCATGACGATATCTACCCTGCCGGCGCCCACACCTATCTGCAGATCGGCCGCGCGGTCTTGCCGCCCTACGCCGAGTGCCGCTCGAACCACGAGGTCATTTGCGGGCTTGCCGAGCGGCTCGGTGCACGTCACCTCGGCTTCGCAATGAGCGCGGTTGAGGTGATCGACCAAACTTTGCAGATGAGCGGGCTGCCCGGGGTTGCGGATTTTCCGGAGGAGGGTTGGCTCGATTGCTGCCCGCCTTTCGAGACCAGCCATTTTCTCGATGGTTTCGGGCATGCGGACCGGAAATTTCACTTCCGCGCGGATTGGCGCGCGATCGGGCCCGAGCACGCGCAGCTGCCGGCTTTCCCCGACCATGTCGCGGTGCTCGACGACGGCGATCTCGAGCGGCCCTTCCGGCTAGTCGCGGCGCCGTCACGCTCGTTCCTCAATACGAGCTTCAACAACACACCGTCGAGCGTTGCCCGCGAGGGTCGACCGACCGCTCTCATCCATCCCGAGATCTTGGCCGGGCTGAGGCTCGGCGATGGGGACCGGATCCGTATCGGCAATCGGCGTGGCAGCGTCGTCGTCCACGCCCGCGCCTTTGGGGGTTTGCAGCAGCGGGTGGTGATCGTCGAAGGACTCTGGCCTAATCATGCGTTCGAAGAGGGTATCGGGATCAATTTGTTGACGAGCGCCGATCCCGGTCTGCCACGCGGCGGCGCCGTGTTCCACGATACTTCGGTGTGGCTCTGCCCGGCGTGAGGGGCGCGATGAGCGACAGCAAGAACCGTCTTCCGACCGAGGCACGCTCCGCCGAGGTCGAGCAATTTCTGGAGAACCTGAGGAAGGCTCCGCCGGCGCACCCGGGAGGGCGCGGGCGCTTGATATTTGCTCTTGACGCTACCGCCAGCCGCGAGCCGACCTGGGATCGCGCCTGCCGCATCCAGAGCGAGATGTTCGAGGCAACCGCGGGGCTCGGCGGGCTCGAAATCCAGCTCGTGTTTTATCGCGGCTTCTCCGAGTGCAAATCCAGCAAGTGGATGACGACGGCCGCCGATCTCCACCGTGTCATGCGCTCGGTTTTCTGCGTCGGCGGTGAAACACAGATCGAGCGAGTGCTGAGCCATGCGATCAGCGAAACCCGGGTCCGCAAGGTCAACGCGCTCGTCTTCGTCGGCGATGCGATGGAGGAAAAGGTCGATCGTCTGTGCCGCCTGGCAGGTGAGCTCGGTCTGCTCGGCGTGCCCATCTTTCTTTTCCATGAGGGTCGCGATCGCACGGCTGCAGCGGGCTTCAAGCAAATGGCGAGCCTGTCGCGCGGCGCCTATTTGAGTTTCGATCTGTCGAGTGCCGATCGCCTAAAGGAGTTGCTCGGCGCGGTTGCCGTTTATGCGGCCGGAGGCTACCGCGCGCTGACCGCCTATGGCGAAAAAAAGGGTGGCGAGATCCTGCGCTTGACCGCGCAATTGCGCGAGTGAGCCGCGGCGATGCTCTACCTCCTCGGCGGGTTCGCGGTCCTCAGCGGGTTCCTGCTGCTCGTGTATCTGTTCGTCAACGCCGATCCGGCACGGCTCGCCCGCGGCCTCAAAGTGACCGGCATCGTCATCGGGGTCATCGCTGTGGCGATGTTGGCGATCTCCGGGCGGCTCGCGGTGTTGCTCGCGCCGCTCGCGATGCTGATGCCGTTGCTGATCCGGGTGCGCAGCATTCTCGACCGCTATCGTCCGCCCTCGGGCGGTCAGAGCTCAACGGTGACGACTCCCTTCCTACGCATGACCCTCGATCACGACACCGGTACGATGGAAGGGACGATCCTGCGGGGGCGGTTCGCCGGAATGCGCCTGGAGGAGCTCAGTCCGGCTGACCTCCTGGCGCTGTTGCGCGAGTGCCGCGCGGAGGACGAAGAGGGAGCGCGTCTCCTCGAAGCCTATCTCGACCGCGTCCGCCCCGACTGGCGCGACGAGCTCGCCGGCGAGCGCGCGAGCGGCAACACCGGAGGAGGCGCCGCGAGGCCCGCGAGCGGCGATATGAGTGTCGACGAGGCCTACGCGATCCTCGGGCTCTCGCCCGGGGCCGACGCCGATGCAATCAAGGAAGCGCATCGCCGGCTGATGGTCAAACTGCACCCCGATCATGGCGGGTCCGACTATCTCGCCACCAAGATCAACCGCGCCCGCGACGTGTTGTTGCACGGGCGATAGCCGCTGATCATCAGATTGTCGCAGTGTCATTGTTAGGAGCGCCTCGCGCGACGAAGCAATCTCGATCGAACGAGCGCTCAACGGCCCGAGATTGCTTTGCTGCGCTCGCAATGAGAACTTGAAGGTGGCAGTTTTATACTGAGCTTTCGCGCGGTTGGACCTCAAACGCAGTCGAAAAACGCGAAGCGCTCGCCGGCTCCCAGGCCTTCGTAATAGACCCTCTGCAATTTGGCGATCCTGCCGTGTCGCGCGCATGCCGTTTTGGCGAGCTCTGTCGCCTGGTCGAGGCCATTCATGATTCCGTCATAGCGGACCGAGACATGAGTGTCCGCGTTTTCGATGATTTGCACTGCATCGCAGGCGGCGAGCAGCAACAACGCACCAAGGAAAGTCGCCCCGCGGGCTGGTTTTGTGCGCAACCGAGGCCCGTAAGCTTTGCGCTTCTGCCGCGTGCTCACACGCAGTATATCTTGTTTATGATATATAACCACCATGATCTGCCGCCTCCCGATGCGCCGGAATTACCTGGCCGCCATTTCTCAGGGGTCTTTCCTCCTCCGGCAAGACGATGCCATCGCGCCAAGCCACGATGGAACGGGCGTCGATGCGCCTGAATCTGTCCCGTCAGGGGCTGGTGCCGTTCGTCGTCGCCTGCGCGATGTTCATGCAGAACCTGGATTCGACGGTTATCGCGACGGCGTTGCCGACGATCGCGCACTCGCTCGGCGAGACCCCGCTGCGCCTCAATGTAGCCATCACCTGCTACCTACTGAGCCTTGCGGTGTTCATCCCGATCAGCGGCTGGACCGCCGACCGCTTTGGTGCGCGGCGCGTCTTCACGCTTGCGATTGTGGTTTTCACCTTGGGCTCGATCGGCTGCGGCATCTCCACCTCGCTGCCGGCGCTGGTAGCCGCGCGCATCCTACAGGGAATGGGTGGTGCGCTGATGGTGCCGGTCGGGCGGCTAGTGCTGCTGCGAACCGTGCCGAAGTCGGATCTGGTGCGGGCGATGTCGTTCGTCAGCGTCCCGGCGCTGCTCGGCCCCGTCATGGGGCCGCCACTCGGCGGCTTCATCGTCACTTATGCCTCTTGGCGGTGGATTTTCTTTATCAACATCCCGATTGGGGTGTTGGGTATCGTGCTCGTCAACATGCTGGTCAGGGATTTGAAGGAAACCGGGCGCCGGCCCCTTGACCGTAGCGGCTTTGTGCTGACCGGGATCGGACTCGCAAGCCTCGCCTTTGGTTTCGAGAATGTCGGCCGCGGTGCGTTACCAAGCGCCGCTGTGATCGGCCTCCTGGCGGCGGGCGTGATCTGCCTCGGACTTTATGTTCGCCATGCGCGGCGGGTGTCGCATCCGATCATCGATCTCGCGCTCTTCAGCATCCCGACTTACGCGTCGGCCTCGATCGGCGGCTTCTTGTTCCGGATGGGGCTTGGCGCCCTACCATTTCTGTTGCCGTTGATGCTGCAGGTCGGGTTCGGCCTCAGCGCATTGAATTCGGGTCTCTTGACTTTCGCCAGTGCTGCCGGAGCAATGCTGATGAAGACTTCGGCGGTGCGCATCCTGCGCAGCTTGGGCTTCCGCACCGTGCTGGTCGGCGATGCCGTGATCAGCGCCGCGTTTTTGTTCGGTTACAGCCTCTTCCGGCCGGATACCCCGCATCTCGTGATTTTTCTGGCATTGCTGATCGGCGGCTTTTTCCGCTCCTTGCAGATGACCAGCATCAACACTTTGAGCTACGCCGACGTGCCGCCCGCGATGCTGAGCCGTGCCACCAGCCTCTCCAGCATGGCGCAGCAACTCTCGCAAACTGCCGGTGTCGCCACGGCTGCAATGATGCTGCACACGGTGTTGACATTGCGCGGAGGAACGACCCTCGCCGCTGCCGATTTCTACCCGGTCTTTGTCGGCGTCGCGATGATCTCGCTCTTATCGGTGCCGTTCTTTCTGAAAATGGCGCCCGATGCCGGCGCCGAAGTCAGCGGCCGAACCTTGGCGCGGTGATCAAGCAGAAGGTCGTGCAGCTGCCTCGTGCGCCGCCGCAAGCTCGGCATCCTTAGCCTTCACCCGAGCCACTGCCGGCCGGGCGCCCGCGCGCTGCACGTAGCTCGTGATCACGGGCAGCTCGGGGACGAGCTTGAACATCGTGGTCCAAGTGAGGGCGCCACCCCACAGCACGTCCGCCGCAGAAAATCGCTCGCCAAGAAGATAGGGTCCTTTGGCGAGCTGGCCGGTTAAGGTTTTAAACATCGTGTCGAAATCGGCGTAGGGTGACATCGACAACGGAGCCGGATCTTTCTGGGTGGAGCGATCGATAACCGCGGGCTCGAAGCAAGCGGCATAAAAGACCATCCAGCGTAGGTAAGGACCGCGCAGAGGATCGCGGATCGGCGGAGCGAGACCGGCCTCCGGAAAGAGATCGGCGAGGTAGAGAAAGATCGCGACCTGCTCGGTGATCAGCGCATCACCGTGCCTCAACGCTGGCACCTTCCCCATCGGATTGATCGCGAGATATGCGGGTTGGCGCTGTTCTCCGGCCTTCATGTTGAGCACATGAAGCTCATAGGGCGCGCCGAGTTCTTCGAGTAGGGTCAGACTTCCCGATGATCTCGTGTTCGGCGAGTGATAGAGGGTGACTTTGCGATTGCCGTTCATGCTGACCTCGTCTGCCTGGTGTTGCCCTGTTGTAGAGTGTCGAACATGAGCTGGTCGAGAGACGATCCGGCGACCGGGCGTCGCGGCTACCACCACGGCAATCTGCGGGAGGCTTTGATCCGCGCGGCACTCGATCTGATTGCCGAGAAGGGCCCAGCGGGGTTCACCTTTGCCGATGCCGCCCGCTCTGCCGGGGTCAGTTCAGCGGCCCCCTATCGGCATTTTCGCGACCGCCAGGCATTGCTCGCCGATGTGGCGCGCCGCGGCTTCGAACTGTTCGAGGAACGCTTAGACCGCGCCTGGAATGGCGGCAGGCCCGACCCCTTTGTCGCGTTTGAGAATGTCGGACGGGCATATCTCGCCTTTGCTCGCGAAGAGCCCTCGTTTTATTCGGCGATGTTCGAGGCGGGTCTTGCGCTCGACGGCGACCCTGGCCTGCGGGAGGCCGCCGATCGTGCCTTCGCGGTGCTCCGTCGGGCGGCCGACACCTTTTGCGCAAGATTGCCGAGCGACCGCCGCCCGCCTGCCCTAATGATGAGCCTGCATCTCTGGGCCCTCGCCCACGGCATCGCCTCACTTTTTGCGCGGGGCGATGGCGGACGGCGCCGTTTGCCGATGACGCCGGAAGAACTGCTCGAAGCCGGTGTGCTCGTCTATCTGCGCGGCCTCAGCCTGATCGATGACCCTCCGAAATCGGATCGGTGACCGCTTGACAAGGTGCAGGCGCTCTTCCCATGTCAATGTTTAATACATTCACATAAGGCCTCCTCGCATGACCATCGCGGCAAGACTGGACGAGTTCGGATATCCGGCATGGATCGCGCTCACGGTGGTGAGTTTTTTTATTTGGTGGCCGCTCGGCCTCGTCGCTTTGGGCTATCTCGTCGGGAGCGGGAGACTGCGACAATGGACCGGTTGTGGCGCACACCACCGGCAGCCGCGCAACCAGGCAAGTCCGTGCGGGTGGTGGAGCCAGCGATCGACCTCCAGCGGCAATTGGGCCTTTGACGAATATCGCGCGGAGACCCTCCGCCACCTCGAGGAAGAGCAGCGCGAATTCAAAGAGTTTCTCGACCGCTTGCGCCATGCCAAGGACAAGGCCGAGTTCGACCAGTTCATGGCCGACCGTGGCCGCCGCCCTCAAGGCCCGGTTGCGGAGCCGGGGAACTAATCCCCGGCGGCGCGGGCTGGCTGTTGCGCGGCAGCCATCTGCCGCCGGATCAACCGCGCGTAGAGGGCCCCCCGAGCGAGGAGCTCGGCGTGGTTGCCGGTTTCGGCGACGCGACCGCGAACCAGCACCGCCAGGAGATCCGCGTTGCGCACCGTCGACAGCCGATGGGCAATGACGATCGTCGTACGGTCGCGCATCAAGGTATCGAGGGCGCCACGCACTTGCGCTTCACTGACGGCGTCGAGATGCGAGGTCGCCTCGTCCAGGATCAAGGTCGGCGCGTTCTTGAGAAAAGCGCGGGCAATCGCGACCCGCTGGCGCTGGCCGCCTGACAGCTGGACGCCGCGCTCGCCGACCGGCGTGTCGAGCCCCTCCGGCAGGCTCGCAACAAATTCGGAGAGTGCGGCTTGATCGAGCGCGCGGTGGATCGCCGCCTCGTCCGCTTCCGGCTGTGCCAGCGCGACATTGGCCCGCAGCGTATCGTTGAACAGGTATGTGTCCTGCGAGACGAGTGAGATCCGCGCCCGTAGGTGATCAAGCTTGAAATCCCGTAGATCGACGCCGTCGATCAGGATCCGGCCGACGCTCGGATCCCAAAACCGCAGCAGCAGATTGGCGATCGTCGTCTTGCCGGCTCCTGACGGGCCGACCAGAGCCATTGTCGACCCCGCCGGGATCACGAGCTCGACATCGCTCAGCGCCGGCCTGCGTGCCCTCGGATAGGTGAAACTCGCCGCTTCGAACCTGATCACGGAGCCCCCTGCCGGTGCCGGCAGATACAGCGGGCCATCGACGACGGCCGGTTGCTCGCGCTGCACCGTGTAGTAGCGCCGTGTCGACGCGATTGTATCGGCGAGTTGGCGGCTGACGTGAGCGATCTCGGAGATCGGCAGAAACGACGCCAATGCCAACAGGATCAGCAGCGGCAAGGTGGTCGCCGTCAGCTGATGCTCCGCGGCGAGATGGGCGCCGACCACCGCTACGGCGAGCCCGCCAAGTCCGGTCACGATTTCGAGTTGTGCAGTCTGTGACGAGAGATCCTTCAACAGCTCGAGGCGAATCCGCTGGTAGCCGCGCACGGAGTCCATAAAGCCCCGCCGACGGCCGCCGAGAGCCTGGAAGGCGACGAGATCGGAGAGGCCTTGGATCGTTTCCGTCACATAGGCGCCCAATAGTCCCAAGGCTTCGCGTGCCTGGGCACCGAGACGGTCGATCCGGGCCCGCATCAACACCGGAGCGAGGCCGGCATAAAGAACGAAAGGCAGCAATGCCAACGCGATCGGCCAGGCAACGATCGCGAGCGTTACGACCACGGCCGAGGGTACTAGGGCGGCTACCAAGGCGGGAGCCACGGTATGAGCGAAGAAATACTCGATGGTCTCGATGTCTTGATTGGCGAGTGCCACCAGGTCGCCGGAGCGGCGGCGGATCAAATAGGCCGGGGCCAACGTGTCGAGCTTGCGGAACAGCTCGATCCGCATTTCTGCCAGCAGCCGGTAGGCGATGTCGTGCGCCAGCCATGATTCGAGCCAATGCAGCAGCCCCGCGAGCGGTGCCGCCAGAGCCAGCAAGATCAGCAAATAACCAAATGGAGACCCGGTCTTGACCGCGGCTACAGCCAAAGCACTGATGATCCCGACCCCGATGAATGCAGCGACCCGCACAATCCCCGACGTGACTACGATGGCAAAACGCTGCCGCCAAGGCTTGATAATGTTTATGAGTGTGCCAACCGCGGCACCCCAACCGACCGAAGCTGCGGCTTCTGCCATTGCATCGGTCGCCGTCGGGCCCGCAACTCCGACCTCCTCGCGGTTGCGGCGCTCCGTCAGTGCAGCATCGTCCTCGATGAGCTCGATCTCGTCTTCGCGCTCTTCGGCTTGCGCGCCCATCAGGCGGCGATAGGGTCCCTCGCGCCGGATCAGCTCGGCATGTCGGCCGGTTTCGACGATCCGGCCCCTATCAAGAACGAGGATGCGGTCGGCACCGATCACGCTCGACAACCTATGCGCGAGGATCAACGTTGTGCGTCCGGCCGAGAGGCGGTCGATCGCCTGCTGGATAACCGCCTCGTTTTCAGCGTCGACCGAAGAGAGAGCTTCGTCGAGGATCAAGATCGGTGCGTCGCGCAACAACGCGCGGGCGATCGCCAACCTCTGGCGCTGTCCACCGGAGAGCATGACCCCACGCTCACCGATCATCGTCGCGTAGCCTTGCGGAAGAGCCGAAATGAACTCGTGCGCATTGGCATCGCGCGCCGCAGTCTCGATTTCCTCCCGGTCGGCATCGGGTTTGCCGAGCCGCAGGTTCTCTTCGACGGTTCCGTAAAAGAGATAGGTGTCTTGGTGGACGACAGCGATCATCCGCCGCAAGGTTTCGGGATCGAGGGTCCTCAAATCGTGACCGCCGATCCGCACCGTGCCTTGCTGGGGGTCGAACAAGTGCAACAATAATCGGGCCACTGAAGATTTGCCCGAGCCGCTCGGCCCGACGATGCCGATCTTTTCACCGGCCGTGACAGTGAAGGAGAGCCCGTCATGCGCCGCCCCACGGCCGCCGGGATAGGCGAAGGTTACATCCTCGAACGCAATGGTGGGAACGAGCGGACGTCCGCTCACCAAAGGATTTGGCAGCGGCTCCCGAACCAAAGGCTCGGCGGCGAGCAGGGTGTTGATACCGGCAGCGGCCGATTGTCCGAGCATCCCCTGATGCAGCACCGTCCGTAAATCACGGAGTGGGCGGAACACCTCGGTGCCTCCCATCAGCACGATCAGCAGCGCCTCGATGCTCATCAACCCGTGCGAAACCCGCCACACCGCAAGCGCCAAGGCCGACGCCGCACCGATCGCCACACCGCAATCGGTAATGCCGCGTGTCATGACGCCCATCGACAGGACGCGTAGTGAACTGTCGCATAG
>Ga0318533_10002267_pt1 | contig 10064 bp, 7 predicted proteins | sample GRESIP053b4f27_FD_203675 | JGI IMG/M metagenome (GOLD analysis project Ga0318533, IMG submission 203675) | Tropical soil microbial communities from Luquillo Experimental Forest, Puerto Rico - GRE.SIPMG.053b4f27 | ecosystem: Environmental > Terrestrial > Soil > Tropical forest > Bulk soil...
ACGTATATCGATCCAATACCGATGCCATCGAGGTCGAGCACGGTGAGATTGCCCTTGCCGTCGTTCGTCGTGGCGACCGGAGCGGGCGGAGTAGTGAACATTATGGAGACGGCCCCGGTGTAACCCGTGAGGTCACGACGGACGAAGGTGGGGCTCGGGCCCTTCAGACTTGCGGAAGGGTCAGGCCCTGGCCATCCGGGGGCCCCGAGCTCGTTGTTTTTCGCGCACGCAGCCAATACGAGAACACCGCTCACAACGGCGGCGCGGAAGCATTTCTGGTGGCGCATAAAGTTCCGCATCTACGGCAAAGCCCCCGTAGTCCATACACCAAGTGCAAGTCAGAAGCTGTCAGAAGCTGTCGGCCGTGGCTGTCAGATACCACCGGCGGCGACCGGAGTTTATGCTAACCCGTCGGAAGAAGCGCTTATCGAAATGTTAAGAAGTGCAAGAGGCATCTTCCCCGACACCCGTGTCAGTTCTCACGGCTTGGCGCGAGACCGCGAGCTCGGTTGCGAGAGCGCGCTCGTAGCGCAGCTCAGGCAACGGTTGCGCGCGTTTCATGGGCGGAGGGCGCAGGTCTGGGGGATCTGGTCACCGCGGCCGTGCTCGGCCTGGTGGTGTTGACAGCGTCGGTTTTGCTGACCGGCGCGGTACGTCGCCTGGCACTCGTGCACTTCCTCGCGTCGCCCTATACAGTCGCGCGTTTGCCCGCGACGCTCATTCGCGAGCGCCTGGTGCATTCACTGCCGCAGCGGAGACTGTCAGGCAGACCGGTGTCACGCCTATCGACACCTCGCGCGTCTCTGGGGAGGCCATCGCAGAGTCATGCTGGCGTTCCTGACCATCGACCTCGTGTGGTTGTTACCCTGGTCGGGGTTGGCACTTCGAGTTTCCCGTCTATGCTATCGTATGCGGCTTCACGCCCGGTCCGCTCGCGGTACTGGCGCTTCTCCGTCGGGTCATGACGCAGGGAACCCGCCAGGGGCAGTAGCGTGACCGCGGCCGGCGCCCGGCTCCCCAGAGACGTCCCGTCAACCGACCCAACCCGACAACGTTAGCCATGATGCTGCTGCGCAATGAGTTGGCTAACGCCACATATTGTTGCGATCGGCCCGGCGGATTGCTTTAGAATGAGGATGTTGCGGGCACTATAGAACAGCGCTCTCAGGGACGGGCGGCCGCTCAGGTCCACGGGGTGTGGAGGTGGCATGAAAGAAAAAAAGGCGGCCGGAGGGCCCGCGTCCTGGGGTGACTCGGCTGCCGGCACGATTCTCGCGCTTCCCCGTGAGACCAAGCGCATTATCATGATGGCGGCCGACGCCATCGCCATCCCGACCGCACTGTGGGCCGCTCTGGCGCTCAAATTCGACCGCCTCGACCCCCACCTGGAAAGCACATTCGCCTACTTCCTCGTCGCGATCGGCTCGGCGATGTTCTTTTTCGCGGCTTTTGGACTCTATCGGGCCGTGATCCGCTTCATGGGTCCCAAGGCCATGCGGACGGTGATCGCAGGCGTGAGCCTTTCGGTGCTGGTACTCGCCTCCTTCGACCGTTTCTTCGCGAGCCACCAGATCCCGTTGACCGCGTTCGGCATCTACTGGGCGCTGGCGCTCCCATGGGTCGGTGGAAGCCGGTTCATTGCGCGATATCTATTTCTGAGGCGCTCCGGAGCCAAGGGAACAGCCGCGCGCGTTGCCATTTACGGAGCCGGGAACGCCGGGGCACGCGTGTGCTCGGTACTGCTCGGGGGACCTGATTTCGAGCCGGTGGCCTTCATCGACGACAAGAAGTCCCTGCAGGGCAGCAGCATCAACGGCCTGGCCGTCTACGCACCTGAGGCGCTGCACGAGCTGGTGCGGCGGAGGCGGATCGACCGCATCCTGCTGGCGATGCCCTCGACCTCGCGTCGGCGGCGGCGTGAGATCCTCACCGCGCTGGAGCCGCTTGGCGTGCACGTGCAGTCGCTGCCCAACCTGTCGGATATGATCTCCGGCAAGGCGCAGATCAGCGAGCTGTGCGACGTCGATGTGAGCGACCTGCTCGGGCGCGATCCGGTGCCGCCGCGCCCGAAGCTGTTTGGCTCGTGTATCCGCGGCAAGTGCGTGCTGGTCACGGGAGCCGGCGGCTCGATCGGCTCGGAGCTGTGCCGGCAGATCATTCGCCTCGACCCGACGCGCCTGGTGCTGTTCGAGATGTCGGAGCTGGCGCTGTACAACATCCAGCGTGAGCTCGAAGAAGTCGCAGCGCACGAGCGCCTGACCGTGGAGATCGTGCCGCTGCTCGGCAATGCTCACCATCGGCACCGCGTCCGCGAGGTGTTGTCCACTTTCGGCGTGCAGACGATCTATCACGCGGCTGCCTACAAGCACGTGCCGATCGTCGAGCACAACGTCATCGAGGGCATCCATAACAACGTGATCAGCACCTGGTACACCGCCGAAGCCGCGCTCGAGACGGGGGTCGAGACCTTTGTGCTGATCTCGACCGACAAGGCGGTGAACCCGGCGAACGTCATGGGCGCGACCAAGCGCCTGGCGGAGCTGGTGCTGCAGGCGCTGCAGGAGCGCACGACGCACACGCGCTTCTGCATGGTGCGCTTTGGCAACGTGCTGGCCTCATCGGGCTCGGTAGTCCCCCTGTTCCAGGAGCAAATACGCCGCGGCGGTCCCGTCACCGTGACGCACCCCGATGTGATCCGCTACTTCATGACCATACCCGAGGCGGCGCAGCTGGTGCTGCAAGCGGGCTCGATGGCCAAGGGGGGCGATGTGTTCGTCCTCGACATGGGGCGCCCGGTGCGCATCGACGACTTGGCGCGACGGCTCATCAACCTCATGGGACTGACCGTGCGCGATACCGCCAATCCGGACGGCGACATCGAGATCGAATACATGGGCCTGCGCACAGCGGAGAAGCTGTTCGAGGAGCTGCTCATCGGCACCAACGTGACCGGCACCGATCATCCGATGATCATGCGGGCCATCGAGCATCATCTCCCCTGGGCACGGATGCAACAGATGCTCAACGAGCAGCTGGTGGCGCTCGCGAGCTTCGATTGCCACCGCGCACTCGCGCTCCTCGCCGAGTCGGTTGCCGAGTACCAGGCTGAGGTCGATATCCGCGACTATGTCTGGACACGCAAGGCGCTGCTCCCGCACGCCCCCGCCGCCAAGGTCGCCGATTTCGCCGCGAAACGGCGCCTCTCGGAAGCCGGAAAACCGACCCCCGGACAGAATCCGGTCGCCTAGAAGTGGTCGCGCCGCCATTGGGCCCAGAGGCCCACGGGCGACCTCGCCTGTCGCCAAAGCGCGTCACCCGCGGGGCGGTCCTGCAAGTGACGATCGATCATGCCCCCCAGTGGGTCGCCTGATCAGTCTCCAGTCGACGCTGGATAGCGGGCTGTCCAGATTGCGGTGCATCCTTCTAACGCATGAAACGCATATTGCTGACGGGTGCAACCGGGTTCGTTGGGCGCCAGCTGTGCGCACAGTTGACCGCTGCACCCTACGTGCTGCGGGTGGCCCTGCGCCGCCCCGGCACGGCACCCGCAGGTGCGGCCGAGGTTATTGCGGTCGGCGATCTCTGTTCGCGGCCGGATTGGCGCGCCGCCCTCGAAGGTGTCGACATCGTGATCCACGCCGCGGCCCGGGCACATCACCTGGGGGACACCGCCGTCGAGCCGTACTTCGAGTTGAACGCGCACGCCACTGAAATTCTTGCGCGTGCCGCCGCCGCCGCGGGGGTGAGCCGCTTCATCTATCTCAGCACCATCAAGGTGAACGGCGAGGGGCGGCCGGATCGTTCGTACTCGTCCGACGATGAACCGCAGCCGTGTGACGCGTACGCCAGGTCCAAGTGGCTCGGCGAGCAGTTTGTAGAGCAGGTCGCCCGCGAAAGTGCCATGGCGAGCGTCATATTACGCGCGCCGCTCATATACGGGCCGGGGGTGAGGGCAAATTTTCTGCGACTGCTGCGTTGGGTGGAAGCCGGTCGACCGATTCCATTCGGCAGGATGGACAACAAACGCAGCTTGATCAGCACCTGGAATCTGTGTGACCTGTTGCGGGTGCTGTTGGAGCATCCCGCCGCACCCGGCCGTGTCTGGTTGGGGTCCGACGGGCAGGATCTCTCCACAGCGGAACTGGCGCGTCAGATTGCAACCGCCATGGGGCGGCGGCCGCACATCGTCGCGGTCCCGCGTACACTGCTCTCCGTCGCCGCGACACTGACGGGCCGGAGGGCCGAGTTGGCGCGGCTCTGCGGTTCGCTGACGCTGGACTGCGAGCCGGTTCGTCGCGAACTCGGGTGGTCGCCATCCATGTCGGTGACGCAAGGTATTGCCTCGACCGTCGCCTGGTACCTCTCGGGCGCGGCGCGTGTGGATGGGTCTTGATGCATGCGTAGGAGCAGATATTCCAGTTATCAATCAACGTGTTAAGTTAGGCAGAGTCAGCGAATCAGACCAGGCCACGACCGCCGGACGCCCCGGCATACGGCTGCTGTTCGTGGTTAATCACGCCGGCTTCTTTATCTCGCATCGTCTGAAGCTCGCGCTGGCGGCGTGTGACGCCGGATACGATGTGCACGTAGCAACGCCACGCAGCAAGCACGTGCCGCAGCTTCAAGGCACGGGAGTCACCTGGCACGAGCTGCGGCTCTCGCGCTCGGGAATGAATCCGCTCGCCGAATGGCGGTCCTTTCGTCGGCTTTGCCAGCTCTACCGCTGCCTGCGGCCGGACGTAGTCCACCACGTCACGTCGAAGCCCGTGCTCTACGGCACTATCGCGGCTCGCATCACCGGCACGCCGGCAGTCGTTAACGCAATTTCGGGGATGGGGCATGCGTACGCCGGGGACGGTCTCATAGCGCGCGGGTTACGCGCGGCCGTCCTGGCCGGCTATCGATTTGCCCTTCGGCATCCGCGAATGCGTCTCATCGTCCAGAATCGGGACCATCGGCAACTTTTCGCGAGCCTGCGCTGGATACGCGCTGCAGATGTGGTAGTGGTTCCAGGTTCCGGCGTCGATCTTCGCCGCTTCGTGCCGCGCCCAACCAACCGCTGTGGCACCGTGAGAATAGTATTGGCTTCGCGCTTGCTCTACACGAAGGGCGTCGCTGATTTTGTGGCGGCCGCGCGATTACTCCATCAGCGTGGGCTCGATGTCCGGTGCGTGCTGGTGGGCGAGCCTGATCCCGATAATCCCGCCAGCATTCCGGCCACGGTCTTACAGCAATGGCATACCGAAGGCGTTATCGACTACTGCGGCCGCCAGGAAGAGATGCCGCTGGTGTTCGCTGATACGGATATCGTGTGTCTGCCAACTTACTATGGGGAGGGCATACCCAAGGTGCTGGTCGAGGCGGCGGCCTGCGGCCTGCCGATCGTCACGACGGACTGGCCCGGCTGCCGGGAGGTCGTCGCACATGGCCACAACGGCTTGCTCGTCCCGATTAGAAATCCCGAGGCGTTGGCGGCGGCGCTCGAAACGCTCGCGCGGGATGCGGCGCTGCGTCAGGAAATGGGTCGGCGTGGCCGGGCACGCATCGAAGGCGAATACTCACTCGATTCCGTCATTTACCGGACGCTGGTGTTGTACCGGGAGCTGGTGACCTGAGCCTGCTGCGACGAATGTCCGTACTCACTTACGCGCGGGATCTGCGGCGATGACCTTATGGTGGCTGTTGGCGGTGGCGGCGAGCCTCTCCCTTGGCCTGACCTGGGTCATACGTCGTTATGCGCTTGCGCACTCTCTGCTCGATGTTCCGAACGAGCGCAGCTCGCACTCCATTCCCACTCCACGCGGTGGGGGTATGGCAATCGTGCTTGCCTTCCTGGCGTGCTTCCCCGTGCTCTGGGAATTGCAGCTGGTACCCGTGAGATTGTTGGTGGCCTTGAGTGGCTCAGGTGGTCTCGTTGCACTCGTTGGTTTTCTGGACGATCACTATCATCTCGCGCGGCGCTGGCGGCTGTTGTTTCACTTTTTGGCGGCGATATGGGCTATTGTGTGGCTGAATGGCATGCCAGTCTTAACGATTGGCCAGATCAGTCTGCCGCGCGGCTGGCTGAGCAATGCGCTTGCAGCCGTTTACGCCGTCTGGCTGCTGAACCTGTACAACTTCATGGACGGTATCGATGGCATAGCCAGCATTGAGGCCATCACCGTATGCATGGGCGGTGTTCTGCTGTATGTGATCGTCGCACCGGGCAATCAGCAGTGGATCATGCCCGCCGTGCTATTGGCCTCGGTAGCGGGATTCCTGTACTGGAATTACCCGCCAGCGCGCATCTTCATGGGAGATGCCGGAAGTGGCTTTCTCGGGATCACCCTGGCCGTGTTCTCGATTCAGGCTGCGTGGATCGCACCGAATCTCTTCTGGGCTTGGGCGATCCTGCTCGGAGTGTTTGTGGTGGACGCAAGTGTGACCCTGCTCCGGCGCTGGCTTGCCGGGGGACGGAAATATCTCGAAGCGCATCGCAGTCATGCGTATCAGAGCGCCGCCCGCAGATTTGGGGCGCATGAGCCGGTGAGTCTGGCGGTTGGGGTGATCAATCTGGTCTGGCTCTGCCCGCTAGCCACAATCGTTGGTCTCGGCTACTTGAACGGCATGTTGGGTCTACTGATTGCCTACGTGCCGTTGGGTGTATTGGCGTTCCTCCTGAAGGCCGGAACGTGATGTGCAGTATGAGGATGCGGCGATGAACATACTGGCGGTGATTGCTCACCCCGACGATGAGATCCTCGGCTGTGGCGCTACCTTCCGTTTACTCACGGACCATGCGCATCGCGTCGTAACCTGCGTGCTGAGCGGCGACGCCGATGCGCGCCACGCGCGCCCCGAGCTCGCGCGGCTGCATCAGCTGGCCACCGATTGCGCGCGCATGGTGGGTATCGCCGATTCCCGACGCCACAGCTTCCGGAACATCCAGCTGAACGCGGTTCCGCACCTCGAGTTGGTAAAAGCAATCGAGCAGGCGATCATAGAGTTCCAGCCGGAGTGGGTGTTTACCCACCATCCGGGTGATCTTAACGTGGATCATCGCGTGTGCTGGGAGGCGACAATGTCGGCGGTCATGCTGCCGCAGCGGTTGTCATCTAACCTGCCGACGACAATGATCAAGAAGGTTTTCCTGTTCGAGGTGCCGTCGTCCACCGACTGGGCACCGGCGCCCTTCCCGCCGTTCCAGCCCAACGCGTATTTCGATGTCAGCCGTACCATCGAGACCAAGGTTGCGGCGCTGCGTGCCTTCGAGGGTGCGCTGAAGCCCCACCCCCACGCGCGCAGCGAGCAGAACGTACGGGCGCTTGCGAGCGTGCGCGGTGGAACGGTCGGGATCGCTTATGCCGAAGCGTTCTTTCTGGCGCGCGACCTTTATCTGGAAAGGAGTCTGTGATGCAGGACCTGAGCTATATAGAGAAGCCCGATCGCCTGGCAGTTCGTATCAGGGCCCACAAGGAATTTGCGAACCTTGATATCGACGAGTGGATCGCAGCCTTTCTCAGCCGATGTCGGCGTCGGGCGATCTTTGATCTCGGCTGCGGCAACGGCAATCACCTGCAGCTCTACCTCGATTGTGTCGGGTCGGACGGTCGTGTCGCTGGCCTCGACCGCGAGGCGACGCTGATCGATCAGGCGAAGCGCCGCTTTGTCAACGCCTACAATCTTGACTTGCGAGTCGGCTCGATGGACGTGCCGCTGCCTTTCGCCGCGAGCACCTTTGACACCGCTTTCTCCAACTTCGCCATTTATAACGCCGCCGATCCGGCGTTCACGCTGCGTGAACTGAAGCGAGTCGTTCAGCCTGGCGGCGAGGTCGTCCTGATTGGCCCGACCCTCAACAACGCCAGAGAGCTGTACGCCTTTAACGAGCGCCTCACCGGCAGGGCCATCGATGAGGTGACGCTGATCCGTACCGACCGGCTTCGGCGAGAGATCATGCCGTTGGCCCGCGACATTTTCCCCGACGTGCGCGAGGAGGTGATCAACTCGCAGCTCGACTTCCCCAGCCCCGAGGAATTCCTGCGGTACTACATGGCCACCATGCTCTACGAGGAGGGTGCGGAGAAGGAGGGCCGAACTCAGACAGAGATGTACGCCGCACTCGGGGGCGCCAAGGACCATATCGTCTTATCGAAAGAGATGCTGGCCGTGATCGCGCGCGGGTAAGCGGCAATCGATTGCGCTTCCCAGCCGCCAGAGACGCCGATTTTGCGGCGAAGCGCCGCCGGTCCGAAGCGCTAAAGCCCCAGGGCGAGACTCCAGCCTGGGGCAGGCGCGCAAGCTGCGGCGCCGGCGCTTGAGCCGCGCCGGGCCTTCCTTTAGGCTTCTAGCCATTCTTCCTTACCACTCAAGAACTTAACTCATGCGCGTCACGATCTTCGGCTCGGGCTATGTGGGGCTGGTGACGGGGGCCTGTCTGGCGGATGCCGGCAACCACGTGATCTGCGTGGACGTCGATGCCGCCAAGATCGAGGCACTCAAGCGCGGCGAGGTACCGATCCATGAGCCGGGTCTCGATGCCCTCATCAGGCGCAATGCGGAGGCCGGGCGGCTGGAGTTCACCACCGATGCCGCGCGGGGCGTCGAGCACGGACTGTTCCAGCTGATCGCCGTCGGAACACCCCCGGGCGAGGACGGCTCGGCCGACCTGCGCTACGTGCTCACCGTCGCCCGCACCATCGGTGCGCACATGAGCCGCTACTGCATCGTGATCACGAAGTCGACGGTCCCGGTCGGGACTGCGGACAAGGTGCACGCCGAGATCGACCGCACCCTCGCCGGGCGCGGTGCGAACATCGAGTTCGACGTCGTCTCCAATCCGGAATTCCTCAAGGAGGGGGCGGCGATCGGCGACTTCATGAAACCGGACCGCGTCGTGATCGGCACCGATAACCCGCGCACCACCGAGCTGATGCGCGCGCTGTACGAGCCGTTCACGCGCAATCACGACCGTCTCATCGTGATGGACATCCGTTCCGCGGAGCTCACCAAGTACGCCGCCAACGCCATGCTCGCCACCAAGATCAGCTTCATGAACGAGCTCGCCAACATCGCGGAACGGGTTGGGGCCGACATCGAGAAAGTGCGCATCGGCATCGGCTCGGACCCGCGCATCGGCTACAGCTTCATTTACCCCGGGACCGGCTATGGCGGCTCGTGCTTTCCGAAGGACGTACGGGCACTCATCCGCTCGGCACACGAGGCGGGCCACGAGCCCCTGGTGCTGCACGCGGTCGAGTCGGTCAACGCGCGCCAGAAGGAGGTGCTGTTCCACAAGATGCAGCAGCATTTCAGCGACGGCCTCGCGGGGCGCACGCTCGCGCTCTGGGGTCTCGCCTTCAAACCGAACACTGACGATATGCGCGAGGCGCCCGCGCGCACCCTGATCGAGCTGCTGCTCAAAGCGGGTGCCCGCGTGCACGCCTACGACCCGGTGGCGGGCGGCGAGGCGCAGCGCCTCTACGCCGGTGCTGCCGGGTTCACACTCGCCAAGAACGCGTATGACGCCGCGCACGGGGCGGATGCACTCGCCATCGTCACCGAATGGCAGGAGTTCCGCAGCCCGGATTTCGAGCGGCTGCGGGAGCTGCTCAAGGCGCCGGTCATATTCGACGGCCGCAATCTCTACGACCCGGCAATGGTGAGCCGCTTCGGGCTCAGCTACTATGCTGTCGGGCGCGGCAAGCTGCTGGCGGCGGCCTGACGCCGCTCTGCGAGGACGGCAAAGCGTGCTCACTCCAGTCATTCTCTCGGGCGGTGCCGGAACGCGGCTGTGGTCGCTGTCGCGCGAGCTTTACCCCAAGCAGCTGTTGCCGCTCACGGGGACCCGCACCCTGCTGCAGCAGACGGTGCTGCGTCTCGAGGGCCTGACCTCCGCCGGGCCGGTGATCGTGTGCAACGAAGCGCACCGGTTTCTGGTGGCCGAGCAGCTGCGCCAGCTGCACATCACCCCCCGCGCGACCGTCCTCGAGCCTTTCGGTCGCAATACCGCGCCCGCCATTGCACTGGCCGCGCACGCTGCGCTCAAGGGCGTCGGCAGCGATGCCAACGCGGTCGATCCGGTG
>Ga0318533_10002270_pt1 | contig 10061 bp, 6 predicted proteins | sample GRESIP053b4f27_FD_203675 | JGI IMG/M metagenome (GOLD analysis project Ga0318533, IMG submission 203675) | Tropical soil microbial communities from Luquillo Experimental Forest, Puerto Rico - GRE.SIPMG.053b4f27 | ecosystem: Environmental > Terrestrial > Soil > Tropical forest > Bulk soil...
GCCAAGAAAGCAGCCGAGGTCTTCGAGGACGATCCTGCAGTGGAAGGGCTGGTGCTGTTGAAGCACGGTATCTTCACCTTTGGCGAGACGGCAAGGGAGGCTTATGAGCGAATGATCGCCGCCGTCTCGCGGGCCGAGGAGCGGCTTACCCGTCGCCGTGCAACAGTGTTCGCTGGCATCTGCCTCCCCGCCGCGGTGGCCGGGGCAGCAGAGGTGGCGCCGATTCTGCGCGGCGCCTGCGCGCTCGCCGATCCGAGTGGGTCCGGCGCGTTCAAGCGCTTCATCCTCGAGTTCCGATCGAGTCCCGCGGTGCTCGATTACGTCAATGGTGCCGAGCTTCGCCGTTACGGCCAGGCCGGGGTCGCCACCCCGGATCACACGATCCGCACCAAGAACCACCCGCTGATCGTGCCGGCACCCGAGCCGGGAAAGCTCGAAATGTTCAAAACGGCGGCGCACGAAGCCGTCGATGCCTTCGTTGCCGAATATCACGCCTATTTCGCGCGCCACAATGCGCGCCAGGAAGTACCAAAACGCGAGCTCGATCCGATGCCGCGGGTCATTCTGGTGCCGGGGGTCGGTTTGTTCGGGCTCGGGCGCAATGCCCTCGACGCGCGGATCGCGGCCGACATTGCCGAGTCGACGATCGATACCGTGACCGATGCCGAGGCCGTCGGCCGGTTCGAGTCGATCGCCGAAGCCGATCTTTTCGACATCGAATACTGGTCGCTGGAGCAGGCGAAGCTCGGTCAGGCCACCGAGAAACCGCTCGCCGGGCAGATCGCGGTCGTTACCGGCGGTGCGGGAACGATTGGTTTTGCCACGGCGCGGGCGATGAGCGGCGCCGCGGCTGAGGTGGTGTTGCTCGATATCCGGGGCGCGCAGGCCGCAGCCCAAAGGCTTGGCGGGACTGCGCTCGGGATCGAATGCGACGTAACGGATCCCGCTTCGGTACATCGGGCGTTCGATCGCATCGCAGAACGTTTGGGTGGGGTCGACATCCTCGTCTCCAATTCGGGTGCGGCTTGGCAAGGCCGCATCGGCGACGTCGAGGATCAGGTGCTGCGCCAGAGCTTCGAGCTCAACTTCTTTGCTCATCAGACCGTCGCGCGGAACGCGGTCCGCATCATGCTGGCGCAAGCGACTGGCGGCTGTCTCTTGTTCAACGTGTCGAAGCAGGCGGTGAGCCCGGGCCCGAATTTCGGCCCCTATGGCTTGCCGAAGGCGGCCACACTCGCTCTAGTGCGCCAATACGCTCTTGACTATGGGGCCGACGGCATTCGGGCCAACGCGGTAAACGCAGACCGCATCAGGAGCGGCCTGTTGACGCCGGAACTGATCGCCGCCCGCGCCAGAGCGCGCGGCGTTACCGAGCAGGACTACATGGCGGGCAATCTTCTCGGTCGCGAGGTGACGGCCGAGGACGTGGCACAGGCCTTTCTGCACCATGCGGTGGCGCTCAAGACCACCGCCGATGTCACCACCGTCGACGGCGGTAACATCGCCGCAGCGCTGCGGTAACAGACGGCGCTGGTTGGCACGGCGCCGGCCCAGTCGTCGGAGGGCCCGCCCTAGGCGGGCGAAATACAGCGCAAATCGCGCTTTTCCCCCGGGCAACACGACACGGCCGAGATCGTGGAAAACCGACCTCCGGCATTGCTGCCTCCTACCGGTCCTTCCGACGGAACGGATGGAGCCGAGAAAGGCAAAGGTTTCGGATGCCGCTCTCGACGCTGCTGTCGAGCCAATGCCGGCAACCGGCCGGACTCAATCCGTCGCGTCTTGTCCTCGTGGAGCGACAGGCCGAACTTAGTCAGATGCTCTCGAGGTCGTCCGTCCGCCGTCCTCTCGACCGCCTCGTGCACAAGGCTCATCGCATCGATCTCGCCGGCGGGAGCTTGCGACGAACCCGACTAGACTTACCGCGACGAGCGTCGGCCGGACCCCGAGCGCGCGATGTAGCACACCGGGCAGGCGGCCGGGCCGGGAGACTATTCGGCGGCGGCTCTGTCGACCTGCGCGGGCTTTGCGACGCAGGCGAGCATCGCAGCGGCGTTGCGGTGCATGATCTGCTCGCGCGCTTCCTCGCCGATATGCGCGTCCACGAGCGCCTTCCTCGTCCAGTCGCAGCCTAACTCGGTGCCGTCGGTGCCGCACACGATGCGCTCGGCGCCGTACAGGTTCACGGCCGCCTCGATCGCGCGCGGGCCGAACGAATTGCAATCCACGTACACCTTCGCCTTCCGAAAGCGCGACGACGGCAATTCCTCATTCGGCGTGTCGAGCAGGCTGCGGTGGTCCATGCGCTCGACCTCGTAGGGAATATTGCCGCCCAAATTGTGCACGTGGACCATTGCGTCGGGGTAATCCGCGAGGTAGTCGGTCAGAGACAATGTCACCATCACCGAGGACAGGCTCGCCTGCATGTCGAGCGTGCCGTTGCGGCGGCGTGCGTTGTCTGTGTCTCCCGCGACTTTGGGGTAGGCGTCGCCCGGCCGCGGACCGTTGTGGATGAAGAGCACCGCGCGGTGTCGGTTGGTGACCTCCAGCAGCGGACGCATCGCTTCGGCGTCCTTGCGCGTAAGGAAATAGTTTCCCGGCACCTGCGCGCCGATCATGCCGGGCAGCCCAAGCGCCCGCTCGAGCTCGGCGGCGGCGGCGGAAATGTCCGTCAGGGGAAGTGCCGCGTAGGCGGCGAAGCGGCCGGGATGCTCCTGGCAAATCGCAGAAAGCCCGTCGTTGATGGTCCGGCACAGCGGCCCGGACTCATCTAGCGGCAGCGCCTCGACCCAGCAGAACGAACCGAGGAGCGACAGCACACTGACCTCGACCCCCTGGCGGTCCATCCGACCGAGATGGAAATCGACGTCATCGAAGGCATCGGCGAGCGGCGCTTCGCCCATCCGTGGAGTCTTCAGCACCTCGACACCGTCCTGATTGCGCAGGATGCGCGGTTCCCTGGTACGGGCGCGCAGTGCGTCGGCTACTTCGGCGGGTCTCCAATGGGCATGCATGTCGATCATTGCTGTCATGGCTGTTTTTCCTTCATCGGCCTTCCGGCAGCTTAACCCCGAGGCGGCTCGCTGCAAAGCATGACTGAGGGGCGATAACCGCGGCCTCGTCGCGCCGCCTCCTTGACTGGACCTGGCCGCGCTGATCCGGTCGCACCGAATGGCAATCGGATGCTCTTCAAAACGCCTTGCACGATCCGTCGCACTCGTCGGGGAACAGGCTCCTGCCACAGGCGCAAGGACCACGATGACCCGCACCGCTTGTGTCGGTCGTCGGGGCCGGTTGCTTGGGGAGCCTCTCCCGTCGCAACTCTTCCATGCGGGTACGGATTGTCTTGAAATCGTCAGCTGCTCGGGATCGTGACATCAAACCGTCATTCCTGCAGCATCGCCGCGACCTGGTCGAGACGCCGAATGCGCGCGTACATTTTCATGGCCTTGTCGAGGCTGTAGGCGTGAGCCACGATGTCGCCGCTCCAGCAGCATTCGCGCACAACCACTGACGCGAGGTCGAGGTTGAAGGCCTCGCGGACGCTCGTCTCGACGCCGCGATTGGTGGCGCCACCGCCGATGATGATCGTGTCGCGTCGCAGCATGTGCAGCAGTTCGCCCACACCCGTTCCGTAGAAGGCGCTCGGTCGGCGCTTGAGGAAGACGTAATCCTCGGGTCGCGGCGCGATTTCGTCGGGGAAGCCGGCCTCCGCCGTGCCCTCGACAGCGTTGGTGAGTGGCGGCATGCCGGTCTCTGCCGAAAGGTCGGTCGGCAGCATGACCACGTCGGTGCCATCGGAGCGGCTGACGGGCGTCGTGTAGATCACCGGCACACGAGCCGCCCGCGCGACCGCGATCATCTGCACCCAGGCATCGAGCATAGGGCGCATCGCGCCCCTGCGCGCGGGATCCGACGGAGCTAGTGCGCGTCGGCAAACGTCATAGGCGATCAGTGCCGCCCGGCGCCGATCGATGCGTTCGGGTTCGGGCATCACAACCTCCTCAGGTGAACGGTATGAGGGTAACCTCTCATCCGGCAAAATCAATTGGCACTGTGAAGCAAAGCACGACCTTGTTGGCCGCCGGGTCGGTTCCGGACCTATCCGCCTGAACCGAATGATGACCGGGGTGGGGTAGTGAACGAACACTCTCCGCCTCGGTGCATTCGGGTCATAGCGCCTGTCCTAAGGCTGATCGAGGGCCGCGGTACCGCAGCGCATCGACCAGCAAGGTGGTTGCTGGTGCATGTTCCGGTGGCTTGGGTAATAGAGGTGCCAGATCCGCAATTCAGCAATTCCAACGACAGAGAGGGAGCAGAAATAGAGATCAAACGAAACGGCTCGCTACCTTCCGGGAAGGGACCCACGGAGTATTTCAGTGGGGACTGTGGCTGACGGTCGGCTGCGATATATCGAATTTGCGATGCCGAATGCCGCCGGACGGACCAGTCGTAACGTCTCCAGGTCAATTGAAGAAACGCGCCGGCCGGAAATGGGCGAGCTCGGCCCTTTGCCGTCCCCCTACGATCTCGTCAGCCACCACCGCACCGAGAAACGGCGACATCGTCACACCGCTATGGGTGATCGCGAGGTAATAGCCGGCAGTCCGCGGCATCGGTCCGATCGCGGACAGATGGTCACCGGGGATCGGCCGCATGGCGATGCGCACCGCCTCCGGTTCGACCTCGCCGATCGACGGCAGCAGCTGTCGGGCGCGCCGCACCAGATCGCGCGCTTCCGGCATCGATGGGCTAAGCCTCGCCTCGAAGCTCAATGTCGCGTCGGTCGGGTTCCAATGCAGCAACAGGCGCCCCGCGCCATCGGGGCGCGCGTCAATCACGGCGCTGCGGACCACGCGGCTCAAGCTGGCCGCGACAGGCGGCGTGAACACCAGGAACCCCACGGTCGGTGCGAGCGGCAAGTGCAAGCCCGGATCCCGGGTTGCCTCATTGGTCCAGCGACCAGCACAGTTCACGATGGTGTCGGCCTCGTATTGCGTGCCGTCGGCGACGCGAACGCCGGTCACCCGATCGCCAACCATGATCAGGTCAACGACGCGGGCGCCGCAGATGACTTTCGCGTCATAGCGAAGCCGCGCAGCCGACAGCATGGCATGCGCGTAGACCACCGGATCGAGCCAACCCTCGTCTGCGAAAAACGCCGCTGGCGCATCGCCGATCGTCGCCGGATCGATGTCAGGCTCGAGTTCCTGTATCTGGCGCGGCGTGATCCACTCCGCGGCATAGCCCCAGGACTGGAGCTGCTTGATGTTCTCGCGCTGCGCCACGCGATCAGGCTCGGCTTCCCATTCCAGACTGCCGCCGCCATGCCACCATGGCGTGGCGCCGAACTCGTCAGCCAGTGCCAAATGCGCCTTCATGCCCGCGACATTTAGATCGTGATAGGGTTTCGGCGGCTTGTTGTGCGCGTTGGTCCAGGCGAAGCTGATGCCGGAGGTGCCGCCGCCGATGCGTGTCGCTTCCAGCACCGTAACAGCAGCACCGGCCTGCGCTAGCCGATACGCGACCGAGGCGCCGATCACGCCGGCACCGATCACTATCGTCTTAATCATTTGCATCTCCTGTGGTTCAGATGGAGTTTCCGAGGCGCTCCGCATGGGGGTAGCGAGCGTCGCCTTCATCAGCCGCGTGTCAGCCGGCCCAATTCGAAAATCAGCAAAGGGTCGAGGTGCCGCCTGCCGATCGCATCGTCAGGATTGGCTGCTGTCGGCGCCGGCGATCGCCCGGATCGTGTTAAAGAGCAACCTCCTACAACTAAAGCGCCTTGCACGATCCGTCGCACTCGTCCGGGAACAGGCTCCTGCCACAGGCGCACGGGCCACGATGACCCACGATCTGAGCACCCGTCGCTTGGGTGGGTTGCCTGGGTAGTTTCTCCCGCCGCAACTCCTCCATGCGGATGCGGATTGTCTTGAAATTGTCAGCTTCTCGGGGCCGTGACATCAAACCCTCCAGGCTCCGCCCCGGACTTCGGTTCTACTTTAATGAGTGGCACAACGAATCGTGGGTGCGCCCCAATGCCCGGCCCATCATGGCCGACAGCATGCCTGGTTCCCTTTTCTGAAGGGGGTTCAGCCATCGCGCCACCTGCGCGGCTGCGGTACCATGCCGCAGGAAGTGATTGCATCGGAGGAAATTGTCGATGACCCGTGCCTATGACGTCGTCGATGCCGACGGCCACATTTTGGAGCCCCTCGATCTCTGGGACAACTACATCGATCCCAAGTTCCGCGAGCGCCGCCCGCGGTTTACCATGGACGAGAACGGCAAGGAGCGCCTCAAGGTCGAGGGCAAACTGCTGGGCAACCCGCGGGGGATCGGCAGCCTCGGCTCGGTCGGCGTGCGGCAAGGCACGGTCAAACCAGACACCCTGAAATACACCGAAGGGAAGAAGGGCGGGTTCGATCCGCATGCCCGCATCGTCGACATGGACGCCGACGGGATCGACGCCGCCTTCCTCTACCCGAGCCTCGGCCTGTTCGCCGGCGCCGTCGCGGACCCCGAACTCGCGGCAGCAATGTGCCGCGCCTATAACCGCTGGCTCGCCGATTATTGCAAGCCCTACCCCGACCGCCTGTTCGGGGTCGCGATGCTGCCGATGCAGTCGGTCGAGCTCGCGATCGACGAGATGCGCTACGCCAGAAAAGAGCTCGGGATGCGTGGGGGGTTCTTGCGGCCGAACCCGTATCACGGCAACAAGATGATCAGCGACCCAATCTACGAGCCATTCTGGGCAATGGCCGAGGAGCTCGACTTCTCGATCGGCTTTCACGAGGGCTCGACCACCGCGATGCCGACCGTAGGCGTTGACCGTTTCGAGGCGGACCGCGCGGCGCGCCACATGATCAGCCACACGATGGAGATGATGCTGGCGGCGATGGCGGCGATCTGGGGTGGTGTGGTTGATCGCCACCCGCAATTGCGTATTGCGTTCCTCGAATCGGGTGGCGGTTGGATAGCGCCCTGGCTCGACCGCATGGATCGGCATTTCGACGACCAGGGCTTCAATGAAACCGCCCCGAAGATGCGGCCGAGCGAGCTCTTCCAGCGCAATTGCTGGATCTCGTTCGAGCCGGTCGAGAACAGCATCGCTGTCCTGGCCAATTATATCGGCCCGCATAAGATCATGTGGGCGACCGATTACCCGCATCAAGACGGCTTCTTCCCCGGCGCGCCTCAAATGATCCGCGATCGGATCGAGCCGTTATCTGCAGCGGCGAAACATCAGGTGCTGGCCGGTGGTGCAATGGGCTTTTACGGCATGAACTGAACCCGGCGGTTCAGGTCGCGGGCCTCTGATCCGGGGTCCGCGACGCCGAGGCGCACCCAATACCGTCGGGAGTGCAATCCTTCGAAGTCGAGCGGTAAGCTATAGCGATGCTTTGATATTGGCCGAGCGCTAATAGCCCAGAGTCATTCTGCAGCATCCTTGGTATCGGTGCCGAACACATCGTAGGTCCGCTTCTGATACCAGGTCATGTAGTCGGAGTAGTAGGTCGTGGGGTATTTTGGCGGCCTGTCCGGCCCGACACAGGTCGGCACGGCGGCCACCGGCCAGTCGATATTGCTGTCGCAGAAAAAGGCGAGAGCGTAGCGTTCGCCGCCGGAATGGTTGACGGCGCGGTGCGGCGTGGCGAGGAAGTAGTCGTTGGTCCAACGCTGCAGCAACTGGCCACCGTTTACGGTATAGGCGTCAGGAATGGCCGGTGCCTCGAGCCACTTGCCGCTTTGCGTACGGATCGAGAGACCCGGCACATCGTTGGGCGCAAGCAGAGTGAGGAAACTGGTGTCCGTGTGTGGGGCAATCCCGAACTCGTTGTCGGGTGCGCCAGCCTGCGGTGGGTAGTGCGTCATCCGCAATTTGTACTGCGGCTCCTTAAATGGGTGGTCGAAATATTCCGCCGGCAGGTCCAACGCACGAGCGTAGAGGCGGACCATCTTCTGCACCAGCCGCTCCATCGAGTTGCAATAGTCGACGATAACGTCGCGGAACGCCGGCAGATCGGACGGCCATCGGTTGGCGCTGCGGAAGCGCCGATCGGCCAGCACGTCTGGATGGTCGCTCGGCAGGTCGCGCGCCACAAACAGGGCTTCGTTGAGATTTGGCTTGGTGACGGTCTCGACGGTCGACGTGCGCAGCGTATCGCCCTTCATTGGCAGGTAGCCGACATTGTGTTTGTCGAGTTTGATCTCGAGCTTCTCTTCAAGGGGACGCGCATGGAAACGCGCGACTTGTCGAAAAACTTCGCGTATCCGCCTTGATGGGACGCCGTGATTGACGATGAAGTAGAAACCGACCTCGGTCAGCGCAAACCGAAGTTCTTCAGCCGTGCGGTCAATCGCCCCAAGAGCACCGGCCAAGTAAGGGCCAAGGTCGATGACCGGAATGATTTCTCTGTCAGCCACCTGACACTCCTGCCTGCCCGGCGCACGATAGCTCCGAGAAAGCATCGCGGTCGAGCACCGCGACAGGTGTAACGGCCCGGATAGCTGACCGCCATACCGGCGCGCACATCCTGCTGGATCCCGTACTGCGGAAAGGGATAGCGCAGCCCGTTCTTGGCGAGCGCCTCCATGCCGGCGATAGCTTTGGCGAGATAATCGGGCGGCAATGCCATCAGCATCTCGTCGTCGAGCACGCCGCCGTAGCGGCGCTCGGCGAAGCACGGTATCGACAGGCTGGGTTCCCGGGTCTTCAAGGCGCGGCCCCAGGAATCGGCACACGCGGACTCGCCGACGATGCTCCAGTCGAAGCGCTTGTAGCCCGACCATTGCAGGCCGTTGATGAAATAGATCATCGCACCCGGTGTGGCGTAGAACAGCGCAATGTCCGGCGGATCGAGCCGGCCGGCGGCGAGCGGGGCCACGGCGAGCGCCTCGTAGCGACCGTCGGGCACGCACTCCATCGCTGCCTGATGGGCGGTTGCGTCTTCCGAAGTGCTGTACCATACGCCGACCATGTGCTCGCCCGATCGCCATTTGTCGTCCTTGGCAGCACCGAGCCCGACCACCGCCCGGCACTGGGCGCCGACGAGATCCTCGCTCGTCAGCCCGACGGTCCAGCCGAGACGGGCGGCCTGGGCGACGATCTGATCGAGCGTGTGCACGGCTTTTGGCCGGCGAATCCGCGGGATCGCCTCCATCTCCTCGCGATCCTCGAAAAGCTTCATGCCAAAGGGTATCGACCGCAGCTTTAATTGGCGCTCCAGATCGGCGACGAGCTTGGTCCAGTCGGTGTTCATAGCGAGCCTCTCTCGACGGCGGTTTGGTCAGCACGTTAATCTCGGCGCGCTTGGCTGACGAGAGGGAGCAATCCTCGTGCGGTTTCTCGGCGTCCATCCCGGTCCGCTCCTTTACTCACGAATCTTCCTGCGGCTCGAACCGCTTGGCCTCGAGCTGGTGGCCCAGGCCGCACGGCGCGCCGGCCACGCGGTCCGGCTGATCGACCTGCAGGTCGAGGACCAACCAGCCTATTTCCGACTGCTCGACAGCTGGCGGCCCGATGTTGTCGCGTTTTCCTGCAACTATCTCGCAAACGTTCCGGAGATTGTTGATCTTGCAAAAGCGACGAAGGCGCAGTCGCAGGGAACCTTTGTCTGCGTCGGTGGGCATAGCGCCTCGTTCACGGCGAGCACGCTCATCGAGCACGGAGCGGGAGCGATCGACTGCGTGCTGAAAGGCGAGGGTGAAGCGGCGATTCCGTTGCTCCTTGGCGCGATCGAAAGCGGTGGGGGTATCGGATCGGTGCCGGGTGCGGTTACCCCGGCGGGAGAAGGACCGCCGCCAGTCTTTGTCGATTCACTCGATGATCTGATGCCGGCGCGCGACTTGCTGCGCCATCGCCGGAAATATTTTCTGGGCACTCTCGACCCCTGCGCTTCGATAGAGTTCTCGCGGGGTTGCCCGTGGGACTGCACCTTCTGCAGCGCGTGGACCTTCTATGGCCGCAGCTATCGCGTGGTCAGCCCGCAACGTGTCGTCGAGGACCTCCGGTCGATAAGCGAACCGGGTGCCTTCATCGTTGATGACGTCGCGTTTGC
>Ga0318533_10002273_pt1 | contig 10056 bp, 8 predicted proteins | sample GRESIP053b4f27_FD_203675 | JGI IMG/M metagenome (GOLD analysis project Ga0318533, IMG submission 203675) | Tropical soil microbial communities from Luquillo Experimental Forest, Puerto Rico - GRE.SIPMG.053b4f27 | ecosystem: Environmental > Terrestrial > Soil > Tropical forest > Bulk soil...
GCCGATCGAGAACCATCACATAAATGCAAGCGGCACGCTCTTCGTGTTAGAGCAGGCGCGCCGGCAGCGAATCGCACGGTTCCTTTATTGCTCGTCGTCGGAGGTCTATGGCAATTGCGGCGGCGAGCGGCTCGCAGAGGAGACGACGGTGTGCGCACCGACCACCGTCTACGGCGCCGCCAAGCTCGCGGGCGAATACTACGCGCAGGCCTACCGGCGCACGTACGGGCTGCCGATCACGATCGTGCGGCCATTCAACTCCTACGGGCCGCGCGCTCATCACCAGGGCGATCTGGCCGAGGTCATCCCGCGCTTCGTCATCCGCGCGCTTAACGGAGAGCCGCCGGTGATCTTCGGCAGTGGCAGTAACGGCCGCGACTTCACCTTTGTTACCGAGACCGTCCGCGGCATCGCACTTGCCGCCGAAAATGAAGCAGCTTTGGGCCGCAACGTGAATATCGCCTTCGGCACCATGGTCACCGTCGAACGGATCGCCGAAATCATCTGCTCGCTGTGTGGGCGCCCTGACCTCAAGCCCCTCTACGTCGATCCTCGTCCGGGCGACATTCACGTTCTGCAGGCCGAGACAAGACTCGCGCGTGAACTGCTCGGGTTCTCGGCCGAAATCGACGTGCAAGTCGGGCTCAAACGCTACATCGACTGGTTCCGAGCACGCCATCCCAAACCGGCATTGCTGCTTGAAGCGGAGACCAAGAACTGGGACATGCCTGAGGAGAAACCGGATACCGCGCAGGCGGCGGCCTCCTAGCGGGAGCAGATGAGCAAGACCATTCAAACGGTCAGGATGACCCCTTCTACCAAGGAAGAGGACCCGATTGCGTTTAGCCGCCCCTATTTGGGTGAGGAGGAAGTACAGGCCGCGGCGGCAGTGTTGAGAAACGGTTGGATCGTGGGCGGCGCGCGGTTGGCGGCGTTTGAACGCCGCTTCGCCGAACTCTGCGGCGCGGCCGAGGCGGTCGGTGTGTCGAGCTGGACGACGGGCGGCTTCCTCGTGTTGCACAGCCTCGGTATCGGACCGGGCGACGAGGTCATCGTCCCCTCACTCACCTTCATCGCCAGCGTCAACGTTATCCGACATGCCGGCGCAACGCCGGTCTTCGCGGACGTCGACCCCGCGACCTACAACATCGATCCGGCTGACGTCGCCCGCAAGATCACGGAGCGCACCCGCGCAATTCTGCCGGTCGACCAGATCGGCCTACCTTGTGACATCGATGCCATCAACGAGATTGCCGCGCGACACGGCATCAGCGTCATTGACGATGCCGCCTGCGCCTTCGGTAGCCGCAACCGCAACCGGCCGGTAGGCTCGCTCACCGACGTCACGATCTTCAGCCTGCACGCGCGCAAGGTGGTGACCACTGGCGAAGGCGGCATGATTGTCACTAACGACCGCGCACTCGCCGAGCGGCTGCGACGATTGCGCCATCAGGGCATGTCGTTGTCCGATTTTGCCCGCCATAACACCTCTCCGACCATGTTCGAGAAGTATCCGGAGATCGGCTACAATTTCCGCATCACCGACATCCAGGCGGCAATCGGGCTCGCCCAGCTTGATCGGCTGGACGATCTGTTGGCGCGCCGCCGCGCGGTCGCCGAACGCTATCACCAAGCGCTAGCCGGCCATCCGGTATTCATCCCTCCGCACGTGCCCATTGGCCTGACGCCCAATTGGCAAAGTTATCAGATTGCGCTTCGCTCGGATGCGCCTGTGACACGCAATATGATCATGGATCGGCTGCATGTGATGGGAATTCCAACCAGGCGTGGCATCATGGCTTCTCACCTCGAGCCGCCCTATTGCGTCAGCAGCGCGCGGCTGCCTAACACAGAACGGCTCGCCGCCACCACATTGCAGCTGCCGATGCATCCGGCGCTTAGCCTTGCCCAGCAGATTCGGGTGTTGGCTGGGCTTGAAGCCGTTATTACCGAGGCAAAACGGTGAGGCCCCAAATACGAGGCTGGCCGTCACGTACGGCGCGGCTTGGCTGGTCGTCGGCAAGATCGATTGAACAGTCCGACAGGCCTCCGTCTTCGCAATAGTCTTGATGAGCTTCCAGCCGTGTGCGCGTTGATTCTTTTATTAAGCCTGCGCGGCCTCGCAGGACTGAAGCGGCCTACCCAGCAGTCCCTGCCGCGGATGCCGGCAAGATCGACCGTTGTCGTGGTCAAACAAGGACGACCCCCTCTCCATGTTCACATGGTAGCCGTTGTCTTTCAGCATTGAAAGCATCGGGTTGAACGTTGCTCCATTCACGATCTTCTACAGCCAGCGCGGCGCTGATCACCGCTGTTTACAGCCGCTTGCTTGACGAGCTAACGTTATGCATTTCGGCTGCCGTATCGTTCCGAGCAGCATCTCGGAGGCATGTCCTTTGCTCAGCGAGCCGACATCGAACCTGCTGGAGGTGGGTCGCTTCGCGGCCGGGCCCTACTTCGGAGGATCAGGCAGGAAGCTTACTTCGGAAGATCAGGCAGAAACCTAAAGCCGGATGACGATGATTGACAGCGGCTGCGCTCCATCGGCCTTCGAGGTGCTGCGCTTACAACCTGGGCCAGCATGGCGCCAGGACATGCTCTGGCCGGCGGGCGAGCATACGATCCCGATACGATCGCTGCCGCCGGACCGCTGCATGGTGGACGAAGATACAGCGGTTGTGGCAATGAGCGTTACCAGCGGCACCAAGTTCGCGCTCGTGCGCCATCACGATGGCGGCTTCACGCCCATCTTCGATGCGGATGCGTGGCTTCACGAAATGAAGTACGAGCGCTACCGCCCAGATCATGTGCTGCCCTTCTCGGCGCGGCTTCCCTTTCACTACCACCGCCTTCCTGGAATTGCGCGGAATGCGCTCGCAACGCTCGTTCTCTCACTTTACGCGCGCGCAGCCACATTTCCGGCCCAACTTGGGGATTGTGGACCGTTACTGGTCATAACACTTCTCGATGGCGACGCGGCAAGGGCGACACCGCCCGTGGCGGTGCTGACGCATGATATCGACACCGCTGCCGCCCTGGGCTTCGTGGACGGCATTGCCACCGCCGAAGAGGAGGTGAGTGCACGCTCCTGCTGGAACGTCGTGCCGCGCCACTACAATATTGACTATGCGCAGCTTGAACGGCTTGCCGGCGCTGGGCACGAGATTGGCCTGCATGGCATTTGGCACACCAACAGGGAGGCATTTTTACCACGTGAGGCGCTGACACGCGAGCTGGACGCGCTTGCCGATCTACGCTCGCGGTTCGCCATCCGTACCTATCGCGGTCCATCCTGGTATCGGACAGAGGCAATGTTCGATGTGCTCGAGAGTTACTTCAATACTGACCTCACGACGCTCGACATCGATCTCTTGTGCCCCGGTGGTCCGGGAGGTGTGGGCGTTGCGCGGCCCTTCCGCATACGTCCAGAACTTGTCGAGCTTCCTTGTACGTTGCCTTTCGAGGCGCCGCTGCTAATCGGCACACGCCCTGACAGCCTTGTCAGCTTTTGGCGCCCGAAGATCGACCTGCTAAAGCGCGCCGGTGGGGTAGTGGTCGTCAACAGCCATCCCGATCCGAACTACCTTGGGAATCCCACGATGATGGCAGAATACCGCGCGCTGCTTACCTTCCTGGCGGACGACGGCTGGCTTTTCAAGCTTCCGCGCGAGATCGCGACGAGTTGACACATGGAGCGATCTGCATACGAGCAACTCGCAGAAATCGAGGACACCCACTGGTGGTTCGTGTACCGTCGCAAGCTGATTGGAGATTTATTAGAGAGGTCGGGGGGAGTGGCTGGCGAGCTGGCACTCGACATCGGATGTGGCACAGGCGGCAACTTGCCGTTCCTGAGAAAATATTGCGCTAATGTTTGCGGACTTGATCTGTCGGAGTACGCCATCGCGCTCGCCCGCAGGAAGTATCCGAGGGAGACTTTCCTCGAGGGGGACATCAATGAGCTACGCGGCCTCTACAGGCCGGCCTCATTCGATCTCATCTCAGATTTTTCGGTACTTAACCACCAGTGGGTTAAATCCGATCTTCAGTCGATGCGCGATGTCCATTACGTGCTGCGGCCGGACGGCGTTTTCGTCGTGACCGAGCCCGCCTTCTCGGCGTTGCGCAGGGAGCATGACCGAATCGGCCAGACCGCCCGACGCTACACCTTGTCACAGCTCAACACTCTCCTGGAGACGGCGGGGTTCCGCAGCATCCACAGCACCTATTTCAATATGCCAGCGCTCCCGATCACATTGGTGCTCGCCATCGCCAACCGGTTAGGCCTCTCATCCAGGACTCGGGATGATGGCGTTTCCGAACTGAAACTGCCGCCGAAGTGGCTCGATAACACACTCACCGCCGTGCTAGGAATCGAACTTGCGGCCATCCGCAGTTTCGGGCGGATCCCCTTTGGGGTCAGCATTGCATGCGTGGCGCGAAAGTTGTGAGACCGGTTACGGCAACAGCAGCTTGCCGTGACCCTCCAGAGCGTCAGGGCGATCGGGACGTATGGTATACCTGCCGCTATGGCTTTACCTCCTTAGTTATCGCCGACGGGTCCACGGTCCTACAATCGACGGATGCACCCTCCTGGCAGCTACTCTATTCCGTCGCAGGAGAAGGAGACTTCTCTAGCGGTAAACGAAATGGTGCGCGGCGATCAACCCGTGCATTATAAACCATGCGGCCTATGTTTCATCACGATTGAATCCACCTTCGCATGATATTCGATCGCAAGAAGATGTTTTTCCTCAAGCTAGGGCTAGGCATCGCCGCCTTTGCGGCCGTGATGAACTTGCTGGACTGGAACGCCATCTGGGATGCGGCGCGACAGCTCACAATCTCTTCGGTATTGCTCGTGCTTGTCTGCATCCTTTCGGAATTTCCTTTCCTTGCTTGGCGATGGCACCTGATCGTGCGCGAGGAGAGCTCTCGGCCAGCGCGGCGTCATTTTGGGACCTACTTCATCGCCGCCTACCTCGGCGCGTTCACGCCAGGCCACCTGGGAACAGACGTTTATCGGCTCGTTTCTATGCGCACCCACGGTGTGCGCACGACCCCGATACTTGCAATGCTGCTGCACGAGCGCCTGCTCGGGTTGCTTGGTTATCTCCTGTTTCTCGCCACCGCTGCCTCGATTGCTATACAGATTGACGAACGCATTCCTGCTGAAGGAAGGAATTTCCTGCTGTTATGTGCTGTGCTGTCCGGCCTCGGCGTTGCGGCGATTATCGGCGCCCGCTACATTGTTTGCTCGTTGCGCGCGATCACCGTCCGCCGAAAAAAAAGCTATGTTAGTGAGATCATTGAGCTGAGCGATCGTGCGTTTCGCTTGCGCGAGCTGCCCGAGGCCGCGAAGCTTCTCGGCCTTACGATTATCGGCGATGTTAGCGTGTGGGTGCTGGCGTTCTACATCGCTGCGCTGGCGATTGGTGTTGACATCAGTTACTTCCTTATCGGCGCCATCGTCATGATCGTCGAGCTGATGCGTCTCATTCCCTTGACGGTCCAGGGCATCGGCGTCCGCGAGGCGGCGTTTTCCGCGTTGTTTGGCCTCGTGGGACAGGATCCGGCGACCGGCTTTGTCATCAGCACTTTATGTTTCGTGCTGCTGAATGTGGCTACCCTGATGATCGGGCTTGTAGGTTATGTACTCACGTTCAGCAGCCGCAGAATTGCCTAACTCAGCTATGGGCGACGGCTGAACAATTATTCCGTGCAGGGCCGTGGCTTTAGCAATCAAGGACGTCGCTCAAAAGGGGAACGTCTCGTGACTGCGCCGGCTGAACAGCGTCCGACACAGCTAGTATGTTCCGCCCACTCGAATCCCAGCATTCGCAAGGGCGCCATAGATCAGCGAGTCTATCGACATTTATTCAATTTTGGGAGCGCAGAACGATGCCAAGGGCCTATTCTGTGGATATGCGGGAGCGAGTGATTGCGCGATCAAGTGGCGCTTTACGGCGCGAGGCAGCCGAACATGTTACGATATATCAGCGCCAAATGCGGAGACTGGCCGCTGCGCGGTCAAGGCCTTCGGGGTAGGAGCACATTTCCGTTGGAGGAACATGCGGACTTTTTGCTGAAGCTAATTGCGAGGGCATACGGAATTGACGCTGGATGAGGTGGTCTCTGCGATGCGCAAACAAAGCATTGCTGTCAGCCGCACCGCGGGCGGCAGTCACTCAGGTTCAATGCTGATATTCTGGACGCGCTTGCCTAAAGGAGGGCGGACCCTAGGTGCTAGGCTTTTTTTCCTGGTCAATATTGATAACCTGCGCGTTCCACTGGCGCATTGCTATCAAGAGCCAACGGCAGTGCACGCGCTCCTCAATCCGACTATCAGGGCGGTTGCGTGGGAGGTGCAATAGCAATGAGTATATCGAAGGATGAAATCCGTGATGTTTACGAAAAGCTTAGAGACCAAATGAAGCGGCAATTCAGCCGTACTGTGAGCTTTGCAGACTATTTCACTGATCGCTGGGAGCGAGCTCGATACGAGGGCTTTGGCGAGGGCACCAGCGTCTATGACAACGTTCTCATACTAGGAGACGTTAGAGTTGGCCGGCATACGTGGATTGGCCCCAACGTAATCCTCGACGGCAGGGGCGGTCTCGCCATCGGGGACTATTGTAGCATCAGCGCTAGCGTTCAGATCTATACGCATGACACAGTGCGGTGGTCGACCTCGCTTGGCAAAGCCGCTATGGAGGTCAGGCCGACGCTGATCGGCGACGGCGTCTATATCGGTCCCGGTTCGATCGTTCAAATGGGCGTCAAAATCGGTAATCGAGCAATCATCGGCGCCCTGTCTCTTGTGAACAAGGATGTTCCGGAGAGGGCGCGCGCTTACGGCAACCCCGCGAGAGTACTCACGGATAGAAGTGTGCCCGAGTGATCCTCATTGCCGGATCGATTCGGCGCGGGGATCACGATGTGCAAGCCCTATTCACAGGACCTGCGTGAGCGTGTGAGCGACGGTAGATTCGGGCGCTGCGCTTATAAAGCTGTCCCGCTGTTTCGGGTGAGTGTTTCTTACATTTATAGGGCGCCCGGTCGCTGGCGCGCGACCGGGGACACAACGGCATGTAACAAGACGGGCGGGGGCACAAAGCGAAACTTGATGCGCACGTCGAGGCCCTTCGCGCAGGCATTGCTGAGCATCCCGGATTCGACGCTTGAGGAGGGATGGCGCGGCTTGCAGCCGAACGTGAAGCGCTTGTTGACTACTTTGGGCCCGTTGATGTCTCGATCGCTGACCTCTGTTGCTTCCTGGTACCAGTCACCTTTGTCTACTGTCGGCCGGCGACGTAGTCCGCCCTGCTACGCTCGTCCGACTGAGGGAACTTGGCCCCGAGACGCGTTCGATGATCCTTGACAGGATCACCGGCCTGACGATCCTCCTGCTATCAAGATCTGTATTAGCCGGAACTCGATCGGACAGCTGTGTGCCTGGTTGAGCGATCAGGTTTTGGTGTCCGTTGCCGTTAGGCCGCGATCATTTTCTCCTTCGTCATCGGCATTGCATCCAGGAAGGTCTGCATCGGGGTTTGCCGAAGCACCCACGTCTCTGATGTGGTCGTGCCTCATTGTATTCTTTGATCCACGCGCCCCGCCTCGGCTCGCGATTCGCCGTGGGGACAGGACACCTCTGCCAGATTAAGTTTTAGCTTCTGTAATGGGCCCGGTGAGGTCAAGCCCCCCAAGTGATCGTCACGTCGCCAGTCTCTCGCTTCTGTTCGTAGTCGGCGTTTTGCCGCTACATCAGGCCATCAGAGGAGCCGGTGAGCCTATCTAATTGCGCGTGGTTCATCGGACGATAACGACCACTGCAAAACTTACGGCTTAACCGCATCCATCGTCCCGGCGACGAGACCTCGGGAGAGTAGGCTGACCGCCTCTCTTATTCCTCTATTCCTCCAGTTTAGCCCGCTATAGCAGGGTTGGGTTTTGTCCAGCGGAAGGTCGTACCGTCGATCCAAATACGGTGCAGCACGACTCCCAGTTTGCGCGCCAAAGCGACCCGTGCTCGCTTTAAACCGCGCCGCTTCGCCACCTCGAGCGCCCAACGTTTTAAGCTCGAGAACCGTGTCGTACGTGTGAGCATCACATTGGCCGCTTCATACAGCGCTGTGCGCACTGATTCGTCGCCGGTTCGAGTAATGCCGCCGCTAACATCCCTCTCCCCGGATTGGTATTTCTTGGGTACCAGTCCAAATAGCGCACCGATCGTTTTCGACTTGGCGATCCGACCCGGATCATCGATGGCGGACTTGAACGTGATGGCAACCAGCGGGCCGACGCCGGGAATACTCATCAGCCGCTGGCAAATCTCGTCATCGCGCACAATCCGAAGCATCTCGCGGTGCAATTGCTCGAACTCGCGCCACAGCGCAGCTCTCGCCTCCAACATCGCGCTCGTGACCCGCTCCAGCATTGCCTGGCCGGCGGACAGTTCTCGCACCCGCGCCTCAAATCCCTTGCGCGTCACAACACCCATCTTCAATCCAACTCCCCGCAAGATCCCGCGCATGCTCGCCTCAAGATCCATAAGCTTCGAAAGTAGCTGCTTGCGCGCGACCAGCAACGCTCGCACCTCTCGCGAGCCGACCGACTTGGCGTGTACGGGCCGGAACCACCCCATGCGCATGAGCTGGGCGATCCCGCGCGCGTCGTTGCGATCCGTTTTTATCGACATCGCTGAAAGCGCCGCCTTAACATGTCGCGTCTCCAAAAGAACCGTTTCAAATCCAGCCCGGCTCAGGCCGGCGTGCAACCACTGAGACAACGGACCCGCTTCGAGCCCGATCCGCGTAACCGGCAAGCTAAGCCCTTTAAAGAATTCGACGAGCACTTCAGGTTCGCTCGCGACCTTGATTTCCCTCACAATCTTGCCGCTAGCGTCGACAATGCACACGCTCGACCACTCCAAAGACACGTCGATTCCAGCATGCTGTTCCATACCTGTCCTCCATTTCGCGATGTCGGGGCCGAATCAACTCGCACCCCGTTTTCATCCTATCGGGGGACAGCAACCTCACGGCTCGCTCGGAGCAGGGCCCATTACGGCATCTAATGCACATGATCGCGCCCAACCGGGCTTTACCGGGCGATGCCCCGTCGAATGTGCCCCTGAGGTCATGATGAACTTGGCGTCCAGTGATCGATTGGCAGCACGTTCTCGCGACAGGTCTCGCCTTTCACCACGCGTTCTATGCGCGGAAAGGCTCCGGTCAGTTCCTGGACCAAAAAGAGCGGCCGCCGACGCGTTTCCTCACATACCCGCCATAGATATTCGCCCATCATGCCCAAGACGATCAGCTGCAACCCGCTGAGCATCAAGATGAGAACGATGATCGTTGCCCAACCCTCGGGCGCGCGGCCGTTGATCAGTGTGTCGAGCGCGATATAGCCGGCAAAGATGAAGCTCAACGCCGCGATTGTGATGCCGGTAGCCGAGGTCGCTCGCATCGGCAGCGATGAGAACGACACTACGGTGTCGATGGCGAGCTTGATCTTGCGGCGCAGCGACCATTTGGAGACGCCGGAGTGCCGCTCCAGCCGGTCGTACGGGATTTCGGTCTGGCGAAAGCCGGCCAGCACGATCAGACCCGGAGTCAAACGGTTGCGCTCAGGAAATCCATTGAGAGCGTCGATCACCTTGCGATCGAGCAGGCAAAAGCTACCTGTCCCGCGCCGATAGGACGGCAGCGCTACGCGGCGAATCAGCCCAGAGAACATGGCGGAGAGCAAGCGGTCGAGCCGGCTGTCCTGACGGCTCGCGAGCAGGCCCCACACGACATGAAAGCCTTCCCGCCACTTGGCTAGGAAGCGCGGGATCTCGCGCGGATGATCTTGCAAGTCGCCCGCCATAATGACGGCGGCATGACCGGAGGCGAACTGCAGGCCCGCGGCAGCCCCGGTATGGCTGCCATAGTTGCGGCTCAGCCGGACTATCTTGACCCTGGGATCGGTGCGATTGAGGTCCGCGAGGATAGCGAAGGTGTCATCGGTGCTGCCGTCCTCGACAAACAGGAACTCCCAGTCGAGTGA
>Ga0318533_10002276_pt1 | contig 10053 bp, 10 predicted proteins | sample GRESIP053b4f27_FD_203675 | JGI IMG/M metagenome (GOLD analysis project Ga0318533, IMG submission 203675) | Tropical soil microbial communities from Luquillo Experimental Forest, Puerto Rico - GRE.SIPMG.053b4f27 | ecosystem: Environmental > Terrestrial > Soil > Tropical forest > Bulk soil...
CCGCCGCAGAGCGCGAGGTTTCGGACGAGCAATGCCATGCTCGGCTGCGGCTCAACAACGCCATAAGATTATCCACAATAGAGTGGCTTTGGTTGCCGAAGAGAGCGTGAGTGGGCTCACCCGCGGCAGTCGCCGCGGGATCAACCAGGAGAACCCACCCATGCGCATCTACATCATCGGCAATGACGGAATCACGTTGTGCCGCGAGGCACCAGTCACAGTGAACGAGGGCGAGATCGCCGTCGCGTCGAAACAGGAACTGCACGCCGCTCCGCTCAGCGGCAAGCGGCTGCTGACATTGTGGAACGCTCTTCCCGGGGTCGCGAAGAGGAGGAGGGTCGGCGACCGCGAGGCACTGATCGATCAGCTGTGGTCGGCGATCGAGGCGTTGCCAGACCCGGAGCCGCAACCCGACGCAAAGCGGCCATCAAAGCAGGACGAGGTCATTGCGATGCTGCGTCGACCCGAGGGGGCAACCGTCGATGAGGTGGCGAGTACCACCGGATGGCAGCGCCACACCGTACGCGGCGTCTTCTCGGGCACCCTGAAGAAGAAGCTCGGGCTGACGATTGCTTCCGCCAAAGAGGAGCGGGGCCGCGTCTACCGCATCAATGGCCCGGCAAGTGTATGAAACCGGCAATCGATGATGCTGCGGCTCGCCAGGACTCTGGCGGGCCGTCTTCTGTTCCCAGTCACGGCGGCGATCGCAACAACCGACCGCGTCGTGCGGACGGCACCGAGCTCGCACGCGACAGATTTGGGTCGTTCGCCACGGCGACGACCTCTACGTCCGATCCGGTTACGGGCGCGCTGCCGCGTGGTTTCGCGGTACTCAGCTGCGCCACGAGGGCCACATCAAGGCTGGTGGCATCGACAAGGACGTCATCTTTGAGGATGCCGCCCCCGCCCTCAACGACCAGATCGACGCCGCGTACCGCACCAAGTATCGCCGTCATGAGGCACGGTGGGTCGACCCCATGGTGGCCCCCGAGGCACGATCCACGACAATCAAACTGGTGCCGCGCTAGAGTCTAGCCTCGATAAAACTCCGGAACTGCCAGCGGTTACCTTCGAGGCGAGCCGCGTTGTGTTACAGCCTTGAACGCCATGGAGTGCGTTTCTCCCTTTGGCCCGTCAGCTCCTCAGCGTACCAGATCCAGGCCCGTCAAGCGACGAAGGCGATGGCGCCAAAGACGGTCCCGAACACGAACAGTGGAACGCTTGTCCTTGCTGCGGCGGGCGCATGATTGTCATCGAGACCTTCGAGCCCGGCTGCCAGCCGCGGCTGTGGCCTATCCCGTCAATCGGGCTCGACAGTTCATGACCATCACACCCCTGTCGCCATCCCCCAACACCGCTCCCGTCCGACCATGCTATCTCACCGGCACGACCACGCGTTGCCGACAGCGACCGTCACTGCCGCCTTCGGCCGGCAAAACCTTGAGCATCGAATACCAGATCAGTGTGGCGATCGCATCCAGGGCGGCCAAGACCGGCGTCCAGCTGGTCACTCAACCCTCGTTGCTGCTTGGGCCAGCATGGCATTCGAAGGATTTGCGCCCGACCTGCAGCAGATGATCCTCGGTCTGGTGATGGACGGCGCCGCCTGGCCGGTCTGCACCGAGATGTGGCCGGGTGGCGTTGTCAACTTAGCCGCCCGTGGTATGCTCGTTATGTCGGTGGCGCGGCGGCTCAGGTCGGAAGATCCTTTGCCCGCCTATTGCGCTGCCCCGCTCTAACCGAGGGGGGCCGAAAAAAGGCGCGCTGAGTCCGCTAAGTTGACAGTGCCGCCTTGACGATCCGGCCGTGATGCTGGGCGACTTTCGGATCGATTATCTCACTGCGCAGCGTTTTAAGGCGTTCAAGGGTGCCCTCCTCGTCCGCTCCCATTAAGCGCGAATACCCGGCGACATCAGCCGTCATGATTGCTTCGAGCCTGCGCTCGACGCGTTGTCGATTTCGAAGTTCATGACATCGTATGCTAGCCCAAGCACCCCTGGAGCCCGCGTCTAACTCTGTCGGTTACAGGGTGGCGAGGAGGGATGTTCGCACCGCAATCAACTGTGTAGCGAAATCCCTGCATGGCCACTGTGGAACGGACACGAGCCCATCACGGTCCACTTCTTCACGTCGCTTCAACGAGGAGAATGCCGCCGAGCGTCTGAGGCTCTTTGCACCGCGCCACAATCAGTGCGTCGAGCCCGAGACTACGACCAAAGCGGTGGACGGCGAAAATCAACTGGACCACCAGAAGGAAGAAATAGGTCCACGGCCACTCTCCCTGGGCGTTGTAGAGGCCGAGCCACAGGTTGAGTATCTGAAGTGCACCAACCAGACCCCAGAAGCGCACGAAGATCCCTAGGATCAACGATATCGCAGTGAGGGCTTCGAGGGCGTAGACGATTGGGGCGAACACGTAGAAGTGCGGCAAAACGATATTGTTTACGAAATCCGCCTGCAGGGGGATGGCGGCGGACTTGCCCATCACCCCCATCCAATAAGCGAGACCGGTCTCGCCGAACGGCTGGTCGGGGTGATCGGTGTAGAACGGCGGCAGCTTCCACAATGTCTGTTGCCACCACATGCAGCCGATCAGGAGGCGAAAAACCCAGTTGCCGACATGTTCGATCGTGCGTTGGCTAGGCATTGTGCGATAGACATAGACCGCGATCGCGATGCTGCCGAGCACAAGCGGCCAGAAAACTACTGTCGTCCACACTGGCTGAAGAAAGAAGGCAACCACGTCTGAAATCGGATTGTCGTTCATTGGACCAACCTCTCTCTCAACTCCAATTCGACCGTGTTGTTGTCACCTGCTCAAGTCCGGCAGGCCGACGGCTACACACCTTTTACTGATATCCGCCGATTTGCCGCTGACGTGAAATTCCGATCAGTTATCGTTTCGATGCAGAAGCTGCGCGCTTCAGGTGCCACCAGGCCTCGAGAACACAGGCGACCGACCAGGCCTGCGAGGGTGCGCCGCTCGGACGGTGCGGCGGCTCGGCTTCGAAGATCTCACTGATAGTGCCGAGCCCGGCATCGAAGAGATGGTCGCGTATCGCGGCGAGGCGGTGCAGCGCGAGGTCGGCGTCGGCGTGGACGCGATACTCCGCCACCGCGTAATGGCCGAGCAGCCACGCCCAAACCGTCCCCTGGTGATAAGAGCCGTCGCGATGCCACGGATCGCCGGCGTAGTGCGGTTTGTAGTCGGGATGGTCGACCGACAGTGAGCGCAGCCCATAGGAGGTCAGCAACCTCTCCCCGCACAGCACGACTATTTGCGCCTGCTGATCCGGCCCGAGCGGGCTATGCGGCAGGCTTACGGCCAGCAGCTGATTCGGACGGATCGACCCGTCATTGCCAGACGGGCCGTCGATCACGTCGTAGAGGCCGCCGGTCCGCACGTCCGCGAAGCGGGCGAAGCTTTCGCGCACCCGTTGGGCGAGGTTGCAATAGTGATCTGCCGGACGCCCCAGGATCTCCGCAAAATACGCCATGATGCAAAGTGCGTTATACCACAGCGCATTGATCTCGACCGGCTTGCCGATCCGCGGGGTCACGACCCAGTCGCCAACCTTGGCGTCCATCCAGGTAAGCTGCACCCCGGGCTCGCCGGCACGAAGGAGCCCGTCGTCCCGATCGACCCGGATGCCGTAGCGCGTGCCATTGAGATGCCAGTCGACGATCTCGACGAGGACCGGAAAGATCTCGGTGAGGCTGTTGTGGTCGCCGCTCGACTCGACATAGGCGCGCCAAGCCTCGAAGAACCACAGCGCTGCGTCGACTGTATTGTAGTCGGCTTTTTCGCCGGCCCCAGGAAAGACATTGGGCAGCATGCCGCGATCGACAAAGCGCGCGAAGGTCAACAGAATGTCGCGCGCCGATCCTTGCTGGCCGGTCGCCAATGTGAGCCCCGGCAGACCAATCATCGTGTCGCGTCCCCAGTCGCCAAACCAGGGATAACCCGCGATTGCCGATTTCCCATCGGGATGGCCGGGTAGTGGCCGGGCGAAGAGAAAGCTGTCGGCCGCCAGCAACAGCTGCGCGATCCAGTCGGGCGGTGCGGACATTTCGGGAACACGCTGGGCGGCCTGATCGAGCACGCCCTGCTGCCATTCTCGTCGGCGTTTCAGCGCAGCTTCCAAATCGGCTGACGGCTCGGCCTCTAGGCTGCCGACAACGCCGACCCATTCGCCGGGCACCAGCTCCAGTCGGACCTCGGCGGCCTGAAGATGATTGTCGCGGTCAAACAGGCCCCGTTCCCGCTCGGCGGACAGGTCAAAATTTTCGATCCATTCTCGGGCCGGGCTGAGGACTCCGCGGCAGGCGCGAAAGGTCACGGTGAAATCGCGCTGATGCACCCGCAAACCGGTGCCATCGGCTTCCAGCAGCGGATCAAGCGTCCCGGTTGTGGTTTGGCTGTGATGGTCGCGGTCGTTCACGATCAGTCGAACACGCAGCGAGAGGGGACGCAGCGGCGCATCGAGGCCGGGCAAAAGGCGCCAGGCGACGTAGGTCGTGTTTGAATTGGGTTCGAGCCAGATCCGCGCCTCGACGCGCGTGAGTCCGATGGCAAAGAGCCAGACCGGAATGCTGCCGTCGAGATGAAACGATTCGATATGGACGTGACCCGCCGGACCGATCGCGCCGCCACTCCAGCGATTGGTGAAGAGCGGCCAGCTCTGCTCGCCGTCGACAAGCTCGGCGTCGGCCTTGGCCCAAATGAGCCGTCGTCCAAGCGGGGCTTCGACCGGCGCGGTCAGCAAACCGTGGTAGCGCCGGGTCAAGCTGCCGGCGATCGTTCCGGCGGCGTAGGCGCCGAGGCCGTTGGCGAGCCACCATTCGCGGCGCTCGGCCTCATGCAGATCGCCGCAAATCGCGCGGCCGAAGCGGATCATTGCGGGAATGCCCATGATTCCTCCCGATCCCGTGACGGGGTGGCACCGCTCGGCGTGTCTCGGACGAGGCCCGCGAAGGCGGCGACGACCAGCACCCCAAAGAGGATCATGACCAGAGCCGGGCCCAGGCCGACAAGCTCGGCCGTCACACCGATCATCGGTGGGCCGGTGAGCAACCCGGCATAACCGGCGGTCGCGACTGCGCCGATGCCGAGACCCGTCGTGACGCCGCGGGCTCGACCGGCGGCGCCGAACAGAACCGGGACCATGTTCGCAAGCCCAAGGCCGAACAAGGCGAAGCCAAAGGCGGCGAGGACTAATCCCGGTGCAGTGAGGGCTACGGCCATGCCGAGGCCGGCCGTGAGGCCGCCGACGCGCAGCAAGCCTCGCCCACCCCACCGCCGACGCGCCCGGTCGCCGCTGAAGCGTCCAAGCGCCATCGCCAGCGAGAAGCCGGCGAAGCCGGTTGCTGCACCGTCCATGCCTGCTCCCCAGTATTCGCGCAAGAATACTGCGGCCCCGTCGCCCATCGCCCCCTCGGCCAGAAGCGCCAGAAATGCCAATGCCCCCAGGGCCATCAGCGCGCGGGAAGGCCATGCCAGGACGGCGCCCTTCTCGCCTTCCCGGCCGTGAAGCAGAAATCGAGATGCAGCGAGAAGGAGCGGTACCACAATGGCAGTCACGCCCACAGCTTGGGCGGAGGCCGAAATGCCGACGGAGGCGGCCCAGGCCGCGACGCTCGCCCCGGCGAGGCCGCCCGTGCTGTAAAGCCCGTGCAAGGAAGAGAGGATGGGCTGCGGGTAGCGATCCTCGATCGACACCGCTTGTGCATTCATCGAGACATCGAGCAACCCGTTGGCAGCGCCGAACAACAACAGCGCCAGCATCAGCAACGGAAGGTTCGGCGCCGCTACCGGAGCGGGCAAGAGCAGACACAGGGCTAACCCAGCTGCGCCGGTAGCGACATGGCTGCCGCAGCGCCCGACGAACCAGCCGGCAACGGGGAGAGCCAACACCGAGCCAGCCGCCATCGCAAAGAGCCCCAGGCCGAGCCGAAAATCGCCCACCGCCAGTCTTTCTTTTGGCCGGGGCGGGCGCTAGGTAGCCTGCAGATGCGCCCGCATAAAGCGGCCGGGATGAGGAAAGTTGCCGCATGTTTCTCAGCCCCGCCGGCTCAGTGCGATTGCAGCAACAATGTATGGCCGTCAGGGTCGCGCAAGATCTCACTGCGCCGGTCGCCGCAGTCCACGCGCATCACGATGACCTCGCTCCATAGATCCTCGGGGCTCGTATCAGACGGGGCCGGGCGGCCGTCCCTGGGCGACAGGTATTGGAGGAATTCGACCCCGAGCCCGGCTGGCGCGCGCAAGCTCGTGATCCGTATTTGGGCATCGGGCACCGAAGAGAGTCGTTCCTGCTCGATGCCCCAGTTCTCGCTGGTTCCGGCGACATGCAGGCCCAATCGACCGCGATAAAAGGCGAGGCTCGTCTTAGTGTCTTGCACCGCGATCGCGCTGTGGTCGACCCCGAGGAACAGCCGATCCTTCTGCTGCCAGCGGGGGTCGCCTTTGCCGGGTGGGAACTGGATCAGCTCGAGTGGGTGCCCATCCGGATCGCGAAAATAAACGGCGCGGATCCCGCCGGCATTCGGGTTCCAGGCGGGAAGCTCCTGGATCCCTTGTGATATGGGTGCGGCGCCTTGCCGGAAGACGATCGCGTATGCCCGATCGATATCGGAGACGACAATCGCCAGATGCTGGAACCAGCGGTCATTGCTGCGCGAATCGCGAGGCAGCGACCGCCCCGGCTGCTGGACCAGCTCGATCGTCTCTTTGCCGAGCCGGAGAGCCACGCCGGGCGGCTCGGCGGCATCGACCGGCACGAAGGAGAGCGCCCCAGTATAGAAACCCGCCGCCCGGCCGAGCTCGGAGACCGGTATCACGATACGATCGACCGCATCGATCGCGGGCTCCGCACAAGCCTGGGCGGCGGCGAGACAGACCCCGGCGAGGAAGGCCAGAGCGCGCTTCATCGTTGGGCGCTCCCTGTGCCGAGCCGGTCGAGCAAATGATCGCCGACCCGGAGCGCGTTGGCGATGATCGTCAGGGTCGGGTTTACCGCCGCGCTCGACGGGAAAAAGCTAGCGTCCACGACATAAAGATTGTCGATCTCATGCGCCCGGCAATTGAAGTCGAGAGCCGAGCTTTTGGGGTCGTGGCCAAAGCGGATCGTGCCGTTCTGGTGCCCGGTGCCGGCGATCGGCAGACGCGTTCCAAAATAGGCGTTCTGCGGCAACAAATGCGGCTCGCAACCGATGTGGTCGAGCAGATCTCGGAGCCTCTGCGCCAACCGTTTGTGCGGCTCGAGGTTGTTCGGCGTGTAGTGCAGCCGAATGCCGCTATCGCGGTCGATCAGGACGCGGTTCTCGGGGTTCGGCAGATCCTCCGAGGTCAGCCAGAAATCGAGCGCGTGCGCGGCGAGCTTGCCGGCGGCGAACCCGGGCAAGAGGCCGTGCGCCTCGCCCTGGAACATCGCCGCGTCGGTCTTGCCCAGCATCTGGATATGGCCGAGCGGGAAATCCTCCTCGCGGGAGGCGAAATAGAAATCGTTGAGCCCCAACGTCTTCTGGAAGCGCGTCGGGTTCGGCTGTCGCGAAATGGCGATCAGCGCCGAATTGTTGTGGCACATGTAATGCCGCCCGACGACCCCGGAGGCGTTCGCCAGCCCGTCGGGATGCATCGCATTGGCCGAGCGCAACAACAGCGCCGCCGAATTGATCGCGCCGCCAGCCGCGACAATGAGGTCGGCCCGGTAGCGTGCGATCTCGCCCTCGCGACGGACGACAACCTCCGTCGCCTCGCGGCCGGTGGCGCTGGTTTCGATGCGTTCGACATAGGCATCGGTCAGCAGTGTGACATTCGGGTATTGCAGGGAGGGCTTGATGGCTACGACATGCGCGTCGGCCTTGGCCTGCACGAGACAGGGGAAGCCGTCGCAAGTGCTGCAGCGGATGCAGTGGCTGTCCTGAGCGCGATGCTCGTCGAGCATGATCCCGACCGGCAGCGGGAACGGGCGATGGCCGGCGCGTGCGAGATCGTCGGCGAGCTGCTGGATCCGCGGCTCGTGCGAGACGGCCGGAAACGGGTAGGGCTCGTCGCAGGGCGGCTCGGTCGGATCGCTGCCGCGCAGCCCGTGCACATGGTAGAGCCGCTCGGCCTCGGTATAGTACGGCGCAAAATCCCGGTAGGAGAGCGGCCAGGCCGGCGATATGCCGTCCCTGTGCCGTACCGTTGCGAAATCCTGCTCGCGCAGCCGCAACAATACCGCTCCGTACACCTTGGTGTTGCCGCCGACCCAGTAGTGAATGCCTGGGCGAAAGGGGCGGCCATCCTTGTCGTGCCAGGTCTCGCGCGCCTTGTAACGTTCCTCGGCAAACACCGCCTCGGCGCTCCAATTCTCCCGCTCGCGCGGTAGATAGCCGCCGCGCTCGAGGATCAGGATGCGCTTTCCCGACGGCGCAAGCCGGTAGGCGAGTGTGCCACCGCCAGCGCCGCTGCCGATGATCATGACATCGTAACGATCGGAACTCATGGCGAAACCTCCATGGCGGGCGCACCGGCAAAGTCGCAATGAAAGATGCAGCGACGCTTGGTGAAATGATTGAGCTTGGCACAAGACGTCTTCCCGCCGAGCCAAAGGTGCAGTTCGGCAGCGAGCAGCATCCCGATCGGCGGCGCCGTCAGATAGATCCAGATGCCCCGCCAGACCCCGCTCGGCAGAGCGGACGCGACACTGCGCGCCGGGTTGAGACTCATGCCCGAGAGCGGCGCCTCGAAGGCGATGTAGATCGCCACGAGGAGCCCGGCGCAGACGCCCGTCCAGCGCATCAGGCGTGCCGAGGCATTGGCGGCGAGCACCATCGACATCAGGATAAAGGCAATCGCGACCTCGGCGCCGAAGGCGACGAGTTGGCCCGGTTGGCCCGGCAATGTCGCCACCGCAGAGATCGGCGGCAGGGTGAAAAGGTCCCCGAGGACCGCTGCCATCAGCAGAGTGCCGGCGGCGCCGCCGGTAAACTGGGCCAACGCGTAGAACAGCGCGTCCGCGGGCGCAACCTTTCCCAGACGCAAAAAAGTCAATGTCACTGCGGGGTTCAGATGCGCGCCCGGCGGCCGTTGACCCCATGGCGACGCCGATCACGGCGCGGCGAAGATCGGGGCTCGGGATCGCCTGACTGAGTGAGGATGCCGGATGCTCCAGCAGCACAACGCACAGCCCGGCGACGATCATGAACACCCCAAGTCCAGTCGCCTCGATCAGATATTCGGGCCAGTGGTGGCGCCAGGCATTGATGAGGGAGGTCGCCGCTGTCCCGTTATTCGCGGGAGAGTGGGGACCTGGATACGGCATGACCGCGCCTATAGCCATTGGACCCACGCTTTCGCGGGGATGACGATTACACTCGGTCATGTGCTCAGCCCCCGGAGGCGAATTCCGGGTAAAGCGTCATGCCGCCATCGACGAACAACGTGACCCCGTTGACGTAATCACTGTCGTCCGAGGCAAGCCAGACAGCCGCTCGGGCAACGTCTTCAGGCTCGCCAATGCGTTTGTATGGGACGAGACGCATCAGTGCGTCATAGGCTTCCGGTGTCGACCAGGCAGCCATATTGATCGGCGTGCGCGTCGCCCCGGGCGCGAGCCCATTAACGCGAATACCGCGCGGCGCCAGCTCTTGCGCGATCGTTCTCATCAGCATCATCACGCCACCCTTCGACGCGGCGTAGTTGGCGTGGCCGGCCCACGGAATAATTTCGTGCACCGAGCTCATGCAGATGATTTTGCCGAGCGCTCGAGAGACCTGCGGCCGGGGGCCACGCCGCAGGAACTCGCGAACCGCAGCGCGCGCACAGAGAAATTGGCCTGTCAGATTGACGTTGATTACCGTGTTCCACTGCGCGAGCGTCATTTCCTGGAACGAAGCGTCCCGCTGCAGCCCGGCATTGGCCACGACGATGTCGAGGGTGCCAAGCAAACCACAGGCCTCCTCGAACATCTCCGCGACTTCGTACTCGTTCGACACATCGGCGCGATGCACGATGGCCTTGCCGCCAAACCCAGCGATTTGGTCAGCAACAGCATGCGCCTCGTCGTC
>Ga0318533_10002277_pt1 | contig 10051 bp, 10 predicted proteins | sample GRESIP053b4f27_FD_203675 | JGI IMG/M metagenome (GOLD analysis project Ga0318533, IMG submission 203675) | Tropical soil microbial communities from Luquillo Experimental Forest, Puerto Rico - GRE.SIPMG.053b4f27 | ecosystem: Environmental > Terrestrial > Soil > Tropical forest > Bulk soil...
CGGAGTCAATAGAACGGCCGCCCACGGACCACGAAAAATATGGACGTCTTGGCACGGCAAAAACCGGCTAAATGCGACTAGAGCCTTTCCTACCAATGACTTAGGCGTGCTCTATGCGATTCTCTTTTGGACCAGTTTTTCCTGCGCGTCTATATCGCCTGATATAAGATCATCTGATAGAAGACTTCATCTCCTTTATCGGCGAGCGGTCCGAGAGACGGGACGTCAGCAACGGGAAATTTTGCTGACGTGCCAACAACCCGAGGGGGTAGTGTCTAGTCACGTACCTCCGAGATTCATCGGGCAAGAAACCGCAGATAGTACAGGACTCCCGCGATGGTTTTCGCGTCCTGCAACTTCCCGTTTCGAATCATCTGCTCCACTTGTTTACGGGTGTAGGGCCGCGCGATGATTTTTTCGTCGTCCTCGGGCTCCGCTTTGCCTGGTGTCAACCCTTCGGCGAGCAGCAGGTACATCTTCTCTTCGAGGAAGCCCGGTGTGGGAAAAAACTCCAGAAAGGTTTTGAATCGCTTCGCCCGGTAACCCGTTTCTTCCCGCAATTCGCGCTCCGCCGCCTCACGCGGCGTTTCCCCTTCATCGATTCGCCCAGCCACCAACTCCCACAGGTATTGGCGCGTAGCGTAGCGATATTGTTGGATCAGCAGGATCCGCCCGTCCGGCAGCACGGGAAGCACCACCGCGGAACCCGGATGCGCAATCATTTCCCGCGTCGTTCGCAGGCCACTCGGCTCGATCACTTCATCCCGCCGAATGAGGAATACTTTTCCGGCGTACACCGTCTGGCTGCTCAGCACCTGGGGCTTCTTATGAGAAGCGCTGCTGAAGGAGCGAGCGCTAGCGCGTGCCCCCGGATTTTCCCTGCGAGAAGGCGCCGCTGAAGAGTTTTTCATTTTCCCTCGCGCAATCATCCGCCGAACATCATACCGTGAAATCTTCGATTCTTCGGTGTTGGGCACGCCCTATTCCGCGGCCTGATCGGTGTGCTCATTGATCCCCAGCGTCTTTTGCGGAGGACCTCTCGCTTACGCCGCGCGGATGCGCGGGGCTATTCGCTCACCGTCTCTCGTCATCATTCCTTCTTTATCTGCTAACATCTAGCCAATGCAAATCAACACCATTATCGTCGACGACGAGAAGCCCGCCCGCGAAGAACTGGCCTATCTGCTCAAGGGGTTTCCCGAAATCAACGTCATCGGCCAAGGCCGCAACGGCGTCGACGCCGTCAATCTCATCAAGGAGCATTCCCCCGACCTGGTATTCCTCGACGTCCAGATGCCCGGTCTGGACGGCTTCGGTGTTCTGAAGAAACTCGTCGAACGCAAAATGAAAGTTCCGCACGTGGTGTTTGCGACGGCGTTTGATCACTACGCCGTCCAGGCTTTTGACGTGAATGCTGTCGATTATGTGCTGAAGCCTTTCGATAAGGCGCGCATTTCGAAAGCCATCCAGCGCGCCCGCAAGGAAATCGAGGCGCAAACCAGTCCCACCGAGCGGCTCGAGCAGCTCGTCAGCCAGTTGGGCAATTCCAAACAAAGTTCTGCCCATCCGGTGCGATTGCTCGTGAAATCTCAGCAGCGCCTTCTGCTCGTGGACGCCGAAGATTTGATCTGGGCTTCCATCCAGGACGGCGACATCACCGTGATGGCAAAGGATCTGGAAGGGACTTCGAACTATCGCACGCTGGAAGAGTTAAGCGCCGCGCTCGATTCCGATACTTTCTGGCGTCCGCATCGCTCGTTCCTCGTGAACATTCATCACATCAAGGAAGTCGTGCCCTGGTTCAAGTCCAGCTACATGCTCAAAATGAGCGACAAGAAGCAAACCGAAATTCCCGTCAGCCGCGCGCAAATCAAACGCATGCGGGAACTGTTTAAGCTGTAAGGTGCGCGACCGGGGGTTGTGTCGGGTGGAAGAAAGTGGCGAGGGGTTAGCGTTTGACGGGAGGTTCCCATGATTCGAGAGCGGGTGTTGAAGGTTGTTTTGGTGCTGGTGGGGTTGCTCTTTGGCGCTGCGGTTTACCCGCTCCTCGCCATGCATCTGGAAGAGGCCTTGCGGATGATGCTGAGCGTGTATGCCACGCTGGGGATTTTCCTGCTGCTGGCGTCTCGCGACCCCTCCGCGAACCGCAGCCTGATCGCCTTCACGGCGTGGTCGAGTTTTGCTCACGCCGCGGTTATGGCCGTGCAGGTATTCTATAACTTGATCCCGCGCAGGGAAGCGCTCGGCGTCCTGGTGTTTGGTGTCATCGGCGTAGCCCTGCTCGTCCTCGCTCCCGCAAAGCCAGGAAGCGAACTCGCGTCCGCAACGGCTCGGTAAAAGCGCAAGGTAGTGCCTCCCCGAAAGCGAGCTCCCGAGGAGAAACCCATCTTTGTATGAACGAGGCTTGTGTCGTCAGGGCATCTTGCATTTCTTTTCCCGGTGTCCCTTGTCCCCCCTCCATGTTCTCCATGCTCCCCATGGCAAGTCTTGGTCCCTGCTTCTGTCCGTGAACGGTCGATTGTCAGCTTCAGATATTCCCGCTCTCGATCCAGAGCTGAAAACCACAAACCAATGGTGCAGTAACGGCTGCCCAATGCCAGGGCGCGCGTTTCTGGTGAACGTTGTGCTCGGCTGTTGCTCTCGCCTATTGATTCACTGCGCTTTCTTCTGACGGTCGACGGTTAACCTTCTGCTCCTTCATCTGCCTGTGTTAGCATCGTGCGTACCCTGCGTACAATGAACTGATGGACTTCTCGCTAAGCGACCACCAAAAACTGATCCGCGAAACCGTCCGCCAATTCATGGAAACGGAGGTGCGCCCGTTCGTCAAGGACTGGGAAAAGCAGGAGAAATTTCCCGCCGAAGCGATCCAGAAACTCGGCGAGATGGGCTGCTGCGGCATGCTGACCCCGGAAGAGTGGGGCGGGCCGGGGCTGGACACGGTTTCCTACGTGCTGATGCTGGAAGAGGTAGCGCGCGTGCACACGGCGATGTCCACGGCCATTGGCGTGACGAATTCGGCGGTCCAAGCGCCGCTCGTGATATTCGGCAACGAGGCGCAGAAGAAAAAATATCTGCGCCGGATGGCCACGGGCGAAACGCTCGGCGCGTTTTGCCTGACCGAGCCGGCGGCGGGCTCAGACGCCGCGGGCATTCAAGCGCGTGCCGTGCGCGACGGAAATGTTTACAAGCTCAACGGAACAAAAACCTGGGTTACGAATGGCAACGTCGCGGGGGTTTACATTGTCTTCGCGAAGACCGATTCCGCGGCGAGCGGGAAAGGCATCAGCGCTTTTTTGATCGAGCCAAATTTTCCTGGGTTTCGCCGCGGGCGCCACGAAGAAAAGATGGGGCAGCATTCCTCCCCGTCGGTTGAGATTTTGCTGGATGATTGCCTGGTGCCGCTGGAGAACCGGCTGGGCGAAGAAGGGCAGGGGCTGCGCATTGCACTCGGTGCGCTGGACGGAGGACGCATTGGCATTGCCGCGCAAGGCGTGGGGCTGGCGCAAGGCGCGCTCGATGAGACCATTCGATACGCGAAACAGCGCAAGGCGTTTGGGAAAAATCTGGCGGAGTTCCAGGCGATTCAGTGGATGATCGCGGACATGCAGACCGAGATTGAAGCGGCGCGCGTGCTCACACATTACGCGGCATGGCTGAAGGACACGCACCCAACGAAGCTGGGCTCCAGCGCCTCGAAAGCCAAGCTGTATTCGAGCGAGATGGTGAACCGCGTTGTCTACAAGGCGGTGCAGGTGCATGGCAGCGTTGGCTATTCGCGTGAGACGGAGGTCGAGCGCATGTATCGCGACGCGCGCGTGCTGACCATCTACGAAGGGACGAGCGAGGTACAGCGGATGATCATCGCGCGCGAGCTGCTCGGCGCGCGGGAGAAACAAAAGGTCGCCGTAAACTAGTGCGCGAGGAATGTGGCGGCGGGTTTGCTCCGGGGGGCGTCCCGAGCATCCCGAACGCGGCGAGGGATCTACCTTTTTTGGCTTGGGTATCGGAAAACCCGGTGTCGGGAGCATCGAGTGCGGCAGGAGACTGAAGCGAAGAAAGACGGCGGGGCAAAGCCGCCGCTGCAAGAGGCGCGCGTCTTGAGCGGCATGCGGCCGACCGGCCGAATGCACATCGGCAATTACTTTGGCGCGCTGGCGAACTGGGTGCGGTTGCAGAATGAGCGGCTCCCGGGCGCCAGCCAAGAACCCGCCTACCAATGCTTCTACTTCATTGCGGATTGGCATTCGCTGACCAGCGACTACGCGGAGACCTCCGGAATTGCACAAAATGTGATTGAGATTGCGACCGATTACCTGGCGGGCGGCCTCGATCCTGAGAAGCATCCGAACTGCACCATCTTTCAGCAGTCCCTCGTGCCGGAACACGCCGAGCTGCATCTGTTGCTGTCCATGGTGACGCCGCTCGGTTGGCTCGAGCGCGTGCCGACGTACAAAGAGGCCCTGGAAAATATCAAGGACAAGGACCTGCACAATTACGGATTCCTTGGGTATCCCGTGCTGCAATGCGGGGACATTGTGATGTATGGCGAGCCGGGGGCCCCTTTGTGGGTTCCCGTGGGAGAAGACCAGGTTTCACACGTGGAGATCAGCCGGGAGATCGTGCGGAGTTTTAATTCTTACTACGGGCTCGAGGTTGACGAAGATTTATTCCGAAAGGTCGAAAACGCGAAAGTATTAAAGCGACTTCGCGAGTTATCCCCGCAATTGAAGGCGGTTGAAATCCCAGATCCGGCGGAGATCAACCAACCCGTGTTGACCTACAAGGTTCTGTTTAAAAGGCATATCGCCGAGGTTGGCCTTAGGAATTTTCGGGAAAAAGTCGGTCAAGACGGAAGCTTCTTTCGTTCCGTGACCGTGTTGGAAGAGCCAGGCGTGATGCTGACAAAAACGCCGAGGATTCCGGGGCTCGACGGTCGCAAGATGTCGAAGAGTTATGGGAACGCTATCACGCTGAGCGAGAGCGATGCGGACATCCGCGCGAAAACCAAAGTGATGATGACCGACCCCGCCAGGAAGAGACGTACCGATCCAGGAAACCCGGATGTCTGTCCGGTCTACGACTGGCATAAACTGTTCTCGACCAGAGAGACGCTGGAGTGGGCCGCGCATGGCTGCCGCACGGCGGGAATCGGCTGCATCGAGTGCAAAGCGAAAATGGCGGACCATTTGATTGAATGGATCAGGCCGGTGCGCGAGCGTCGCGTGGAGCTCGAACGGCATCCTGCGCGCGTGCTCGAGGTGATCGACGAAGGTTCCAAGCGGGCGCGGAAAGTAGCGCAAGCTACGATGGAGCGGGTCCGCGAGGCCATCTTTGGCTGGGAGAAGAAGCGCAAAGAGATTGCCGGGGCGGCCGGCAGCGCGAAGGCCTAAGTTGCAGCAGCGCGCCTTGGCGCGTCCGAGAGTGGCAAGTGACGCGTGACGAGAAAAAGGACTCTGCGGTCGAGAGAGGAGTCATCTTGCAATGTTTGACGGAATCCTGACGACTGAGAGCTGAGCGATGGCGACGCCGGAGCACAAGTTGAGGGGAAAAAGCGCGGGAGAGGGAGCGCAGAATTCCGCGAAGAAAAACGCGCAGGAGCCCGCGGAGGAAAAGGAAGCGGCGCGTGCCGAGTGGCCGCTGGCGTGCGAGAGGGGCGCCAAGGGTGGGAACCCGGAGCAATCCACGTCAACCAGTGGCGGTTACAAGATCCGCATCCCGATGTACGAGGGCCCGCTCGATTTGCTGCTGGATTTGATCAAGCAGCAAAGAATGAGCATTCACGACATTCGAATCTCGGAAATCACCGCGCAATATTTGGATTATTTGCACAAATTGGAAGAGTTGGACGTGGATGTTTCTGCGGAATTCATTTACATGGCGGCGACGCTGATTTACATCAAGAGCAAAATGCTGCTGCCGCCGGACCCGCTGGTGAGTTCGGAAGAGCAAGCCGCGGACCCGCGCGCGGAGTTGGTGCAACGGCTCGTGGAACACGAAAAATTCAAAAACGCCGCGCAACTCTTGTACCAGAAACAGCAGATTGAAGAGAACGTGTGGTCCAAGCCGGACAAGTCCCTGTACCAGGACCCCAGGACCGAAGGCGAGTTGGTGGTTTCGCTGGTGGATTTGGTGAAGGTTTTTCAGCAAGTGCTGGAGCGGCGCAAGGAGGTCGTTCGAATCGACCTGCAGCACGAGCAGTTCACGGTGGCAGAGATGATCGCGCAATTACGGGCGCAAATCATTGCCAGCATGGAAAACAGCGTGAACCTGATTCAGTTTTTTGAGGCGTGCCCATCGCGGCACGCGATGATCGTGGCGTTTCTGGCGGTGTTGGAAATGGTGAAGCTGCAGGCGGTGGCGCTTGTGCAAGAGAAGATGTTTGGAGAGATTTTGGTCAGGAAGGGCAAGACCTTCGACGTGGTATTTGATGAGAACGGAGCGATTCGGATGGTGGATGAGGAATACAGGTAGAAGTGGCGAGTGGTCCCGACGGGTTAGGCCAGTGGCGTGGGCCGGAAAGAGAAAAGCAAGAGAGAACGCAGCGGCAGAGGAGGCAGGGCTGGGCCAGAGTGAGGCGGGGAAATCAGAAACGAGTCGACGATATTGAGTGGAGGGCCAGGAGGGACGCGCCAAAGCGCGCCCCTACGTGGCAGCAAGCAACGTGAGGCGTGAATGACGAATGAAGAACGGAAAGCGGCGCTGGAAGCGATTATCTATGCGGCGGACGAGCCTGCAACGGTCGAACAATTGACAAAAGCGCTCGGGGAAGAAAAATCGGCAGTGCAGGCTGCGCTGCACGAGTTGGTGGCGAGTTGCGCCGTGGAAGAGCGCGGGGTAGAGATTCGCGCGGTGGCGGGCGGGTACAAGATGTACACGAAGCCGCAGCAGCATGATGTGGTGCGGCGGTTTATTAAGAGCTTGCGGCCGCCGCTAAGGTTGTCGATGCCAGCGCTCGAGACGCTGGCGGTAATCGCGTACAAGCAACCGGTGACGGCGCCGGAAATTTCGGAGATCCGCGGGGTGAATACCGCGGGAGTGATCAGCACGCTGCTCGATAAGCATTTGATTACCACGGCGGGCCGCAAAGAAGTGATTGGGCGGCCGATCCTGTATAAGACGTCGAAAGAGTTTTTGATGCGGTTTGGGTTGAGCGATTTGGAGGAGTTGCCGAGCTTGAAAGAGTTTGAGGCGCTGGCACGGGAGGCGCTGGGAAGCGATGAAGGATTGGTGCCCGTGGATGAAAGATTGACGAACGAGGCGAGCATTGGTGGGGCGCAAGAAGTGGCCGGCCAGGAAGGGCAAAACGAAGCGGTGGCGAGCAAAGAGGGAATGTCGGAAGCGGAGAGCCAGAGCTCGAAGAAGGCGGCAGCGGCGACGGAGTGAAGAAAAGAAAAATTCGAAACGCGACATTGGCGATCGAACTTCGCAATTGATTTAACAAACAGAGCGCAGAAGCCAGAACACAGAGGACATCAAGGGCACGGAAGGCTTCGCCAACGGAGAGGCAATCGAAGCGAGATTCCTGGAACGACGAACCCTAAGCATGGCGGCCCTCCCCTCAGAATGCCAAGTTTTTGAAGAGAAAGCGGCGGAGCGGGAGAAAAAAGCATACTCGCGTACGCGCAAGAGTGACTGGAATCGCGTGTTTGCCGAGCCTGATTGGTCATTGGCGCTGCTCGGCCTTTCCGGGCCTCCTTTCGCCGGGATATAGGAGTGTGCGAGCGCCGGACTGACGACCCGCAGAATGAGCGAACCAGCCCACGGTCGAAACGCTGCTTGGTGCGATTCCTGCCGCGTGTCATCAGATCATCTCCGCTTTGCGGTGGGCCGCCAATGTGCCTCGGCGCGATTTTCATTGCACTCCGGGGTACGGCGGTTCGCGCGGCTTGGGAATCCTGATGCTGCTTTTCGGTGTGGGGTTCAGATGGAGTCGCATGCGCTTTGCTCGGCGGAGGGCGACCGTGACGGCGGTGACTGAAGGCGGGATGGTGATTTGCGCCAACCCCGCCCCGGCGGACCAATTGACTGTGGTTGGCGCTCGGAAGCGGAAATGTGCCAATTGAAATAGTGCGGACCCGGCATGCCCATCGCTGCGGCAAGCGGGGCCCGCAAAGAGGGGTCATCCCCAACCTCGGTCCACGAGCACGGAAGAGACGATAGAGATGCAGGAGAGGTTGCAGAAGATTATTGCACGGGCGGGGATTGCTTCGCGAAGGCACGCGGAGCAATTGATCCTGAGCGGCCAGGTGCGCGTAAACGGGCGCGTCGTCACCGAGCTGGGAACAAAGGCGGACGCGGCCACGGACCGGATTGAAGCCGCGGGGCGCGTCGTGAGAGGAGCAGAACGGCGGGTGTACCTGGTACTCAACAAGCCGCCGGAGATTGTGTCAGCGATGGCGGATCCGGAAGGACGAAAGACGCTGAAAAACTGTTTGCGCGGGTTTCCGGCGAGGGTGTACCCGGTGGGGAACTTGGAGTACATGGCATCGGGGCTGGTGTTCTTGACCAACGACGGTGACTTGGCGGCCAAGATGCTGAAGCGCTGGGGCGTGCTGGAGCAAGTCTATTTGGTGAAGGTGAAAGGGATGCTGACGCTCGAGGAATTGGAGCGACTCGGGAAGGAGATTGGCGTGAGGATGAAGACGGTGCGGCAGCCGGATGCGGCGCGGAGGAGGGCCGCGAATTACTGGTATGAAGTCCGCATGCAGGATACGAAGAAAGACGAAATGCGCGACGTGTTGTTTCGCGAGCGGCATCCGGTGGAGAAGATGAAACGGGTAGGATTGGGTCCGCTTACGGTGGAAGGAGTGGTGGAGGGGAGGTACGAGATGTTGCCGGACAGCGAAGTGGAGAAGTTGGAGAAAGCGCTTCGCGGAGGGAAAGGAAGTAAGGGAAACAAATGAGCTAAGAGTAGGCAAAAAACTTAGCACAGCCCACTCCTGGTGGGCGCGTCGGGGGCCTGGATCACATCCGGGCGTTTGGATGGTTGAGTCTCGCAAAGCAGCACAAATAGTCGCGAGCCATTAAGAAAAGCGGAAGCAAGGCTGCCAAAAAGTCGATTCACATCATGGCTTCGGAAAGATTGCAAAAGATTATGGCGGCAAGCGGAATTGCGTCGCGACGCAAGGCGGAAGAGATCATCGCGGCGGGACGCGTGACGGTGAACGGAAAGGTGGTGAGGGAGCAGGGAACCAAGGCGGATGCGGAGCAGGACGAGATTTGCGTGGACGGGAAGCCGTTGAAGAGGCCGGAGCGGCTGCGATATTTCCTGTTGAACAAGCCGAAAGGGTATGTGACGACGGTGAGCGATCCAGAGGGGCGGCCGACGGTGATGGATTTACTGCCGTGGGGCACGGAGCGCGTGTATCCGGTGGGGCGGCTGGATTATGCGAGCGAGGGATTGCTGCTCATGACGAACGACGGCGCGCTGGCGCAAACGCTGATGAACGCCAGATCGCACGTGCCGAAGATCTATCGCGTGAAGGTCAGTGGAAAGCCGGAGGAGAAGGCGATTCGACGGCTGCGGGCGGGCGTCACGATTGAGCTCGAGGACGGAAGAAGGGTGAAAACTTCGCCGGCAAACATACGGTTGGTGGAAGACGGCTCCCAAGCAAGAGGCGAGCGGCGAGTGGCCGGCGGCGAGCCGGCTAACCCCTGGTATGAGGTGACCCTGATAGAAGGAAGAAACCGGCAGATTCGAAGGATGTTCGAGCGCGTCGGGCATCACGTCGAGAAAATCAAGCGGGTGCAGTTGGGGCCGTTGGTGTTGGACGTGGAGCCGGGCAAGTTTCGGGAGTTGACGAAGAGGGAAGTCCAGGAGTTGAAGAAAGTAGCGAGTGAAGAATAGGAAAGCGGTACGCAGAGACTCTCTCGCCCGCCAAGCGCAGGAGGAAAGCAGATCCCTTGCTTCGCTCAGGATGACCATGAGGCACAGCGAGTCGTTGAGGACTCGCAGGTGCTGCGTAGAAAGTGCGACAATAGTTGAGGCCTCCGCCGCGATTTTTCCATGGCCGCCGTAAGACAGGAAATACCGATGCCCCTGCTGTCG
>Ga0318533_10002281_pt1 | contig 10049 bp, 6 predicted proteins | sample GRESIP053b4f27_FD_203675 | JGI IMG/M metagenome (GOLD analysis project Ga0318533, IMG submission 203675) | Tropical soil microbial communities from Luquillo Experimental Forest, Puerto Rico - GRE.SIPMG.053b4f27 | ecosystem: Environmental > Terrestrial > Soil > Tropical forest > Bulk soil...
GATTTCTCCAATGGGGGCGCTCGCGGATCGAATGACACAATCGTCGATCCGCTCCAAGTCTTGAAATCGCTGGCGCCCCTCCGCCGCGCCCACCTGTGAAAAGCGGCGCGAAAATCACCCGAGTTCTGGCACACCTCTTGACCCTACACGGCCGCATGACGATGTTGATCCTACTCGTGGCCGTTCTCGGCCTCGGGTACCGGTGTACGACGCCCCAGGACCGGGAGCGAATATTCGAGACCATAAAAACCACGCTTACACACGCGAAAAAGATCGCGGCACAAAAGCGACAGGAAAGCCAGCCGTTCCGCACCGCGCTTCGCGCTCGAACTCCTCGCGTGATCGTGGTCCCCGCGCTGATCGCCTTGAACGTGACGATTTTCGTGCTGATGCTGCGCGGCGACGGCGCGTTGAGCGATCCGGAGACCCTGCTCGGCTGGGGCGCCAACTTCGGGCCGCGCACGACCAACCTCGAGTGGTGGCGGCTGGTGACGTCGATGTTCGTTCACACGGGCTTGTTTCAGCTCGCCATCAATCTCGCGGCCCTGGCGCAGGTCGGACTGATCCTCGAGCGGCTCGTCGGCCGAACGGTCGTCATCGGCGTCTACCTTGCGGCAGGGCTGTTTGCGAGCCTGCTCGGTTTGTGGTCGTCCCCGGTGGCCATCCAGTATGGTGCGTCAGGCGCCGTGTTCGGACTCTATGGGCTCCTGGGAACCACTGTGATCCCGGACCTGTTACGTCGCCGGACGAAGGTCGACAGTGACGCTCCGTACGAGACCGCCTCCACTGGCGCCATGAATCCGTACAGCGCAACGAATTCGTACGCCTCGACCGGCGCGTTCAACGTGGCGAATCCGCTCAGCTCAGTGAGCTCGTTCGCGGTCGTGTCCGCCGTCCCGATCCGCGGGATCGCCGACATCCGGCCCGAAATGACACACCTGGTCGCTATCGAAGATCAGACGACGCACACGTACCAAAGGGCGGCGGACGAGGTCAAGAGAGGGCGTATGACGGCGGAGGGGCTCGCCCGGCTGATCGATGAAAAAATCGTCCCGGAATTGCAGACGGCTGACAGCCGACTGAAAGCGCTCGAGCACGTGCCGTCCGAGCATCAGCCGCTCGTCGACGACGCCAAGGAATACGTACGGCTGCGGTCCGACAGCTGGCGACTCAAGGCGGAAGGGCTGCGCAAGGCGGTCGCGCCGACGGTCCGGAAGTCCACCCGGACTGAGCTCGAGTCCGACGCGAGCTGGCGGCTCCGCACGGAATCGCAGTACCGGACCAACATGACCACGTTTGCCAAGGCCGAAGGCGCCGAACGGTCCTCCTTGGCCGCCCTCGAGCGAATCAAGGCCGCCGACCTCAAGTGAGACGGGCGTTTCGGGCGTCGGCCGCAATGACCTCCGCGGCCTTCTCACCGATCATATACACGGCGCACGCAATGAAGAAACCGGGAATCCGCGGGAACACCGAGGCGTCGACGACGCGCAGTCCCTCGGTCCCATGAACCTTGAAATCGCTCGTCAACACGCCGCCGTCTTCGCGCGGACCAATCCGGCAACTGCAGGACGCATGGTGCCCCCAGGCATTGTCGCGCACGAAGCGCCGGATCTCATCGTCTGACTCCACCTCGTCGCCAGGCAGTTCTTCCTTGGCGATGAGGGCCCTCGCTTTCAACCCCGCACCGAGGCGGCGGACGAATTTCACGCCTTCGACGACGGCGTCGAGATCCTGGCCGGCGTCGCTCCCCTCGTCGAAGTAGCGGAAGTTGATGAGCGGCGGGTCGCGGGGATCAGGCGATCGGAGCGTGACTTCGCCGGCCGTGTTGTTCGTGTGCGCCTTGAGGATCACCCACGTCAGGTAGTTGTTGTGCCCGGCGATCTGATTCGAGTACTGGGGGAAGTAGCCGGTGAAGTCCGCGAGCAGCGCGTAACAGAGAAGGTCGGGAACCGGAGCGGCGAGGCTCGACCTGAGCGCCACAGAGAGCATCGAGCCATTGGTCGTATACACGCCCGAGCGGCGTGACGCCCACTCGCGATACTGAGCGTCTGTCGTGTTGAGCGCGGCGCCATCGAGCGCGTTCCACGCCGGGAACGCCATCCGGTTGACGACGGAGACCTCGTACCGATCCTGGAGGTTCCGGCCCACGCCGGGCAGCTCGACCCGGACGGGAATGCGCTGCCGCTCGAGCGTCTCTCGCGGACCGATGCCGGACAGCATGAGGAGTTGCGGCGTATTGAAGGCCCCGCCGGCGAGAATCACCTCGCGCCTGGCCATCGCGCGACGGGCCGCGCCGGGAGTTGCGGAGCCCGGCGCCGCGGCGGCCCCTGGATCCGCGCGATACAGGCGCTCTCCCTGCAGATACTCGACGCCGACCGCGCGACGCGTCGGCGTGGCTTCGTCGAACAGCACCTGCGTTGCGAGGGCGTGCAGCCGGATCTGGAGCCGGCCGGGATACCGCGCGGCCACATGGAGCAGGCGCTCGCGAGCGCCGACGCGCTGGTGATTGCTCGTCGTCAACGGGAGATATCGCAGGCCGATGGCGCTCTCAGCGACGCTCCGTGCGTCATTCGGGTCCGCTTGACTCTCGAGGCGTCCGCGGTCGTCATTGGGCGGACCCAGGCTCCTGAACGCGGCACGAATCGACTCGAGGAGCGCGGTGCGGAGGTCTTGGTCTTTGACCGCAGCATCCGGAATCGCATGCTCTGTCGGAAGCCAACCCGACCAGCCATGGCGGCTCGGGTTCAAGCCGATCTTGCTGAGCAGCCGCTCGAAGCGCCGGTGACGGCAGTTCTCGATGCGCTCGAAGTAGCTGCGCATGTGATCCGCCCGCCACGTGGGATCGCCGGTCACGTCGGCCAGCTCGTTCCAGTCCGAATCGTGGGGATAGACGAGAATCAGGGCGTTGTGAGCGGTGCAGCCGCCGAGCGTCCCAGCGCGCGGGTAGAGCACGCCGTCGACCGTGCGGCCATTGTGCGTGGCGCGATACTTCGGGTCCCGCCGCTGGGCCTCGTCGCTCTGATAGTGGCGGACAAAGAAGTCCCACTTCATGCGCTCGTTTTCGGTCGCGCGCGGATGAAAGGCGGGCACATCGTAGTCGTCCGGGTTGGTCTCCCGCGGATCGCCGCCCGCTTCGAGCAGGATGACCGTGTACCCCGCTTCGACCAGGCGCGCCGCCACGGTCCCACCGCCGGCGCCGGACCCGACGACGACGAAATCGGCGGCGTCTTCAGACTCCGGGGACCCCTGCCCCCTGAAGGACTCGGAGGCCCGCAGCCCCACCGCTTCCCGCGCGCCTCGGGACGCCGGGAACACACGGCGCCAGGGCCGCAGCGCGCCCAGCATCAACCAGGACCGCAACAGGTCACGACGCCCGAAGCGCATCGTTCAGAACGTCTTGAGCAGCGCGATCAGTGCGCGCTTGTCGGCGTCGCTCAGCCCAGGCTCCTCAGCCAAAAACGACGTCCCGAAGTAGTGGCCCTTGTTGACGACGAAGTCCGGGCATTTGCTGAGTGACAGCATCTCGTTCAGTATCTCAGGATTTGCAAACGGGTTCTCGCCCCGCTTCAAGGTTTTCTGGATCGTGCCGACCAGATCCCCAAGCTTCTTCAGGTGCGCTTCGCGCTCGTCGGGCGGGTCGTCGAGATCGAGCAGATCGACGCTTGCGAGGAGGCTGACGGGAGTGCCCTGAGGAATGGGACCGATCTCAACCGACCCATTTTTGACGAAAAACGGAAAAAGGCGCTCACCCAGGCCGACGAGATTGCGCAATGGGTCGGGAACGTACCCCGACGGCATCCAGATCGTGCTGTCGACCGTCGTGCGATCGATGATGCCCACTCCCGGGCCGCTCTCGTTTGCGAAAATTGGATCTTTCGGCCGGCGCTCCGGCCACAACATCTGCTCGATCGACGCCTGGAACACGCGCATTCGAGCCTCGACGGACGGGCTCGGGTCGAACGGGCCGACCGAGTTGTTCTGAAGGAATGGCGCGGTCGACCAGACGCTCACGAGCGACGCGGGGCGCGTGAAGCCCCGGCCGCCGCCCGGAAGCTTGTAGTCGCGCTCCTCGCCCGTAAGCGGGTTGCGGACTTTCATCGTGCCGACCGACGGCAGCGCCTTGTAGGACGCCGATGAGAAATTGTCCCAGATGTTCCCGGCAATCGCGTTGGTGGCCAGGGGGCTGCAGATATTGGTCTGCATCAACGTCGACGGCACGCGCAGCTCGTTGGACAGATAGTTGTCCTTCAGGAAATCGTCCGCGAGAACGATCGAACGCATCTGGTCCTTGAACGACGGCGTCTTGGACCAGGCCCAATATCTCGACCAGCAGTCGAGGTAGGTGGGGCCATTGCAGTTCTCGAGATCCAGGCCCGCCGGCAGGGGCGGCAACTTGCTCGAATGGCACCGCGCGCACGTCTCGGCGAAGACGGCTTTGCCCCGCTCCACCGTCGCCCGGTCCTCAGTCATGTAAGCGCTCCCCCCGGGCGCGTCCTTCAGGTGGTGCGGATCGGTGCTCGCCAGAAAGAACCTCGCCATGTTCATCGTCTGGGCCTCGGTCGCCTTCCAGTAGATGGAGTTCTTTTCGGCGACCGCGATCTCGATGGCGCTGATCTTCTGGCCGCCGACGAGCGGCCGGAAATGGAGGAGCCATTCTTCGCTGAAGAGGCCGATGTTGATGTAGACGCGATTGAGCGCGCCAAGGGCGCCCACCGAGTCTGAGCCGTCCTTGAGCACGCGCGGCGTCCAGACGCTGTCGGGACGGCGAAAGAATCCAGAGAGCGGGTCGCTGTCGCCGACATAGTCGTTGAACTGTTTGTTGTGCAGCCCCCCGCCGGCGAGCTGTTCCTTGCCCCATTGCTTGGCGAGGCCCATCCTCGGACCCAGGTAATACACGGCGTTCATCGTCCTCGGATTGTTGATGTTGTCCGTCGAGACCAGGGAGGTGTCGAGCGATCCCGGCCGCGACGTGTGGAACAGCTGAAAGAAGAAGCTCTTCCTGTTGTTATCCCCCTGCCAGTTGAAGATCCGATCGACCCAGAAGTATTGAGCGCCCACGTTCGAGCTCAGGTTCTCCCACTTGGGGTTCTCCGGATCGAGCGGCGGCTTGATGGGGTTGGGGCCGACGTGGCAAAACGCACAGGACATCCCCACGCGATAGGGGCGAACGAGATCCTTTGAGAAGTAGTAGCTCGGATCGTTGTAAAAGCGGTCCGCGTCCCACCGCTTCCTCGCGTTCTCATCGAACGCTGGGTTCGGAAACAGGCGAAGGCCGACAATGCCGGTGGGTTCGCCGTAATAGGAGCCGACCGGGATCGTCTTGCCGCGTGCGCCGATCTGCACGCCGGGATACTTCTTCGCGTCGGCAAACGGATCGGCTGGACAGCTCGGATCCCGTATGTCGAGCCAGAGGCCATATCGATTTGGATCCGGCGCCGTCGCCTTCTTGAAACACGGTTCGTTCACGAGGCCAAGGTACTCCCACCGGCTGTCACGGCTGTAGGGCAACGTTCGATGAGACGACAGCGTCTTCAAGAAGTCGAGGGTGCCGAAGGCGTCCACGCCAATGGCGTCCCAGAATCGATCGTTGCCGCCGGTCCAGACGATCCACATGTTGCGGCCCTTGACCTGGTCGGGTGTGAAGGCCGCGCCGCCGTCCATGTCGTGAAAGTAGTCCTCGTCGGCAGCCGGGAACGACTCGACGGAGCGTCCGGCCCGCATCGCTTCATCCGACACCTCGCCCGAACGGCCCTGATCCTGGCACCCGATGACAATCGCAAGACTCGCACCCACACTCGCGATGCCGAGCCATGAGGCAACAGCGCGCTTCATAGAAAAACCCCTCTCGTCAGTCGACGGCCTGGGCGGGGGCGTGCACCCCTAAAGCGCACGCCTCGCGCACCCGATGCAGGTACTGTGCTGAGGGCCCGCGCCCGCACTGCGCTGGGGAACTCCGTTTATACTGCTTTTCCACCCCAGCGCGGGCCCCGCGGGTGAAACGTTTTCGCGACTGGCATCACCAAACCCCGTGTGTCGTGCCTCTATGGTGACGCTGATCGTCTGAACGTTTCGACGGTCCGGGGCGGATGGGCATCCGGATTGAAAGGGAAGGGCGCGGCGCGCTTCAAGCCTCGGCGCCACAGTGGCGTGGAATTTCACCCAGGTGAGGACTGTCATGCCTGACGCCATCTTCGAACCGCTGGTCTTCAAAAACCTGAAAGTCAAGAACCGGGTCTTCCGCTCGAACATCTCCGGCCGGCTGGACAACTACGACGGGTCGGGAAATCAAGCGCGGATCAATTGGGAAGTGAAGTTCGCTAAAGGCGGCGTCGGCGGCATCATGTCGTCGTTCGTGCCGGTCCAGATCCGCGGCCGCATCATGCCGAACTACGCCACCATCGATACGGACGAGCGGATCCCGTTCTGGCGCGCCGTAGGCCAGGCCGTGCACGCCTACGACTGCAAATACATCCTGCAGCTCAGCCATGGCGGACGGCAGCGCGACGTCCCGGGCATCGAGTACCCCGTCGGTCTGAGCTCCACGGACAAGAAAGATCCGCTTCATGGCTTCGAGTGTCAGCGGATGACCCTTTCCGACATCAAGGAAACGGTCTCCGCGTTCGCCGAGGGTGCCCGGCGCGCGCGTGAGGCCGGGCTGGATGGTGTCGAGCTCCATGGCGCCAACGGCTATTTGATCACGCAGTTTCTCAGCTCAGCCATCAACGACCGCACGGACGAGTACGGCGGTCCGCTCGAGAACCGCGCCCGCTTTGTCATCGACATCGTGAAAGCGATTCGCTCCAGGGTCGGCGCGGATTTCCATCTGCAGATGAAGATCAGCGCCACCGACCACAACAACGCGCTGCTCTTTCTGAAGCTCGAGGGCGAGGGCAACACCGTCAACGAGTCGATCCAGGTTTGCAAGTGGCTGGTTGACGCAGGCGTCGACAGCGTCCACGTCTCCACCGGCAGCTCATTTCCGCATCCGCGGAATCCCGCGGGGAGTGATATGCCTGTGGACGTCCTGGCCCAGACCTACGAGCAGCTTGCATCGAGTGGCGATCACACGTTCCGCAATTTCCTGTTCTTCCGCGGTGGCCTCACGGGCCAGTTCTTTCGAAAGGCATGGCTCGACGCCGGCGTTCCGGCCGACCAGATCGAGGGGCTCAACCTCCCCGACGCTCGCGCCATCAAGCAGGCGGTCCCTGTACCGGTCATCTGCACGGGCGGCTTCCAGACGGCGTCAATCATTCGCCAGGCGATCGATCGCGGCGATTGCGACGCCGTCAGCATCGCCCGGCCGCTCGTCGCCAACAACGATCTCGTGAAGCAGTTCGCGGGAGGGCGCGACCGCGCCGAAAAGCCGTGCACCTACTGCAACAAATGCCTCGTCCACGTCGTTGAGCACCCGATCGGGTGTTACGAGGAGAGCCGTTTTGCCAGCCGTGAGGACATGCTGCGGGAAGTGATGTCCGTCTTTCATCCGCCCGCATTCTCATGATCGGCCGACTCGCACGCCTGTTCGTGATGGCCATGGCCGCGGCGGGCCTCGCCGCCATCGCGCTCGCCGTGTGGGTGTTCGCCTCGCTCCGATCCGACCGGCCGGAGACTTACGGCGACATCACCATGCACTTCAAGTACGGCTCGATCGGCAGCGAGCCGGGCGGCTCGCTGCTCGACCCGATCGGCGGCGCGCTGCCGCCTTATTGGGTCTTCAAGAACCTTCCGGACATCTGCCCCGACAAGCTGCCGGGCGGGTACGCGTCGCTCGGGTTGCTGTTCGAGCCTGGCCGAGACCTGCCCATCGGAATCTCGCGCCGGCGGCGACTGGGAGTCGACCAGGTCGGCTTCAACTGCGCGATCTGCCACACCAGCACCGTCCGCGAGACTCCCGCCTCACCGCCGCGGATCGTTCTCGGCATGCCGGCCCAGCAGCTGGACCTCCAGGCGCTCGTCCAGTTCGTCCTCGAGTGCACGCTCGACAATCGCCTCACCGCCGACAACATTCGGGGCCGCCTGCCAAAAAGCGGCGGGCCGTCGCTCTTCGAGCGCGCGCTGCTCCGAGCGGGGCTGATCGATCGCTTGAAGGTGCAGACGCTCCAGCTCCGCAATCGCATCGCGCCGATCCTGCCGACAGGGGACAAAGGGCCCCGGTGGGGCCGCGGACGAGTGGACACGTTCAATCCCTATAAGGCGATTCAGTTCAACTGGGCGCTCGACCGGCTGCCGGAAAGCGAGCGGATCGGCGCCGCCGATTTCCCCTCCCTGTGGAATCAAGCGCCTCGCGAAGGCATGCACCTGCACTGGGATGGGGACAACGACTCGGTCGACGAGCGCAACCTGAGCGCGTCGCTCGGCGCTGGCGTCACGCCCGTGACCGTCGACCACGCCGCCCTCAAGCGCGTCCGCGACTGGATTTGGACGCTGCCCCCGCCGAAGTATCCGCTCGCGATCGACCAGGCGCTTTTCACCCGCGGCCGGGCGGTGTACGCGCAGCACTGTCTCGACTGCCACGCCGATCACCGGTTTCGCGACGGGGTCAAGGCCGGCTCTAAGGTGGGCCTCGTGGACGACATCGAGCGCATCGCCACCGATCGCCATCGTCTCGATTCGTATACGTCCGACTTCGCGATGAATCAGTACGGGCTCTATCCCGAGTCACCGTACCGCTTCACACACTTCCGGAAGACGACCGGCTACGCGAACCAGCCTCTGGACGGAATCTGGCTGCGGGCTCCGTATCTGCATAACGGATCGGTTCCGACGCTGCGCGACCTGCTCGAAGTGCCGGCCAACCGCCCTGCCGTGTTCTACCGCGGCTACGACCTACTCGACCCGGAGCGTGTCGGATTCGTGTCGACGGCCGCTGCGGCGAACGGCCGAACTTTTTTTCAGTTCGACACGTCGATCGCCGGGAACGGGAACGGCGGCCACCTGTATGGGACGTCGCTGCCGGATGCCGACAAGCGGGCGCTCGTCGAGTATTTGAAAACGTTTTGACCCTGTGGACGGCCTCGAGCAACAAGCAACGAGTTATGTCGAATCGTAACGACCTGACGGCGGGCCGCTGGTTCAAGCGCGTGCTCTGGATCGGCATCCTCGCTAACGCCGCGCTGGCGGTGCCCACGCTCGTCGCGCCGGAGCCCATGCTGAGACTCTCGTCTCTGCCTGCAGCCACGCCCCTCGTGTGGCCCCAGTTCGCCGCTCTTCTCCTCGTGCTGCTGAGCATTTTCTACATGCCTGCCGGCTTCGACCTGGAACGCTATTGGACGATCGCGTGGCTCGCCACCGGAGCACGCTTCGCGGGCGTAGTCTTCTTCGTCGGATTTCAAGCCTCTGCCTATCACATGCTCGGCTACTTCGACCTCGTCTTCTTTGTTCCTGAGATCACGCTGCTCGCGCTGGTCGTCCGTCAGCAGGGGGAAGGGCCCCTGGCTCCTGGCACTTCGTCCGGCCCTGACTTGAGAAGATGACAAAGAAAACCCTGATTGTCGCCGCTCTCGCCCTGCTCGCGCTCGCTGGCGGGCTGTTCGCCTACGATCGCTTCTTCCGGGAGGAGCCGGCGCCGTTCTTCGCGTCGGACGAAGAGCATTTCCTTTACGGATCGATCGGCACGGAAGCCGAACAGGGGGTGCCGTATTGGATTTGGCTCGTGTTGCCCCGGGTCTTCCCGGAGCACCTGCCTCGCCCGGGCGGTTATGCCTCCCTCGGCCTCCTCGGCGTGGATGGCCACGAGATGCCAATCGGGTTCTCGAAAGTGACGGTCGGGTTCCCCCGCGTCGGGATCAATTGCGCGGTGTGCCACGCGGCGAGCCTGCGCGCCACACCAACGGATCCGCCGACGATCTACCCGGCCGGTCCCTCGCACCAAACCACAGAACAGCAGTATCTCCGGTTCTTGTTTGCCTGCGCGTCCGATCCCAGGTTCACAGCCGACACGCTGCTGGCGGAGATCGCCAGGAACGTCACGCTCTCGACGATCGACTCCCTGCTCTATCGATTCGTCATCATTCCCGGCACCAAGCGCGCCCTCCTGCAACTCCAGGAGC
>Ga0318533_10002282_pt1 | contig 10047 bp, 9 predicted proteins | sample GRESIP053b4f27_FD_203675 | JGI IMG/M metagenome (GOLD analysis project Ga0318533, IMG submission 203675) | Tropical soil microbial communities from Luquillo Experimental Forest, Puerto Rico - GRE.SIPMG.053b4f27 | ecosystem: Environmental > Terrestrial > Soil > Tropical forest > Bulk soil...
ATTGTGAGGGCATGGTGACCTCCGTTGGGAGATCACCGTCACTAAGCCTGAATTAGTAGAACCGCAAAAGGATTTAGGTGCCGCGAATTATGGCAACGGGTCGTGGTCCGTTGTGAAATTAAGAGCGCGATAGACTGTGCGACGGGCCGCGCCGAAGACTTCTTTCCAGCTGTTGGAATATTCAACATCCGAGAGCAGCTTGAAGCTGTCGAGTTCGATAAGCCTTTCACCGATCTCGACTCGATGCTGGAGCCGACTGGAGATGCCGGCCGGGTTCGCCTCCGCGATGCGCGCGCGGAACCGCTCGATGCGGCCCTGCTTTTCCGCGTCCATGTTACGTCCGTGTAACCATGCCTCGCCGCGCCTCGGCGAGACCCATTGAAATATAACGAGAACAAGCGTGACATGATAGGACTACGGACGTAACATGGATGATCGGCTAAGTGATTGATATCATAGGCTATAATGACGATTATCGGATCTCCAACATGCGGATGCGCAATCCGCCGGTCACCAGCTTGAGCAGGGCCCAGCGGCCGGATTCATCGAGTTCGTCGAGCCAGCGCGCGAGCTGTGCCGGCAGCTCCGATTTGCCGAGGGAAGAAAGCGCGGTGACAACGGAGGACAGTGTCAAGTCCTGCGGCCGCCGTTCCTGCCGCGGCTTTGCAGGCCACATCAGCGCTACCGTCTCGGAGAGATCGCCCACGTAATCGTGGGACAGCTCGAACAACACCGGATCGGTACGCTCGGCAATCAACGCGCGGATCAGGCTGGGCTTCGCATGTTGAAAGGTCAGGGACCCGGTGAGCGCCGCCAGAGCCCATCCGCGTTCGGGATCAGGCGTTTTGCGGAAATAATCGATCATCAGCCGGAGCTTGTTGTTGCCGCTGGGCTCGTAAGCGAGCCGATCAAGCAACTCGGCAAACCGGTTCATGTGACCTGAGCGAGATCGTCGGACGCACTATCCGGTTCGTCCTCGTCGCCATACCCGGCAATGTCCAGGGGCCGTGCGCGCAATCCCTGCGTCACGCTCCAATGCACGATTGCATCTTCCTGTCCGTGCGTGACCCACACCTCCGCGGCGCCGGTCCTCGCGATGGTGGCCGTCAGGCCCTCCCAATCCGCGTGATCCGAAATCACCAATGGCAGTTCTACCAATTGCTGACGCGCGCGCGCCCGCACCCGCATCCAACCCGAGGCGAGGCAGCTCAGCGGTTCCGGAAACCGTCGGGACCATGGTTCCCGCAGAATGCTCGGCGGACACAATGTGATCGTGCCAGCCAGTTCGGTCTTGTTTACACCGCGGGCCAACTCCACACGGCCGAGGTCGATGCCGCGACTCTCGTAGTAGCGCGTGGTCTTCTCCATCGCGCCATGAAGGTAGATCGGCTTGTCGTATCCAGCCGAACGGATCAGGGCGATCAGTCGTTGCGCCTTACCAAGCGAATAGGCGCCGACGAGGTGCGCGCGATCCGGAAACAGAGCCACGGAGCGCAGAAGTTTGGCGATTTCGACTTGGGGGTCGCCATGACGAAACACCGGCAGTCCGAAGGTGGCCTCCGTGATGAACACGTCGCATGCCACGCATTCGAAGGCTGCGCAGGTCGGATCCGAGACGTTCTTGTAATCACCAGAGGCAACAATCCGCAGACCATTCGCCGCGATCTCGATCTGTGCCGAACCGAGCACATGTCCGGCGGGATGGAAGGTTACCTCGGCGCCATCCAGGCTGACCTTCTCTCCATAGTCGACAGCCTGCGCGGACCTGGCGAAATCCTCGCTATAGCGCAGCCGCATGAGATCGAGCGTCTCCTGAGTGGCCAGAACTGCCCCATGACCAGCGCGCGCGTGGTCGGAGTGAGCATGGGTGATCAGTGCCCTGTCGACCGGCCGCGTCGGATCAATGTGGAACCCGCCAAGCTCGCAATACACGCCGGCAGAGGTCGGCAGGAGAATATCTTCGGCGCGCATTGCCGTTAGATAATCATTCCCCCTGCTGGCGCGACCCGTCGAGGCCGCGCACGCCTCACAAAAGCGTCGCCCGCACTCAACAATCGCCGATATCTTCAGGAGGCCGAAGTTCACCGCCCATGTTTTGGGTCGTGGACGCCTCTACGCCGTCCCCGCCGAGCGGTGCCTGAGCGATTAATCGCGCCTGAACACCACGGAAGCGAACCAGCCGGTTGCCACTGCCATGACCGCGGTGGCGAGGCCATAGAGCACACCGTGATCGCGCGCAGCATTGGTGACGACCTGCTCGAACCCAGATTTGTAAACTTCAAATGGAGAGGAGGCGCGTGCGAGCTGCGCCGCGTCGGCGAACAGCCTCACGTCGACCTCATAGGTACCGATCGGCACGTCGGCTGGTAACGGGATCGAGGCACGAAACAATTCCTTGGCGAGAAACGTGACCCCATTCGAGGCTTCGCGGTAAAGACCGTGTTCGCGCTTGATATTGATGAAAGAAACCCGAAACGGATCATCACTTGCAGCGTCGGCGATGTTGACGCTGGCGCGCTGCGGCAACGGAATGTTGTCCAGGCCGAGCTGCATTCGCCGCAGCGTCTCGGCGTTTGTGATGGCATCCAAGGGCCGATTCGAAAGTACGGCCAGGTACGCGGGTGCATTTTCAAATACGCGAGAGTCGGCGTTGACCCAGATGCCGAGCGCCCGCTCTTTGCGGAAAGTCACTACTGTTTGGCGTGGACCGGTAACGGTAATGACGACGTCGTAGCCGCTCCGCCGTGACCGGGACGCCGCATCCTGCTCGATGCCGCCGAACAGGACGAGCTGTTCGCCGATGAAGCTGGACGTCACCATGACGCGGTGGTCGGAGAGCGAGGTGACCAGCCGTTCGGCCGCGCCCGGGCCGGCAGAGATGGCGAGCGCGCCGAGCGCCGTGATAATCGCTGATGCGGAGCAGCGCGTCACGTGTCGGCATCCAGAAGACGGATCGAGTAGAGATGATCCGGGGGCAAAACGAGATCAAGCGCAAACCGAATTCCGACTGCGAGTACGAGAAGCCCGAGCAGGAGACGAAGCCGTTCGCCGCTAATCTTCTGTCCCGCGCGCGCGCCGAATTGTGCGCCGGTAACCCCGCCGACCATGAGAATGACCGCCAACAGCGCATCGACCAGATGATTGGTGGCTGCGTGCATCACCGTGGCAGAGGCCATGGTAACCAGTGTGAGCACCATGGACGTGCCAATTACGGTGGCAGTCGGCACTCGCAGGACGTAGATGAGCAGCGGCACCAGAATAAATCCTCCGCCAATACCCATCACGGCCCCGATGAAGCCCATCGCGAAGCCGATCGCCCACACCGGAACAGCCGAGACGTAGATGCGTGAGCGTTTAAAGCGTAGCTTGAACGGTAAGCCGTGGATCCACGTATGGCTGCCGGGACGCCGCAGTTCGATCGGCTTTCCCTGTCGTGCGCGAATGATCGCGCGCATGCTCTCGCTTACCATCAACGTGCCGACGATACCGAGAAGAAGCACATAGGAAACGCCGATCGTGATGTCGAGCTGGCCGATGCTTCGCAAGATCGTGAACAGCCAGACACCAAAAGCCGTGCCGATGATCCCGCCTGCGAGCAACATGAACGCGAGCGCAAGATCAATCGCGCGCCGGCGCCAGTAGCTGATCGCGCCCGACATCGAGGAGGCCGCGATGTGTCCGGTGACGCTCGCCACCGCAACTGCAGGTGAGATGCCGAGGAAAATCAGAAGCGGCGTCATCAAAAATCCGCCGCCAATACCGAACATTCCCGAAATGAATCCGATTGCCAGTCCCATGGCCAAAATGACGAACACGTTGACCGGCATGTCCGCAATGGGAAGATAGATCTGCAAGCATGTCCTCGTTTTTGCCGTTCACAACGTGCAGAACCGGCCTGGACCGGCCGGGCTCAACTTGAACGAGTCTCGACCGTCTCTCACGGGACGACAAGCAACTGTCGTCGGGTGAAATCGCAACCGGAGTGGGCGCTGCGGACGAAGACTTGATCCCTGCGAGACGGTGTCGCCGGCACGACCCGCGAAGCGGAGTGGAACTCGATGGCAGGCGAGCACATTTTGACGGTGTTCGCCTGCGCGTCGCTCACTTTTATTGCGCAGGTCCGGGAGCAGCAAGACCCGAGGTCCGGACGTATTACGGGGGCGCAAGGAAGCTGCCGCTCATTGCATCATCACTAGGCCCGCTGTCACGGCCAGCAGGATGACGAGCGTGGTGCCTATCACGATTGCAATGTGAGCCCAGCCGAGCCGAAGAATGCCGCCGACCGAGGTTCCCAGTCCGAGCGCAGAGATCGCGACCAGCAGGCCCCAATTCGATGCCTCCACCAGGGGTGCTTTGATCCGGGTAAATATCTCCGCGAGGTTCGGAACCCCCGTTGCGATACTGTTGAGGAGGCACAGGGCGACAAAAACGACGGCAAAGACCGGAATCGGTATTTTCGCGGCAGCCGCTGCTACCGCCCGCCGCGAAAATAGCCATCCGACAGCGAGCACCACCGGCAACATCAGGAACACACGAAACAATTTGACAACGACCGCGGTATTACCGGTCGTCTCCGATACGGCATAGCCGGCCCCAACGACCTGCGCGACGTCATGGATGGTCGCGCCCAACATTACCCCGGTGGCCCGTGGGTCGAGTCCGAGCGACGCGCATGCGAGCGGGTAGAGCACCATCGCCCCGGTCGAAAGCGCATTCACTGCTACGACGATGAAGGCAACGTCCGTTTCTTTTCCCTTGTAGTCAGGTAAGACAATGGACGTGGCGAGGGTGGCTGACGCGCCACACACCGCCGTTCCGGCGCCGGCCAACGCCCCGTAAGCAGCGTCGCGTCCGAAAGCGCGGGCGAACAGGAAGCCGGCTCCCATCGTGATAATCATTGCAACCATCACCAGGACCGCGGTCAGCCATCCAAGGGCGGCGATTTCGCCCAATGCAATGCGCAATCCCAGCAGCGCGACCGCCCACCGCAGGATCGTTTTCAGGCAAAATACGATGCCAGGTTGAAACGACGGTCGTCGCGCCAAAGAATTGAGAGCGATCCCAATGAGCAGCGCAATCACCATAGCGGGGATGGGCAACATTCCAGCAAGCAGTGGCGCGCTGATTGCCGCGCCCATTGCGACCGCGGTTGCAAGCAATAAACCGGGGAGCGCGCGGCAGGCATTCGCTACCCAGTGCGCAGGCCAGGTCTTGGAGATCGGCAGTGCGCGTCGTTCGTGCAGGGCGTCCCCGCCTGTCGTTTCAGCGATGCTCGGACTCTGGCCCGTTGGTTGTGAGAAAGTGCGGCCGCGTTGTCAATCTTCCCTGCGGTTCGCGGCAAGTCGGCGCGCCGCCTTCTAATGAGAGACTACGTCATGGACGTCCTCAATGTGCCCCGTGCCGCCTGGATGACCGAGGAGCTTGTCCTGCTCGAGCAGCAGGTGCGGCGCTTCGTTGCGGCCGAATACGTGCCGCATTTCGATCGCTGGAACGAGCAGGGCATGTATGACCGGGACGTCTGGAACAAAGCTGGCGCCGCAGGGCTGCTTTGTCCCTCGATTCCGGAAGAATACGGCGGGCCGGGCGGCAGTTTTGCGCACGAAGCGGTGATCGGCCGCGAACTGAGCCTGGCGGGCTTTGATTCGTTCGGCGCGGGCCTGCATTCCGGCATCGTCGCCCCATACATCTTGCACTACGGGACCGATGAGCAGAAGCAACGTTGGTTGCCCAAGCTTGTCACCGGAGAGTTCGTCGGCGCTATTGCAATGAGCGAGCCAGGCACCGGTTCCGACTTGCAAGGCGTGCGCACGACGGCCAAAAAGTCCGGCAACGGGTACGTGCTCAACGGCTCGAAGACCTTCATCACCAATGGTCAGCACGCCAACTTAATCATCGTTGTCGCCAAAACCGATCCCAACGCGGGTGCCAAGGGTGTGTCGCTCATGGTAGTAGAAACCGACTGCGCAGCGGGTTTCCGGCGCGGCCGCAAGCTCAAGAAACTCGGTCTCGATGCCGCGGACACCTCGGAATTGTTCTTTGAGGACCTTAAGCTGCCGGCCGAGAATCTGCTCGGGACCGAGGAAGGGCAGGGCTTCGCGCAGCTAATGAACGATCTACCGCGCGAGCGGCTTATTGTGGCGGTTCACGCCCAAGCCATGATCGAGCGCGCGCTTGCCCTTACCATCGACTACGTCAAGCAGCGGCAGGCCTTCGGCAAGAAAATCATCGAATTCCAGAACACGCAGTTCGTGCTCGCGGAATGTAAATCAGAGGCAACTATCGCGCGCGTATTTCACGATCAGTGCATCGAGCGGTATCTCAAAGGCGAGCTCGATACGGTTGCGGCCTCGATGGCCAAATACTGGATTACCGAGCGGCAGGGCAAGATCATCGACCGATGCCTGCAGCTGTTCGGGGGATACGGCTATATGGAGGAATTTCCGATCTCGCGCATGTACCGGGATGCCCGGGTCATGCGGATCTATGCCGGGACAAACGAGATCATGAAACTTCTCATTGCCAGAAGCCTGTGATGATCCGAGCGGCGGATCTGCACGGTGCATGACCAATTGCCCTTCCGCGTAGCCCACGTGTAAGGTCGCGCCCTTTCGCCGGATTGTCCGTATGGCTCGCGACCAAATCGATATGAGGCCGATCGAATCGCGCGGGGAGCTCATCGCGTGGTTCGAAGCAGGAAGCAAGCCAAAATCCCAATTCCGCATCGGCACCGAGCACGAGAAGTTCGTCTTCACGGTCGAAGGTCACCGACCGGTGCCTTATGACAGTCGGCGCAGCATCCGCGCGTTGCTCGAAGGCATGCAGCACCTGCTAGGGTGGCAACCGATCATGGAGGACGGCAACATCATCGGTCTGTTCGATGTCACTGCCGGCGGCGCGATCTCGCTCGAGCCGGGCGGTCAATTCGAACTGTCCGGCGCGCCCGTCGAGACCGTACATCAGACCTCCGCGGAGCTGATGGCGCATCTCGCGCAGATGCGAGAAGTTGCGCGTCCGCTCGGCCTCGGATTTCTCGGACTCGGCATGACACCGAATTGGACCCGCGCCGAGATCCCGATGATGCCGAAAGGACGCTATCGCATCATGACCGCCTACATGCCGAAAGTCGGCAATCATGGCCTCGACATGATGTATCGCACGTGCAGCGTGCAAACCAATCTTGATTACTATTCCGAAGGCGACATGGTGAAGAAGCTGCGGGTATCACTCGCGCTCCAGCCGATCGCCACCGCACTGTTCGCGAATTCGCCGTTCACCGAGGGCAAACCCAATGGGTTTGTCTCGTTCCGCTCGGAGATCTGGCGCGACACCGATCCCCACCGATCCGGTATGCTGCCATGGGCGTTCGAGCCGGGTATGGGATTCGAGCGCTACGTCGATTACGCGCTCGACGTGCCGATGTATTTTGTCAAGCGTGGCGACCGCTATATCGACGTCGCCGGCAAATCATTCCGCGATTTGATGCAAGCCCGGCTTCCCGATCTGCCTGGCGAGCGGGCGACCATGTCTGATTGGCTGAATCATCTCTCGGCCATTTTTCCCGAGGTGCGGCTCAAACGCTATCTGGAGATGCGTGGAGCGGACGCGGGCTCATGGCGCAGGATCCCTGCAGTGCCGGCCTACTGGGCCGGACTTCTGTATGACGATACCTCGCTCGACGGCGCTTGGGAGTTGGTCAAGGGCTGGAGCGCCGTGGAACGCCAGAAACTGCGCGACGACGTGCCGAAGCTCGGTTTCGCTGCCGCGATCGCGGGACGCTCGGCAATGCAGCTCGCGAAAGCGACCATCACGCTTGCGGAACAGGGACTAGGGCGGCGGCGGCGCCTCGATCCCGGCGGCCACGACGAAACGCGCTATCTGCAGCCGATCCACGAGTACCTCGCGCGGGGCATCACACCGGCCGGGGAGCTTCTGGAAAAATTTCACAACTCCTGGGCCGGAAGCGTCGAGCCAGTATTCCAGGAATATGCTTATTACTGAGGCGCCAGCCTGATCGTGTCGGGTGCTTCGCTCGCTCGCGCCTTTTCCTGGCGGCGGTGCGAAGTCGAATTGCGGTCGCAATCTAGCTCGGCCGTTTCTCTTCGATGAGGTCTCGGGCTTCCGGATTAAGTGCCCGGACTTCGCGCGCCGGCTTGCTCAACGGTTCCTGCGTCATTTGCGCGCGCAAAAGATCAAGTCCGGCGGAGATGCCCTCGGCCTGCTGCAGGGCAAGCCGGTCGAGATCGCGACGGCGTACTAACTCCTCGACGGCCGAGGCGCGCTCGGGGTCGAGCCCCAGCGCTTCGAGGGTCTTGCGTCCAAATACAAGGGCCGACTCGTAGGTCTCGCGCAATTCGAACTCAACGCCTTTGCCAATGAGCTGCAAGGAATGACGACGGTCGTAGGAACGCACGTAAAGTTTTGTCCCGGGAAATTCGGCGAGAATGAGATCGACAATACGGCTCGCCGCCTCACGATCATTGATGCAGATTGCGATTACCCGCACTTCAACGGCCCTTGCCGCGCGCAAGACATCGAGACGGGTGCCGTCGCCATAATAGACTTTAAACCCGAACCTTGCGGCTTGTTGGATCATCAACGGGTCGTTGTCGATCGTCGTGACGTCGATGCCCTCCGCCAGCAGACACTGAGATACGATCTGGCCAAAGCGACCGAACCCGATCACCAGAACGGCGCCATGCGCATCCGAGAAATCCTCGGGTTCGAGCGCCTCCGGCCGCCGCAAGCGGGCGAGCAGCGTGTCGGTGAGCAGGGCCACCGGCGGGCTCAGTAGCATGGTGACGGCGGCAACGGCGGTGAGCAGGCTCGATTGGTTGTCGTCGAATACGCCAAGCGCTCCCCCGAGCGGGATAAGGACGAATGCGAATTCACCGGCGCCGGTAAGCACGGATCCCGCACGCAGCCCGTCCCCGCGACGTGTACAGGTGGCACCAAACAGGATCCAAACGATCGCAGCCTTCAAAGCAGTAATGATGAGAGCCGCGATGACGATCAGTCCCAAGTTGGCGCGCACGACTGCCATATCGATCGTCATGCCGATGCCCATGAAAAACAGCGCCAGCAACAGGCCGCGGAACGGCTCGATGTCCGCCTCAAGCTCGTGCCGATAACTGGATTCGGCCAGCAGTACGCCGGCGAGGAAGGCGCCGAGTGCCATCGACATTCCCACCGCTTGCATGGTCAGCGCCGCGCCCAACACGACAAGAAGCGCGGCGGCGGTCATCACCTCGCGCGCGCCGGTCTGGGCTAGGAGCCGAAAGAGCGGATTGAGCAGATACCGCCCCGCCAGCACGATTAGAGTGATCGCGCCGGCGATGAGCGCCACCGTGCGCAAGCCATCGGCGAGGGCGGGATGCGTGCTGGGCCCGCCCTGCGCCAGCAGGGGCAGCGTCGCCAGCAGCGGCACGACGGCCATGTCCTGGAACAAAAGAATTGCGAAGGCGCGCTGACCATAATCCTGCTGGCGTTGGCCGCGCTCCTCCAGGATCTGTAGTGCGATTGCCGTCGCCGACATGGCCAGTGCGAGGCCGGCAATGACGGCTCCCCGCCAATCGACCAGACCGGCCGAGTATGCAAGCGCGCCGATGACGGCCGCGGTCAACGATAATTGGGCTGCACCGAGGCCGAATATGGCGCGGCGCATCGCGATGAGGCGGCCGAGCTCAAGCTCAAGTCCGATCAGGAACAGCAGCATCACGACGCCGAGTTCGGAAACCGGAAGAATGCTCTCGGGCGTCCCAAACAGCGCAAGCCCGGAAGGACCGATGACCATTCCCGCGATGAGATAGGCGACGATGGCCGAGAGCCGCAGCCGGCGCGCAATCGGAACGCTCAAGACGGCAGCCGCGAGGAGCACCAGGCCCAGTGTCAAAAAGCCAAATTCAGCTTGTTGCATGAGGGATTCCATGGGTGAAGCCGGATCGGCGCAGGGTCGCCGAAACCGCGCTTCGGACAGATGCGAAAACGCGAGCTGTGTACTCGCCTGTGCCTGAAGGCTTCTCTAACATGGATCCCAGGGCGACATGCGGG
>Ga0318533_10002284_pt1 | contig 10042 bp, 8 predicted proteins | sample GRESIP053b4f27_FD_203675 | JGI IMG/M metagenome (GOLD analysis project Ga0318533, IMG submission 203675) | Tropical soil microbial communities from Luquillo Experimental Forest, Puerto Rico - GRE.SIPMG.053b4f27 | ecosystem: Environmental > Terrestrial > Soil > Tropical forest > Bulk soil...
TACCCAGCGAAACCGCTCGTCAGCTTCCGGACCTATCGACAATTATCCGGGTGGAACCCTCCTCCACTGATGATTCGCGCCTTCAGGGCGCACTGCCACTTCCGGACTTCCGCGCGGCCGCGTTCGGCGGCTCAACGTTCACCTGCACAAGCCCGAGGATGCAGGCTACGCTTCGGTGCAGTAGCACATCGATTGTAAAAGCACTATCCGAGCGCGCCCGCGGGACGGTTGACTGCTTAAAAATCTGGACCAGTCGGAGCCGACGGCACATCGTACGGTGGTTTCGTTCACCGAGCGCGCTCCTCTCTATCGATAGATAGATATTGACATTCGCGATTTCCGAAACTATTACCTCTAACACTTCACGAACAGACCAAACAAAAGGAAGGACGCCATGTATTACCGAGTGATCTCGCAGTGCGTGCAGATGCTGAAAAATCTCGAGAGTTGGCTTGATAAGGCTGAGGAGCATGCGGTCGCCAAGAAGTTTGACGTCGGCGGCCTCATGGCCGGCCGCCTCGCGCCCGACATGAAGCCTTTTATCTACCAGGTCCAGAGCGCTTGCGACTATGTCAAAGCCGCGGCGGCCTGGCTCTCAGGACAGACGCCGCCCAAGCACGAGGACAACGAGCATACAATCGACGAGGTGCGCGCCCGCATCCGGAAGACCGTCGATTTCACGGAGAGCGTGAAAGAGGGCCAATATTCGGGAGCCAGCGAGCGCAAGGTCGGCATGTCGTGGGCGCCTGCCGGCAAGGTCCTTGGGGGGGAAGACTATCTTCTGCAGATGACCATCCCCAATACCTTCTTCCACGTCGTGATGGCCTATGCCGTTCTCCGCCACAATGGAGTTGATGTCGGCAAGATGGACTTCCTCGGGCCCGTCAACTGGATCGACGGCTGATCGGGGCGCGGCCTCGCTGTCCTGGTCGCCGGGGTGCGGCTGGTGCTGCCTCGCGCTGACGCAGCAAATCACCGGTAGCACGGTCATACGCGGCAGTATCGCCGAGGGCATTGGCAACGACCAGGGCGCCCGTGATGGTCGACAACACTTCGGCCGCGTTGCTTGGCGAGAGGCCTTCTGCAACCAGCTTGTCTAGGCACATCTTGAAAAAACCCTTCACTTCGCTCGCAACTTCCGGCGGTAAATCCTGCGCGGCTGCGCCGAGCACCGTGCAAGGGCACATACCTCCTTCGGACAACGCGGTGCCTCGGAAGGCGTTCGTCCACACACGGACGGGGTCTGGGTCCTTCTCCAGGTCCTCGTCAATGAATGTCGAGGTCTCTTCGGCCCAGCGCCGAATGACGGCCGCCGCGAGGTCCTCCTTAGTCGGGAAGTGGTAGTGGACGCTCGAGCTTTTTATACCGACATCCGCCGCGATCTCTCGAAAGCTGAAGCCGCCGAAACCGCCGGCCTGCATGCGCCGTTCGGCGGCATCGATGATCGCAGTCTTGACATCACTCACGGTCTCTCCTGTACTATCTTTTGATAGATAGTCCTTGCGCGGGAGAAAAGACAACGGCTATCAATCTACCTCTCGATAGAACCGGCAACGAGCACGGCGCGGCGTCCGCCATCATCCGGATCAGTGGAGGGAACCCTGCCGTTCTCGCGGCGTCACGTGTGGCAATTCGGGGCGAGGGCGATGTTCTCAGTGATCTTCGAAGTTCATCCCAAGCAGGAGAAGTTCGACCTCTATCTCGATCTGGCGAAGGGCTTGAAGCCTATCCTGGAGGGAATCGACGGGTTCATCGACAATGAGCGCTTCGAGAGCTCGCGCCGCCCAGGGTGGGTATTGTCGCACTCGACCTGGCGCGACGAAAAGTCCGTAGTGAGATGGCGGACGGTCGCGAAGCATCACGACACTCAGCAGCGCGGCCGTGGCGAGGTGTTCCAGGACTATCATTTGCGGGTGGGCGAGATTGTCGCGGACACGACACCGCCCGCAGGGTTATCGATCGTCGAGCAGCGGTTGGACGAGACGGAGATCGGGCGGGCCAAGTTCGTCACGTTGACCGAAGTTCAGCACCAATCGGGCGTGACCACCTCCGCTTTGCCGGATTGGCTGTGGCTCGATCAGGAGCAGGCAGACCTGATCGACTACGACGTTTTCGCCAGCATTTACAACGAGGGGAAATTCGCTCTGTTGGCGTCGTGGCGTGATCGGTTCGCGGCGGAGCGATTCAAGCCGCTCTCCCGAGCTGGCGTTGCCGGCGCTCGCCACCGCGTCGTGCGCGTGGTCCGGGACTACGGCATGTTCGATCGACGCGAGAGCCCGCAATACTACCCCGCGATGATCGACACCAGATCGGCGGCGCAGCGTTTAGAATTCTAGTCGCACCCCATCACGAACAGCTGCGGCGGCGGTCGCCGCCGGATTGAGGCCACAGAAGAGCACGTCGAGGCCTCTGGTGAGGATGTCCGGTTCATACGTGATCAAGGGAGCCTCGCTTTGGCGTCGGCGCATCGCGTCCGTTTCTCGCGATCAGTTAGCGACGCGCTTGCTGTGTCTACCGATAGATAGACATTGACACAGCCGCCATCCGCCCTTAACTTTGGGATGTAAACCTATCGATAGATAGACCGGTCGATCGTAGCCAGGAGGATGAAATGAACCAGACGGAAAAAGCCAAACGTTTCGCTGAGCTGCACTTAGCAAGAGCGCCGTTGGTGCTCTACAACGCGTGGGATGCCGGTAGCGCGAAATCCATTGTCGACGCCGGCGCGAAAGCGATTGCGACAAGCAGCTGGTCAGTCGCAGCGGCGCAGGGCTATGGAGACGGCGAGGCGATCCCGATCGAGCTCGCTGAGCAGATCGTCGCACGTATCGCGGCGACTGTCGATATCCCTGTCACCGTGGATTTCGAAGGCGGCTACAGTGAAGACGACGGCGAGCTGGCCGCTAACATTTCGCACCTTCTGGATCTGGGCGTGATTGGCATCAATTTCGAGGACCGGATCGTCAAAGGCTCGGGGCTTTACAGCCTCGACCGGCAAGCGCGCCGCATTGCGGCCATTCGCAAAGCAGCGGAGCAGAAGGGCATCGATCTCTTCATCAACGCCCGCACGGATGTGTTTTTTGAACACGGCGAAGACGCAGCCCAGGCCGTCAGCGAAGCTCTTGGCAGAGCCCAGGCATATGCGGCTGTTGGTGCATCAGGCTTCTTCATTCCCGGCCTCGTGGACGATGCGCTGATCGGGCGGATTTGCGAAGGTGTCACGCTGCCCGTGAACGTCATGGTTATGGACGGCGTGCCATCGACTGATCGGCTTTCCGAGCTCGGCGTCGCGCGCATCAGTTACGGTCCGATCCCATATATCCGCGCGATGAGGGCGCTCGGGCAGGAAGCGAGGACCACGTTGAACGACGCCTCCGCGTTTCCGGAGGGCTGAGTCATGAGCAGCCAGCAAACCTTAATCACGACGCACAGCGTCGAGACATCTTCGGGTCGCATCAGCTACGCCTCCGCTGGCTCTGCTCCGGTAGCGCTCTTCGTCCATGGCGTGGTGTTGAATAAGCATCTCTGGCGGTACCAGTTGGCCGGGCTGTCCGACGTCCGCCGCTGCATCGCGGTCGATCTCTTGGCCCATGGCGACACCGAGATCGCGCCGGATCAAGATGTCTCCGTGACTGCCAACGCGAAGATGCTGAAAGAGGTGCTCGATGCCCTGAAGATCGATCAGGTCGACTTGGTCGGCAATGACAGCGGCGGAGGGATTGCTCAGATCTTCGCGGCGCTCAATCCCGAGCGGGTGCGGACGTTGACCCTCACCAACTGCGACACCCATGACAACTGGCCGCCGGAGGCATTCAAGCCGTTTGTAGATATGGTCAAAGCCGGCGGCCTGCGCGACACGTTGGACGCGATGCTCGCCGACAAGACGATCTATCGTTCACCCGGCGCGCTTGGGCCGGCTTATGAGCGGCCCGAAACCGTCACGGACGAAGACATCGAGACTTATCTCCGACCCCTGGTACGGAGCGAACAGCGTACGCGCGACCTGCAGCGCTTCGTCGTGGCTTTCGACAACAGGCACACGCGAGTGATCGAGCCTCAGCTGCGTAAGTTGCAGGCTCCAACCCTCGTCTGGGGCACAGATGACGTCTATTTCCCGGTGAAGTGGGCGCATTGGCTCGCCGAGACGATCCCCGGAGCGAAGCCGCCGGTGGAGCTGGAGGGGGCCCGGATCTTCTTCCCGGACGAACGGGCGGGCGAGTTCAATCGGCTGCTCCGCAGCCATTTGCTGGCCGCCTCACGCTTATAAAAGACTCTGCGCCGTATTCGCTGGGCCCTTCCTACAGACCATGGACAAGCCACTGAAGCTGCCGATCAGTCCTTGAGCGGAGGGCTCAGCCGTGCAGCCACGTCAGGTCGGGCAAGTTTGTCCTTGTGGGACCTATCGATAGATAGACACACATCGTGGGTCCGGCGTATCCAGTGACCAAGCGAGGAAACGATGGCAAACGCATTCACCCACCCAGAGGCTGGATCGCTCACCCGCCCGGGTCTGTATAGGCCCGGCGCAGTAGCTTGGCTCGGCTCCCTGGCCGTGCTCGGCATCATCACGGCTGGCGTCGTTGCGGGGCCGCGCCTCTTGGCACCGTCTGCCGACCAAGCTGCAGCTGTGGCTCCGCCAGCCGTCGCCGTCAGCACGCCCGTTGCAGCGCGATGTCGACACGAGGCTCCAATTTCTGGGTCAATTCTCAGCCGTCGACAGCGTCGAAATGCGCGCCCAGCTGGGTGGCACGCTCACCCAAATCGGTTTCAAGGACGGCGATATCGTCCATAAAGGCGATCTCTTGTTCGTGATAGATCCGACGCCCTATCAAATCAAGCTGAGCCAGGCCACGGCTCAGCTGGAAAGCGCCCATGCGCGGCTTGATCTTGCATCTCGCGAGCTCGTGCGGGCCCAGACGCTAAAGCGCACCGGCTTTGGCACCATTGAGAACGCCGACCAGCGGGCTGCGGAACAGCGCGCGGACCAGGCGGCCGTCGATGACGCGGAGGCGCTTGTTCGGGACGCGCGGTTCGATCTGGATCACTGTTATATTACGGCGCCCTTCACGGGCCGCATCGGGTCTCATTTCGTCTCGGTTGGCAATCTCATCGCCGGGAGCCGGGCTGCCAGCAGTCCGACCACGCTGCTCGCTACGCTCGTCTCGATCGACGCGATCTACCTGAACTTCGATATGAGCGAAGCCGACTACATGACGTTCCTTCGAGAACGTCAGCAGCAGAAGGGGCCGCTCGCCGACAAGGTGCAGATCTCCCTGGCCGACGAGACGGGCTTTACACGCGAAGGCACGCTCGACTTCGTCGACAACATGCTCGACCGCTCGAGCGCCACGATCCATGCCCGCGCCACAATCCCCAACAGTGATCTGCTGCTGACGCCGGGCGGCTTCGCCCGTGTCCGTCTCGAGGTCGCCCCGCCGGCGCCCGCCCTGCTCGTGCCGGACGCGTCGGTCCTGCCCGATCAGTCTGAGTATATCGTCCTGACCGTCGGCCCGAACGACGTGGTCACGCCGAAGCGGGTCCAGCTGGGCGACCTCCGCGACGGCCTCAGGGTCATCCGCTCGGGGCTCGACCCCTCTGACCGCGTGATCATCGACGGGATTCCGACCGTAAGGCCGGGCTCGAAAGTGTCACCCCAGTCTGGATCCATCCGCCTCGCATCCGATCAGAGCCGAAGCTGAGGCGAGCCATGAAACTCTCGCACTTCTTCATTGAGCATCCCCGCTTCGCCGCGGTCATCAATATCTTCATCATGGTGTTCGGATTCGCCGCGGCGGCATTCCTGCCGGTCGCCCAATACCCGAACATCGTTCCGCCAACGGTCCAGATCACGGCCGCCTACCCCGGCGCTTCGGCCGACACGGTCGCTCGCACCGTCGCGACGCCGCTTGAACAGGCGATCAATGGCGTCGAGAAGATGGATTACATCAGCAGCCAGTCCACGGGTAACGGCCAGCTCACCATCACGGTGATCTTTAAGATCGGCACCAACATCAACACGGCGCTCATGCTCACGCATAACCGTGTGCAGGACACGTTGACCCGGCTGCCCCAGGAAGTCCAGCTCCAGGGCGTGCAGGTCAAGAAGACCATCCCGGCCCTACTACTGGGCGTCCATCCGTATTCACCGGATGGGTCTCGCAGTGCCGAGTACATCTCCAACTACTTCATTCTCCATGTCAGGGACAAGATCGCGCGACTTCCGGGCGTGGCGGATCTCTGGGTTTTGGGCGAGCGTCAATACGCCATGCGGATCTGGATCGATCCGGACAAGGCCGCCGCGAGCAACATCAACGCCAGCGATATCCTGAACGTCCTGCGCGCCCAGAACGCCCAAGTGCCGGCCGGCGCTCTCAACCAGCCGCCCACCTTCAACGACACGGGTGCGGCCTACCAGATCAATGTGCGCGCCCTTGGCCGTCTTACCACGTCCGAGCAGTTCGGCGACATCATCGTGAAGTCGGACTCCCAGGGGCGCGTCACCCGCATTCGCGACATCGGTCGCGTCGAGCTGGGCTCCGTGGACTACGGCTCAATCGCCTACGCGGATCGTCATGCGTCCGCTCCCTTCTGGGTCATCGCCACGCCAGGCGCGGATGTGGTCCAGGTGGAGCACGAAGTGTGGGACAAGATGGCGGAGCTCAAGAAGAGTTTTCCGCCGGGTATTGATTACATCAACATCTACGACCCGACTACCTTCGTCAGCCAGTCCATCCATGAAGTGATCGTGACGATCGGCATCGCGATCGTCCTCGTGGTCGGCGTCGTTTACCTGTTCCTGCAAAGCTGGCGGGCGACCATCATCCCGGTGATCGCCATCCCGGTATCGCTGGTCGGCGCCTTTTCGATCCTCGCTGCGTTCGGGATCTCGATCAACAACCTGTCGTTGTTCGGTCTGGTGCTAGCCGTGGGCATCGTGGTCGACGACGCCATCGTTGTGGTTGAGAACGTCGAACGCAACATGGCTCTGGGCATGTCGCCTCGCGAGGCGGCGCACCAGACGATGAGCGAAGTCTCCACCGCGCTCATCGCCATCGCACTGACTCTGTGCGCCGTCTTCGGCCCATCGGCCTTCGTCTCCGGCATCTCGGGCCTGTTCTTCACACAGTTCGCGACGACCATTGCCGCCTCGACGGTGATTTCCTCTTTCGTCTCGCTCACCCTGAGCCCGGCGCTCAGCGCGGTGCTGCTGAATCCCCACGAGGCCCATGCCGAGCCGCGGGGCCTGAGCCGGATCCTGCGGGGCGCCTTCGGTCGCTTCAATGCCGGTTTCGAGTGGATGTCGTCGAGCTACGGCAAGATAACCAGCCGCTTCGTCCGGGCGACTGCGATCATCCTGACCGTCTACGTCGGCCTGATCTCAATCACGGGCTTCCAGTTCGCGAGGATGCCTACCGGCTTCATCCCGGATCAGGACATCGGCTACCTTGTCACGGTCATCCAGCTGCCGCCCGGCTCCAGCCTCGCGCGGACCGATGCGGTGGTTCGGGAAGTGAACGACATCATCCTGAAAACCCCCGGCGTTGAGCACACCTCCCCGGTGACCGGGTTCGACGTGACGACAAGTACCGTTTCACCTAATGCGGCCACGATTTTTTTCAGCTTGCCCTCGCTGTACGGCAAACACATCCCCGGCGTGAATGCCGCGACGATGCTGGCAGCCGTGCGCAAGCGCCTGGCGGGCGTCAAGGATGCCTTCGTCCTCGTGGTCAACCCGCCCCCGGTGCAGGGTCTGGGCGCCGCTGGCGGCTTTAAGTTGATGGTCGAGGACCGCAACAATCTTGGGCCTCAAGCCCTCGCCAATGCGACGAATGCATTGGTTGCGGCCGCCAACGAGGATCCGGCGTTCGCCGGCGTCTTCACCCTCTACAACGCGGGCTCGCCCTCGCTTTATGCCGACATCGACCGCCTGAAGGCCGAGAAGGTCGGGCTGACGCCGACCGACGTGTTCTCCACGCTGCAGCTTTACCTCGGCTCGCAGTACGTGAACGACTTCAACTATCTGGGCCGCACCTTCCAGGTCCTTGCCCAGGGCGATGAATCGTTCCGGCAGACCCCGGAGAACATCGCGCGGCTCAAAGTCCGCAATGCCAGCGGCGAGATGGTGCCGATCGGTTCGGTCGCCACCTTCAACGACGAGACCGCGCCCTATCGCGTGCCACGCTACAATCTCTACCCCGCGGCGGACGTGTTGGGCTCCGCCGCGCCGGGCGTCGCGTCGGGCACGGCTATGGAGCGCGTGGCGGTTCTTGCCAAGCAGGTGCTCCCGCCTGGCATCACCTTCGAATGGACTGACCTCGCCCACCAGCAGGAGCAGCAGAGCACACCGACCTTGTTGATCTTCGCAGCTTCGGCTTTGTTCGTCTTCCTTGTGCTCGCGGCGCAGTACGAGAGCTGGAAGTTGCCGCTGTCCGTCGTGCTGATCGTGCCCATGTGCTTGCTGGCCTCGGCGACCGGCCTGCGCGCGCGAGGGGCATGCCGATCGACATCCTCGCGCAGATCGCCTTCGTGGTGCTGGTCGGCCTGGCCGCGAAGAATGCGATCCTGATCGTGGAGTTTGCGCGACAACGGCAGGATCAGGAAGGTGACGAACCCGAAGACGCTGCCACTGCGGCGGCACGAACCCGGCTTCGTCCCATCCTGATGACCTCCTTCGCCTTCATCCTGGGTGTCGCACCGCTCGCCGTCGCGACTGGCGCAGGCTCGGAGATGCGCCAATCTCTCGGAACCGCTGTGCTGTTCGGAATGATCGGCGTGACCGCTTTCGGCCTCGTATTCACGCCGGCCTTCTACACCTTTATCCGCAACCTCGGCACGAGGAGAGCACCGGAATCTTCGATCGGGATCGGTGGGATCGCGCTGAGCAGGAAACTGCTCAGCACTATCTACCGGACCGCCGCGCATAATGTCCCGGCTGTCGTGTCATGCCCTACTGCATTCATGCTTCGCTAACCCGCCTTTCGTGTTCGTGGTCGGGCGACGCGACTAAGCTTCCCCGGCGTGAGCTCTTGCTGTTCCGTGTAGGAGGATTTCGATAGCCGTGCACAACCACACGACAAGCGCGATGCCGTCGTCCCCCGATGTGCTGACTGCGACCCGCCACCATCAGATGTTTCCCGTTCTGGAAGCCTCCGAGATCGGCCGCATCGCTCGGCTTGGGGAGCGCAGAACCTACGCGGCGGCCTCTCATATCTTTACCACAGGCGAAGTCCCTGTAGGCGCCTTTGTCCTGCTTTCGGGTCGGGTCGATATAACGCAGCGCAACCGCCACGCTGAACCCGAGTTGATCGTAACCCACGGCCCCGGCTCCTTCATGGGAGAGCTGGCGCAGCTGTCGGGGAGGCCATCCCTGGTCGACGGGATAGCAAAGGAGCCGGTCGAAACGCTAGTTATTCCGCCCTCGCGGCTCCCCGATCTCCTTGTCGAAGAAGCGGAACTCGGCGAGCGGATCATGCGCGCTCTGATTTTGCGCCGCATGCGCCTGCTGCGGAGCGGAGCCGGCGGTCCGATTATCGTCGGCGGCGCCGACAATGCAGATGTATTACGGCTGGAAAACTTTCTGGACCGCAATAGTCACCCGCACCAGCGGCTGGATCCCAATAGCGATCTCTGTGCGCGCGCCTTGATCGAGCGGTTCCACATAACCTCGCGAGAGTTGCCGATCGTCCTCTGCCCCAAGGGGGCAATACTGCGTAATCCGACCGAGGTGGAGCTGGCGCGCTGTATCGGCATGGTGACGTCGCTCGACCAGGATCGCGTCTACGATGTGGCGATCGTCGGCGCCGGGCCCGCGGGCCTGGCCGCGGCGGTCTATGCGGCGTCCGAGGGGCTGTCGACCCTTGTCCTGGACTGTCGCGCGTTTGGTGGACAGGCCGGCGCCTCGGCGCGCATCGAGAACTATCTTGGCTTTCCGACCGGCATCAGCGGCGTCGCCTTGATGGCGCGAGCCTACAACCAGGCGCAAAAATTCGGCGCGGAGATGGCGATCCCCGACGAGGTCGGCCGGCTGGATATGCAGACCGAC
>Ga0318533_10002285_pt1 | contig 10037 bp, 6 predicted proteins | sample GRESIP053b4f27_FD_203675 | JGI IMG/M metagenome (GOLD analysis project Ga0318533, IMG submission 203675) | Tropical soil microbial communities from Luquillo Experimental Forest, Puerto Rico - GRE.SIPMG.053b4f27 | ecosystem: Environmental > Terrestrial > Soil > Tropical forest > Bulk soil...
CGCCGAGCTTGTCCATGCATTCGGGGCTGTTCGGCGAAAGGCCCGGGTAGTACTCGCCGATCCGCCGCGCATCGCGTAGCACCTGCGGGAAATAAAGGTCCCGCCGCCGGTTGCCCCGCTCGTTCGTACGCAGGATCATGGCTGTCTCGGCGCGCGCCGGGTCCAGCCAGATCGCGTTGGACGGCACGACCGAGTAGCTCGGCCGCTCGTAGACCGTATAGGGCAGCGGCAGCGCCACACCGCCCGGCGGAGCCTTGATGCTGTTCGACTGGCGGATGTAGTTGAGGCATTCGTCGTAGTCGCGGAACCCGAGGCCCCATTTGGTCTTGATCGGGCCCGGCGGCGCCTTGTCGATCATCTCGATAACGCGCTGGCTCTCGCCCGAGGCAATCTCCGCGAGCGCGTCCTCGAGCGCCACGGCGGTTCCCGCATCGCCGTCGCGGTCGAACGCCATGTAGGACAGACCGCCATGCGCTGCGATCGGCTCCGGCTGTCCTGCCGTGCGCTCGAGCGGCGGCACATAAGCGACCGTACCGTCGTGTGGGTCCACGACCTTGTTGTCGGCGACATCGAGCGGGCTCATGGCACACCTCCAAATATTTCGGCACCACCGTGACACATAGAGCCAGGATTTTCCAGACCATGATTTTCCAGTCGTGCGAACCTGCGCTGCGCCTGCCTCCAAACACCGCGCTGGCGCACCTCCGGCCATAGTCGACCCTACTCGCGCCCCGCCGGTCGGCCTTGTCCATCTAACCAGAACGGGAGATTATAGGCCTTGCTCGATGTCTTTGCCATCGAGTTGTTCAAGCTGTGCCTGCATCGTCGCAAGTCGCCGCTCGAGTATATTGACAATCTGACCGCCGATCTCCGCCGCGGTGAAAATGGTTCGGTTTATAAGTCCGCGCCTGCTATAGATTTGATCTTGAGTACCGACGACCACTTCATCGGCATTGCGATACACGACGATCAGGCGCTCCGTTTCCTCAATCTGCTGCACCAAATCATCGAGGGTCATGACTTAAGTCTCCATTGGTGTACCAGAGATGGGGCCTGCACCGTCGCAAACACGTGGAGGGTGGCGGCCGCGACCCTGATTCGCGATGCCTAATGTACCAAGTTTCGCCACTGCTGCGCGAGACAGGGTAAGTTCGGGGCAATGCGGCTGCTCGCTTGGAACATCAGACAAGGCGGCGGATCCCGGCTCCCAAGAATTGCCGAGGCGCTGAAGCGTCACGACGCCGCGATCGTGGTTCTTTCCGAATATCGCGGCGGCCCGTCAGCGCCGCGGCTTTGTGGAGCCCTGCATTCGCTTGGCTACCGACACGCAACCACCTTTCTCCCATCGCCCGGCCGCAACGGTGTGCTTGTTGCCGCCCGGCACCCCTTTCGCGAACACGGCGCCGTCGGCGCGGGATTGCTTGAGCCCTATCGCATGGTCGGTGTCGATTTCGACACATTCCGGCTCATCGGCGTCTATATGCCGAACCTCCTCGCCAAGATCCCTTATTGGGAAGCGCTGATCGCCGCCCTCTCCTTGCAGAGCCCTAATCGTGCATTAGCCATTGGCGATTTTAATACTTGTCGCGCATATGTCGACGAGGCGGGGGCGATCGACGCGACAGCACATTACATGGATGCGATCGAGCAGATCGGGTTTCGCGATCTGTGGCGGCATCGCCATCCAGACCGACCCGAGTATTCCTGGTTTAGCACACGGAATAATGGGTTTCGCAACGACCATGCCTTCCTGTCACAGGAGTTGGCCGCTTGCGCCGGCACCGTCCACTACTCCCATGAAGAGCGGATCGCCGGACTTTCCGATCACTCGCCTCTGATCTTGGAGCTGGCGGATGATGGGCCCGGTGGTTTAAGCAGAGAAACATCCCTATCAGTGGTCTGACCCAGTGAAAATCTCGTGACACGGCATCCTTCGCAGCTGACCACCTGTTTCAGTATGACTGGCTCTCGGCAATGACCGCAATGGACATGAGGACAAATTCCCGCCGCCAGGGCTGAGCGGTCGTTGTGGGGTTCGAAAGCGATCCGTGGCGGGCGAAAATCAGGGCACATAAGGCTTTGGGTCAGGTTCTAAGCACATGGCGGCATCGCCGTCTGGTTGGTTGCGCACCAGGCTAGTTGTTGGCGCGCCGTGATCAGTTTTCTGCAGACCAGGCTTAATCCGCAGAGCCCCAGGCCAGCCATAACGAGGATCGCTATCGGGGGTCCGACTTGTCCCGGCAGGATGCCGATTACCATCACACCAACGGGCCCGGTCCCGATGCACACGGTCACGATCCGCACCACTCGCGATCGCGTCGCCGGCGGCAGGTTGAAGCTGCCACAGCAAAGGTACCGCCGCTGCGCACGGAGATCGCCAAGCGGAGCGGCGCCATGATCGGCTTCGTCGCCTCCTTCCAGCTTGCCCTAAGGCAGCTTGCCAGGGTCTGCGATGGAACGCCGGGATGACGGTGATGAAGGTCCGCGAAGGTGCGGCGACGCGGCCTCGTCAACGCCCTCGTGAACGGCCAGGTTGCGCCCAGTCATTCTCGTGACCGGAATCTAGCACCAGGCTAGAACGCAGAGCAGCCATTCCCTGTCCGCGTTCTCCGGCAGATCTGGGCCGAAAAGCGGCATGCAGATATGCATATCACGATTAACGTTCCTGACTTGGTTCGGGCGCTATCACGCGAATTTGCTGCGATGTTGACAAAGGTCCTGTTCTAAGCCCGAGCCGCCGTTACAGGGCAAGATCGGCCGAACCGTCGAGGATTCCACGCCCGACTTTCCGAAGGGCGTCGAAGCTCCCGCCGGAGCACCCAACGTTCTGTTGATCCTGACGGATGACGTCGGCTTCGGGGCGAGCAGTACGTTTGGCGGGCCGATCCAAACCCCCAACTTCCAACGGCTCGCCGACAGCGGCCTACGCTATAACATGTTCCACACTACGGCGCTTTGCTCGCCGACCAGGGCAGCGCTGATCACCGGCCGAAACCACCAATCGGTTGCCAGCGGAAGCATCACCGAGTTCGCAACCGGCTATCCCGGCTACGATTTGCTTGTGCCAAAGAGCGCCGGCTCGATAGGGGCCGTCCTGAAGGACAATGGCTACAACACGGCGTGGTTCGGCAAAATGCACAATGTGCCGGACTGGATGTCGAGCCAGGCGGGCCCGTTCGATCTGTGGCCGACCGGTCTCGGGTTCGAGCGTTTTTACGGGTTCCTCGGCGGCGACAGCGACCAGTGGCACCCGGCGCTGTACGACGGCACCAACCCCATAGAGCCGTATCTCGGCGACCCGAATTACATCCTCGATCGCGACCTCGCCGACAAGGCGATCGCCTGGATGCAGATGCAGCATGCGCTCGCGCCCAACAAGCCGTGGTTACTCTACTACGCGACTGGCACCGCCCACGCGCCACACCACGCGCCCAAAGATTGGATCACAAACTACAAGGGGCAATTCGATCAGGGCTGGGACAAGGCCCGTGAAGAGACGCTCGCAAGGCAGATCAAGCTCGGCGTCGTTCCGCCCAATACTCAGCTGACCAAGCGCCTGGAGGAGATTCCGGCCTGGGACTTGTTATCGGCCGACCAAAAACGCCTCTACGCGCGGATGATGGAAGTCTATGCCGGTGCCCTCTCACATGCCGATTACAATATCGGCCGATTGCTTGACGCCGTCGAGCAATGGGGCCAGATGGACAATACCCTGGTTATTTTCATGATGGGAGATAATGGTGCCAGCGCCGAGGGAACCCTGCAGGGCACGACAAACAAAGTCGGCACCGCCGCCAATGGCGTTAAGGAGAGCATACCGTTTTTACTCTCGATGATCGACGAGCTGGGCAGCCCGCGCACCTACAACCATTATCCGGTCGGTTGGGCGCATGCGATGGACGCGCCGATGCAATGGACGAAACAGATTGCATCGCATTTTGGGGGCAGCCGCAACGGAATGGTGATCTCGTGGTCGGCCCGCATCAAAGATAAGGGTGGGCTGCGATCACAGTTCTGTCATGTGATCGATATCGCGCCGACTATTTACGACGCTGCAAAAATCGCGCCGCCGACGATATTGGATGGCGTGAAGCAGAAGCCAATAGAAGGTGTGAGCCTGGTCTATACTTTCGACAACGCCAATGCGCCGACACGACACAGAACCCAGTATTTCGAGATGTTCGGAAACCGGGCGCTTTACAAGGACGGCTGGATGGCAAGCACGACGCCGCTTCGCCTGCCGTGGGTAACGATCGGTTTCGAGCCGAGCCCTGACGACTTCAAGTGGGAGCTGTACAATATCAACGAAGATTTCAGCCAAGCAAATAACCTGGCAGAGAAGAATCCCGACAAGCTCAAGGAACTCCAGGACGCGTTCGACGTCGAGGCAAAGAAATACAATGTCTACCCCCTCGACTCCGCCTTCGCGTCGCGCGCCGATCCGGCAATTCGGCCGAGCCTGACCCGAGGCCGCAGCGAATTTGTCTACTATCCGGGGATGATCCGTATCCCGGAGGGTTCGGCGCCCGACTTCAAGAACAAGTCATGGACGATCGCCGCTGAGGTAACGATCCCGCGGAGCGGCGCCAATGGCGTGTTGGCGACAATGGGTGGCCGCTATGGCGGCTGGGCCCTGCTGATGCAGGATGGTAAGCCGGAATTCGCCCACGCCTATTCCAACCAGCCCGAGCACAAGCATCGAATTGTGTCCGATCAGCCGCTGGCGCCCGGCAATCACCTCGTCCGAGTGAAGTTCGAATACGCCGGCGGCGGCATTGGCAAGGCGGCGACCGCAACATTGCTGGTGGATGAAAAGCCGGTCGGACAAGGGCAGATTCCCCAGACCATAGCGGTTCGTTTTTCGCTCGATGAAACCTTCGACGTCGGCGAGGATACCGGAACCCCGGTGCTGGAAGAGTACGAGGCCAAAATGCCGTTCCGCTTCACCGGCACGCTCAAGAGATTTGTCCGGTTCTCGAACCCTCGAAGCTCAGCGCCGAGGAACAGCAGTGGCTGCGTGAGCAACTGGCCAACGCAATGGCCGCTGTTCACTGATCGGCGAGCAGAAGCGCACCGGGCTGTCCAAATCGTACCCAGGTTACAGTCTAGCAACGTGATGAGGTCTACTTTCCACGGCCGCGGTGGATTGTTAGCACTCTCTTGAAGGTCGGCTGTGGGGCACGAACAAAGTTCCCGCCATCAAGGGCGAGCAGCCGTTGTAGAGTAGCGGTCGTTTGCTGGTCATAATCAGGCACATAGGGCTTTAGGTCAGGCTCTTTGCACATGGGGCATGCGCCGTCTGGTCGGGTTACGAACCTAGCCCCTGGGGCGCACGTTGATCAGTTCTCTCCAGACCAGGCTCAATCCCGAGAGCCCAAGGCCAGCCATAATCAGGATCGCCACCGGAGGGCCGACTTGTCCCGATAGGATGCCTATCACCATCACACCGACCGGGCCGGTGCCGATACACATGGTCACGATCCCCATCACGCGCGATCGCGTCGCCGGCGGCACCTCAGTCAGAATCAAGGTCGTTTGCATGTTCGAGAAGGCAGCGGTGCCGAGCCCGCCGATCACCAACAGCACAAAGGCGAGCGCGTACCACGGCGATAGTGCCATCGCCGCAAGGCCCATCAGAAACAGCAGCGATCCGCGAAGCAGCGCTCGTCGTCCGTTCAGGCGCAGCCACCCGGTCGATAGCGGAATGCCGATCGCGATGGCGCCGAGCGGCTCGGCCGCAGCGAGCGCGCCGACCAGGATCGGCGACACGCGATACACATCGAGCCCGACCGGCGCGATCAGCGCGGAATACGAGAACGCAAACATGTTCATGATGATCGATACCAGCACGACGGCGAGGATCGCCGGGTTGGCGCGAGCCACCGCGACCGCTTCGGCAATATCGAGCGCAATTCGGCCAAACCGCAGCTTGCGCGGCTCCTGGCGGAAATCGAGGCCGCTGACGGTGAGAGCGGCCGCGAGATAAAGTGCCGCAGACAGGAAATAGGCGCCGCCCAAACCCAGTGTCTGATAAGCCGCACCCCCGGCGAGCGGCCCCAACACCCGGGCGAAGCTGTTGGTTAGCGAATCGAACGCGACTGCCGGCGCGACCTGATCCGGTGTGACAACCTCCCCGATCATGCGTCGCCGGACAGCGAGCTCCATCGCCCACACGATACCCGCGACGATGCCGCCAACGGCGATGTGCCAGACCCGGATCTCTGCCCAGAACGCGAGCGCGCACAGCACCGCCGAGCTCGCAGCCATGACGAACAACTGCGTCACCAGCAATCGCTTACGGTTCAGCGCCTCGCCGAACACACCGGCGATCGTGCCGATGAACAGCATCGGCAGGCTGCGAGCAACCGTCACCAGAGCGACTAGGACGGTCGATTGGGTGACCTCGTAGGTGAAGATGCCGGCTACCAGCAGCTCGAGCCAACGCATCGCGTTGCCGATCCCGCCGGCAAACCAAAGGCGTAAATAGCTGGGCGTCGCGAGGAATCCCCGCTGCCTTCTCGCTGATGTGACTAACTCGGAAGCCATTCCTCGAAGGCTCGCCGCCGCACAGCCCGGTCTGGTATCAGCTGTGCCGCCGCCGAAGGGAGAAGGATGTCGACAGTGGTGCCGCGCTCTCGGCGCAGCGGGATCGGGATAGAGACTCGCGCCTCATCGATTCACTCGGTGCATTTGTCCCTTCGGGTAGCGAGTGCCAGACGCAGCACCGGGCGGCACGATGCGGTCGATTTCCAAAAGATCGTCCGGCATGAGCACAATGTCCGCGGCGCGCACATTCTCTTCGAGGTGCTTGCGCGATTTCGCTCCGGGTATCGGTACGATAAAGGCTCCGGCGCGCGAGCCTTCGGCCATCGGCCAAGCGATCGAGAGCTGGGCGAGTGTGGCGTTCTTCCCCTGCGCGATGGCCTCGAGGGCCGAGCGCAGCCGGAGGTTTTTCTCGACATTGGCGCTGTCAAAGCGAGGCAGCTGTACGCGAACGTCATCCGCTGACAATTCCTCCGCTTTGGGGAGCTGGCCGCTCAGCATGCCCCGCCCGAGCACGGCATAGGCCATCATCGCCAGGCCCAGTTCCTTGCAGGCCTCGATTTGGCCCTGCTCTTCGGCATCACGCGAGAACAACGAATACTCCATCTGAAGCGAAACAAGCGGAAGCACCGCACTGCCCCGCTTGAGCGACTGAACCGAGCACTCCGACAGCGAGATGAAGCGTGTCTTACCCTCCAGGACGAGCCCGGCCATTCCCCCGACGCTCTCCTCGATAGGCACGTTCGGATCGACGCGCGACATGCAAAAGACGTCGAGCGACTCGATGCCGAGATTTTTCAAGCTCTGCTCGCAGGTTTGACGCAGATAGAGCGGATCGCCGCCACCGCGCGCACCCTCCGGGCTGCCGTCGCGCGGGCTGCCGCTCTTCGAATGAATGACCACCTCATGCCTGCGGCCGCGGATCGCTTCGCCGATCAAGCGATGATTGTGTCCTTGGCCGTAGCTGGCCGATGTGTCGAGCAAATTGACGCCGAGATCGAGTGCACGACGAATAGTAGCAATCGACTCCGCGTCGTCGGCCGGGCCATAGGCACCCGACATTCCGTAACAGCCGAGACCGATGGTCGACACCGTGAGATCAGTATTGCCGAATCTGCGGCGTTCCATAACCGAACCTCATGCTTACGGGCGAGTTATGCCGGCATCTTTTCGGCGGCACCGGACAGAGCCTGCGCCGGCGCCGGAAAGGGATAGGGCCCCAGCCGAAGGAAGATCAGGCAGCTGATGGCCAGCATGATCTCGAAGACCACGAAGGCCGGCGTATAGGACTGAAACCGATCGAAGCTTACTCCGCTCAGGGCCGGCCCGATGCCGACACCCAGCGCAAAGATCCCAAACATGATCCCGTAGAGCTTGGCGTAATCGCGCAGCCCGAAATAGCGGCTGGTGAAGAACGCCATCAAATCGATCTCGGCACCGATGCCGAGCCCGCAGGCTATTGCACCGAGAAATGGCGCAAACCCTCCTGCACCGCTTGCCAGGATCGCGATGCCGGCCATCGGTAAGACAAAGAAGGTAATCGCTACGTAGGGACCCCAGAACCGGTCGCGGCACCAGCCGGAAAGAATCCGGCCGAAGATCAGCGCGAACCCGGTTCCCGACAGTGCCGCGGTTGCGACCTGGCGTGGAACCCCTCTGTCGGTGAGCAGTGGGACGATGTGCGTCAAGGTGCCGTTGATCGCGATAACGTCAAGGAAAAACGCGATGGCAAGCCCCCAGAAGAGCCGGGAACGAAGCGCCTCCCCGGCGGCGACCCCGGGCACAATCGCCGTGGTGAGAGCCGGCTGCCGGCGCCTCCGCGCATAGGCGGAAAAACCCGGCGGCTCCCGTAAAAACAGCGCGACCGGTGGATACGCGATCAGGAGTACGGCAACGGCCAGCCCGACATAGGCGAGGCGCCAGCCCACGGCATCGATGAGCCGTGCCGCCACCTGCGGCATCAGCGCCACGCCAAGGCCGACACCAGCTGTGCCGATACCGAGAGCTAGGCCGCGCTGGCGGTCGAACCACTGGGCGATCACCGCGGCGTAGGGAATCGGCGACTGAACTCCGCCGACGAGGCCGGTCAGCGCGAAGATCAAAAAGCTGAAGAGCAGCGGTGAGGCTTGCAGCAGCCCGTAGGACGCGGTGGCCAACGCGTAGACGAAGAGACCGGGAAGCATGATCCGCCGGGCACCCCAGCGATCGACCAGCCAACCGATGAGCGGAAGGACGATGGCGGCGACCGCTGCGTGAAACGTCAAGGCCGCAGAAAACGCGCCGCGGCTCAGCCCCAGATCTTCGGTGATCGGCTTCAGAAACACGCCAAAGGTGAAGACATTGATCGGACCTGCGCCGACCAGCAGGCCGCAGATCGTCGCGAACACCACCCACCAGCGATTGCGGAACATGCCAGTCATCGCACGCCTCTCGATCCGGCAGGATTCGACCCGGCCCGCTGATGCTACCCTATTCATTACCGGGCGTGTTCGATCCATCGGCTCCTCGTTCCAGGCGCCGTGATCGGGTCCCGATGCTGACAGGCTTCCATGTTCAAGCGAGGTAATTCCCTGATCGCGGATTTAGTCTTCCTGTTGAGCCGATTTATTTCCCTATTCGCTCGCCTAGGGAATTTGCTCCCTGCCGTGATGAAATATCAATCGCTTAGAGGTTGATCGTGGGCCGCGGGAGGGGTTTGAATCGGCTTTTTCGCAGTGTTTTCCCGTCGATCAGGGAAGTTTCGGCGCAGGTCCGGTCGCCTGGCCTTTTCCGTTGCGGCGATTCTCGCGCCGGGCCGGCATCCCAAACCCTTCCCGAAAGCGGACGTGGACCAGGGAAGCTGGCGGGGGTTGTAGCTCGGGTTCGAATACCCTAGGCGAGGCCCAGTCCGGTCGCCAACGGTCTCGTCCTTCGACTTCTTGATCCGATGCGAGCTTCCGTCCAGGGCACACGCTTCTACTCTCGCCATTTGATCATAATAGACTTCTACGCCCGTCCCATCTGAGCCACCGAAAACCCCCTTGACGATTTAGATGTTAATCGTCATCTATCGTGTCGATTAGAGGGCGTACGAAAGCTATCCGGACATCAAGGAGTGACGACAATGGGTAGGCTAGCGGGCAAGAATTTCCTTGTCACCGGCGGTAACAGCGGGATCGGGCTAGCCGCAGCGCAGGAATTCGACAGAGAGGGCGCGCGTGTCGCCATCTGCGGCTTGAATAAGGGGACGCTGCAGGCGGCTAAGGAGACGCTTGGACCCGGGAGTCTCGCCGCTCGCGCGGACGTCAGCAATCTCACCGACCTCGACACGATGTTCGCCGCGATCAAGCGGGAGTTCGGGCACCTGGACGGCGTCTTCGTAAATGCGGGTTACAGCGAGTTCCTGTTGTTCGAAGAGGTGACAGAGCAAAGCTTCGACAAGGTGATAGCCGTCAATTTAAAAGGGGCTTACTTCACGATTCAAAAAGCCTTGCCGCTACTCAGGGAAGGTTCGT
>Ga0318533_10002290_pt1 | contig 10034 bp, 10 predicted proteins | sample GRESIP053b4f27_FD_203675 | JGI IMG/M metagenome (GOLD analysis project Ga0318533, IMG submission 203675) | Tropical soil microbial communities from Luquillo Experimental Forest, Puerto Rico - GRE.SIPMG.053b4f27 | ecosystem: Environmental > Terrestrial > Soil > Tropical forest > Bulk soil...
CGCACGTGGTGTCGCTTTTGAGCGAAAGCCAGTGGCAGGGCGTGAAGCTGAGGGGCCTGTTCGAGGCCCGTGCCATTCCCCATGCCGACCGCATCGCCGTGAGCGGGCCCGACATCGCCGTCAGCGCTCGCGCCGCGCAAAGCCTGTCGCTGCTGTTTTTCGAGCTCGCGTCGCATTCCGACGAGGGGCTCTCGCTGGTTGGCAAGCATCCGCACATCGTCGCCAACTGGGACGTTACGAACAGCGAGACCGATTCGACCTTCACGTTCCGCTGGGAGGAGTTCAACACCAGCGAGGCGACGCGCAGACCGGACAGCGATTTCGGCCTGATCCTGCTGGATCGCGTCGCACCGGAAGCGCTCGGCGGAACGTCCAAGCGCTACTTCACCGACGTCTCTTACGTTTATGAACTCACCGCGCCGATGGAAACTGTCGTCGACATGACCGAGCGCGACCGCACCGAGCAGTTTGCTGCACCGGTGCGGCCGACGCGTTGACGCACACGCGCTAGCCGTTGCTGCCGATCACCGCGCGCACGGTCTCGTCGGGGCCGAAATCCTCTGCGCCGTCGACATAGAGGAGCGCGGCGAGCTTCGAGCGCGCGCGGTTGACGCGGCTCTTGATGGTGCCGACCGCGCAGCCGCAGATTCCGGCGGCGTCCTCGTAGGAGAAGCCGGAGGCTCCCACCAAAATCAGCGCCTCGCGTTGATCCTGCGGCAGCTTGTCGAGCGCAGCACGAAACTCCTGAAACTCCAGATGCGCGCCCTGCGCCGGCTGAGTCTTCAGGGTTTTGGCGTAGTTACCCTCGGCATCCTCGACCTCACGCCGCCGCTTGCGGTAGTCGGAGCGGAAGAGGTTGCGCAAGATCGTGAACAACCATGCCGGCAGGTTCGAGCCCGGCTGAAACGAGTCGATGTTGGCCAGCGCCCGCAGCAGGGTTTCCTGAACCAGATCGTCGGCGCGATCGCTGTTGCCGCAAAGCGAGATCGCGAACGCACGCAGGCTGGGAACCGACGCCAGGATGTCGTCGCGAAGGGCATCAGTGAGAGGCATTACTCCCTCCCGTCGTTATTGGTCGTCGTTTGATCGCCCGTGTTGTTCAATTGGGGAGAGTTCGGGGGCACATCAAGTTTTCGGATCAAGTCGGCGAACCGCTCCGGTACCCCCTGACGTACAATATCGTCGTACATCGCGCGGAGCTGATGGCCGATTCTCGACTGAATTTCGGCATTGAGGCTGCCCTGCTTGCCGGGAGCCGGATTCCTGCTGGCCTGAGACTTTACATCCTTCATGACCCTGTTCCACGTTCCCCTAGAGTTAAGTCCCTGTAGCTCCAAGAATTTCTCGATTTGGAGGCCTTCCCTGAACGAGGCTAATGCGCACCGCGGCGAAAGGTTCCACAAAATTTGCGGAACCTTTATCGTGGTTGCGCGTATTCACCCCATCAGGGGAACCCGGGCCACCCCTTCCCACGCGGCCCGAGATAATATTCATGGAGTGGGGATGTCCCGATCACAGCTAGTTGCTGAACATTTGCCGCTGCTGCGGCGCTATGCCCGTGCCCTGACGGGGAACCAGGCCTCCGGCGACGCCTATGTCGGAGCCATGCTTGAAGCCCTGCTTCAGGACCCTTCGCTGCTCGACGAGCGCCATGGACCGCGTGCCGGATTATTCCGCCTGTTCACGCGTATCTGGAATTCGGTGTCGCTCAATGACGACGCCGACGTTGCAACGCTGCCGATGCCTCCGGAACGCCGGCTGTCCAACATTACGCCGCTTCCACGACAAGCCTTCCTGCTCTTGTCGCTCGAGGGGTTTCCGGAAGACGAGGTGGCCTACATCCTCGGAACCGATGTCGCCGAGACCCGCAGGCTCGCCGACGCCGCGGGCCGCGAGATGGCGGCGGAAATCGCGACTGACGTGCTCATCATCGAGGACGAGACCTTTATTGCGATGGACCTGGAGAGCCTGGTCCGCAACCTCGGCCACAACGTCATTGGCGTGGCGCGCACCCATGCCGATGCGGTAGCGATCGCCAAAAACAAAAAGCCCGGTTTGATCCTGGCCGATATTCAGCTCGCCGACGGCTCCTCGGGCCTTGACGCCGTCAACGAGCTGCTGCGCAGCTTCGAGGTCCCCGTCGTGTTCATTACGGCTTACCCTGAGCGCTTCCTCACGGGCGAGCGGCCGGAGCCGGCCTTCCTGATCTCAAAGCCGTTCCAGCCCGCAATGGTTTCGGCTGTTGCGAGCCAGGCGCTATTCTTCCAGCGCAATTCGCGCAACCGCGCACCGAGGGCGGCGGCATCCTGAACCACCTTGCTTCGAGTTTTTGATCCGGCGCGCAACCCAAAGCGCGCCGGATTTTTTTGGCCGGCGCAAAGCGCGGCCACGGCTACACGACAAGAAAAAGGCAGGCCACGGTAACGCACGCCTATCCAGGTTTCATCACGCACCGCCAAGCCCCGACCATCGATTTGTGCCCATTTCCAGGGGTTAACTTCGATCGCCGCTCCAGCTCCTCTCCGGTCCTGCTCTGGGTCTTGGCTTTCCCAAACAGCAATACCGAGCCGATCGATCGGTCCCGCAATAGGCGCGCGCCGAAGTTGCCGAGACCCGTCAACTCGCACGGAAGCTGCCGAGCTTGTGGACAGCGCCGTGCGCGCGACCCCGATTGAAAATCGCCAACTTCGCTAATGATTTCATAGCAAAAAAGTAGGGCACGGCTGGCATCACCACAGCCGCGCCCTACGTCGCCGGTCAATGGGGCAGGGGGGGAATAACCGGCTGCAGAGAAGACTCCGGGCTGCCGAACTCGTTCCCGCGCTCAATAAATTTTTTTGCACACGGTTATGTGATCGACCCGACCGCGAACCGGGTTCCCGCGACTAACGTTGGAGTACCGATCGCCACAGGGGGCGAGGGGGTCTAGTAATGTCGTACACAGTAAACGGAATTTTGGGTGTGGTCGCCGTCGTGGCGACGTTCGGTGCGGTGCAGTTTGCTTCCGGCCACGACCTGACCGTGGGGATGCGAAGCTCTGACACGCCCTTGCAGGAGGAAGTCAATCGCACGGTCAAGGCAGACCGGGCGGCTGTGGTCGCCGCGATGCCGGCGCAAGCCCGCACGATCTCCATTCGGCTGGAGCGACTACCCAATACCTCGATCGTGGTGCGCCTCCCGGCAGCGCGGGAAGCGCGCAGCACGGGACCCGCTCTCTTCATCAAGTCCGGCGAGCGCGCAGCCGCCATCGCCTGCGAGCCCATGGTCAGCGTGCTGACCGAGGTCGTCAGGCAACTCCAGCCGGGCCGCTGCGTCACCTGACCTTCTTGACTGATTGTTCTATTCCGCCGGTGCCTGCTCGCCAGCAGGGGCGTTCGCTTGACTGCGGCCAGCCATCAGCCCGAGCGCCAATCCGCCGACCGCGAGGATCGGGATCAGTCGCTTGACGCCCACCATCCGGACGATCTGGATACCGGCCGCGAGCAAAGCGGGGTCGGACAGCAGGGTTTGCGCGGTGGACTTCGCACGCGCCGCGGCGCGCGCCTCGATCTGGCGCCTGCGTGCCGCGTAGATGCCGATGACGATCAATGCGACAACGAGAAACAGCCCGGCGCCCGCCAGGCAAGCCTCGACCGGCCCGTATTGCTCGCGCACGATGATGAAGCATGCGGCGCACAGAAAGGCGATCGCGACCAGGAAGGCGAAAACGGCTGCCGCCGCTAGCTCCGTCTGGAGCACCGCCGCATGGGTAGAAGCCTTGAAGTCATCAATTAGCCGCAGGGACATCTGCCCGCCTCGATTTGTAGAGGGCGTCCACGAAGGCAACCGTTACCCACCATCGTCGCCACTGGTGCAGAAGATTGGATGTTTTGGAGACCATCGCTGCTCTCCGTCGTTGGCTCCTCAAGACACAAGTGCCTGGTCGTTCTGACCCGCGCAAATTACCGCCGCCACGTCACCCCGATCAGAAAACCAATTCCGAGCGCCAGCCCGACCGCCGCGAGCGGCCGCTGCGTGATGACATCCTCCAGCGTCTCCTCGAGCGACACGGCAGCGTCCTGTGCCGCGTCAAGCATGGCGCCGCCCCGCGCCGAAGCGTCGTCGATCGCCGAATCCACGTTTGCGCGAGCGTCCTTGTACCCGCGCCGGGCCTGCTTTTTGGCTGCGCTCGCAAGAGTGTTGATCGCATCGGTAATCTGGTCGGTCAGGGCAGCGATATCGTTTTTCACGGCCGATATATCCTTCTCAAGGCGTTGATATGTGGCTTGGCTCGCCATGTCCTTCATCGCGGTTTCGCCATTCGTTATCGACATCGAACGCTCCTCGAATTCATTCGCGGTGGAAACGTTTGGTGGTGTCGGAAGTTCCGGCGTGTTGAACCTTTGCCGCGGCTGCTTCGACTCCGTTTCAGGGGAACCGCGCAAGCGTCGACGGCGTTTGTCGGTGCGCCACTGCAATGTCCGAGACACGCAACGTCCTGGATCCTGCAACGTCTTGACCCGAAACGTGTCGGAGGCCGCCATGAACGGGCGAACGGTCACCCTGACCACCTGCGTCGTTTTGGCGCTTTCCGCCTTTGGCCTTGCGCGATCGGCGCAAGCCGGGGATCTCTTTTCCGAGTTGTTCGGCGCCTTCCGTCGATCCGCGCCGCCGCCGATGCCGTTGCCGTTTGCCAACTCCTTTGCTCCGGCCTTTGAAGTGCCGCGGGCGCGCTCAGGCTTCGGCGGCGGTCAGGCCTGGTGCGTGCGGACCTGCGACGGCCGCTATTTCCCGGTGCAGGGGCCCGACCGGGAAAGCCGCGCGTCCTCGTGCAGCAATTTCTGCCCGGCAGCCAACACCGAGGTGGTCTATGGCGGCGATATCGACAGTGCGGTGACCGACGGCGGAAAGACCTATTCGGATTTGCCCAACGCGTTCCGTTATCGCGACGAACTGGTTGCGGGGTGCACTTGCAACGGCAAGGAGCCCGCCGGGCTCGCGCAGGTCCCTGTCCAAAGCGATCCGACCTTGCGCAGGGGCGACATCGTCGCCAGCGAGAACGGACTCGTGGTCACCAGGCGCGCCGCCGACAGGCATGCGGCAGCGAACTTCTCGCCCGTGCCGGAGTCGGTGCGCACGCGCTATGGGCGAGCTCCCATCGTGGCATCGGGGCGATAGGCCCGCTGACCGTTGCTGCGCTTTTCCAGGCACTTAGCGGAGCTTTTTCGACCATGGTTCCCGAGAGTGGAACCCGGCGGGCGGCCGGCGCGTTGAGGTGCCATTGGCGTTTCGTTTTGAAGCCTTAAGGGGTCTTTGATGCTGGTCGGCGTTCTCGTCACGTTTCTCGTGGTCATCCTCATTCTCTATCTCATCAACATGTTGCCGCTGGACGGCCGCGCCAGGCAGATTTGCCGCGTGATCGTCATCATCCTCGGCGTGCTATCGCTGTTGAAATATCTCGCGGTGTACTGAGGTTCGCCTCAATGAAAAAGCCCCGGCTTTTGCCGGGGCTTTTGTTGCGGTGATACGAACTACTTCAGCGTCTTGAACCAGTCGTCCACGTCTTTGTGGGCCTGGTCCTTGGCGTAACCGTAGCGCTGCTGCAGCTTGCCTTCGAGTTGCTCGCGGCGGCCTTCGATCACGTTGAGATCATCGTCGGTGAGCTTGCCCCATCGCTCCTTCACGTTGCCCTTGAGCTGTTTCCAGTTGCCTTCGATCCGGTTCCAATCCATTGCCATCTCCGTTGTCGGTTGAGTTGGTGGACAACGGGACGACGCCGCACACGTTCCGGTTCCGGCGAGGGATCATCGGTCAGCCGCCTTGGCCTCGCGGCGGCGCGCTGTGAGGATGTATTCGGTGTAACCGTTCGGTTGCTCGCGTCCCTTGAAGACGAGATCGCAGGCCGCCTTGAACGCCACGCCGTCGAACGACGGTGCCATCGGCTTGTACAGGGGATCGCCGGCGTTCTGCTTGTCGACGACGACCGCCATGCGTTTTAAGGATTCCATCACCTGATCCTTGGTGATGACGCCCTGATGCAGCCAATTCGCCAGATGCTGGCTGGAGATTCGCAGGGTCGCGCGATCCTCCATCAAACCGACATCGTGGATATCGGGCACCTTGGAGCAGCCAACGCCCTGATCGATCCAGCGCACGACGTATCCCAGAATGCCCTGGCAGTTGTTGTCGATCTCCTGCTTCACGTCGTCGGGCGCCCAGTTCGACTGTGACACCGGGATTGTGAGGATGTCCGACAGTTTCGCGCGCGGCCCACCCTTGGCGAGCTCTTGCTGCCGGGCCAGCACATTGACCTGGTGATAGTGCAGCGCATGCAGCGTGGCTGCAGTCGGCGAGGGCACCCAGGCCGTGGTGGCGCCGGCCTGCGGATGGCCGATTTTCTGCGCCAGCATGTCGGCCATCTTGTCGGGCGCCGCCCACATGCCCTTGCCGATCTGGGCGTGACCCGGCAGCCCGTCGATCAGGCCGATGTCGACGTTCCAGTCCTCATAGGCCTTGATCCAGGGCTGCGCCTTCATCTCGTTCTTGCGGATCATCGGGCCGGCTTCCATGGACGTATGGATCTCGTCGCCGGTGCGATCGAGGAAGCCTGTGTTGATGAAAACGATGCGCCTGAGCGCCTGTTGGATACAGGCCTTCAGGTTGACGGTGGTGCGGCGCTCTTCGTCCATGATGCCGACCTTCAGCGTGTCTGCGGGCAGCGCGAGCAGTTTCTCGACGCGGTCGAAGATCGCGCAGGTCAACGCGACCTCGTCGGGGCCATGCATCTTCGGTTTCACGATGTAGACCGAGCCGGTGCGGCTGTTCCTGACCTTCGAGTTGCCCTTCAGGTCATGGATGGCGAGCAGACCGGCGACGGCGGCATCCAGAATGCCTTCCGGAATCTCCTCGCCCTTTTCGTCGAGGACTGCGTCGGTGAACATGTGATGGCCGACATTGCGCATCAGAAGCAGGCTGCGGCCGTGCAGCTTCAGCTCCTTGCCGTCGGGCGTTTTGTAGACGCGGTCGGGATTGAGCGCGCGCGTCATGGTCTTGCCGCCCTTTTCGAAATCGGCCGACAGCGTTCCGTTCATCAGGCCGAGCGTGTTGCGGTAGATCAGAACCTTGTCCTCGGCGTCGACGGCAGCGACGGAATCCTCCATGTCGAGGATGGTCGAGACAGCGGCTTCGAGCATCATGTCGGCGACGCCGGCGGAGTCGTCCTTGCCGATCGGGTGCTTGCGATCGATCTTGATCTCGATGTGCAAGCCGTTGTTGACCAGCAGGATTGTCGACGGCGCGGCGGGATCGCCCTGATAGCCGGCAAATTGCTGGTTCGATTTCAGCGCGGTGGCATTTCCGCTCTTCAGCTTCATCGCAAGCTTCCCCGCGACGATGCTGTAGGAGGTGACGTCGGTGTGGCTTGCCGTCGCAAGCGGAGCGGCGGAATCGAGAAAGGCCTTTGCCTTGGCGATCACCTTGTCGCCGCGCGCCTTGCTGTAACCCTTTCCGCTTTCGCTCGGATCGTGGGGGATCGCATCGGTGCCGTAGAAGGCGTCATAGAGCGAGCCCCAACGTGCGTTCGCCGCGTTCAGCGCATAACGGGCATTGGTCAAGGGCACGACGAGCTGCGGCCCGCAGATCTTGCCGATCTCCTCATCCACCTTCGCCGTCTCGACCTTCTGCGTCGCAGGCTCCGGGAGCAGGTAGCCGATTTCCTTCAGGAAGGAGGTATAGGCGGCAATGTCGACGGGCTTGCCTTTGTTGGCGCGATGCCAGCCGTCGATCTTGCCTTGCAGCGTGTCGCGAACGGCGAGCAATTCGCGATTACGCGGCGCGAGATCGCGGATGATTGCAGCAAGTCCCTTCCAGAACGCATCGGGATCGATCCCGGTTTTGGGCGCGGCTTCCTTTGCGATGAAATCGAACAGAACAGGGGCAATCTTCAATCCGTGGGCTTCGATACGCTTCATGTCGGCCTTCTCAAGAACGGTGATGAATGGCTGTTTTCAGGCCGAAAACAGCAAAAAAGCGCCGCGCTGGCGCGGCGGGAAAGGCTCTTTTAGCCCCAAAGCCGTCCGCTTAGGAAGGCCCCTGGCGAGCGTTCCGTGCCTAGTAAAACGGCTGACGGGGTGAGGTCAGATATTGGCGGCGAGATCGACCAGTTCGTCGAACAGAATGCCGGTTTTGGCCAGCATGCGTTCGATCTCGTCGGCGGCATCCGTCACCGAACCGATCGAGGTATCGAGCGTCAATTCGGCCGATGCTGGCGGCTCATAGTCGTTGCCGATGCCGGTGAAGCCTTTGAGCGTGCCGGCGCGTGCCTTGGCATAGTGACCTTTGGGGTCGCGGCTCTCGCAGATCTCCGCCGGCGTTGCGACATAGACCTCGCGGAAAGTATCGTCGGCGATACGCCGGGCGGACTCGCGATCGTCGCGCGAGGGCGAGACCGCCGCGACGATCGCGATATGGCCGTTCTTCGCAAGATGCGTCGCGACTTCGGCGAGACGACGGATGTTCTCGCCGCGGTCCTTCGGCGAAAAGCCGAGATCGCCGTTGAGACCCGCGCGCAGCGTGTCGCCGTCGAGCAAAATGGGCGAGCCGCCGCGGCTGAACAGCCGCCGCTCCAGCGCGCGCGCAAGCGTCGATTTGCCGGCGCCCGGCAGGCCGGTCAGCCAGACCACCGCACCGCTGTGGCGATAGCGCGCCGAGCGTTCGTCGGAACGCAGCGCCGATTCCACCGGCACGATGTCGACGGGAACGGCGCGCCGGCCGGCGTCGACCGACAGCACAAGCCCGCCGCCCGCGATGCGGCCCGAAACCTCGATGACCAGCCGCCCGGTGCGCGGGTTGTCGGCATAGGCGTCGGCGGCGATCGGCTGGGCCAGCGCGATGTCGATCTCGCCGACGTGGTTCTTCGCAATCGCCGTGTTCTCGTGGCTTGCAAGATCGCCGGGATCGACCGCATTCTCGATGGCAACGACGCTGGCGCGCGTCTCCTTGTTGCCGAGGCGCACCAGAATGGTGTCGCCTTTTGCGAGCGGCTTCTCGTGCAGCCAGAAAATCCGCGCGTGGACCCGTCGCGTATCGCGCGGCGCGCGACCGACGGGCGCGATGATATCGCCGCGCTCGACGAACAGCTCGCGGTCGAGCGTGATGCCGACGGAGCGCCCGGCGCACTGTTTTCCTGCAACCGGCGTCAGCGGCCAGCTTTCGACCGTCCTGATTTTTGCGATCTTGCCTGCGGGCATGATGACGATCTCGTCGCCCGCGCCAAGATGCCCGGACTCGATGCGGCCGGCGACGATGCGCCGATCGTCGAATTTGTAGATTGCCTGCACCGGCAGCCGCAGCGGCAAGGCCTCGAGCGGCCGCGCCGGCTCGAGCGCATCCAGCGCCTCGACCACGGTCGGCCCCTTGTACCAGCCGATCCGCGGCGTGCGCGCCGCAACGCCGTCGCCGTCCCGCGCGGAGATCGGAATGACCGCCGAGGGCGTAACGCCGAGATTTGTCAGGTGCGCCGAGATCTCGGCGGCGATTTCGTCAAATCGCGCCTTCTGAAACTCGACGCGGTCCATCTTGTTGACGACGATCGCGACCTGCTTGATGCCGAGCAAGTGCAGGAGGTAGCCGTGGCGGCGGGTCTGATCGCGTACGCCTTCGAGCGCGTCGATGATCAGCACGGCGCCGTCGGCTTGCGACGCGCCGGTGATCATGTTGCGCAGGAACTCGGCATGTCCGGGCGCGTCGATCAGCACGATGTCGCGCGAATTGGTGCGAAAGCGGATTTGCGTGGTATCGATGGTGATGCCCTGGTCGCGCTCGGTCTGCAGCGCATCGAGCAGGAAGGACCATTCGAAGGGCATGCCGCGCCGCGCGCTGACGGCCTTCAGCATCTCGAGCTTGCCCTCGGGCAGGCTGCCGGTTTCGTGCAGGAGGCGGCCTACGAGCGTGGATTTGCCGTGGTCGACATGGCCGACGATGACGATGCGGACCTGCGGGCGCGTGGTGCCGTTCGGCGTTGTGGAGAGGCTCATGGGAAGGATCATGTTCATGAC
>Ga0318533_10002295_pt1 | contig 10027 bp, 8 predicted proteins | sample GRESIP053b4f27_FD_203675 | JGI IMG/M metagenome (GOLD analysis project Ga0318533, IMG submission 203675) | Tropical soil microbial communities from Luquillo Experimental Forest, Puerto Rico - GRE.SIPMG.053b4f27 | ecosystem: Environmental > Terrestrial > Soil > Tropical forest > Bulk soil...
GATATAGGCATAGCCGCGATGCACCATGACCTGGACGCCGTCGCCACGTCCGCCCTGGTCGGAGTGGCTGATGAATTCGACGTTGCGAGACGCTACCGCATTCATGGCTTACCTCTCCCCTGTTGAGCTTCCCTCGGCCGCTCACCGCGCCGGGGAAGCGGCAGTGTCGGTTATTCCTCCGCCATTCCAGCCTTGCGCAGGCCAGCGAAATACGTGGCTTCGAACAAGGCGCGGATCTTCGGCACCCCGAAATAACCGACGGCCTTCAATCGGGCGATACTCGTATATCGATCGTCGTTGCTCAACCTGCGGGCTTCGGCGAGTTCGGCGGTAGCAGGTTCGGTCTTGCCTCCGAGGGCATAGGCGGACGAGAGGTTGGCGTGAACGTCGGGGCGTTCCGGCATAGCGACGCGCGCCTTTTCTTGCCAGAAGACCGCCTCGTCGGTGCGCGATTGCAGCAGATGCACGAGCCCAATCTGTGAATACCAAACGCCGAGCAGCCCGGGATCACGGGGGCTGAGGCGGATAGCTTGCTCCTCGAGCGGGATCGTCTCCTCAATCGAGCCGATGAAGAGCTTGCACTGGCCGAGAGGGTGTAGCGCGCCTACCCAGTTGCGATCGGATTCGATCGCCGTCTCGTATTCCGGTATAGCCTCCTCGAACCTGCGCTGCGCACGAAGCACCTGGCCTTTGGCGAAATGCGCCAGCGGGTTGCGCGGCGATGCCGCCAAGACTTGCCCGACGAGACCCTCCGCACGCTTGATATCGGCCGTGGCCGAATCAGCCATTCCACTCATCACGCGAGACATCAGCGCATTCGCCAGGGAACTCTGCGCCTCAGCAGAACGCGGATCGATCGCCAACGCGCATTCGAATAGGCGGATTTCCTCCGCATATTTGTCACGCGATGGCGGCTTCCACCCTGCGGCGCGGGCCCGGAAAATGTAGTCTAGAGCGTCCGGATTCTCGGTTGGGCGGGCTGCCTCCGCCGTGACCAGCGTGGAGTTGAGTGCGATTGCGATGCGGCTCGTGATCTCGTCCTGCACGGCGAACAGGTCGCTCGTGTCTCGGTCGAAGCGTTCGGCCCACAGATGCGCGTCGGTATCGGCATCGATTAGCTCGGCATTGACGCGGACCCGGTTGCCCGATCGCCTGACGCTGCCTTCCAGCACATAGCGCACACAAAGCTCGCGGCCGATCTGCTTGGTGTCGACTGGCTTGTTCCTGTAGGTGAACGCCGTATTGCGCGAGATCACCAACATATTCGCGAGCCTTGAGAGATCGGTCGTTAGATCCCCGGTGATCCCGTCCGCGAAATACTGCTGCTCCGGGTCATTGCTGAGGTTCGCGAATGGCAGAACGACGATTGAGAGGCGCGGGGCACTGCTGGGCTGGGAGATTGGCGGAGCGGGCGGCAAGCTCGGCGCCGGCAGATCGGCAATCGCTTCGGTCCGCAACGTATAGACCCGCACCGGCCGCGCGATGTTCTTGACGCTCTGCTCGCCCATGTCGTCGAAAGCGTAAGGGAGCCGGTCGCCGATATGGTCGCGGACGGTGCCGGAGATGCAGATGCTACCGGGTTCGGCCAACCCCTCCAGCCGCACCGCGATGTTGACGCCGTCGCCATAAATGTCGTCGCCATCGGCGATCACGTCGCCGAGATTGACCCCGATGCGAAATCGCAGGCGGCGCTCCTCGGCGAGATCCAGATCGCGGTCGGCCATCGCGCGTTGGATTTCGCCGGCACACCGCACCGCGTCCACCACGCTGGCGAATTCCGCCAGCACGCCGTCGCCGGTGGTCTTGACGATGCGGCCCCGATGCTCGCGGATCTTCGGATCGAGCAGTTCGACGAGATGCGCCTTGAAGCGTTCGTGCGTCCCCTCCTCGTCGGCACCCATCAGGCGCGAATAACCGACCACATCGGTGGCAAGGATCGCGGCGAGACGGCGGGTCGCGGTCGTAGTGGCCATTGCTCGGGCGGCTTTGACTCCCTCACCAAAAATTTTATCCTACTTCGAGTGCGAAGACGTCAATTTCGAACGACCGAACGCTCGGCGAACAGAGCGCGTCACAACGAAGGAGCGATTGCGTGAGCCGACTTGGTTGGATAGACCCCAGTAATGGCGATGCGCGGTCTCTTTGGTATATTCGTCTTGCTGCTAATTGCGTGGGGGCTCGGTGAACGGGGCCACGGCAATGATCCGCGGCACATTCCATGGCGTACGGTCGGCACTGGTCTTGTGCTGCAAGCAGTGTTGGCTCTGGTGCTGTTGCGGTTTCCGCCAGCATCCCGGGCGTTGCTTCTGCTGAACCGAGCGGCGCTCGCATTGCAGCAGGCGACTGATCAGGGCACCGCCTTTGTCTTCGGTTATCTCGGCGGCGGCGCTCTTCCGTTCGCTGAGACCGCACCTGGCGCGAGCTTCATTCTTGCCTTCAAGGTCTTGCCCCTCGTGCTCGTCATCAGCGCTCTCTCGGCGCTCCTTTATCATTGGGGTGTGCTGCAGGCGGTGACCCGCGGCTTTGCCTGGGTGTTACAGCGGAGCATGGGAATATCGGGAGCGCTCGCTCTCGGTGCGGCCGTTCATATCTATGTCGGCATGATTGAGGCGCCGCTACTGATCCGGCCTTATCTTTCCCGCATGCAGCGCGGCGAGCTGTTTGCAGTGATGAGCTGCGGCATGGCTGGTGTGGCGGGTACCGTGATGGTGGTTTACGCGACCTTTCTAGCCCCAGTAATACCGGACGCTCTCAGCAATATTTTGATCGCGTCCGTGATCAGTACGCCCGCAGCTCTAGCAGTTGCGGCGCTGATGGTGCCGTTCGGGCCTGGCGAGGACGGGGCGGAAATTAGCGTCGGCGAGCGACCGACCGGCGCTTTCGATGCGCTGGTGCGCGGGACCAGGGACGGGATCGGGCCGCTCGTTGGTATCGTCACAGTTCTGCTGGTCACTGTGGCGCTTGTCGCGCTGGTCAATATGGGGCTCGGCCAGTTGCCCGGATCCGTCACACTGCAGGGACTGTTCGCGCTTCTGTTCCGTCCGGTGATGTGGTTGATCGGTGTGCCTTGGGCCGAGAGCGCACAAGCCGCCGCCTTGATGGGCACCAAGACCGCTCTCAACGAGTTTGTCGCCTATCTCGATCTCGCTAAACTACCGGAAGGGGCGCTTGGTCCGCAGTCGCGGCTGATCGTCACCTATTCGCTCTGCGGCTTCGCCAATTTTGGCTCCCTCGGCATTCTCGTCGGAGGGCTTGGTGCGATGATACCGGAACGCCGACGCGAGATCACAGCGTTGGGTTTGCGTTCGATTATCTCCGGCACGATCGCTACGTGTCTGAGTGGAGCGGTCGCCGGACTGCTGGGGTGATCCCCCGACTCCCTTGGGCTGCGGGATCGTTCCTTCGAGCTGGACGACCAACCGCGGAGCATGAACAGGAAGATAGCGGCGAGCCCGTCGCCCAGTCCCGCGAGCCAGCGATTAAAAGAGAGTTAAGAATCTAGCGCTACGAAGGCGATCATGGGTTGGTCGCCTGATACACTCTTCGTGTCAGGATGTCGAACCGCCGGACCGGATAGCCGCCACGCAACTCAGGGCGCTAGGCAAATGCAATGGTTTTCGGCTTGCGTCGCATCGTTAATGTATGATAAGGAATTTCTGGTATTTCCTATTTTCGTCAAGTTAGTTAGCACAACGATGCGGCCACCGCTTTGACCGACCGCGAAATCTTCTCGAGCCGGCTCGTGCTGCCGGTTTCATATGAGCGTCTCGCTCAATCGCCGTCGCGCGAAATACGCGAAGCGATTGAGCGCTCGAACACGGGCGTCCTCGGGTTCCTATTGCAGGGGGTCGATCTCGAGGCGATGCACCGCCCTGCCGACGAGCACCTCACTGAAGCCCTCGCACCGCTTCGGACAAAGCTCGACATGATCATCGACATGTTGGGAAGGCTCTCCTACCGCGACGTCGAACTGCCCCCTCTATGCGAGATCGAGCTCAGCTCTACGCTGATCTCGTGGGTTTCAGCACTCCCGCAATCACCCGGCGATTGGCTGCGCATCAAGCTTTATTTTGATCCGATATTTCGCGAGGCGATCATTGTGCTTGGCGAAGTGTCGAGCTGTGCCGGCAGCGGCGAAGGGTCCGATTGCCGCATCCGAGCAGAGCTCTGCCAAGTATCGCAAGGTGTCGGAGAGAATATCGCGCGGCTGGCTCTGCTGACGCAGCGCCGTCAGCGCACACAACGCTCTGTAATCCCGCCGTGAGAGGGGAACGATGCTTCCAATAATTACCGCAGTGGCCGGCGTGCTCTCTGCGCTGTCGTCGATCTCGAGCATGTCAAGCACTCCGGCGCCGGACCCCGTCGAGCCCGCCGTCTCGGGTGCGCAAGGCGCCTCGTTTTCCCAGGCCCTCAATACGGCCCTCAACCGGCTCGATGACGCCATTACCTCGGCAAATACGAAAGCGAAAGCGTTTGCTGCCGGAAGCCCGGATGTTTCGTTAAGCGATGTAATGGTATCGCTGGAGCAGGCGAACCTTGCGCTGCAAGCAGCGGCGAATGTCCGCGACAAAATCGTCGCGGCTTACACCAATGTCATGAACATGCCGGTCTGAACCTTAAGGGTGGCATGTGGCCTCGCTCGACATCGCAGCAATCCTCCCAAGAGGCGTTCTGGATCGAATACTGCCAGTTCTGCAGGGCAGAGGACGTACTGCGCTCATCGCTGGCGGCGCCCTTGCGGTAACAGCGCTCATCACTGCCATCCTGTGGTCCTCTGGCGCTTCCTATTCGGTGCTCTATGCGGGGCTCTCCGGGGAGGAGGGTGGGCGTACCATCGGCGAGCTGCAAAAGCTCAACATTCCCTACCGCATCACCGAAGGCGGCCGTGTGATTCTCGTGCCGGCCGCCGTAGTCGGCCAGGCACGGCTCCAATTGGCCGCGCGAGGTGTGCCAAAGCAGGATAACGACCAGTGGGCCTTGCTCGATAATGAGAGTTTGGGCGTGAGCCCGTTTGTCGAGCAAGTCCATTACATCCGCGCGCTCGAGAGCGCATTGTCGCGCACGGTCCGAGAAGTGGACGGGGTGGCTGCCGCCACGGTGAAGCTCGCATTGCCAAAACAGACGGATTTTCTCGCCGATGCGCCCAAACCGAGCGCGTCGGTGATGGTCCATCTGCGACCGGGGCTGCAACTCACACCCGCGCAGGTGGATGGTCTAGTCGGGCTCGTCGCGGGAAGTGTTGCGGGACTGAGCCGGGAAAACGTGACGATCGTCGATCAAAGCGGGAAGGTTCTCAACGTCAACCCCAAGGATCCGCTCCAACAGGTTCCACAGCAGCTCGAGATTCCCCGCGAAGTCGCCCGACAGTACGAAGCCAATATCACCGATCTACTGACCCCCGTATTGGGTCGCGGCAACTTTCGGGTGTCTGCCGATGCAGACATCGATTTCTCCCAATCTAAAGAGAGTTCGGTCAAATATGGCGACAGCCACGTATTGAGCCAGGACGAGACAATTCACAGCAGTTCCGATTCGGAGCTGGCCATCGGGATACCCGGAGCACTGTCGAATCGCCGCCCGGATACCCCAACAGTGCCGTCAAACACGCCCAAGCCACCAACTCCGGCAACAGCGCAAAACGCCCAGCCGTCTGCTAACCCTGCGCCAGTGCCCGATCAGCCTGAGAGCCCGCCTCCGAAGCCTCCAGACACGCATCGTACAACCAATTACGACATCGACAAGACAGTACAATACCTGGAACATCCATTCTGGAGGCTGCGGGCGATCAACGTCGCTGTTCTCGCGAATAACCCTTCTGGCAAGCCAATACCCGCCGAGCGGATTCAGGCGATCGAGACACTGGTGCGCTCGGCCATTGGCGCTGGCGAGAACCGGCATGTGAGCGTGGTCGATCTACCCTTTGCAGAAGAGGGAGCACCAGCGGGCGAAAATTCCCGACCATGGTGGAAGGAACCATGGCTGGTTACGGTCTGTCAGAACGCAGCGCTTGCTCTGGGCGGGCTGCTCGTGCTGTTCGGAGGACTGTTTCCATTATTGCGACGTCTGGCGGCGGATCAGGCGTTGATCACTTGGCCGACCGCCGTCGTGGATGCGTTGGCCGCTGGTCGCCGCCGGTCACAGGACGATTCGGCTGCCCGAACCGAACCGGCTGTAAGTTTGCTCCCGCCATCACCCAAGGCGCTCACCCCCGGGACCGACACCGTGCGCGCGTTAGTGGCGAATGATCCTGCACGGACGGCCCAGATCATCAAGATGTGGCTCGCACATGACAGAAGCAACCTCAAACAAGCCAGCTAAACTGACCGATATCGAGAAGTCTGCTGTGGTTATGATGTCAATCGGCCAGGACACCGCAGCCGAGGTCATGAAATTACTTTCACAGCCGGAAATCGATCGATTATCCGCGGCGATGGCACAGATCTCAAACGTTTCAAAAACCACTGTCGCAGCGGCACTGCAGGAATTTGTCGATCTGGCGGCGGAAGGGGGTTCCTTCGGTATTGGCTCTCAGGAGTACGTCCGCGGGGTTCTCGAAAAGGCGCTGGGCAGGGAAAAGGCCGATCGTCTTGTTGGACGGTTAACGCAGGGAAACGCGGTCGGCATCGAGGCGGTAAAATGGCAGGAACCGCGCGCGCTCGCTGAAATGGTCAAGGCGGAACACCCGCAAATCGTGGCAATGGTCTTGGCCCATCTGGAGCCGGAGCAGGCGCAGGGTCTCATCCAATATTTGCCGGACGAGCTGGTCGAGCGGGTCATTCCTCGTTTGGCGACGCTCGACGCGATCCCGCCGACCGTAGTTCGGGAACTAAGCGAGTCGATCGAGCACCTGCTCGCCGCCGAGCCTCAACAAGCTCCGATCGTGGTTGGTGGGGTCGAGGTCGCCGCCAAGATTCTCAACCGGGTCGGCACTGAGCGAGCGGAGCGCGTGCTGGGCACGATCAAGGATGTTGACCCAGAATTGGCGCAAGCCCTGACGGATAACATGTTCGTCTTTGAAGATCTCTTCGCGGTCGACGATCGTAGCCTTCAGATCCTGCTGAGATCAGTCGACCAAAAACTGTTGGTCGTGGCGTTGAAGGGGGTCGCTCCAGCGGCGCTGGACAAGGTGTTGCGCAATCTCTCGCAGCGAGCGGGAGAAATGCTCCGCGAGGAAATCGAGTCGCGCGGGCCAATGCGGCTGGCCGAAATCGAGGCGGCAAGAAAGGAAATCGTAGTTGCGGCCCAGACGCTCGGCCAGGAGGGGAAGATCATCCTGCGAAACGATCCGGGCGATTTGGTCTCGTAGGGAGCTGTGTAATGTCGATTGTGCGCGCTGCCGCCGGGAACCGGACGCCGCTCGACCGAAACCGGGTCGACGAGGCAAACCTTGCGGATGCATCGGCCGGCGGTGCGAGTTTTCCGGCAACGCTCGGAGCCCTGGCCAACCCTGTCGACGCTTCGACCGACGGGGACTCCGCCGCGGCGCTGCAGATCAAGGCGAAAGCAAAACACGCCGGTGCGACGCGAGCTAACGACCCGGAGTCCAGTTTGGCAATGGCGGCTATCACTGCCGAGTCGGGCAACTCGGTGAACGCACTGGCCAGCAGCGCAAACCTCCCTCCGGTGCTCGGACCTCCGACGGGCCCTGCAAACACTTCTCTCGCTGGAGCCGCGGCCACTCCGCCGGCGATTGAGGGGAGAGCAAAATATCTCAGCCCTGCGCGAATGGGCGAGCTTGGTTCGAGCTCGGCAGTGGCTTCGGGCAGTGGCGTGAGCGCCCCGACCAGCGGCGCTACGCTCTCTGCCGCGTTTGCAGCAGAGACTAGTCCTGCAGATGTGCTCCAAGCAGGAGAGCCTGCCAGCACACCGCAAAGCGAGGTAAGAACAAAATCCTCGAATGCGACGCGAATGGATGACTCTGGGGCAAGCCCGGGAACGACCTCGGGCAGTTCGGCGAATGCACTACAGAGAGGTCGGATCCCATCGCTCATTGAGGGCTCGGTAGGGCGGGCCGATGGAGAAGCTCACCATCGGGTTCGGCAGTTGCCTCACCGAGCAGATGGCGCGGAAGTGGCTGCGGCCACAATCGGCTGGACTCTTCCGGGCGCGGCGCCCGCTGCCCGTTCGCCTACCGACGAAGGTAGCGCCGCTTCTGTGGTTAGCTACGTTGGCTCTGCCACGCCGTTGAGCGACTGGAACGAACTGGCGGTAGGACAGGGTTTGGCGCAATCCGCGTCTGCCGTTTCTGCGACGGCAGAGCAGGCACCCCAACCGGATGAGGGTCGACTTGGAAAAGACGTTTCGTCGACCAATAGCCTGATTCTCGGCACTGGATTATCCGCTCCGCTGGAACCCGAGTCCGGTTCGGACCTCTTGTCAGCTCCGCTCGTGAAAGAGATCCTGAGTGTCGCGACCGCAGATCCGCTCTCGGCCCCTTCCGGAGCCACTTTGCGAGAGCAAGCGGCCCTCCACTCGACACTGCCCAGTGGCTCGGCGACCGACCCAACAAGTAATCTTGTCGACACTGCTGGGCTTTCCGCGCCACAGACCGGCAGCAGCTCTCCCGTACCCCAGACGACTCTTGGCGACCTGGCGGACAATCTTTCCCACCATTTGATTAAACTGGCGGGCGGCGACGCTCACGAGCTCGTTCTGCAGTTGCATCCGCCGGAATTGGGCGACGTGACAGTCGGCGTTCTGGTGAACGGCCGTGACGTTTCAGCGTGGTTTGTTTCGCCGCAGGTTCAGGTGCAGCAGGCGATCAGCGAGGCGATCGGGCAACTCCATACGAGCCTCGACAACGCTGGCTACAGTCTGAACGGTACTTGGATTGGGGCGGATGCGCGGGGCCCCGGTCAATGGGACGGAACTTCCTCTACACCGCAGCCGCGACGGAGCCCGGCCAGTCGGCTGACCGTAGACGACGCGTCAGAACTGCCCACGCTGTCACCCGCCTCTCGGATTAGCGTCTATGTCTGATGTCGTAGACCGACCGCCCTCCGTCCGCCGGTATATCTTCTTTAACGAGCATCGGCCTTCGCGCGCGTGGATGCCAACACTCGAAATCATCAATGACCGATTTTGCCAATATCTGCGATCAGCGTTGCTTCATCTTCTGCCCTCACCCGTAGAAGTCACGCCGCCGATAGCCATCCAGCTGATCAAGCACGGCGAAATGGCGGAACGGTTTGAGGTCCCGAGCTACCTGACGGTTGCTGAACTGAGCCCATTGCGCGGCACGATCCTCATCGTAATTGACGCCCAACTTGTCAACTGGATCGTCGAGAGCCGTTTCGGCGGCAATGGCCGGTTCCCCGTGACGACGGCCAATCGGGAGTTCACACCGTTTGAACAAAAATGCATGCGTCGCGTGGCGGACACGACCCTCGAGCAGTTTACGCGTGCTTGGAAACCGATCGCAGTATTCTCGCCGCACATCCTGCGTCACGAAATAAACGCGCAGTTCGCCGGGATCGCAACTGCGGGTGAGCTGATCATCCTCAACACGTTTGACGTGAAGGTCGGCCCGGGCGGCGGAAGACTCACCATCTGCATTCCGTACGCCATGCTGGAACCGCTGCACGATCATCTGGTGACCGGCACGGTCAAGCGAGCAGTCGATCACGATCTGCGATGGCGCGAGGCCCTGACGATCGGTGTCGGCCAAACGGCGCTGACACTCAATGTCGAACTCGCCAAGATCGAGATCACCGTCGCCGACCTGCTGGAACTAAGGCCCGGCATGGTTTTCGAAATCGAGCGACCCGAAAGCGTGACGGTGGAAGCCGGCGGCCTGCCGTTGTTTCGAGCGCGGTGGGGGAGAGTTGGCCGGAGGATTGGCGTGAGGATCGAGGAGCGACTGCTCCCGCGCGCTCCGGCTGTTATTCCGGGAATATCCTTGGGGAGAAGCGACCGTGGCTGTGATGGACGATAATCCCCCCGTGGGGGTTGAAGTGGACGCGACCGAGCCGGCGACATCGGAAGAAGACGAGTCGCCATTCGCGATCCTCGAGGCGGGGTCGGTGCC
>Ga0318533_10002297_pt1 | contig 10024 bp, 8 predicted proteins | sample GRESIP053b4f27_FD_203675 | JGI IMG/M metagenome (GOLD analysis project Ga0318533, IMG submission 203675) | Tropical soil microbial communities from Luquillo Experimental Forest, Puerto Rico - GRE.SIPMG.053b4f27 | ecosystem: Environmental > Terrestrial > Soil > Tropical forest > Bulk soil...
CGCTTGCTGGCGCTCGCGCGCGTTCGGTTGCAGCGCCTATCGCCAATCGAGAACTGCAGAAATCGACCGGCGGCGGCCGAAAATGCAGCCAACTTTTTCCGGTCGAGCACGAGGGCGGCGGGGGGGTCGTCGCCGCATCACGGATCACGGAGCCCCTCGCTGGTTCTGCGAACGTGTTAGACGTGCCGAGGAGACCAATGCTCGTGGCGGTCGCGACAGCGATCAGAAAAGTGCGCATTTCTCGTTTTCTCCCTGTTTTGCGGACGAGCAGTCCGGCCGATACCGCCTCCAACGCATTCAGCTGGGTCCAGCTCACGGGCGAGGAAGACTCGTTCAGCGCTGAAATTGTCGGCGCATGCAGTGGCGATTTCTGATGCTATGGAGTTATGGCTGCCACCGCAATGCAGATTTGCCTGGAGGTCGTCTCGTCATGTTTCAAGGCAGTATCGACAGCCCAATTGGCGCCGCCCGCATCTGCAACGGGCTCGGCATCATGCGGACCTGTCTGGAAACGGCAACACTCGAGCGGATCGGGGATGGGTTGGACGAACTAGAGGGGATCAGAGGTTATGGTGACACGACGCACAATCAAGCGCATCTCGGAACATTGACGAGCTCGCCGTTCGCTTCGGAAATCAGCCGGACGCGCCCGATCCTTGTCTATGGCCCGACGCGGCTCGAGGCCGAGCGCAATGGTGCCGAGTATCTGGCGCTCTATCCGCACGACGCCGATCGGCCGATGCAGTATGTCGTCACGTGGGCCGGCGAGCCCATTTGCCTCTCCACTAGCTATTAAGGCGGTTGGTCCAGCGGAGCCAAGAGTTCTGCCCGGCAGGCGTCCCATGTTGTACAGAAGGTAGCGCAGCATGTCGGCGCCGGTGCTGACGATGCCGCCCGAACCATAGCCGGGGGGAAAGGATGGCCGATAGGGAGTCCCCGCCGGAAGCGGCTCAAGACGCCGATTGTAGCCGATCGGCAGGCGCGGCTTCATGTCCGGATGAAAAACGCTCGTGTCCGATGCGTCGAACCTGGAACAGAATTGCTTAAGGCGTTGGTCGTATTCGGTGACGAAGGCTTCGGTATCCAGGCTGTTGAGCCGCAGGGAGGCCATGCTTAGGAGAGCCCAACCGATATTCGAATAGGCATAGCAGGCGCCTTGCTCATAGGGCGGTACGAAATGCGCCATGTAATCGAACAGGTTCCTCAAGCTCCTCATCATGTCGGGCGGGTAGACGCCTCCCTTATTGTCCTGCGCCAAGCCCGGCTCATAGATAGCGAGATTCCGGAGCTGGAGATCGGCCACCCCTGTCGACATTGTCATTCGGCTGCCGAGCCATGTGCCCAGGCGACCCTCGTAGGGCCCGTGCAGCATGTAGTGAATGCCGGACGTGAATACTTTCGACGTCGATCCGATCGCGAAGGGCGTTCGCGCGTCGAGAACTAACTTGTCGCCGAACGGATTGACCAGAGTATCCCGACCGGCAAAGAGCAGTTGCCCGCTTGAACCGGTATCCGGTGTCACGACGCCGACAACGATTGCCGCCCTGGCGTCGCGCTCGTTGAGCGCTCGGCGGCAGAGCCTATCGATCCGGTTCTGAATCGTGCGGATTGGCTCGCCGTTCACGGCGCCCGCGCGGGCGCAGACCATCGCGCTTGCCGCGAGACTCGTGCAGCCTTGCAGGAATGTCCGTCGCGTCAGCATCTTCGGCTCCAAGTACCCTATCGGAGCGGGCCGTGGTCATTCCGGCCCAATCGCTATGCAACGTGAGGGCGAGCAATCATCCCGTTCGATCATCGTCATGAAAATTGGACGACCGAGGCAATCGCGCGCGATGCGCGCTACGCTTCCGACACCCGGCCGGATGCTGGAAGGCAGTTTTTTCACCGACGAGTTCCTCCCATACCTTCTGAACAAGGTCGCCAATCGCTTCCACCGCGAATTCAGCAGGGAGCTTGCATCTTCGGGTTTTCTCTCGACTACTTCCTGCACCTTCCTATCTTGACCATCCCCTCGAGCCAGGCCGCTCGCCTCCCTACCAGGAGGGCGCCGCCCCCGCTTACCCGCTCTGCTCCGCGGAAGACGTTCGCCTGAACATACATGTTGAAGGCCCTGTCCAGGAGCTTGGAGGCCTGACGCATCTGCTCGCAAGTGGGATCTCCCTTGAGCAGGGAGTTTGCCCTGATGACCAGGGCCTCGGCCTTCGGTACCTTCACCCGAGGGTGGGGGACGGCGTTCCTGGACTCCTTCTCCCACTTGAAGGCGTCACCGGCCATGGCTCCAGTCGTCGCGAGGAAAATCATTATCAGCAGCAGTTTCTTCATCCATAGCCTCCTTCTCGGGTTGCAGGAGAAAACCTAGTATTCAGTCGCGGGTTATAGCCCAATGGCCAAAGAGCGCCGTGTTTATAAGCCCGTATTGTCGGCGGCAAGGTAGAACGCCTGCACAAGTACATGCTGGAGATCGAGGGCGTCGACCATATCTCGGATGAAATGCGGGCAGTGCTCGAAGACCTGTGGCCGGAGCTGGTGCACAACTGCCGCCGAGAATAAACGAGTTTGAAAGATGCGGTGTCAATGCCTGTGGGAATGTCGGTTTCGGGAGGCGATACGTCCATTCCTGCCTTGGCGTGAGCCTCGGCCTCGAGTGCCAGAAATATCGGCTCGGCGCGCCGCCGCAAAGCCGCCGAAGGTCTGCATGCAGTTGGCCGAATGCGACGACATGTGGCACTAACGTTTCAGCCACGCAACGCTTCGTCATCCAACTGTGCCGCCATCAAGGCTCCGCAACAAGGGCGAGAAGGATGAATCTGGTCATTTGTCCAGCCTCCAAGTACTTACGTTTGTTATGTTGCGATGTGCACATTCCGCTGCGCCTGGGCTTGCGCAACAGAGCGTAGTGTATTCGCACGCGCGCCCTACAGACCAGCTCTGCAGTTGCGGTCGATCCACGTGATTTCAGGAGTGAATGCCATGGTTCGCCACGCGGCTCGTGTTGGCTTCGGGTTCACGATTCTTTCCCTGGCGGGCATCACTGCGTTCGCACAAGCGGCGCAGGGGCAGCTAAGCGTCGGCCCCAACGCAGGCGACGAGGAAGCTGTCGTTAAGCAAGTGGTCGACACGATCATGCAACCGTACCTCAGCCAGAACTATATTCCGGGAGCCATCGTGGGAGTGTCGCTGCATCGGCGTCGCTACTTCTTCAGCTATGGACAGGCGACCGACGCGGGTGCGCCGTTCACCCCCGACACGCTGGTTGAAATTGGCTCGTGCACCAAGGTCTTCACCACGACGCTGTTCGCGCTCGCGATCAATCGCAATCAGATCGACCCGAACGCATCTGTCCAGAGGTACATGCCTGCCGGTTATACGTTGCGGCCGCGAGCGCGGCCAATGACTCCGCTTGAATTGGCGGACTTCACCTCGGGCTTGCCTGACGATCCACCCAACCTGTCGCGCCGTCTGGAGATGCGAAGCATCGAACACTACACCACCCACGACTTCCTGAGATGGGTTTCCCACTGGACGCCCGCCACCCGCTTGCCGGCGCCCTATCGGTACTCCAATGCCGGTGTCGGCTTGCTCGGCTACCTGGTCATGACGGCGACCGGCACCCCCTGGGATAACCAACTCAATGATGAGATTCTGCAGCCACTGAGCATGCATAACACGACGCTGCGTCCCTCTCGGGAGCAAATGAACCGCATGGCCCAGGGACATCGCAGGAACGGCAACGATGCTCCTCGTTGGCCGGTCTTTGCCTGGTATGCCGCCGGTGGCCTGCGTTCGACCGCTCGCGACATGCTGAGCTTCGGCGAGGCCAACCTTGGGCACAAGGAAGTGAACGGCAAGCCAATTCCCGGTGAACTGATCACGGCCATGCGGCTCGCCCAGAAGCCGATTTACATCATGCCCAATGGATTCGACGAGCAGGCCATGGCCTGGGTCAACAATATGGGGCACGGGGATCCCAACCTGCATCCCGTAATCGTGAAAAATGGCGGAACGGCAGGCTTTGGCACGGTCATCGTCATCAATCCGAGCAAGGACCTCGCGCTGTTTATTGCGGTGAACCAGGCTCGCCCCAATCCCGCCGGTAGAGGTATCGAGATCGTGCGGCATATTCACGACATCGAATAGACCGCTACACACACACAATGATGCCGCAGAGCCGATACTGAGGTGGCTGCGGTTTGTCTATGCTACCAAGCGATCCTGAAGCCGCCCTTGCCGGCATAGCTCTGGCTACGATCGGAAAATTCACCGTCGAAGCTCGCGAACATCCAAGCGTTCGGCCCGATGGCAAGCTTGGCGCCGGCGTCGACGCGTACGGCGTCTCTCGACGCGCGCGGACCATCGACCGTGAACGCGGCACCTGGCAGCGCGATGAAGGAAGCGTCGATCGCGCGATTGGGATTGAACTCGTGCACCCACGACACCCGCGCGTACGGCGACAGCGCAATTCCATTGGCAAACGCGACGCGAGTATCGAACTGAGCGCCCACGAAGGTCGGCAGCGAGGACACGCTGATGGAGCCGTAGGTTAGGCCGAGCGGGCCAGCAGCGCCGGCCGGCACCGGGTTCGTTTCGGTGAAGCCGTTTTGCCAAAGCTCGGCGAACTGCATGGCCGCAAACGGCGTGACCGCAAGCCAATTGAATGCTTGCTTCGCGCCCACCTCCATGCGCCCGCTCAAGAGATTGCTGCTGAAGCTGCCGGTCGCCGTCTCGGTCGGACCAATGCCGGCAATGCTGCGCGTCTCGCTGTTGCGGAACGTGCCGAAGCTCAGCGCCCCCGCCGCATAGAGCGAACCCCACGTCTTGACCCCGTAGCCGCCGAAGTGCGCCCCCTCGAGATGGCCGCTGGTGATGCGATCGCGGACCGAGAAATTCGAGCTGCTGCCGCCGATGGCGAAGCCGGCCAAGAGATCGGGGGTGAACTGATAGTCGAGCCCGGCGGCGAGACCTCCGGTGTTATGCGACAGCGTGGCACTGCCGATGCCGGCTTCGCCATCGAGCTTCGCGGTGCCGTCAAAGCCGGTCAGCCAGGCCCGCCAACGCGGCTGGTAAGGCGGGGGCGGGGCCATCTCCTTGAAGGCGGGATGGTCCGCCGTCTTGGACTTTTTGGATGGGGCATATTGCAGCGGCTCGCCGGCAAAGGCGACGCCGTTGACGTCGACCGTTTCTCCGTTACGCCAGAACGCGCCCTGATCCATCATGATCGACGTGAACAAGCCGGCGGCGCCGAATGCGGTTTCCTGCGTTGCGCTCACGCCTTCGCCGGAGAGCGCGTCCATGGCTGCCGGAAGCTGGACGGCACTGAGGCCGAGCAAACCGGGCAAGGTCCCGCCGCCAGCGTTGAACGAGGTGTCGAGCGCCGCGGCGACTGCTGATTGGTTCAGCGTGAGGCCCGCGATCTGGCCGATGCCCGACGTCAGGGTCAGTTGCACGTCGGTCGGTGTATAGGCGAGGCTCGCGGTGAGGAAAGCCGGGAGGTTGACCGCGGCCACGGAATCGAACGTGCCGATGCGCCCCCCGGCGGCCGACAAAATGGTGTAGCTGCGCGTCGGAATGTCGCCCAAGTTCACCATTCCTACGGTCCCGGCAAGCGTTGCGGTCCCGCTGGCATTGGTGCGGTCGGCAGTATTGCCCTGCACCTCCACCATGTACGAGCTCGCCGCCGCGAAGACGAGGTTGCCGCTGACCGTCAGCGTGCCGACCGAATTGCCAGGAGAGAGCGTGCCGCCGGCAAGGATCGTGGTCGGGCCCACGGTGCCGTTGCCCCCCAGCGTGCCGCCGACATTGACGAAGACCGGCGAGGACGCGATCGAGCCGTTCACGCTCAGGGTGCCGGCGTTGACATAGGTCGGACCGGAATAAGTGTTCACCGCGGTGAGGATTGTCTCGCCGCTGCCAAACTGCACGACCTGACCGGGACCTGAGATCGCGCCGTTGAAGGTGTAGGTGTCGGAGCGATTGAACACGAGCATCTTATCGGTGCTCGGATCGCACAGCGGATTGCCAGCATCGCTGCAGAACGCGACATTGCCGAGAATGCTGCCGCTCGTGCCGCCGTTGCCGAGCTGCAGGGCGCCGCCGAGGATGGTGGTGCCGCCGGTATAGGCCGCATCCCCGGGGATGGTCAGCGTTCCGGTGCCGTATTTGATCAGGGGACGGACAAAATGGGATCCGTCGAGGGCCGTTCCGTCGGTGAGAATCGAGGCGCTCGGATTCGAATTGTTGTCGGCAAGACCGAACTGCAGCACCGTCGCCTGCGGGAAGTTGCTGGTTAGGTCGTAGAGCAGCCAGGCGCCACGGCCAAAGGTGGCGACGGCGAGCGCGTCGACCGTCGGATTATAGGCGAGCTTGCTGACAGGAGCGTTCGGGAGCCCGGTGCCAAACAAGCGCCAGTTTGCGAGATTGCCGTTTGCATCGCTATCGGCGACCGTAATCGGGCTCTGCGCGTTAGCGACGTTACTCAGCCCACCGACAAGCAGTGCGTCGACGCCGTTGTTCGAGATGAACTCGACAGCGTAAGGGCGGATGAAGCCCGCTGGGAGGTTCGACGTGAGGTTTTGGAACGTGACGGTTGCAGGGGCAGCGGTCCCATTTTGCGTCGACCAAAGGTTGACGCTGTCGGCCACAAAAAAACGCGCCTGCGTGCGCGGGTCGAACACGAGCGATAGCGGTAAGAGCCCTACATATTGGGGGAGCGCGTTGAGCGTTCCAGGCGCCGGCGCGGCCGCGGTGCTCAGGAACAAGCGTTGCCCGGGACCGTTGTCGACGCCGGCGAGAAGCGCGCCAGGATTGTCGTTGGCGCCGTAAGCCAGCGAGAATACCTGGCCGGTGGTGCCAATCTGCCCCAGATCGGTGAGATGCAGCGTGATGCAGTATTGCGACACGACATCGCCGGCACAGGGCTGGGCGCTGTCGAGGTTGTTTAGCGGGTCCTGGCTGATGAACACGTGATCCGAAGCAAAGGCCATTCTGGTCGGATCGACGCGGTTGAGAACGAATGGCGCGCGAAACGTATTGTCCACGTTGACGGGGGTTGTGTCGAAAGTGATGAGAACGGTCGGGTGGGCGCCGAGCGGATTTCCCTGCGCATCGATGATGGTCCGGTTCAGGTGGTTCAGGTGTTCCGACGCAGAATAGATCGCGCTTTTCTGGTTGAGCGTGCGATCGTTGATTACCGCGACCGTTCCGTCGCCCGGTGTCAGATTGTTGTAGAGCGCGCTTCCGGGGGCAGACTGCAGCGCCGAGCCGGTATCCTGAGCGGCAACAAGCAGACGCTTGCTGTTCGCGTCATAGGCGATGCCGTACATCTGCCAGGCCGACAAATTCCCATTTAGCCCCGTCCATACGCCGGTGGTGGTCTGCGGGCTGGTGCGGGCATAGATCCCGCCGTCGTTCACCAGGATCAGTCGTCCGGTCGCATCAAATGCCATTGAGCGCGAATCGGCGTGAATGGTCGAGCCGTCTGCCGTGAAAAAATTGCCGGTCAACGGCTGAAAAAAGGAGCTACCGTCGGGACGCAATTGGACCCGATAAGCGGAGGCGGTAAAACTCGGAGCGCCGATCGTGTCGCCAGTGATATAGACGATGGCCGGATTGCTGGGGTCGATGGCGACGTGGGCATTGTTTGCGGCTTGCTCATTCATGTTGAGATCCGATGGCAGCGCGAGCCGCGTCCATGTCTGTCCGGAATTGAGCGATAGATAGAGCGCGTTGATCTTACCGGTGGAGACGTCGATCGTCGTCATTGCCACCGAGCCCTGCGGTCCAGCGGAAGCCCGCGCGAATACCTGGCCTGTCGCGGAGGCGATGACGTTGCCGCCGGCCACCGGCGTGGCACTCGTAAACACCGGACTCCAGCTTGCACCCGAGTCCAGGCTCACATACAGGCTGGTTGCAGTCGGGCTGGTCGTGGACGTGACCGCCGCGTAGAACTTGGCAGGGTTGGACGGATCACCCACCAACGAACTCACCGGTCCCGGTGGGAGACCGGGTGCTCCCACCGTGAATGTCTGGCCGCCGTCGGTGCTTCGGTAGAGGGCGCCGTTTTGGGCCGCGATCGGATCGTTGGAGCGGGCGGTCGCCAGCGGCTCGAACCCGGCCGCCAGGATGAGCGGGCCCCGCGCCTCGACGTTGACGATGGTAACTCCCGCCACTGTGGCGTTGCCGCTCGGCGGCGCCCAGGTGTTGCCGCCGTCCGTGCTCATCAGCAGGCCGGTGCGCAAACCGCCGCTGTTGATAAAGAAGCTTGGTGTCCCCGAGTTAAAGGAGCTTGGTGGCCCCGTCCCCAGCGACCCGGCCGACAGCAGGCCGGTGCCAGCGATCCACGTCTTGTGGGTTGGATCGGCGGGATCGAGCGCAAGGCTTGAAATCGACAGCGAGGTCAGCTGGTCGGTCAACGGTGTCCAGCTCATGCCCCCGTTGTGGGTGACCCAGACGCCACCGTTGACCGCGCCGACATAGATCGTGTTGGGGTCGCTCGGATCGGCACCGACCGCATTGATGGCGCCGGCGGTCGATCCGTTCCGTGGCAGTCCCGGTCCCGACGGTGGCTGATCGCCGCTGATGCTGAGGGGGAGGGGGCCAAAGCCCGGCGCCGGACCTTGCGAGACGAAGACCTGGGGAAAAGCCGCGCTCGGAAGGATCGAAACCGCAACGGCCAAAAGCCATCGCTTCAGGCGGATGCGGCCAGGCGCGACATGCAGGCGCGCCCCTACGCTCCAAAGATGAGGCGTGTCGCTCAACACGATTGACCCTTCGCGCGGCCATGCAGACGGCGTGCGGACGAAGCAGCGTCCATGATCGATGCGCGCGGCGTCAAGACCGGCCCAGAAACAAATGGTCGGCGTTGCGCGCAAGCCACAGCGGACACCCGGAGCTAGCCCATACTTCGAGTTCCGGCGATGCTGACCTGGCTCGGCACCGGACTGGCTGGCTAGCTGGGGTGGAAGGAACAGTTGGTCTCGCGGAGAAAATTCAAATCTTACCGCCAATGAGATCGCGTTTGTACGCGCGAGTTTTGCACGGGTCGTTCCGATTCAGAGCGCAGCCGCTGATCCTTTCTATGATCGCCTGTTCGCGATTTCGCCGAAGCTGCGTGAGCTGTTTCCAGCCGATCTGCGTGGGCAGAAGCGCAAACGGATGCAGATGATCTCCACAGCCGTCGGCGGTCTGAACAATCTAAATCAGCTCGTTCCGGCAGTGAAAACCCTTGGGGCCCGGCATTCTGGTTATGGCGTGACGACGGAACATTATCGGCTCGTCGGAGAAGCGCTGCTCTGGACCCTCGAGCGCGGGCTCGGTCAAGATTTCACGCCGGAGGTTTGCTCCGCCTGGGCCAAGGTCTACCACCTGCTCGCCGCAACCATGCAAGCGGACGCGGCAGAAGTTCCCAACGTCGAGGCTGCGGAGTGACCGGAAAAAGAGCCTAAGAACCAGCCAGTATGTGAACCGCTTCCGAAATGGCTTTGCAGTGATGCGGTAATTCAATCACCGATCCAGGGACAGCCGGGCTTCTATCAGGCCGGAACCTGGACCAAGCCGCCAAGGTCGAGTGGCATCCCGGAGAACTTTATCCCCGCGTCGGCTTCATCGTGACGAACATGAGCCGCCCGGCCGAGCGCGTCGTTGCTTTCTACAACAAGCGCCGGACGTGCGAGCAATGGATCAAGGAGGGCAAAGGCGCGATCAAGCGGACGCGACTGTCGTGCCAAACGTTCGCCGCCAACTCGGTGCGGCTCCAGCTTCTGCGCTCGCCTACAACCTCGGCAATTTCCTGCGCACGCTGGCGACGCCGGAGCCGATCAAGGACTGGTCGCTGACGAGTCTGAAGGAAAAGCTGATCAAGATCGGCGCGAAGGTGGTGAGCGACGGCCGCTATGTTATCTTCCAGATGGCCGAGGTCGCCATCGCACGGCAAATGTTCCAGGAGATTTTGCGGCTCATCGCAGAGCTGCGGCCGCAGCCACCACCAGCGCTAGCGTGAGACGTTCCATGTCATGCATTCAAGAGCAAC
>Ga0318533_10002300_pt1 | contig 10019 bp, 9 predicted proteins | sample GRESIP053b4f27_FD_203675 | JGI IMG/M metagenome (GOLD analysis project Ga0318533, IMG submission 203675) | Tropical soil microbial communities from Luquillo Experimental Forest, Puerto Rico - GRE.SIPMG.053b4f27 | ecosystem: Environmental > Terrestrial > Soil > Tropical forest > Bulk soil...
GCGGAAGAAAGGACGAGATCGGTGTCGCCGAGCGCGAACTGGGAGTGCTTCAGAAAACGGTGCGCCAGGCGCTCGGGCAGCGTGCGCGGCTGGCGGCGCTCGGCACTGCGGTGACCAAGATCAACCACGATCTGCGCAACATCCTGGCGACGGCGCGCCTCGTCACCGACGGGCTGACCGCCAGTGCCGCGCCGGAGGTGCGCCGCGTGGCGCCCCGCCTGCTCGATGCGATCGATCGCGCGGTGGCACTGTGCACACACACCCTCGACTTTTCGCGCGAGGGCGCCCCGCCATTGGCGCCGAGCCGGTTTTCGATCGCCTCGCTGATCGAGGAAATAGGGCCGGGCCTCGGGCTGTCTGCAGACGATCTGACGATCGACTGCGCGATCCAACCCGAGCTTACAGTCGAGGCCGATCGCGACCAGCTCTACCGCGTGCTGCTGAACCTCGCGCGCAATGCGGTCGAAGCGGGGGCACACCGGATGCGCTGTACCGCGGTACGCGAGAACGGGATCGTCGCGATCGAGATCACCGACGACGGCCCAGGGCTGCCGCCAAAGGCGCGAGACAATTTGTTTCGCCCGTTTTTTGGCTCGGCGCGGCCCGGCGGCAGCGGGCTCGGTCTGGCGATCGCCCGCGAATTGATGCGGGCGCATGGCGGCGAGCTCACGCTTGTCTCGAGCACCGGCATCGGGACAGTCTTTCGCTTGACCCTGCCTGCCCCCGCGCGCCAGCTCAGTCGAGCGCCAATGTCAATGCCTTGAGGTAGGCGGTCTCGGGGAGACCAGGATGGATCGGATGATCGGCGTCGGCCCCGGCAATCCGTAGGATGCGCGCGCCGCGTCCGGCGTCGCCGAGGCCGCGGCGTACAGCCTCGGCAAACTCCGCTTCGGCGACATTGTGCGAACAGCAGGCGAGAAACAGTATGCCTCCGGAGGCGGTCACCGCGGCGCAGAGGCGCGTGAGCTTGCGATAGCCGCGCAGTGCCGCGGGGACATCCTTGCGCGACTTCGCGAACGCGGGAGGATCGGCGATGACGATGTCGAAGCGCTCGCCGGCAGCGGCAAGCCGGGTGGCTTCGCCAAAGGCCTCGCCGCGGTGAAAACGGCAGGTTTCACTGACTTGGTTGAGGGCCGCGGCCTCGGCCGCGAGTTTGAGTGCCGGCTCAGAACGGTCGATGCCCAGGACGGCGGCGGCCCCGGCGCGAGCCGCCTGCACCGAGAAGCCGCCGTTGAAGCAATAGAGGTCGAGGACCCGCGCGCCGTGCGCTAGCGCTGCGACGAACCGGCGGTTGTCGCGCTGGTCGAAGAACCACCCCGTCTTCTGCCCAGCGACCGGGTCGGCCAGAAACTCGATCCCGGCCTCGCGCACGACAACGGAGCCATCGACGGTCCCGTTCGCCACCCGCGTTTCGGCAGCCAATCCTTCGAGCGCGCGCGCCGGGCTGTCGTTGCGCAGCACGATGGCCTCGGGCGCCAACAGCGCAGCGAGCATCTCGAGGACCTGCGGCTCGAACCGGGCGATACCGACGGCATTGAATTGCACGACGAGGACGCCGGCAAAGCGGTCGACGACGAGGCCCGGCAACCCGTCGGCCTCAGCATGAACGAAGCGATAATAGGGCAGCTCAAAGAGCCGGTCACGCAACCGCAGCGCACGCTCGAGCCGACGCGCGAAAAAGCGGCGGCCGATAGCCCGGCCGGCGTCGCGATCCAGGAGCCGGGCTGCAACGAGGCTGTGGGGGTTGAACATCGCCACTCCGAGCGGGGTGTCATCGGCACGCCGCATAGTGACAAGCGTGCCGGGCGGCAGCGCCTTCGCCGCCACGTCCATCCGCACCTCGTTTGAATAGATCCATGGATGGCCGCCCTCGGGTCGTTTGTGTCGCCCGGGCAGCAGAATGACCGAAGGCCTGGTCGTCGGGTCATCCGCTGGGATCTCGCCCACGGTAGACGGTTGGAAGATCATGCCCATATCTTGCCCGGGCCGAACGCCGCCGGCGAGCCCGATCTCCACTCCGCTCAGACGTTCGGCGATCCCCCTTGCTTGTCAGGGACCTGTGGAGTAGTTGTTGCGGCGTTTGGAGCCGGCCCGCTTCTCGGCACGCGCCCGTAGCTCAATTGGATAGAGCACCAGACTACGGATCTGGGGGTTAGGGGTTCGACTCCTCTCGGGCGCGCCAATTTTGGAACAAGTTAGATAAGGCTCCGCCAGGGTCACGATGTTGGCGTAGACGCCATGTAGACAGTCGAGCAAAAGCGCGCGCAAGCAAATGAGGCTTCACAAGGCGCAAGGTTCCCGACACGCGTGCGCGCGAGGGGATGCACGGCTCGCGGTCAAATTAATCCGTTTCCTTGCAGGAGCATCAATAGACATGTCGCACCGCACGCCGCTTGTTGTCTTGGCTCTGGTCTGCGGCTTTATCGGCGTCATGCAGCCCCTATTGATCAGAGCTGCTCAAATCCCGGCGGAGCAGCGGCACGTGATCTTGATGCAAATTCCCGATGTCTCGACCAAGGCGTTGCGCGGCGCGAAAGGTGAGCTCTACCGACAGGCGGATGCCGGCGATGTGTTGCGCGATCGCCAGAGCGAGATTTTTGATGACCCCGCAACACCGGTCGGTGGTAACCCGCATGGCGATGTCACCATTGTCGAATTCTTCGACTACCGCTGCCCCTACTGCAAGCAAGTGCAGCCCGCGCTGCAGGCATTACTCGATCAGGACCACGAGCTACGCTTTATCTACAAGGAAATGCCCGTCCTCGGGCCCGCATCAGTCCTAGCGGCGCGAGCTGCCCTCGCCGCCCGGCGGCAAGGCAAATACGAGACCTTTCACGCTGCCATGATGGGGACGAAGGGGCAGATCAGCGCGGACACTGTCGATAAAATAGCGGAGGCGGTCGACCTCGATGTCAACTGGCTCAAACAAGACATGGCCTCTCCCGAGTTTCTGCAAACTCTGAAGGCGAATGTTGCGCTCGCCCACGCGCTAAATATTCACGGAACGCCTGGCTTCATTATCGGCAATCACATCGTCGCTGGCGCCGCTCTCAACCTTGACGTCTTGAAGAATATGATCGCTGCCGCCCGGAAATCTTAGTGCAGCGAGTCGGGTTGCTTGGGAAGGCGCAGCACTTTTGCGCTCCCCGGAGCGCATCCTCGCGTGGACCTTGCGCCGATGGGTCGGCACATTGGACGAGCCTGACTATCACACGCCATGGCATAGCCCAGCTGTCATAGGCGGCCGAGGATGGCGATGGGAGGGGAGAGATTTCTCTCTTTCTCGGATCATGGCCCTGTCATACTGACCAGAGCCTGCAAACCGTGTTCTGCCTATGGGGCGGAGGCGGCGGGCAACATGTGACCCTGACGAGGAGAAACCGGAATGTTCAGCCATATCATGGTCGGGAGTAACGACATCGCCCGATCGAGGAAATTCTACGATGCCCTGTTTGTCGCGATGGGCGCTCAGCCCGGCGTCGAGGACGCCAGAGGCCGGCTGAGTTATACGCACAATGGCGGGCGTTTCATGGTGTCCAAGCCGATCGATGGCAAGCCGGCCAGCCATGCCAATGGCGGCACGATCGGCTTCACGATGAGCGATGCCAAGCAGGCCGAGGCATGGCACAAAGCCGGTGTCGCGAATGGCGGCACGTCGATCGAAGACCCGCCCGGCGTGCGCCAGGGGGCCGCCGGCCAGATGTACCTCGCTTACCTGCGCGATCCCGACGGCCACAAACTGTGTGCGCTTTATCGCATGCCGCCGGCCTGAATTATCGGAGATCTCAAAACTGAGAACGGCGCCCTTCCGAGCGGCCCTCGCGCGCGAAAGAACTCGGCTCGGCCCAATTGGCCGCCCCTCTCAAGGCTCTCAGTTCGGGATCCGTCGCGGAAGCGCTCTGGCGGGGGCCGGTGACTACCTGCGTCCGCTGCTGCGCAGATCAGGCCGGCCCTCAGAAAGGCTGCCCGAACCACGGTTCCCGCAGTGTGATCGGGGTAGGCCTCGGCCTTGGCGTATTCACCGCCGGTCATCGCTGCCGAGCTCCTCGTGGGAGGGGCTCGAACAGCCCCGCTATGCGGTGCTCGACCGGCCGCCGGCTGCCGAGAATGCGGCCGTCGACGCTCGCGTTCATGTGCAGACTACATGGGGCTTCATGTTTGCGTCCCCTGTCTCGCGCTCCTGGCGATAGCTGCGCTGAGCCGGGAAGGCGCCAGCCCACCCAGTTGTGCAGTGCTGGCTGCGCCTGGTGGAAGCGTAACGGCGTCCGACTGGCGGCGCACGCTCCCTCGGGGAGCCGTTAGCCTAACGCCGCGCGCACTTTTCCCAGCCGGTCCAGGGAGCCCAGGACCTTCGGCTGATCGTTGGTGAGATGGCGCACGATTATGTCGGTGTACCCAAGTTCCCCTAAGACGCGGAACTGCTGCCGCCACTTCGTCGATTGATCCCGCGATCAGCGCTTCGGCTGGGATGCCGCGATAGCCTTTGCTTAGCGCCTGCTGCAGCACCGCCTGAGCGTCGGCCGATGACTCGCCCACATAAATGTCGCGTCGCAGTGCGATCGGGGTTGGTCGCTTGCCGTAAGCTGCGCAGCGCCCACGGTAGAAATCGGCCTGGGAGCGTGCCTCCTCATGGGTAAGGCTAGGGCTCGCGATCCAGCCGTCCGCCATCCGCGCCGCCCGATCGATGGCCGGCGGTGCGCTGGCGCCGATCCACACTTCGACCGGCTCGGCCGGCCGCAGCGCAATGCTCGCCTGCGTAATCTGGAACCGTCGCGAGGAACTTACTGTCTCCCCCGCCAGCAGGCGCCGCACAATGTCGAGAGCTTCCTCAAAGGCCGAAGGCCGGGTCTTGATGTTGGCCCCCATGGCGGCGAACCGGGCTTCGCCGTAGCCGAGCCCGCATTGCATGATGAAGGGCCCTTGAGCGATCGAGGCAAGGGTACCGATCTGTTCAGCCACCAGAACCGGGGGCCACAAGGGGAGCAGGAACAGACAACCGGCCGGAGCTTCGCCCCACTCCGCGAGAAGACGCCCGAGCATTGGCGTGTTCTGATAATAGGGCGTCGCGGAGACATGTTGATCGCCGATAAAAAGGGAATAGAGCCCAGCGCGGTGCGCCGCCGCCGTTCGCTCGATCATCCAGCGCGCGCCTTGGCGCGGGTCCCTTGCGTCCGGGTGATTACTTGTGAGCGACATCCCTACTTTCATCGCGTCACCCCTGCCGGTGGCTCATGGTTCAATTTCACGTAAGGCGCAGCTCGGCCAATGATTGATCGCGATTGCGAGCTCTAGGGAAGAAGTTCGGCATCTCGGGTTCGTTGCCGCGGTCGTTTGAGGACAAACCATGAGGCAGATACCACTGGGAGCCAAGGGCTCCTTCAACCTTCTCGTTCAGCCCGAGCATCTCGCGGACCGGTTCAAGGACGCAATGCTGCCCCCGGTGTTCGCCACTCCCGTGATGATCATGGTCATGGAAAACGCCGCCCTCAATGCGATTAGGGCTTATCTCGATCCCGGCGAAAGCGCTGTCGGCACGGCCGTCAACGTGCGCCATCTCGCGGCGACACCGGTTGGACGCCAGGTCAGTGGGGAGGCCGAGGTGACGAAAATCGCAGGGCGGCAGATCGAGTTCGCCGTCCGGGCTACCGAAGGCGCCAAGGAAATCGGCGTCGGGTCGCATTCGAGGGTCATCATCGACGTGGCTAAATTTACACAACGGCTCGGATGAGCGACCTCACGCGAGCTCGACGATAGGTCCACTCGGCGCGTAATCCCGCCCTCGAATTGATGTCCGGCGCCGGGCGAAGGCGAGAAGGCGCTCCGGCGGCAGGTTCTGGCCGCGGAAGAAGATCACCAAATGGTCGAGCCAAGCACACCGGGTCGCCGCGACCGTGCTGTCATCAATGTCTGCCGAAAGATCGATTTTCGGCGATCTTGGCCCCGAGCGCGCCGGCGATCGGACTGATTTGAAGAGAACGATCGGCCATTAGCTCATAATATCCTAGGATCGATCGCCGCTCAGCAAGGAGGCGATGGTGGCTCTGGAGGCACAAAAGGCGCCGGTCTCGGAGGTCGATCCGTTCTGCCGGGAGTTCTTCGAGGATCCGTTTCGCGCCCACGAGGAATTGCGTGAGGCCGGTTCCGTTGTGCGGCTGCAGCACTACGTTGTCTGGGCCGCGGCTCGATATGCCGAGGTCCATAGGGTCCTCAATGACTGGGAGACTTTCTGCTCGAGCCGCGGCGTCGGCCTCACAGACTTTGCCAAAGAGAAACCGTGGCGGCCGAAGAGCCTGGTGCTGGAGACCGACCCGCCATTGCACGACAAGACGCGCCGGGTGCTCAACCGTGTCCTCTCCGCCTCGGCTATGACGCGACTGCGAGAGCGCTTTGCGCAGGAGGCGGACGCGTTGATCGATGAGTTGGTGGAGCGCGGCAGCTTTGATGCGATTGCCGATCTAGCCGAAGCCTACCCGTTGACCGTCTTTCCCGATGCGATGGGCATGCCGCGCGAGAACCGACACTTTCTGCTGCCCTACGGCAATATGGTCTTCAACTCGTTTGGCCCGCGGAACGAGTTCTTCGAGGCGGCGGTCGCAGATGCCGCGCCGGTATTGGCCTGGCTGCAGCGCCAGATGCAGCGGGACGCCTTTGCCGCCGGAAGCTTTGGGGCGGCAATCCACGCCGCAAGCGACACCGGCGAGCTAACCCAAGAAGAGGCGCCGATCGTCGCACGGTCATTGTTGACGGCCGGCGTCGACACCACGGTCAGCGGTATCGGTGCCGCGATGTATAGCCTCGCCCGTTTTCCCGAACAGTTCGACCGCCTGCGCGCCGATCCTTCATTGGCGCGTCCGGCATTTGAGGAAGCGGTGCGCTACGAGACCCCAGTGCAGACCTTCTTCCGTACCACCACCCGCCCGGTCGAGCTCGGCGGTATTGCGGTCGGCGAAGGGGAGAAAGTGCTGATGTTTCTCGGCGCTGCGAACCGCGACCCGCGGCACTGGGAACGCCCCGACGATTACGAGATCACCCGCCGCACTGTCGGTCATGTCGGTTTTGGCAGCGGCATCCATCAATGCGTCGGCCAGTTATTGGCGCGGCTTGAGGGCGAGTGTGTTCTTTCGGCTCTCGCCCGAAAGGCCGGTTCGCTCGAAATCACCGGGCTGCCTCGCCGACGCTACAACAACACATTGCGCGCATTGGCCAGTCTGCCGGTGACCGTGCGGCCGGCTAAACCCAGTTCATAACTGACGAGACATCTGATGACCGATCTGTACGCCCGCTATACGCGGCTCAAATTCGATCGCCCGCATAAAACGGTTCTCCGCATCACGATGGAGAACGGCCGCATGAACACGACCGATCAGGCATTGCATGGCGAGCTCGCCGAGATCTGGCGCGATGTCGATCGGGACATCAGTGTCAATGCGGCGATCATCACCGGCGCCGGCCATATCTTTTCAGCCGGCGGCGATTTCTCGATCATCCGACAGAATATCGAATATTTCGAGGCGCGCGCCCGACAATGGAAGGAGGCGCGCGACATCGTCTATAACGTCATCAACTGCAGCAAGCCGGTGGTCAGCGCGATGCGTGGCGTCGCGGTCGGTGCCGGGCTCGTCTGTGGCCTGCTCGCCGACGTATCGATTGCGACCAAGGACTGTCGCATCATCGATGGGCACACGCGGTTGGGGGTGGCCGCCGGAGACCACGCAGCGATCGTCTGGCCGCTGCTTTGCGGGCTCGCCAAAGCCAAATACTACCTGCTGCTGTGCGAAGAGGTGCTGGGCGATGAGGCGGAGCGCATCGGGCTGATCTCGCTCGCGGTCGATGATGCTGAGCTCGATGCGAAAGCCGTCGAGATCGCCTCGCGGCTGGCCGAAGGCGCACAGAGTGCGATCCGCTGGACGAAATATGCGTTGAACAACTGGCTGCGGGCGATGGGACCGACCTTCGACACCTCGCTGGCGCTGGAGATGCTCGGTTTCGGCGGCCCCGAGGTCAAGGAGGGTCTCGCCTCGCACCTCGAAAAGCGCCGCCCCGACTTCCCGCCGGGCTCGCCGCTCTAACGGGTACGCCGCTCACCCGTGTTAAATCATCATGGCACTCGGTCGAAAATGGCCGCACAATGCCAGGTCACTTCGCGGAGGAGAGCATGAGCGCCCATAAAGAATACCACCCTGAGAAGGTCCGGTCCCGGCTTAGCCACCCGATCATCGATGGCGACGGCCATTGGATCGAATACGGGCCGGTATTCGCCGAGCAGATGCGTAAGGCGGCCGGCGACAAGGCGGCCGATGGGTTGCTCAGACACATCCGCCGGATTCCCGACGTGTTATCGCTCTCGGTCGCCGAGCGGCGGCGCCGCGGTATCGCCATGGAAGGCTATTGGGGGCGCCAGTCCACCAACACCCGCGACCGCGCCACCGCGATGATGCCACGCATGCTGTACGATCGCCTCGACGAGCTGGGGATCGATTTCGGCATCATTTATCCGACCGCGGGATTGGGGATAGCGCGCATCGAGGACGACGAGACCCGGCGTGCGGTTGTCCGCGGCTTCAACATCGTCACCGCCGATTATTTCCGTGCTCTCAGCGACCGCCTAATTCCGGCTGCGGTGATCCCGATGCACACCCCGGAGGAGGCGATCGAGGAGCTCGAATTCGTCACCAAGCAGCTCGGCTCCAAGGTCGGCATGTTCGGCAGCGGGATCAGGCGGCCACTACCGGCTGCCAAGGGTGTCGATCCCGAAGTCGCTCGCTTCGCCGCGCATTATGACCAGCTCGGCCTCGACAGCGACTACGACTACGACCCGGTCTGGCAGAAATGCCGTGAGCTCAAGATGGCCCCGACCTTTCACACCGGCGGGCGTGGTCTCGGCCTGCGGAACACCGCGAGCAATTTCACTTACAACCACATCGGCCACTTTGCCGCTGCCGGTCACGCCGTGGCCAAGTCCCTGTTCCTTGGCGGCGTGACCCGGCGGTTTCCAGATGTCAATTTCGGGTTTCTCGAGGGCGGAGTTGGCTGGGCCTGTCAGTTGTTCGCTGATCTGATCGAGCACTGGGAGCGGCGCGGCAAGGCTGGCCTCGAATACATGGACCCGAAAAAGCTCGACCGGCCGCTATTGGCGCAGCTGGTCGACAAATACGGCTATCAGGATATTGCCGCCGAACTCAAGCGCCGCGACGGCTGGCCAAACCCGGGGGACGACGAGCTTGACGGCGGGGTCCCCGTGCACGACGACTACGCCGCATGCAAGATCACCCGCAAAGAGGATTGGATCGACCTCTATGCGCGGCCGTTCTATTTTGGCTGCGAGGCGGACGACCGGATGAATGCCGTGGCGTTCGGCAAGGTCAACCCGTTCGGCGCGCGGATCAACGCGATCTTCAGCTCCGATGTCGGCCATTTCGACGTGCCCGACATGCGCATGGTCTTGCCGGAAGCGCACGAGCTGGTCGAGGACGGGCTGATTACTGCCGACGACTTCCGTGATTTCACTTTCGCCAATGCGGTGCGACTCTGGGGCACGCAGAACCCTGATTTCTTCAAAGGCACTGCGATCGCCCGGCAGGCCGCTGAGGTGCTGGGCGACACCCCAGTACGCGCGGCGGCGGAATAACCCTCAACCCTCACTCACCCAGCCCCTTGAGGTCCCCCTCTCCCGCACGCGGGAGAGGGGGAAATGGTCGCATCAGGTATATGCTTGCGGCGCGGCAAAACCGCCGATCTCAGCCGCCAGTAGCCGGGCGAATTCGATTGCCGTCAGATCCTCACCCTCCGGCCCGATGATCTGCAAGCCCACTGGTAATCCCTCTCCGGTCAAGCCGATTGGCGCTGCCGTTGCCGGCAGATACGACAGGCTGGCCAGCCCCGCAAAGAATAATTGATCCGCATACGGCGCCGTCTTGCCGTTGACGCTGACGGTGCGTTTGTCGCGATCGGGGTTGCGGTCGTGCGGGAAGGCCGCGGTTGCCGCCACCGGCGTCAGCAATACATCGAAGCGCTTGAAG
>Ga0318533_10002304_pt1 | contig 10013 bp, 9 predicted proteins | sample GRESIP053b4f27_FD_203675 | JGI IMG/M metagenome (GOLD analysis project Ga0318533, IMG submission 203675) | Tropical soil microbial communities from Luquillo Experimental Forest, Puerto Rico - GRE.SIPMG.053b4f27 | ecosystem: Environmental > Terrestrial > Soil > Tropical forest > Bulk soil...
GAGGACAACGATGCGGTAATCAGTTAACGGTTGGTTGCCGTTGACGCCAACAGCCGCGCGTCCGGTTTATGTACGCACCAACGACGGAACGGCCGTGAACGATTACGACCCCCTGCGCGACTACCTGAAGACACAAACGCGTCCCGAACTCGTGCTGAGCTTCGAAGAGATCGAGGAGATCATCGGCGGTTCGTTGCCGCGCGCCGCGCAGCGCGCGTCCTGGTGGGACAGTCTGCGCAGCCCGCAGGAGCGGATGCCGCAGCGCGAGGCCTGTCTTGCCGCGGGCTATGTCGCAACCCGCATGCCGGACGGCAGGAGCGTGCGGTTCAGGCGGATGAAGCAGGGGGCGGGCACGGCCGCGCCGCGCGCACGGTGACGGGCGCTGCCTTGCCGCGCAGCGCGAGTGTGCGCTTGTCCAGATCGGCGTAAGTTTCGCCAAGCGCGGCATGGATGGTCTCGCTCAGCAGGACCTCGCCGGCGGCGGCGCTCGAAGCCAGTCTTGCCGCGGTGTTGACGGTATCGCCGAGTGCGGTGAAATCGACGACGTCCTGGCTTCCGACGTTGCCGACATAGGCAAGCCCGGAGTTCACGGCGACGCCGATCGGCACATGCGACGCGGGCGAGAGTTGCTCTCCAACCGTGCGCAAGAGCGCAAACGCCGCTTCCGCGGCGCGCCGACGATAGGAGGGACCGCAAATGCCCGGGATGAACAGGGCCATCACCTCGTCGCCCACGAGCTTGTCGATGATGGCGTCGTGGCGGATGAGGACCTCGGTTGCGGTCAGGTAGAACCGGTTCATCCGCGCCGCGAATGCGCTCGGGCCGAGCTTCTCGGCCATCGCAGTCGACCCGCGCACATCAGCAAACAAAACGGCGATATCGACCTCGGCGCCGCCGGGCGGCATGGCGTCGCAGCAGCGCGCGCAGAGATTGGGATTCTTGCGCGACCGCGTGAATCCGAACAATCCGACCAGCCGCCCGCCGAAGCCGTCGAACGGGTTGTGGCAGACCTTGCACCGCGGCGGGCTGGGCAGATGCCGGAACAACAGGTGGGTCATGCGCAGTGGCCGGTGCCCCTCGGTCAGGAGCTGGCGCCAAAACGCCTCAGCAGCATCGGCGGACATCTCAGGCTTTTCTGACATGACAGGCCCGGTCCGGATCCAAGGCAACGCGTCCGATTTTTCGAGTATAGACCCTCCCGTCGGTGCGCGGCCAGAGAGTGGCGCGGTGGCGCGCTTGATTTGGCCGCTGGAGCGGAAGCGTTTTCCGCTCGCGAGACGTTCCTGGTGATCGAATTTCGCGGCGCGCACGGTGCCGCGTGGCGTTGTTGGCATTTCAAACCGCGGGACCTATAGTCGCTCGCTCAGGGGCACTTAGCAGAACGACGATGCGAGTCTCAATCATCACCGGCGGCGGGTCCGGGATCGGTGCAGCGGTGGCGCGCCGGCTGGCGGCGGGCGATCAGTGCCTGATGCTGCACGGGCAGGGTGCCGATGCGGCGGGGCGCGAGCGATTGGAAGCAGTCGCCGGGGAATGTCGGCGCGCCGGGGCGAGCGTCGAATGGCGTGCGAGCGATCTTGCGACGGAAGGCACGGCCACCGAACTCGTCCGTGCCGCGCGCGCCACGTTCGGCGCGGTCGATGCCGTCGTGCACGCCGCAGGTTTTGCGGATCGGCGCGGTTTCCTCGAGCTGCCGCGCGAAGGACTGCAGCGCTCGTTCGCGGTGATGGCCGCGGCGTTTCACGAGCTGATCGGCGCAGCGATGGCGGACCTGGCGCGCGGCGCGAACGGCCGGGTCGTGGCGATCTCGAGCTTTGTCGCGCATCGCTTTCTGGCCGATGCAACCTATCCGGCCTCCGCAGCGGCAAAGGCCGCGCTGGAAGCCCTCGTGAAATGTCTTGCGATCGAGCTTGCGCCGTCGGGCGCGACCGCCAACATCGTGATGCCCGGCTATACGCGAAAGGATGCGGGACGTTCCGGCGCACTGGACGCGCAGGGCTGGCAAGCGGCAGCCACGGCCAATCCGCTGGCGCGTCTCGCCGAAGCCGACGACGTAGCGGCGCTGGTCGCGTTTCTGCTGTCTCCGCAAGCCTCCCATGTCACGGGTGCGCTGCTGCCGGTCGATGGCGGGCTGACGCTGATGTGATCATTTCCTGGGACAGCGATCGATGCCGGACAACACAACAGGGATTGCGGATGTCGTCGTGCTCGGCGCGGGCATCGTCGGGGTGTCTGCGGCGATCGCCGCGCGACAGCGCGGTCACTCGGTCGCACTTGTCGATCGCCGCGAGCCGGGCAGCGAGACGTCTTACGGCAATGCGGGCGTGCTGAGTAGCGGTTCGATCTTCCCGCTCAACGTGCCCGCGCTCTGGGACGCCCTGCCGAAATACCTGACGAACCGCCATCCCGCGCTGCGCTGGGATCTGGCCTGGTCGATCCTCAACGCGGCATGGGTTGCGCGCTTTCTTTCCAATGCAACGCCGGCGCGCGTCAAGCCGCGGGCGACGGCGCTGCGCAGCCTGATCGTCGCTTCGCTGAAGCTGCATCGGGAATGGATCGTGCAAGCCGACGCAGGTGAGCGCATTCGCGAGACAGGTTGGCTGAAGGCGTGGCGCAGCGATGCGTCGGCTGCGGCCAGGGCGCAGCAAGCCGCGCTCGCCGAATACGGCGTCAAGAGCGAGCTCCTGGACCGCCAGGCGATCTCGGCGCTCGAGCCCAACATCCTGCCGGTCTACAAGGTCGGACTGTTGCACACCGAGACCGCATCGGTGGATTCGCCCGGCAACGTGGTGAAAGCCTATGCGCGGATGTTTGCGGGCCGCGGCGGCGAGATCCGTCGTTCGGAAATCAGGTCGCTGGTACCGGAAGCCGACGGATGGCGCGTAATGCTCGCCGACGGTGAGCTTCGTGCGCGCCATGTCGTGGTTGCGCTCGGTCCCTGGTCGGCCGATCTGTTGCGGCCGCTCGGCTACCGCGTGCCGCTCGCGCCCGAGCGCGGCTACCATCAGGAATTCAAGCCAAACCCTGCGCGAAAATTGCTGCGCCCGATCCATGACGCCGAGAGCGGTTTCCTGATGTCGCCGATGGAGAACGGAATTCGCGTCACCAGCGGCGTCGAGCTGACGTTTCGCGATGCGCCGTCGTCCTATGCGCAGCTCGACGCGTCGGTCAAGGCTGCGCGCGGCGTCGTCGAGTTCGGCGACGCCGTCGCAGAGCCCTGGCGCGGCGCGCGGCCGACTTTGCCCGACAGCCTGCCGATGATCGGGCCGGCGCCGCGCCATGCCGGGCTGTGGTTCGCCTTCGGCAACCAGCATATCGGCTTCACCACGGGACCCGGGACGGGCGCCGCGATCGCGGCGATGATCGATCGTGCCACCCCGCCGTTCGATCCCGCGCCGTTCGCGCCGAGCCGTTATCTTTGAAGGCCGGAGCGTTCCAATAACCGGAGCGGCCATGCATTACGTTTGGGACTTTGCGATCCTTGGCAAATACAGCCACCTGTTCTGGCTCGGGCTCTCCTGGACCATCGCCTACACGATCGGCACCATCGTCTTGGGAACGCTGCTCGGCCTCGTCGTCGGCATGCTGCGGGTTGCGCGCTTGCCCGTCGTCGACTGGTTTTTGGTCGCCTATATCGAATTGTTTCGCTGCACGCCGCTGCTCGTGCAGATCATCTGGTTCTATTACGCCTTCCCGGTCGTGCTCGGGGTGAATATCCCCGCGCATGTCGCGGCCGTGAGCGTGCTTTCGCTCTACGGCGGCGCGTTCTATGCCGAAATCGTGCGCGGCTCGGTCGAGAGCGTGCCGCGCGGGCAGTGGGATGCGGCCCGCGCGCTGGGCTTACGCGGCTGGCGTCTTTTGAGACTCGTGATCCTGCCGCAGGCGCTCAAACCGATGATGGCGCCCTATGTCAACCAGTCGGTGACGCAACTCAAGAACACCTCGCTGGTGTCGGTGATCGCGGTGCCTGATCTCGTCTACAACGCGACGCTGATCAACGCCGACACCTATCGGCCGCTCGAGGTCTACACCATCGTCGCGCTGATCTATTTCGCGATCCTGTTTCCGGCCACGCTGGTGGCGCGCCGGCTCGAGCGCGGCATGACCTACGACAAGGCGTGAGGCCTCTAACGCGGTGCGCTGCCTCAAATATTCAGCTCGACCGGCACGTCCTCCGGCTTCACGCCGCTCAACGCCAGCCCCTTGACGAACCATTCGCGCATCTGGCCGATGCCGCGATTGTAGTCGACCCAAACCGAGAGGAAATCGCGCCAGCGCTTGTCGCTCTCGCGACGGACCGCCATGCTCGAGGGAATGGCGACCGACGGCGTCTGCAAAATCTTGTAGGAGCCGAGGTTGGGGTTCTTGGCGATCGCGGTCAGCCCGAGCACCAGCGCATTGACCACGCAATCGACACGTCCCGACGACATTTCGAGCATGACCTCGTCGCGCGCCTTCAGCGACTTGATGGTTGCATTCGGCGCAAACCGCCGCGCCACCGCCTCGTTGGCGGAGCCGACGTCGACGGCGATCCTGACATCCGGCTTGTTGATGTCCGCCCAGGTCTTGGCCTCCAGGCCCTTTTTCAGCATGGCGCCGAACGGGTGATGAAACACCGCGCCGCAGAAATCGACTACCAGCGCCCGCTGCGGGGTCGGATTGAGCGCAAAGCCGAGATCGATCTTGTTCGACTGCAGGTCGAGGATCGAATTGCCGTAGGTCGATTCGGTATATTCGAGCTTGACGTCGAGCAGCTTGGCGATGTCGTTCGCCATCTCGATGCACATGCCCGACCAGGTACCGCTGGCGAGGTCCTTGTTGAAGTAGGGCAACTCGCCTGGCAGCACCGCGATGCGCAGCACCTTGTCGGCACGGATGCGATCGAGCGTGTTGTCGGCTTGAGCCTGCGCGGCGGCCGGGCTTGCGAGCGCCGACGTGAGCGCCGCGCCGCTGCCGAGCGCGAGCGCATAGCGCAGGGCGTCGCGGCGATCTTCGGAAATTGTTGAGTCGTCGAATTGAGTCACGAGGCCCTCCTGCGTCGGTTCAGGACAAACCTAACGAAGCGTGGGTGGAGCAGCAATAGCCGCGCGCCGTTCGCAATCGCTGCCCAAGCGCGGGGCGCGCGATCGCTGCGATCAGCCTGTCGTTTGTGCTAGACCTGCGCGTCGAGATTCGCGGTCGGAAAGGAGCCTTGTTCGGTGAACAGCATTTGCGTCTTTTGCGGCTCGAGCGTCGGCCGGGACCCGTCTTATCTGAAGGCGGCCGCTTCGGCGGGCGCCGCGCTCGCGCGGGCAGGGCTCACGGTCGTTTATGGCGGCGGCAAGGTCGGCCTGATGGGTGCGATCGCCGATGCCGCGCTCGATGCGGGCGGCCGCGTGGTCGGCGTCATGCCGCGGGCGCTGCCCGAGCGCGAGATCGCGCCTGCCCGTCTCAGCGAGCTTCACGTGGTCGAGACCATGCACGAGCGCAAGGCCACGATGGCAGCTCTCGCCGACGGCTTTCTCGCGCTTCCCGGCGGGGCCGGCACGCTCGACGAGTTTTTCGAGCAGTGGACCTGGGCGCAACTCGGCATTCACGGCAAGCCGTGCGGCCTTCTCAATGTGAAGGATTATTTCCAGCCGCTGCTTGCGATGATCGAGAAAATCGTCGCGGAAGGGTTCATGGCGCAAAGCTATCGCGACATGCTGCTGGTCGAACCTACGGTCGAAGGGCTGCTCGCGCGCTTCAAAACCTATTCGCCGCCGCCACGGAAATGGCAAGCGCCGAAGCCTTGATGCGCGCCCTGTCGGGCTGAGGCAGAGCCGAAAAAGGCAATCCGGGCAGTCAGACCCGCAGGGGTCGATTCCAAGACCAGGACCGATCGGGACGACGGATCGCACGCCAAGGACATCGACCGCGTCAGTCGTTTCCTGGAGGCCGCGCGGTCGGAAATCTGAAGCGGACTTATCATCGTGCCCGGAGCGGGCGCGGTAACTTGTTTCTTGAGAGGGCTCAGTTGGCCTTGCGGCCCAGGAAGACCGGGATATCGAGAACGGCTTGCTCGATCGAATTGCGTACGGCGGAGAGGCGACCGTATGGATCGAGGCCCCGCGGAGCCGCTTGGTGCGGATATTCCGATGTCGGCTTTGCCGGCAGCCCTTGAGGGTGGGGGGCCGTCGGGCGGAGCGCCGGACTCTTTAATTGCGGCCGTGGTGCACTACGCTGGACCGGCTCGGCGCCGCGCTGGCCATCGTTGTGCAGCCTGCCGGCGATTTCCGTGAGTGAGCCCGCTGGTTGCGTCTGGCGCGTGCCAAGATTATCGATGCCGGTCGCCACCACGGAGACGCGGACGATACCTTCCAGGCTTTCATCGAAAGTAGCGCCGACGATGATGTTGGCGTCCTCGTCGACCTCTTCGCGAATGCGGGTCGCGGCTTCGTCGACCTCATACAGCATGAGGTCCCTGCCGCCGGTGATGGAGATGATCAGGCCGCTGGCGCGCTTGATCGAGGGGTCCTCGATCAATGGATTGGAAATTGCGGCCACGGCGGCATTGAGCACGCGCTTCGCCCCGGAAGCCTCGCCCCTGCCCATCATGGCTTTGCCCTTTTCGCGCATCACGGTGAGAACGTCGGCAAAATCGAGATTGATCAGACCTTCCTTGACTATGAGGTCGCTAATGCAGGCCACGCCCGAATAAAGCACCTGATCGGCCAGCGCGAAGGCATCGGCGAAGGTGGTCTGCTCGTTCGCTATGCGGAACAGGTTCTGGTTCGGGATGACCAGCAAGGTGTCTACCGCCTTGAGCAGGTCCGCGATGCCTGCTTCGGCAAAGCGCATGCGGCGCTGGCCCTCGAAGTTGAATGGCTTGGTGACGACGCCGATCGTGAGAATGCCAAGCTCACGCGCGGTCTTGGCTATAACCGGCGCTGCCCCGGTGCCGGTGCCGCCGCCCATGCCGGCAGTAACGAACACCATGTGTGCGCCGGCCAGATGATCGCGGATCGCACTGATTGCCTCTTCGGCCGCCGCGCGACCCACTTCCGGCTGCGAACCGGCACCAAGGCCTTGGGTTACCTGGGTGCCCATCTGGATGATGCGCTTGGCCCTCGACATGGTGAGCGCCTGTGCATCGGTATTGGCGACGATGAATTCGACGCCTTGCAGCCCGGATGCGATCATGTTGTTGACGGCATTGCCGCCGGCGCCGCCGACCCCAAACACGATAATGCGCGCCTTCATCTCGTGAAGATCGGTGGTGCTGGTCATTTTTGCCTCACGATATCTTCGGCAGGCAGGGATGAGAGGACATCGATTGCTACCTCAGGGCCTTGCGGTCTGCCGCCACCAGGTCCGCGGCCAGGTGCGCCGGTCGGCGTGCAGTTACTCCGTGGCCGTCTATCGAGCCACCGGTTCGGCCATCGGTCCGCAGGAGGCCTTCGAGCCGCGCCATCGCCTCCTTGGCCGCCATGGTCTCGGCGGTCGCCTGCAGCAGCTCAACCATCAGCCGGTCGGCGCGCTCGCGCTCACGCTCGAAATCCGCCCGGTGACCCGTTGCCGTTGCTTCGAGCCGGGCGATTTCCGCCTGCAATGCTACGATCTTTGTCGCCAGCACGACGTTGCCTGCCTCACGATGGCCTGGTGGCCGCGGCGTATGCCGTATTTCCGCAAGATCCACGCTCACCAATGCTTTGCCGTCACCCGAAAGCGAGCGCGTCAACCGGAGCCGCCTGGCAAGCGAACGAGCGGCCTTCGGCGAGATTGTCAGGCGGGCGCCAAGTGCTGCATATGTCAGTGTTTCGAGAGGCATCGGCTGTTCTCCTGAACGAACCGGGCGGTCTGTTAACCGAAAAGTAACCGTAGGCTGCGATGGTTAAGAGATCGTTAACGGACGGCGGCGATCCACCACCGGAGCACGCCGCGGCCGGGATGCGTTAGCTCACGGGTTCCGGCTCGCGCGGAGCCTGTCATCGGGCTGCGCCTCGCGCGCACCCGTTGGCCTGGCCGGGACGACAGCGCAGTGTGTGACGCTAGCTCGCCGCTTCCAGCCGCTCTTCGGTGAGGAGCCGCATCGCGGCATCGGCATCCATCGGCTCGCCGAAGGCAAAGCCTTGCGCGTATTCGCAGCCGAGCTGGTAGAGCTCGACCGCGTCGGAATCGGTTTCCGCGCCTTCGGCGACGACGTCCATGCCGAGATCGTGCGCCAGCGCAATGATCGATTTCAGGATCACCGGCCGTGTGCCGCGGCTCGTGGTGCGCACGAAGGACTGGTCGATCTTGAGCGTGTCGAAGGGGAAGCGCTGCAGATAGGCGAGCGACGAATGGCCGGTGCCGAAATCGTCGATCGAGAGCCCGACGCCGAGCTCGCGGATTCGCGTCAGCATCTGTGCCGCGTGTTCGGGATTCTCCATCACGAGCGATTCCGTCAATTCCAGCTTGAGCGTGCCGCGAGCGACGGAAGAGCGCGACAGCACGGTGCGGATGTCGTGCAGCAGGTCGTGCCGCAGGAGCTGCCGCGAGGAGACGTTGACGGAGGCGAAGATCGGCTCGCGCGAGCGCATCGCGCGCTGCCAGGCCGCGAGCTGCCGCGCGGTCTGATCCATCACGAAGGTGCCGAGATCGACGATCAGGCCGATCTCCTCGGCGACGGTGATGAATTCGCTGGGCGACATCCGCCCGAGTTTCGGGTGATCCCAGCGCGCCAGCGCCTCGAACCCCGCGATCGAGCGGTCTTCCAGCCGGATGATCGGCTGATAAAGGATCGCGATTTCATGGCGCTCGATGGCGCGCCGCAGCTCGCTTTCGAGCGTCAGCCGATCGGTCTTTCGCGCACGCATCGCGGGCTTGTAGACATCGATGCGGTCGCCGCCGATGCGCTTGGAGTGATACATCGCAAGCTCGGCGTCCTTGATGATCTCGTCCGACAGTTGGGTCTGGGGATCGGAAAGCGCGAGCCCGATGGAGGCGGTGAGGAAGATCTCGCGGTCGTTGAAGGCGATTGGTGCGCGGATGGTCTTGCGGATGGTTTCGGCAAATGCGGTGATGCGCGCAGGATCCTGTTCGGAGAGCAGGAGCAAGCCGAACTGGTCGCCGGCCAATCGCGCCAGCGTGTCCTGCGGTTTGAGGATGCGCGTCAGTCGGCGGGCGAGCGTGAGCAGGATGGAGTCGCCGACCGCAATGCCGACGGAATCGTTCACCTGCTTGAAGCGATCGAGATCGATCACCATCAAGGTCGGGCGCAGGCTCGGCATGGTCTTTGCGAAATTCGCAACCGCGCCGAGACGGTCCATGAACAATTTGCGGTTGGGCAGGCCGGTGAGATTGTCGTGCACGGAATCGTGCAGCATGCGCTCCTCGGCGTTGCGGATGTCGGTGACGTCGGTGAGCGTGCCGACCACGCGCGACACCTCGCCGTCGGAGCCGACGACGGGGCGCGCCTTCAGCGCAAACCACATGAAATGGCCGTCGGGCGTGCGCAGGCGGAAATCCTGCACCAGGCGCCCGCGGCGCTGGTCGAGCACGCTGTCGAGCGCCGCACGGAAACGATCCTGGTCGAGCGGGTGCAGTACCTCCAGCCATTTCGCAGCAGGGCCTTCCAACGTGCCGCGCTTCAGCCCGAGCAGGCTTTCAGTCTCCGGGCTGGTAAAGACCTTGTCGGCGGAGACGTCCCAATCCCAGATCAGGTCGCCGGAGCCCGCGAGCGCAAGCGCCCGCCGCTCGACGTCGGAGACGATGCCGGTGGACGCGCCCCCGCCGGCAAACGCATGCTGCATCACGGTGAAGCCGATCAGCATCACGATCAGCACGAGGCCGCCGAGCAGCGCGGGTCCGACGATGTCGTTGGTGACGCCGCCCCCCACCGTCACCCCGGCTGCGATCACCCAGATCACCAGGAGGAACCAGGTCGGGATCAGCAGCACCGCGCGGTCAAAGCCGTGGGTCGAGAGATAGACGATCAGCGCAAAGCCCGCGAAGGCGATCAAGACCAGCGACATGCGGGCGATGCCGGAGGCAACCGCGGGGTCGAACAGCGC
>Ga0318533_10002320_pt1 | contig 9990 bp, 10 predicted proteins | sample GRESIP053b4f27_FD_203675 | JGI IMG/M metagenome (GOLD analysis project Ga0318533, IMG submission 203675) | Tropical soil microbial communities from Luquillo Experimental Forest, Puerto Rico - GRE.SIPMG.053b4f27 | ecosystem: Environmental > Terrestrial > Soil > Tropical forest > Bulk soil...
GTCGATTCGAGCGCGCCCGGTCTATGGCCGGATGTTCCAGACCCCGTTCTCCGATCGTATCCGCAATGAGATCGGCATGGCGACCATGGCCGTCGGCAATATCTACGAGCCCGATCACGTCAATTCGATTCTAATGGCTGGCCGTGCCGATCTCGTCTGCCTCGCCCGGCCGCATCTGGCCAATCCGTATTGGACGCTTCATGCGGCAGCACGGCTCGGCGATCGGGAGGAGGTGTGGCCGCCGCCTTACTATGCCGGACGCGATCAGCTTTATCGATTGTCCGGCAGCGGCGAGCAACCGCCGGGTGCAGTCTGAAATGTTAAGCGCCGCCACATATGATCTTGCCGGCAAGCACGCGCTCGTCACCGGCGGCGGCACCGGGATCGGTGCAGCGATCGCGTTGGCGCTGGCGCGAGCGGGCGCTCAAGTCACAATCTGCGGGCGTCGCCAAGCGGAGCTTGATGCAAGCGCTGCACGTCATGGCAATATTCATGCGCACGCCGCCGACGTGACCGATCAGGCATCGTTGCAGCGTCTTTACTGCCATGCACAAGCCGAGCGCGGGGCCTTCAGCATTGTCGTCGCCAACGCCGGCGTGGCGGAAAGCGTGCCCGCAGAAAAAATTCCCCGCGCGTTGTGGGACGAAATTGTCGGCATCAATCTGACTGGAGCGTTTCTATCGGTGCAGCCCGCGCTTGCTGCGATGCGCCAACAGGGATGGGGACGCATCGTCTTTATTGCCTCGACGGCGGGATTGAAGGGCTACGCTTACGTGGCACCCTACGTCGCCGCCAAGCATGGCGTCGTCGGACTCGCCCGCGCCCTAGCGCTGGAAACCGCAAGAGCTGGGATTACCGTCAATGCGGTCTGTCCCGGCTTTGCCGAAACGCCGATGCTTGAACGCGCGGTCGATCGGATCGTCGCTGCCACCAAGCGCACCGGAGAAGAGACGCGCACCACGCTCGAGGCCAACAATCCGCAAGCGCGATTCATCAAGCCCGAGGAAGTCGCCGATGCGGTCATGTGGCTGTGCGCCGGCGACAGCGGCGCGATCACCGGCCAAGCGATCTCGGTTTCAGGAGGCGAAACATGGTGACGGCGCCTGCCGCTGCGGCGGCATATAAAGAGAATGGCAAAACTGGCGACACGAAAGCGCGTCTGCGCCTTTGGATCAGGCTGTTGCGCGCCAGCCGCTTCATCGAGGGCGTGACACGCGAACGATTCAAAAAGCAGTTCAACGCGACGCTACCGCGTTTCGATGTGATGGCGGCGCTGTATCGAAAACCGGAAGGCATGTTGATGAGCGAAATCGCGCGCTTCCTCATTGTGTCGAACGGCAATGTGACCGGGATCGTCGACCGCCTGGTCTCGGAGGGCTTCGTCGCCCGCTCGCAACGCGAAGGCGATCGCCGGACTTCATTCATCACGCTCACGCGGCGCGGGCGCGCTGCTTTCGCAGCAATGGCGGCGGCGCATGAGGGCTGGATCGATGAGCTCCTTGGCGATGTTTCAGCGCGCGATGCCGAGCATTTGTCGGCCAAGTTGAAATCGTTTCGAAGCGAGTGGGAGGCCGAAGCATGACCTCGATGCAAGGTTTCAAGCCTGCGCATTTTCTATGGCGTGTCGACGGAGCCGTCGCGCTGGTCAAGCTGAACAGGCCGGAGCGGAAGAATCCGCTGACCTTCGCTTCCTACGCAGAATTGCGCGATACGTTCCAAAAGCTTGTGAATGCCGACGACGTCCATGCCGTTGTCTTCCTGCCGAATGGCGGCAATTTTTGCTCCGGCGGCGATGTTCATGAAATCATTGGTCCGCTGGTCGGAATGGAGATGAAGGAATTGCTGGCCTTCACGCGCATGACCGGCGATCTCGTCAAGGGAATGCTTTGTTGCGGCAAGCCGATCATCGCCGCGGTCGACGGGGTAGCGGCAGGGGCGGGGGCAATCATCGCCATGGCGGCCGATCTGCGCCTTGGCACGCCGCAGGCGCAGGTATCGTTCCTGTTCAATCGCGTCGGCCTTGCTGGCTGCGATATGGGGGCATGCGGGATATTACCGCGCATCATCGGTCAAGGCCGCGCTACCGAACTGTTGCTTACCGGCCGCGCCATGACCGCGCAGGAAGGCGAACAGTGGGGATTTTTCAACAGGGTCGTCGATGCGCGGTCCCTTGAGGGGGAAGCGCTGGCGTTGGCGCGGCGCATCGCGTCGGGTCCGACTTTCGCCAATGGCATCACCAAGACCCAGCTCAATCAGGAATGGTCCATGAGCCTCGATCAGATCATCGAGGCCGAGGCGCAGGCGCAGGCGATCTGCATGCAAACCAAAGATTTCGAGCGTGCCTATCGCGCGTTTGTCGCTAAACAGAAACCCGCTTTCGAGGGCAACTAGTGCCGGACAGAAGCTTTCTTGGCTGGCCGTTCTTCGACGAGCGCCATCGCGCGCTTGCCGGGAAAATCGAATCTTGGTGCGCGTCCAATCTGCCGTGCGCGCATGATGATGTCGATGCTACCTGCCGCGATCTCGTGCGCAAGTTCGGCCGCGACGGTTGGCTCAACCATACCGCGCCCGATCCTGAAGCTGCCGCCTCGCCGCTTGATGGGCGCGCGCTGTGTCTCATTCGCGAAACACTGGCTCGTCATGATGCGCTGGCCGATTTCGCTTTTGCCATGCAGGGGCTCGGCGCCGGGCCGATCAGTCTGTTCGGCAATGCCGATCAGCGGCGGTGGCTCAAGCGGACGCGAGCTGGCGAGGCCATCGCAGCTTTTGCCTTGAGCGAGCAGAAATCAGGCTCTGACGTCGCCAGTATCGTCACCAAGGCCGTGCGCGACGGCGACAACTACGTTCTCGACGGGGAAAAAACCTGGATCTCGAATGCCGGCATCGCCGATCTCTATGTGGTCTTCGCCCGCACCGGCGAAGCGCCGGGCGCGAAGGGAATTTCCGCCTTTATAGTTCCCGCCGAGGCTTCGGGCTTTTCGGTTGTCGAACGGCTCGATGTGATCTCGCCGCATCCTCTGGCGCGCATCGGGTTCGATCGCGTGCGGGTGCCGGCAACTGCTATGATCGGAAGGCCCGGCGAAGGCTTCAAGATCGCCATGGCGACGCTGGACGTGTTTCGCGCGACGGTCGCCGCGGCCGCGCTCGGCTTTGCCCGGCGCGCACTTGACGAGACGCTCGAACGGGCGCGGACCCGGCAGATGTTTGCGGGATCCCTCGCCGACCTACAGCTCGTGCAGGGCGCCATCGCGGAAATGGCGCTTGATATCGACGCTGCCGCACTGCTCATCTATCGCGCTGCCTGGACCAAGGACTCCGGCGCCGCAAAAGTGACGCGCGAAGCCTCAATGGCGAAATTGTTTGCGACCGAGCGCGCACAGCGGGTGGTGGACAAGGCGGTGCAGCTTCACGGAGGCGATGGTGTTCGCCGCGGCCACATCGTCGAGCGGCTGTACCGGGATATCAGGGCGCTGCGCATTTACGAGGGCGCCTCCGAGATCCAGAAGGTCATCATTGCGCGGCAGGTGCTCGCGGGAGGGGATCATGGCTAAGCCGTCGCTCGGCCGCTCGGCCCATACCGACACTTTCACCCGGGACAATCTTCCGCCGGCGCAGAAATGGCCGGATATTCTGCTTGGCCGCTTCGAATATCCCGAGGAGCTCAACGCCGCAGTCGAACTGACAGACCGCATGGTGGCGCGCGGCTTCGGCGACCATATCGCGCTGATCGGCAACGGCCGCCGCCGCACCTACAAGGAGCTTTCCGACTGGACCAATCGGATCGCCCGGGCGCTGGTCGAGGACTTCGGCATAAAGCCGGGCAATCGCATTCTCATCCGCGCCGCCAACAATCCGGCTCTGGTGGCCTGCTGGATCGCGGCGACCAAGGCAGGCGCGGTTGTCGTCAACACCATGCCGATGTTGCGCGCCGGCGAATTGAACAAGATCGTCGATAAGGCCGAAGTAACGCTGGCGCTCTGCGACACCAGGCTGATGGACGAATTGGTCAATTGCGCCAAAACCAGCACATATCTCAAACAAGTCATCGGCTTCGACGGCACCGCCAATCATGACGCCGAACTCGACCGCGTCGCGCTGAGCAAACCGGTGACGTTCGATTCCGTGAAGACCGGCCGCGACGACGTGGCATTGTTGGGGTTCACCTCCGGCACTACCGGCGAGCCCAAAGCGACCATGCATTTTCATCGCGATCTCCTCGTCATTGCCGACAGCTATGCCAAGGAGATCCTTTCGGTGACGCCGGACGACGTTTTTGTCGGCTCGCCACCGCTGGCTTTCACTTTCGGACTCGGCGGCCTGGCGATCTTTCCACTGCGCTTTGGCGCCACGGCCACACTGTTGGAGAATGCCTCGCCGGGCAACATGGTCGAAATCATCGAGACTTATAAGGCCACGATTTCATTCACCGCGCCGACCGCGTACCGCGCCATGCTCGGCGTCATGCACGAGGGCGCGGACCTGTCTTCACTGCGCGTTGCCGTCTCCGCCGGAGAGACGCTGCCGGCCCCGGTTTTCCAGGACTGGATGGCCAAAACCGGCAAACCGATTCTCGACGGGATCGGCTCGACCGAGATGTTGCACATTTTTATTTCCAACCGCTTGGGCAATGCGTCGCCGGGCTCGACCGGAACGCCGGTGACCGGATACGAGGCCAGGATTGTGGGCGACGACATGGATGAGAGGCCGCGCGGGGAAGTCGGCAAGCTCGCGGTTCGCGGCCCGACCGGCTGCCGCTATCTCGCCGATAAACGGCAAGATGCCTATGTGCGCGACGGCTGGAATCTCACTGGCGACGCCTTCGCGCAGGACGACCGGGGCTACTTCCACTTTGCCGCGCGCGCCGACGACATGATCATTTCCTCCGGCTACAACATTGCCGGCCCGGAAGTGGAGGCGGCGCTCCTATCGCATCCGGATGTCAAGGAATGCGCGGTGATCGGGGTGCCCGATGAGGAGCGCGGGCAGATCGTCCAGGCCCATATTGTGCTCAAGGACGGCGTGGCGGCGAGCGCCGACTGCACCAAACGTTTGCAGGATCACGTCAAAGCGACGATCGCGCCGTTCAAATATCCGCGTTCGGTCAAGTTTATTGAGGCGCTGCCGAAGACCCAGACCGGCAAAATCCAGCGCTTTCGGTTGCGCCAAACGGCGACGTGAGGAGGAGAGCGATGGCGGACCTGCACACGTTTCTTCATCCACGCGGCTGGCGGCCGGCCAAGGGCTTCAGCAATGGCGTCGTTGCAAAAGGGCGCACGGTGTTTCTCGCCGGTCAGGTCGGCTGGAACGCCGAGCAACGGTTCGAGAGCGGCGATTTCGTCGCCCAGGCGCGCCAAGCGCTCGCCAACATCGTCACACTCGTTCAAGAGGCTGGCGGCAAAGCGAGCCATATCACACGGCTGACCTGGTTTGTGCTCGACAAGCAGGAATATCTGTCGCGGTTGCGCGAACTAGGCGAAGCCTATCGCAGCGTCATAGGCAAGCACTTCCCCGCCATGACGCTCGTGCAAGTCGGCGCGCTAGTCGAAAACGAAGCGAAGCTCGAAATCGAAGCAACCGCCGTCGTTCCGGATTGAGATTTTACCGGCAACAAATCGGTCGGCTGCATCATCCGCTCGTCCCCGCGAAAGCGGGGACCCCGGATTTTTCCGGATACCCGCTTGCGCGGGAATGAGCGGGACCGTCAGTGATACAGCTCGAGTTCCGGCCGCGAATCCGGAATGAAACCGTCACGATTCGGCATCGTCACTTTCGGCAGCGTCGACGCATTCATCGTGTCGGTCGGCTTGATTATCTTCGCTTCCGAAAGAATATAGGCGACGACCGAATAGACGTCGTTGTCGCTGAGCGAGCCGGGTGCGTTGAACGGCATCGCTCGCTTGACATAGTCGAACAGCGTCGTCGCATAGGGCCAATAGCTCTCGACCGTCTTCATCGGTGTGTCGCTCGCCAGTGTGCCGCGACCGCCGAGAAGCCGATCGCCGCCGACGCCTTTGGCGGGATCGCCCTGACCCTTGTCGCCGTGGCAGGCGGCGCAATTGTCAGCGAACAGTTTGGCGCCGGCTGTTGCGGTGCCGCTACCGGCTGGCAGGCCCGTGCCATCGCCCGGAATCGCGAAGAACTTCACCAAATCCTGCTGCCCGATCGGCGTGCCAAATCCATAGTGGTCTTGGCTTTGCGCCGGCGAACCTACCGCGACTGCAAGCCATAAACCTGCGGCGTATAGGGGGCGCTTATGCGTGAACATTGCTGACGCTCCCAGTTTCATCGATGGCCCAGGTCTGGATCGCATTGAGGTGATAGATCGAGCCGAACGGTCCATGTGATCCGCGAATAGCGATCAGTTGCTTGCGGGTCGGCTGGATGTAGCCGGTCTCGTCGGTGCAACGGCTCTGCAAAAGCGCTGGTTTGCCGTCCCAGATCCATGGATAGCTAAAACGCACGGTGCAAACCGGCTCCGGCGTGACGTTGAACTGCGCCGGAGCCCAAGTCTGGCCGCCATCGACCGATACATCGACCGATTGAATGCGGCCGCGCCCGCTCCAGGCAAGTCCGCTGATGTTGTAGAAGCCGGGCCCCGGCAGCTTCATCTCGCCGGACGGGAAGGTGATCACCGATTTGGCTTCCATCTCCATGCTGAACTGGCGGGCTTTGCCGTTCGCCAACAGATCAGTGTATTTTGAGGTCTCTTCACGGGTCATGAAGGGCTTGTCGCTGACCTCGAGGCGACGCAGCCATTTAATATGCGTGTTGCCTTCGTAACCCGGCAGCAATAGCCGCAGCGGATAGCCTTGCTCGGGTCGGATTCCCTCGCCGTTCTGACCGTAAACGACGAGCGCATCCTTGAGCATTTTCTCCATCGGGATGCTGCGCGTCATCACCGCGGCGTCCGCGCCTTCGGCGAGCACCCAGCTCGAACCCTCTTTGAGGCCGACCTCGCGCGCGATCGTGGCGAACTGCACGCCTGTCCATTCCGAGGTGCTCAGTAGTCCGTGCGTACCCTGCACCGTCTTCAGCGTCGGCTTGTTCCATTCGGTCAGCCCATTGCCCGAACATTCGATGAAATGTTTGCGGGTGACGGCAGGGAAGCGCTTGATGTCAGCCATCGAGAATTTTTTCGCAGTGTCCACCATGCCGTGAACGTAGAGAAAGTGATTGGCGGGATCGATCGTGGGGGTGCCGCCGTGATGGCGTTCGAAATGTAGGCCGGACGCGGTGAGATTGCCGACCATCTTGTCCAGCGGCGTGAAGCTCCACGACGTATATTCGTTAGGCGTCGGGAAACGCACGCGCACCTCGCTTTCGAATTGCGAGCGCGAACCATAGCCGCCCTCGGCGGTAACGGCACGGCCGAGCTCCTTGGTCGAATCGGCCGGCGCGTCGTAATAGACGGCGCCGGGCGGCGCTTTCTGTGCCAGCGCTGCGGTCGAACTGGCGAAGCCTGCGGCAGAACCCGCGGCGAACAAGAATCGGCGTCGGCTTGCCGGCAACAGCGGAAACATGCCGTCCTTACAATCGCATTCTTCCGGTCGGCGCTGCGCGATATGGTGCGCTTCGGCCGTGACCATTTCCTCGGCCATGCGCCGCGCCTTCTCGTCATAAATGACTGATGCCAGTTTTCCGGCCATGTTTCCCTCCCTGAATATTGGCTTCTGCCGATCATGGCACAGGCGGAAGGAATTTTTTTAAAGCTTAGCCGAAACGAGAAGGAAAGCTCCGCTGGTTGGGTCTATGGATCAATTGACGCGGCCAATGGCGCAACAGCCCTGTCGCCGCGCGCCGTTTTCAGCCATTGGCCAAAGACGCGGCTGAAATCGAAGCTGTGCTGTGTTCATGCGAGGGTTTAGGCTCGCTCTTCACAATCCGCGTTTCGGTGGCAAAACCCCAGGCTGGATCGAACCGGTGCAGGTGATAGACCGGGCGCGCGCGCATGGACGGCGGGTATTCGCCCTTGCGAAGCGTTGTCGCAACGCATTGCACTACGCTTGCGGGAATTGGTCCGACAAAACCTTCTGCGGCGCGATGCACATGACCGCTGAAGACAGCGATTACCCGGTCGCAGCGCTGCAAAGCCTCACGCAGCCGCGCAATGCCGTCCGGTGACTCGAAATGGAAGCGCTCCGGGCCCACCATCACCTCGAACGGTGGATGATGGGTGAAAACCGCGATTGGTTTTGTCGTCTGCGCCTCCATGACCGCAATCAACCTTTCCGCCTGGGCGGCGCTGAATTCGCCCTTGTTGTGGCCCGGGCTGAGCGTATCGAGCGCGATCAGCCGAACCGGGTAATCCTCGACAACGAAATCGATGCAATCGGCGCCCGGCGCGAGATAGCCGCGTGCCGAAAATGCCGCACGTAAATTTCTACGATCGTCCCTATTACCGGCCAGCACATAGACCGGCGCGCGCGCAGCCGCGAATATCGCCGCCGCTCGCGCATATTCGTCTGCCCGTCCGTTATGGACGATGTCGCCGGTGTGGACGATAGCGTCGGGAGCGGGATCAAGCGCGTTGATGTCCGCTATTGTCGACGCAAAATCGTGCATTCTCCGATCGGCATCGGGCGTACCGAGCATCAAATGGGTGTCGGAGATTTGCGCGATGATCATGATTGCGGGCTGTCGCCTTTCGCGGCGAGGCTCGCATAATAATCCTTCAGGATCGCCACGACCTCAGGCCGGCTGAACTCTGGCGGAATTTCGGCGTTGCTCGACAACATGGCACGCTGCTCGGTCCCGGAGATCGAAATGTGATATTTCGGATCGTGCGGGCAGGTCTTGCCAGTCGCCATTCCATAACATTTGCGGCAATAGAAAGTGACGTCGATCTTCAGTGGTCGCGTCAGCAGCGCGCCTGGCCAAAGCTGATCGAAGATATGTTGTGAATCGTACGGGCCGTAATAATCGCCGACACCGGCATGGTCGCGCCCGACGATGAGATGCGAGCAGCCGAAGTTCTGGCGAATGAGCGCATGCAGCAGCGCTTCGCGCGGGCCGCCATAGCGCATTTCGATCGGGTAACCGGCCTGGATCACCGTTCCCTGCCGGAAATAATTGTCGATCATTGCCTGGATCGCCCGAGTGCGGACATCGGCCGGAATGTCGCCGGCTTTGAGTTTGCCGAGCACCTGATGGATGAACACACCGTCTGAAACCTCGACTGCGATCTTGACGAGGTGTTCGTGGCTGCGGTGCATCGGATTGCGGGTTTGAAACGCTGCAACCGTCGACCAGCCGCGCTCCAGAAACATAGCCCGCGCCTGGGCCGGCCGAATGTAAAGGTTCGGATATTTGAGCGGATATTCGCCCTCGCTCAACGCCAATACCGGCCCCGCCAGATTGACGTCGCCTTGCTGAAATACTTTTGCCACACCCGGATGCTTTGGATCGGCGGTTCGATAGACGTGCTCGACTTCCAATTTCTTATCGATCGAATATTTGTCACGCACTTCCATCACGCCGAGTATCTCGGCGCTCTCGGAATCTACGAGCGCGATCTCTTCCTCCGGATGGATATTTCCTGCGGTTTCGGTATCGACCGAGATCGTGATCGGGATCGGCCAGAACACGCCACTTGTCAGTTTCAAGTCGAGGCACGATCGGCGCCAGTCGTCATGCCCCATGAAGCCATCAAGCGGCGTGTAGGCCCCCATGGCCAGCATGAACAAATCGGAGACAGTGCGCGAATCGAGAGGTACTTTCCGGAGCTTTTCGGCGCGCTTTCGCGCCTCGCGCCGCTGTAGCTCCGGCGCCAACAGCGGCTTGACCTCCTGCGAATTATGCGGCGGCACGAGTTGGGCCATTGCGAATGCTTTCTAAAGACTAGACGATCCGAACCGAATAGGCATTCTCTGATCGCTCACAGAATTTGTGCTTGAGCCAATCTCTGGATCACCTTGAAAGCTGCGGCACCTGACGAGGTAGTCGGTGCAATCAATCGATGATGTGGTAGACCGGCGCTTTCTCCATCGCCCA
>Ga0318533_10002327_pt1 | contig 9981 bp, 5 predicted proteins | sample GRESIP053b4f27_FD_203675 | JGI IMG/M metagenome (GOLD analysis project Ga0318533, IMG submission 203675) | Tropical soil microbial communities from Luquillo Experimental Forest, Puerto Rico - GRE.SIPMG.053b4f27 | ecosystem: Environmental > Terrestrial > Soil > Tropical forest > Bulk soil | place...
CGAGACCGACAAGCTGGGTGAACTGGGGATCGGCTACGTGCTCTTTTACGAGCTCACGGGCGACCGGAAGTATCTCGAAGCCGGTATGCATTGCGCCGACGCGCTCGCCAAGCACATTCGGCCAGGCGATGCCGAGCATACGCCGTGGCCCTTCCGCGTCGTTGCCAAAAGCGGGGAAGTCATCAATGGAGAGGACTACGGCGGAATGATCGTAGCGCCCGTGCGCTTGTTCGACGAGCTGATGCGCCTCAAGGCGGGGGATGTGGAAAGTTACCGGCGCGCCCTAGACACCGCCTGGAAATGGATTCTCGACTATCCCATGAATTCCCGCAGCAAGGCCTGGGACAAATGGAGCGGCTACTTCGAGGATGTTCCGAAAGACATCGAAAACGTCAACCAGGCATCTCCCACCATGACGGCTTACTACATTCTGACCAGACCGGACCCTTCCACCGTGGACCGCAACTGGCCGGCCCACGTGGGGCACCTGCTCGACTGGGTGCGGGTCAAACTCGGACGCGGGCCTTACTTCGGCGGCTGGGCGATCGACGAACAGGGCACGCCGGATGGCCGCGGTTGCTGCTCGCGTGCGGGCTTGGCTAGCGATTCCTCCCGCTGGGGGGCCATCAACGCCCTCTATTACGAGAAGACTAACGACGCGCAGGCGCGCGAAGACGCCTTTCGTTCCCTCAACTATGCAACCTATTTCACCGCTTCGGACGGAAAAATATCCTGTTGCGGGCAGGGATTCGCCGGGCAGTACTGGTTTGACGACGGCTACGGCGACTACTCTCGGAATTTCTCCTGGGCCCTGGGCGCCATCCCGGAGTTCGCTCCCGTAGGGGAGAACCACGTGCTGCGGTCCTCATCGGTGGTGCAGAAGGTGGCCTACGGGGACCGCTCTGTCCAGTACCGGACTTTTGATCCAGCGGCCACGGAGGTGCTTCGCCTGCGCTTCAAGCCGGCAAGAGTTACGGCCGGCGACGCCTCGCTGCGGGAGCGGGGCGATCTCGACGCGGACGGATACACCGTTCAGACGCTTCCGAGTGGCGACTTCGTCACGCGGATCCACCACTCGCAGTCCGGCGAGATCAAGATCTCGGGGTAGTGGGTCTCTCGCCATGGGGTCGGCCACAAGTCCACCGCTCGGGGAGGGATTTGCCGCAATGCTGCGTCGCTCCGTTAGCTTGTGTTTGCTCACAGCGTTGGCGACGCTCACCGCAGTATTCGCCCCCGCACAGCACGTCTTCAATCGACATCAAGTAGTCCTCGACGCGCAGGGGAAATTGCTTTCCTGGTCGCAGCCGCAAGAACAGGCCTACGATCGGGTGATGCGGTTGGCCTGGGACTTTCTCCTTCACACTGTTCCTGTGGAATCAAATGGTTTGAAAACCTACCTGACCTACTGTTGCTTCGATGAGAAGAGGCTCCGCGCGACCCGCGACTGGCCTCACGACCCTGCCAGCACCTTTGCCGCTTTTGTAGATTCCGCGCTTGCCTACTACGCCTATTCAGGGGACCGCAACGTCATCACAGCCGTGCAGCAGATGATCGATTATCACCTGCAACATGGAGTTACCCCAGCGAATTGGGATTGGGCTGAGGTTCCCTACGCCAGCTCAGATGCGGGCGCGCGTGAGTACATCGGCGGAAACGATGTCGTTTATTGTCCCCAAATAGGGGAGAAAGGGGCCTGCGGAACCGGTGACGGACATTACGTGATCGAGCCCGACAAAGCCGGAGCGTTAGGGATGGGCTTTCTCAGGTTTTACGAACTGACGGGCGAAAGCAGATATCGCAATGCGGCCATTGCTTGCGCGGAGGCGCTCGCCCGACATGTGCGGACGGGCGACTTCGAGCATTCTCCCTGGCCTTTTCGCGTTTATGCGGAGAACAACAAAGTACGGGAAGAGTATTCGAGCAACGTGATCGGTTCCGTCCGCCTCTTCGACGAATTGATCCGGCTCAGTTTGGGAAATGTTGCGGAATATAGCCAGGCGCGGCTGAAGGCCTGGACCTGGATGATGGCCTACCCTATGCAGAACGACCGCTGGATCGCCTACTTCGAGGACGTCCCCATCTTCTCCCTTTCCCAGGAGCGTTTGAACTTCAACCAGTACAGCCCGATGGAGACCGCCCGATATATCCTGTTGCATCCCGAGTACGATCCGGCCTGGCGCACTCACGTCGCGCATCTGATCCGGCTTGTCGAGAGGCGCTTTGCGGTTGACGTGCCGGACGCGACAGTCGCGTATCCCTTCATACCCCTTACGATGACTCGGAAGATGAAAGCACCCGCGGAACCGGGAACACAGTGGGGCGCGAATGCCATTTCGGAGCAAATCGAGGACATGAACAAAATGGGAAGTCACACGTCGCGCTACGCCTCCGTAAACGCACTCTGGTATGAGGTCACCCAGGATACTGCGGCTAAAGAGAAAGCTTTCCGATCATTTAACTGGGCCAGTTATATGTGCCGCCCAAACGGCGTGGTTAATGTGGGCCCGGTAGACCAGTCCATCTGGTTTATCGATGGCTACGGCGATTATATCCGCCATTACATGGCAGGGCTCGGCTCGGTCCCCGAGTGGGCTCCTCCCGGCGCGAATCACCTGTTGCGTTCGAGCTCGATCGTGCAGAGCATCTCGTATTTGCCGGAGGATGTAAACTACAAGACCTTTGATGCGGCGGCGAGCCAAGTCCTGCGCCTGGACTTTACGCCACGCAGGGTCCTCGCCGACGGCCAGGAACTCCCCAAGCGGGCTGACCGCGGAGAAGTGGGATGGACTTTCGACCCTCATCACGGCGTGCTGCAGGTACGTTACGAAAACTCGCATGTGATCCACGTGCTGGGACACTGATTGGAATGAGGTACGCGCGGGGACTCGGAATACCGGGAGTATGGGTCCCATCGTGCGAAAGACTCGGGGCTCCTTGCTTTCCTATGGTTGCTCTTTCACTTTCCCGACGAGTGTGAAGATGGCTTCGTCCGGCAGGTCGAATTCCGCCGCACCGCTGGTGATCGCGGGCGTATCCACCTTCACGCAATCGAGCTGTCGCGTGGTTTCGTAGAGGTCCCAGGTCGCGGGGAGCGGTTGATTGCCCGGCACCTCCACCCTAACGTGGCCGGGCCCTCCCTTCTTGACGCCCACCACAATGACTTCATTGGGGCCGCCGTTCCGGAAGGCCGAGACCGTCAGATTCGGCGAATTGCTCTCCGCGGCGATCCGCTGCGAGCCCGGCCGGACGAAGTGATAGAGCTGCTTGGCAGCGTAGTAGCGCTTCTTGGGTGAGTACACGTGGCCGGCGCTATGGAAAAGGCCGTAGTAACACAGGCGTTTGACGCAATCTTCGTAATCGTCAAAGGCATCCCAGATTAGCAAGGCGCCCGCGCCTTGGTTGAGCGCCCTTAGGGCGCGCCGGTCGGCGGCGACTGAGAACCCTGTCCATTCGTTCTCTGCGGTTCGGTTCAAGTCGTCGAGTTCTCCGTACTCCGTCACCCACAAAGGAATATGGGGAAATTCGCTCTTCCTGATGTGCTCCACGTGCGGCGTGACCATATCACTGTCCCGATAAATGTGCAGCGTCAAGGCTCCGACCTGCCTCATCAATTCAGCATCTTTAAGGATGGGGCTGATGAAATCTTTCGTGGGTTCGGCCTGATCGGCCGGCGCGAGTCTGACGTCTCCCAGACCCTCCTTCTTCAAGCGACCCGCCACCGCCTCTAGAACCTTGGCGACCTCATTGGGATCGATGCGCGGTCCCTCGTTGGGGTAGGCGTCTGTTTCGTTGAACGGGCTGAAGTACTCGAAGTCCACCCGCGCCTGGGTGCGCGCGTAGACGAGCATGGACACCACTTCCTCCGCGAACTCGTCATACATCGACGGGCTCAGGTGGTTTTGCCGTTTCGCGTTGAGGCTGGCCAGGCTGGTCGGTTGTTGGAGTGGCCCCACCTTGTCGTCCGTCATCCAATCCGGAACAGGTCCATAGAGCGCGATCAATGGGCGAATCCCCCGGGAATTCAGGTACCGCATCAAAGCCCAAGAAGGTTGGAAGACGGGACTGGAGTAACGGTTGTTGTAGTACTCCCAGTTCATGAGGTTGGGGTCATCATTGTCATTCATTTCCTCCCAGTTGCTGTAAACAAAATAAGGGCCTACGCGAAACATCGTGGCGCCGAGGTCGTCAATCAGCATGTCGAACATGGGCTTCTGATCGTCGCGGAACCATGGGCCGATGACGTTGACGCCGAACCCGTCAATGCTCTGAAATCTCTGGCGCGGGTCCACCGAGATGCGGAGGGTCGCGTCGTACTCCCGCGCGAGGGCCGGGATTGTCATGACAAATGGGAGGCAGAGAGCCACTAAACGGGATGAACTCGCAAGCAAAGATCACCTCCTTATTTCTTGATCGTGCCCACGAGCGTGAAGATACCTTCGTACGGCAGATCGAATTCTGCCCCACCGTTCGCGATCGCTAGCGTGTCCACCTTCACGCAATCGAGATGCCGCGTGGTTTCGTAAAGATCCCAGGTCGCGGGCAGGGGTTGCCCCCCCGGTAGCCCGACTCTGACGTGGTCAGGCGGTCCCTTCTTGACACCCACCAGGATGAGCTCGTTGCGGGCCCCGTTCCGGAAGGCCGAGACGATCAAGTTCGGCGAATTGCTCTCGGCGGCGATCCGCTGCGAAGCCGGCCGCACGAAGTGATAGAGCTGCTTGGCGGCATAGTAACGCTTCTTAGGCGAATAGATGTGGTCAACGTTCTGCATGAGCCCATAGAAAGTCAGGCGCGGGTAGTGCTCGTGGTAGTTATCGTAGGCGTCCCAATAGAGAGCTGCCATAGCACCTTGATTTAAGGCCCGCAGGGCACGCTGCGTGGCGGCCAAGGAGAAGTTCTCCCATTCATTCTCCTGCGATTTGTCGAGGTCGTTCAGATCGCCATATTCGCTGAGCCACACGCGAGTTTCTGGATACTTGCTCTGCCGGATGCGTTCCACTTGCGAGCCGACGGAATCTTCGCCATAGGTGTGGAAGGAGAAGACCGCCACCTGCTTCATCAGGTCGTCGTCGTGGAGGATGGGGCCAATGTAATTGTTCGTCACCATGGCCTGGTCGGCGACCACCAGCTTGACATCCCCCAGCCCTTCCTTCTTCATGCGCTGGGCAATAGCATCGAGGACTTTGGATATCTCTTCCGGATCCACGCGGGGCCCTTCTGCCGGATAGCAATCCGTTTCATTGAGGGGGCTGAAGTACTCGAAATCGATACGCGCCTTCGTCCGTGCGTACAGCAGCATCGACACGATTTCTTCCGCGAATTCCCCGTACATGGCGGGGTTCAAATGGGCGGGTTTCGACAAAGCGCCTTGATGACAGACGCGGTGCTGGGGTGGGGGAGCCTTGTCGTCGAGCATCCAGTCAGGAGCGGTACCGCTGAGGGTCAGGAACGGCCGGACGCCGCGGGAATTCAAGTAGCGTGCTGCCGCCCAGGAGGCCTCGAAGGTCGGAATCGAGTATCGGTCGTTGTAATACTCCCAGTTCATGACGTTTGGATCTTTGTCGTCGTTCACCACCTCCCAATTCAGCAGGCCGTAGGGGTCCAGGCGGAAAATCGTGGCCCCCAGATCGTCGATGAGCAGGTCGATCATGGGCTTCTGGGCATCTCGAAAGTACGTTCCGTTGAAGTTCACGCCGAAGCCGTCAATCATCTGGAAGCGTTGCTGGGGATTGATCGAGACCTGAATCTGCGCTCCTGGTTGCTGGGCGAGCGCCGGGCGCGGGCCGGCCAACAGGAGGCTGCACAGCAGCGCGCCGAGAATGTGCGGAATCCGATGAAAGCAGTTTGAACGCATTTTGCACCCCGTGAAGCGCTATGAAGGTGATCGAAACGGCTTAGGTACGGTAGCACTCGAGGAACCCGTCACCCGTCCGCCAAGGTGGACACCCTGTCGTCGCCACGCGACGGAGGGCTGGACTGCAACCTTTCCAAGCGCGTTTGGTAGTGGTCGACCGCCAGTGCCGGCCTCGACGAGAAATTTCGCGGCTGGAGCCGACGGGCCCTCGCGAGCGCGGCCGAGTATAGCATACTAATACTTGAAAGGCGTTTCCATTTGTGGGAGCATCCGCTTTACGCCTTTCATGCGAACTCTGCCCGGATTAGACCCGCCCGGGGCACGCCTCCGACCGTCGGGCTCGCGAGGAGGTCAGATGCTGGCTTGCCGTGTAACACGCATTCTACCCCTGCTTCTACTCCTGGCCCTCAATGCGCCGCTGTTTGGCCAGGCGGGGAGGCGGCTGAACGGCCACCCAGTGGTTCTCGATAGCCAGGGAAAACTGCTCTCCTGGGTGACGCCACAGGAGCGGGCTTACGGCCAGGTGGTCAAGCTTGCGTGGGATTTTATCGAGAACAAAGTTCCCCTTGAGTCCAACGGATTGAAGGTTTACATGGTCCACTCGACCTTCGATCCCTCAACGCTTCGCGGGACTGACTGGCCGCACAATCCCGCGGGTCTTTATGCGATGTTTGTGGACTCAGCCCTGGCGTACTATACCTATTCCGGCGATACGCTGGCGCTCGATCGTGTGCGCGAGATGCTCGATTACCAGTTGGCGCACGGCATGACCCCAGCAGCGTGGGAGTGGTCTGGTGTCCCGTATGCAAGCTCTGATGCCGGCTCGACGGAATACTTCGGAGCGGACGAGGTGAAGTATTGCGCAAAGGAAATGCCGGGCAGCGGCGCGTGTGGGGTGGGGGACGGCCACTTCTCCATCCAGCCTGACAAGGTCGGCGAACTCGGCGTCGGATACCTGAAATTCTACGAGCTGACAGGTGAGGCAAAGTACCGCGACGCCGCCTTGGCGTGCGCAAACGCTCTGGCCGCTCACGTCCGCTCCGGCGACTTGTCGCACTCGCCCTGGCCCTTCCGGGTCCTTGCGCGGACGAACGTTATACGCGAGGAATACACCGCGCATGTGATTGCGAACATCAGGCTTTTCGAGGAGCTCACTCGCCTGGGTCTCGCCGACCGCTCGTCCTATGAGCGCGCTCGCCGGTTGGCCTGGGAGTGGCTCATGAAATATCCGATGAGCAACAACCATTGGGGAGCCTACTTCGAAGATATCCCCATCGACAAGAATCAGCGCAATTGGAACCAATACAGCGCGGGTGAGACTGCGCGCTATCTTCTGCAGCATCCCGAGGCCGACCCGGACTGGAGGGTGCACGCGGAGGGCTTGCTGAGTTGGATCGAGAAGACGTTTGCCGTTGATGTCCCCGCCACACCACAATACCGTTTGGTGCAGCAGGAACCCGTTCAGTACGGGAAGCAGTGGGGAGCGAACGTGATCTCCGAGCAGACTGTAGATGACATGAATAAGATGGGGAGTCACACGTCCCGGTACGCCTCAGTGTGTGCCTTGTATTATGAAAAGACGGGCGATGGAAGTTTCAAGGACAAGGCCTTCCGATCATTCAATTGGGCGACCTACATGGCTAAGGAGAATGGATTAGTTACGGAGGCCATGGCGGAAAACGAATTCTGGTATTCGGACGGCTATGCCGACTACATTCGGCACTTCCTGGCCGGGATGGGGTCGGTGCCGGAGTGCTCGCCGCCTGGAGAAAACCACCTCTTGCGTTCTTCTACCGTCATCCGAAAAGTAAATTACAGCCCTCGGGGATTGAGCTATAGCACCTTTGACGAGAACGCAATGGAAGTCCTGCGGGTGGCGTTCCGCCCGACATGGGTTACCGCCAACGGGACGCCGCTTCGCCAACGGTCTGACTTGAGCGAGCCGGGTTGGACCTTTGACGCGCAGAGGGGGGTGCTTCGGGTAAGGCATGAAAAGGCTCAAAATATCGTCGTTAGCGGATCGTGAGTTCGAAGAAATCCTACAGAAGCCGGGAAGCGAATCTGCACGCTGACGACGCGCGCAACGCAAGGCAGCGAATCGCGAACCGGGAGTAGCGAATGGGGGCGAAAGAATCGGCAAGGATGGGCGCACTTGCTTGCCCCTACCATTCGCTACTCGCTACTCGCGCATTGGACGATTCAGGAGCAGCAAGATGGGGAACGAACTTCGCAGTGCCAAGTGGTTTGACCCCGACACCGACACAGGCTTTCAGCACCGCGCCGCCTTAAGGTCCGAGGGGTTTACCAAGGAGTCCTTCGCCGGGCGGCCGGTCATTGGAATCTGCAACTCGTGGAGTGAACTGAATAACTGCAACGTGCATTTGCGCAGTGTAGCGGATGCGGTGAAGCGCGGTGTGTGGGCCGCCGGCGGCTTTCCTCTCGAGTTCATGACCATCTCTCTCGGCGAAGAGCTGACCATGCCTACCACAATGCTCTATCGCAACCTCATGGCGATGGACGTCGAGGAGATGATCCGGTCGAACCCGTTGGACGGCGTCGTCCTGCTCTGCGGCTGCGACAAGACCACGCCGGCGCAATTGATGGGTGCGGCCAGCATGGATGTGCCCACCATCATGCTGTCTGTGGGGCCCATGCTGAGCGGTCGCTGGCGCGATCAACAGTTGGGTTCCGGGACAGACCTTTGGAAGTTCTGGGACGAAAGGCGTGCCGGGCGGCTCGGCGAGCGCGACTGGCACGAGCTGGAGGGTTGTTACTCCCGCAGCCCCGGAACGTGCAACACGATGGGAACGGCGTCGACGATGACCAGCCTGGCCGAAGCGATGGGGATGATGTTGCCGGGCGCCGCCAGCATTCCCGCCCCCGACTCGCGGCGACTGGCGTGCGCGGAGGACACTGGCCGCCGCATTGTGGGTATGGTCAAGGAAGACCTGAGGCCTTCCCGGATCCTCACGCGAAAAGCGTTTGAGAATGCGATTCGAGTCCTCGTGGCTTTGGGAGGTTCAACGAACGCGATCATTCATCTCATTGCCATTGCGGGGCGTCGCGGCATTACGCTGCCGCTTGATCTGTTCGACGAGCTGTCGCGTGCGACGCCGGTCATCGTCAACCTCAAGCCCTCCGGGCAATACCTCATGGAAGACTTCTTTTACGCGGGCGGCGTTCCGGCCGTGTTACAGGAGATGCTGCCGTTTCTGCACGGCGACGCTTTGACGGTGACGGGCAAAACCCTGGCCGAAGCCTTCAGCGAGGCGAGGTGTTTCAACCCCGATGTGATTCGGCCTCTCGCTCAGCCTCTCAGTGCGGAAGGGTCGTTCGCGGTGTTGCAGGGAAACCTTGCACCTCAAGGCGCAGTGATCAAGACCTCGGCAGCCACGCCCCACCTTTTCCAGCACACCGGCCCGGCGGTGGTGTTCGAAAGCTACGAGGAAATGATGCAGCGTGTTGACGATCCCGCGCTGGACGTCGAGCCCGCCAGTGTGCTGGTCCTGAAAAACGCAGGGCCGGTGGGAGCGCCCGGCATGCCCGAATGGGGAATGCTACCGATTCCTGCCAAACTCTTGCGGCAAGGCGTAAGCGACATGGTTCGGATCAGCGACGCGCGCATGAGTGGCACGAGCTTCGGAACCGTGGTGCTCCACATCTCGCCCGAAGCGGCCATCGGCGGCCCCCTGGCCATTGTCCGGAGCGGAGACGAGATCCGCTTGGATGTGCCCGCACGGCGACTGGATCTGTTGCTGGGCGAGGCGGAAATAAAGGGGCGCTTGGCCATCCGGCCGCCCGCGCCGCCGCGTTTCCGGCGCGGTTATTACACCATGTTCTTGGATCACGTTCTGCAGGCCCACGAGGGGTGTGATTTCGATTTCTTGCGCGCCGGCTCGGACGATGTTCCTTACGAGCCGCAGATCGGGCGGACCTGAGAAATCGGAACGAAAGAGGGACTGATGCGCCCGAAAGGAGCCGCCAAGATCCTACTGTTCTGTCCCACCGTATCCTTAACAGCGATGATGTCGACGGAACTCCCTCACCAGTGTTTCGCATCACCTTCTTTCACCGCGCCGAGGGGCGGGCCGCAAATGCGATACAAACTCTCCCCTCGCTCCTTTGGGGAG
>Ga0318533_10002332_pt1 | contig 9975 bp, 8 predicted proteins | sample GRESIP053b4f27_FD_203675 | JGI IMG/M metagenome (GOLD analysis project Ga0318533, IMG submission 203675) | Tropical soil microbial communities from Luquillo Experimental Forest, Puerto Rico - GRE.SIPMG.053b4f27 | ecosystem: Environmental > Terrestrial > Soil > Tropical forest > Bulk soil | place...
CTTCAAGGCCGATTGGGCGCATCCGCCGTTCGGTATCGTGATGGGCGAGGTGGAGAAGATGCCGGCGCTGCCGGACCACTGGAACATCATCGAGGAGGCCGACGCGGAGCATCCGTTCCGCCTTGCGACCAGCCCCTCGCGCAGCTTCCTCAACACCTCGTTCAACGAGACGCCGTCGTCGCAGGCCCGCGAAGGCAAGGCCTCCGTGATGATTCATCCGCTCGATGCTGCCGCACTCGGCATCTCGGACGGCGATGCCGTGACGCTCGGCAACCCCCGGGGCGAGACGACATTGATCGCAAAGCTGTTCGATGGGGTTCGCCGCGGCGTCTTGATCGCGGAATCGATCCATCCGAACCGCGACCATATCGGCGGGCGCGGCATCAACACGCTGACGGGCGCAGAGGCGGTGGCGCCGATCGGCGGCGCGGCCTTCCACGACAACAAGGTCTGGTTGAAAAAGGCCGCTTCCATGGCGCTTGCCGCAAGCTAGCTGCAGCAGAGACCAACTTACGGGCTGCATTCGTTCACGCCGTATCCGGCAAACTCCCGTGCGATCCCCTGGTCCATGGATTTTGCCAGCGCGAGATCGAACGAGCCGTTGCCGCCGCTTCGCTTCATGGCGATGCCGCGCCCGAATAGCGACGATACCGAGCGCGGATTGATCTGCAGCGACGCGGAATAATCGCTGATCGCGTCGGCATTGTTGCCGAGCTTCAGGTTGACCAGACCGCGACTGTCCAGGGCGTCGAACAGATCCGGTTTGAGCCGCAAGGCTTCGTTGCAATCGCCGAGCGCCTGTCGCAGGTCGCCGACGGCAGCCCTGATCCAGCATCGATTGTTGTAAGCTTCCGCGTCTCGTGGATCGAGCCGGATGGTTTCGTCAAAATCCTTCGCCGCCAGGGCAAAGGCGCGCTTGATCGCGTAAAGCTGGCCGCGCTTGTAGAATGCGATCTTGTCGCTGCGGTCTGCCGCGATCCTGCGGCTCATCTCGTCGATCTTGGCGTCCTTGGCGAGTTCGTCTGCGTTCGGCGGGGGATAGGGCTGCGGCGCCTCGCAAGGCAGCTTGGCCGTCCCGATCTTCGCTGCGCCTTTATCGATCGTGGTATCGGAGCGAGGGTCGAGCGGGCCGGCGAAGGAGAACTCGGTCGTCAGCGAGGACGACAGCCAGGGAACCTGCTCGCCCCGACTGGCGCTGACTACACCGGCCTGGGTGTTGCGCAGTATCTGTTCGGCGTTGATCCCGGGCACACGGAGTTCCCTCAGCAGTTCGGTGACGAACAGGCTGTGATCGTTCCGACTGTTGGAGACCACCGAGCCGAGCGCAGTCGAGTACAGCACCAGCGTATTGCTGGGCGTCACCGCCGGCGCAAGGCCTGCCGAATAGCGGCGAAAGCGGCGCTCGAACGGATTGCGCCGCGACGCATCGATTAGCGCAACCTTGACCGCCGCGCCGCGGTTGTTCATTTCATCGAGGATGGCCTCAAGTGCAAATCCGTCCCTTAGCACGTCCGGCTCGGTCCAGATCTGCGCGTCGACCGGCAGCAGATAGGTTTGACGCGCGGATTGCACGCCAAATCCGTCGAAGAAGATCAAGGCGGCGCTGCCCCGCTCGATTTTTCCATAGAAGCGCTCGAGCGCCCGCCGCGTGGCGTCAGCAGTCAGATGATTGCCTCTTTCGACTTCGAAGCCGTCGCGCGTGAGTTCGTCGGCCACGTCCCGCGCGTCGTTGATTGCGTCGTTCAGGACAAAGTCGTTGTCGGGATACTTGGCGTTGCTGATGACGAGTGCAACCTTGCGATCAGCGGCGAAAGCCTCACTATTGACAAGACCTGCAGCAAGACTCGTGAGCAACAAAGCGAAGATGACTCGCATGAACTGCTCGTCGGCGCTGAATCCGGAGTTCAGGATATCTGGCAGGACCAATATTTCAATCGAGAACCGGTCGTTTCCGAGCCTGTTCAGGGTTGCATCCCCGACTCATCGGTTGTGGATTTTTCAAGACGAATCCGGTCAATTTTCCTTGTCTGTTCAGCCTTTTTGACATGGGCCGGACGGGTAGCTTAATAAGCAGCCCTGATCGCGTCTGACCCTGTCGTCTTGGCCGGACCAAACCCGGAAAGGGACCCGAATGACCGCCTATTTTCGGCGCCAGCTTGCGGATTACGTGGAATATCACCGCGATCCGCGAAACTGCGCCGCGCATGTATTGGGTATCATCTTGCTGTTCCTCGCTGCGATTCTTCCGTTGACCATGTGGCCCGTCCCGGCTTTCGGCGGCCATATCACGCTGGCGGTGTTGCTGGCCCTGCCTGTCCTGATCTATTGGCTTGCCCTCGACGCAGCCGTGGGGCTCGCGATCGTCGTTGCGGCTGTTCTGTTGTTTTCGATTGCGTCATTCATTGTCGCGAATGTGAGCGTAGGAGCGGTATGGGGATTGGCTGCTGTACTGGCGATCGTCGGCGTGGGGTCGCAGGTCGTTGGACACAAGGTATTCGAGCGCCGCAAACCGTCGATGGCGGATCATCCCACGCATTTCCTGCTGGGACCGCCATTCGTGATGGCAAAGCTCATGATCGCGCTCGGATTTCGCGACGATCTCGCCGCAATTATCGGGCCGGCTGCGCAAGGTGGCGCGGGGGCTTCATCTTATCCGAGCTAACTGTGAGATGAACCGAAGTCTCGATTCATGACACCTGTACTCGTTACTGGCGGCAGCGGTTTCATCGGGCAGCATCTGGTGTCGGAGCTTGTCGGTCGGGGCCGGCAGGTCCGCGTCCTCGACGTCCGCCTTCCGAGCCGCATGCTGCCCGCAGTGGATTATATCCAGGGATCGGTGCTCGACACGGATCTGGTGCAGAGCGCACTGGCCGGTGTTGGGGAGGTTTACCATCTGGCCGGCCTGCCCGGCATGTGGAAGCCGGACCGGGCCGAGTTCCACGCCGTCAATTACGTCGGCACAGAGAACGTTCTGGCGGCTGCGCAGCGATGCGGGGTCGCGCGATTTCTGCACTGCTCGACCGAATCCATCCTGTTCTACACGCCGCAAGGTGATGACGTCGCGGCCGAAGAGGCGTCATTGTCGGTCGATCACATGCCCGGTCCTTATACGCGCTCGAAGATGCTCGCAGACCAGAGCGCGTTGCGGGCTGCCGGCACGGGAATGCATGTCGTCGTTGGGTGTCCCACGATGCCGATCGGCCCGCATGATCACAACCTCACTCCGCCAACCGCGATGCTTCAGCATTTTCTGGGCGGCGGTCAGTTCCAGATGTATCTCGACTTCGTCGTGAACTTGGTCGACGTGCGCGATGCCGCGCTGGGGCTCATCCTTGCGATGGAGAAGGGGCGGGTGGGGCACCGCTACATCATCGGCGGCGACAGCCTGCCGCTCAGCCATGTACTGGGGCTGATGGCGGCCGTCAGCGGCCGTCGCAAGTATTTTGTTCCGGTTCCCGGCCAACTCGCCGAACTGGCCGCGTCGATGATAGAGTTCAAGGCCAACTACCTGACGCGTCGCACGCCTTCGGCCACCGTCGAAGGCGTCCGCATCGCGCGGCGGGCGACGGCGCTCTCGATCGACAAGGCCCGCCACGAGCTCGGCTATGAGCCGCGGCCGATCGAGCCGATGCTGAAAGAGACGATCGCCCGCATGATGGGCGTGCCCGCAAGCAAGGTTTTGAAGCATGCCTGACAGTTTCGGCCAAATCACCGGCGCCGTCCTGGGCGGCTGGGTCACGGCCTGGCCGACCAGAGTGCTGTCGCTGATCTGGCTTGCCTGGGTGGTGAGCTGGGTCGTTGCCGCCTTCTGGTCCGGCCGCACCAAGGCGCATGTGCGTACGCGCGATTCCTGGGTCTATCGGCTGCCCATTCTGTTGGGCGCGATCATGCTGCTGCCCCTGACCGGGCATCTGCTGGGCGCCAAGCCGCTCTATCACGTAGGCGATAGCGGAACATATGTGCTGGCGGTCGTGGTGCTGCTCGGCATCTGCTTCACCTGGTGGGCGCGGATCCATCTCGGGCAATTCTGGTCCAACGCGATCACGCACAAGGAAGACCACCGGATCGTCGATACCGGGCCTTACGGCCTGGTGCGGCATCCGATCTACACCGGCCTGATTATCGCGCTCCTGGCCTCCGGCATTGCGATCGCGACATGGCCCGCGATCCTTGGCGTACTGCTGGTCTCGTTCGGCGAATGGCAGAAGGCGCGGATGGAGGAACGCTTCCTCACCGCCGAGCTCGGCGCCGAGGCCTATGCGGCCTATTGCCGCCGTGTGCCGATGATCGTGCCGTTTCTCCGCGGTTCCTGACGCAATCCTCGTCCCCCAGGGGCGCCGCTTCAGCGCTTCGACGAAATCGGCTCGGCGGCCGCAGGCGGCGCCAGATGGCGCGGCACGACGACGCGCTGACCGGGCACGAGCGATGCATTTTCCGCCACCTGGTTCGATTGCGTCAGCGCCCACGTCGGAAGCCGATATTGCGCGGCGATCGTCTGCAGCGTGTCGCCCGGACGCGCCGTCACCCACATGCCGCTGTCCCACAGCTCGATGACGGTCTTCGGCGGGACGGTATAGCGCAGCGGGACGGTTTCGCCTTCGGTTTTTGCCGGCGAGCCGACTGCCTCGACGACCTTGGCGGCTAGCTGCTGGTGGACGGCATCCATCTTGTCGATGTTGATGTGCAGGACCTCGTCGCGGCGCGAAAGGTCATAGCTTGCATAATGGCCGCGAAAATCCTGGGCCGGCTTGATGTCGCCGCCGCCGAGCACGTCCTTCGCCAGGAAGATATTGATGAAGCGGTCGACGTTGTTCGGCACATCGGGGCTGAGATGGGCCGGATCGATGGTTACCACGAGGCTGACCGGGATCCCTTCGTCCTTCAGCTTTTCCGAGAACTCGAGCGCACAGCGTCCGCCCATCGAGTGGCCGATCAGGACGATGGGGAAGGGTTTGCTCTTGTAGTCCTCGATCGCCGTGGCGGTGATGAGGTGGCAGATGGTGAACTCGTAAACATTGGTGATGATGCCGGCGCGCTGGATCTTGGCCGCAAGCTTGTCCATGCCGCGCGAGAAGATCAGGCCGAGCGCCCCGCGAAACAGGTAGGCGTGCGCTTGCGCCAGGGCCGGCTCGCCCAGTGGCGCGGTGGCCGCCGCAGGCGGCGCGCCGGGCGAACTATTGCCCTGGACGGCCGTCCGATCGCCCGTGACCTCGGCGGCGGCATGCTTGACCGCCCCGATCTGTCCCGCGATGGCAGAGCCCCCGCCGTGACAAGCAAAAAAGGCAAGAACCACTGCCGCGAGAACGCTTGTCGCCCGGCTTTTTATAGATCGGTTCCTGCTCACGTACCCGCACATTCGTCGCTATTGGCGCCGACAACGCCGATGCGCGCCGTCCGTCGGGTTCCCAGATGGCGGACGAATGGGCGGAATTTGAGGCACTGCCGAACGCCGCAAGCGGCATTCGGCTCCCGGTCAGTTGGCCGCGCGCCTGGGGCCCGCAGGCTTCGCCGCCGCAGTGGCAGGAGCCGCGGTTGCGGCCGCCTCTGGCCTCACGGTCGGAGCGGGCTCGCTTGGGCCGCTGACAACGGCAGCATCGATGGCGGCGATGACCTTCTGCTGGATCAACTCGCTCTTGTCGATTGTGAGGTGACCCACGCCGGGCACCCGTTCGACATCGACATTTTCGAGCGTGCCGCGGAAGCCCGTGGTCTTCTCCACCCGCGTGCCTGGTCCGCTGGCGACATAGAAGTTGATATAGCGTCCGACACGGCCAGTCAGGTTGGTGTGGAACACGGAGTCGAGCCCGATCGCCAGCTTGACCGGAACCCCCTGCTGATCCAGCCGCGCCACGATGTCGGGCAGGCAGGTCGCACCGGACGAATGGCCGACCAGGATGATGGTCTTGACGCGCCCGCTCCTGTAAAGGGCGGCCGCTTCGTCGGCGACCGCGGCCCAGGCGAGATGATTGTGGACGGAAGCGCTGATGCCCTGCTGCTCCAGGCGCGCAGCGATCGTGTCCATGCCGAGGGAGAAGATGTTAAGCACCCCGCGCATCAGGTAGACGTGCGCAGGTGCCGGCGCTGCCGAAGGCGCGGCGCTCGCAGACAAGGGCAGGCCGATCAGAACCACCACGATCGCCAATGCCTTCAGCGCGCCCAACCATTGTGCAGCGCGGATCGAAAACCCGGCGAAACGCACGGTTCTGCTTCCAATTCCGTTCATGATTCCCTCGGTATGCCCCACAGTTATCGAGGTATAGCGTCGGTTTTCCCATCTGCAATGAAAGACGCCCACCAAAATGCCTTTTTCCGGACATCCGCGGCGGAATTGCAACAGATAGGCCGCGCCCGATACGCTCGATAAGCTTCTGATTGGCATGCCGTTATTTGCGTCTTGTGCGGAGCCGTCGCAAAGCCCGGCGGAAACGCCCTTGCGGCGGCAACAATTCCGGCGGCAAATGCCGCCTTCGACGGCAACGGGCGGATGGAACTGCGATGACCGACAACAGCGTTATCCTCGAAAAGCGCGGGCAGGCGTTCTGGATCACCATCAACCGGCCCGACAAGCGCAACGCGCTCAACGGCGACGTCATCGCCGGCATCGCGCGCGGCTACCGCGAGGCGCATGCGGACAAGGAGGTCCGGGTCATCGTGCTGACCGGCACCGGCGACAAGGCGTTTTGCGCGGGGGCAGACCTGCAGAACTCGGGCGCGGCGTTTGCGCGCGATTTCTCGGTTCCGAATGTCGACTATGCCGACCTGTTGCGGCAGTCGCAGAACGCCACGAAACCCGCCATTGCCCGCGTAGGCGGCGTCTGCATGGCAGGCGGCATGGGACTTCTGTGCATGACCGACATGGCAATCGCGGCCGAGACGGCGATTTTCGGGCTGCCCGAGGTGAAGGTCGGGGTGTTTCCGATGCAGGTGCTCAGTCTCTTGCAATCGATCGCGCCGCCGAGGCAGGTCGCCGAATGGGCGCTGACCGGCGAGCCCTTCGACGCGAAGACCGCGCTTGCCGGCGGACTGCTCAATTATGTCGTGCCCGCAGCCGAGCTCGACGCCAGGGTCGAGTGGCTGATCGGCCGCATCGTCGACAAGTCGCCGACTGCGATCCGGCGCGGCAAATACGCGATGCGCGCGATCGCCTCGATGTCGTTCGACGAGAGCATCGCCTACACCGAGAGTCAGATCGCGCTCCTGGCGATGACCGAGGACGCAAAGGAAGGGCGCAAGGCGTTTGGCGAGAAGCGCAAGCCGGTCTGGACCGGAAGATGAGGCCGCCCTCATTCTCGCCGTGAGGGGTAAGGCAGCAATATTTCGATTCAAAGTTTCAAACAGCCGTTTTCGCATCGGGATCGATGACACGACTCCGCATTCCCGCGGCTCGATGGCGCCCGAGTTTTGCAAGAACCACGTCCCTCGATAACAGAGAGGGCGCAGGGAATGCCGGGTGCCCGACGCACCCGCAGCCTCGCGTGCGATGAAGAGTAGCACACGAGTAAGTCACCACAGGTTCGCCGAAACGATCCGGCACTCCCTGCGCGATGGTTTGGCGGCTTATTCCGCGCTCTTCCCGGAGACCAGACTTTGTTGTCTCCGTCGTCTGCGGATGACTCCGCAGACTTGACGTCAGCCTTGGGACGTCAGAACGACACGGCTTCGCCGACGCAAGGACAATCGTACGTCTTGCGACGCCACTCGCGTCCATCGCATCCCGCTTCCTACGTTCGTGACGATCGCGAAGCGCCCCTTTTTTTGAAAGCGGGACGGCGCAAATGTGCTGTTGATTTGGGTCTTTCGACAATGTCGCGGCGCTGCGGCAGATTGGCACGACGGGCAATTTGCGCATGACACGCATGCACGGTTTTCGCTTTGCTTGTCGGGCAAATCAGTTTGCCTCACACGCATCTGCCTCGCATCGGCTTGATGGCGGCACATTCGGCGAAGTTCATTGAAAGTTACTCGACGGATTTTGCCGAATAATTGGAAGTGGCCGGCAGCGGCCGCCCAATTTCAGGTCAAGGCGCGAGCCGGTGCATGCCGATCATGCTGATCTGCTCTTCCTTTGGAGGAGGGCCCATTGTGGCCCAGAACGCCACGCCAATCATGATGGCCGCGAAAACGGTTGCGGTAATTTGTCTGAGATTCATTGGTTTCAATTCGTTCGGTTCGAAATGCTTCCGATTTATCGGTGAGTAACGACGCCGGTGTGACAAGCAATTTGCGTGCCGCTGCGCATGTCGGGAACGACACTGTTCTGAGCACTAGGGCGTGGACTTACTAAAAGCAACGAGCCCCTTCGTGGCTCACGTCTGCTTTGACCGAATGGGACTAAAAATTTAACATTTTGGGACATGAGGCGTCGGACGGTTCCTCATCCGCGGTGCTGTCCTCAGTGGATATGTGGACGTCGCAAAATCGCCTCGACGAGTCCTTCGACTGTGCGACCTATCATTCCCTGGATGTAAACCGCGCTATGAAGACCTCAAGCGGCCGTAGAGTTTCTCGAGCACGCTACGCGTGACTGCAAGATCCTGCTGTGAGATGCCGCTGAGCTGCTCGGCTTCAAATTTGTCCACCTGGGCGATAAGTCTTGTGAAAAGGTTGCGCCCGCTTTCTGTGAGAGCAAATGCTTTCAGCCGGCCCCCAACATAGCCCCTTTCAGTGAGACTATCGAGCGCATCTTCCGCGGAGTCGCGAGGCAAAAAAGATCGCGCGACGATCTCCTGCAGCGACAATTGGTTTTCTCCGCTCAGCACAAACAGAATGCGGCCTTGCGCGATGTTGAGCCCTTGCGACTGGCGGTACTTGTCGAAAGCTTCAGACGCGTACATTTGGACGTAGGCCAACAAGGCCATGAGACGCATTTCGCTGACGTTCAACTCAGCGTCGGCTTTCACGGCACCTGAAGGCTTAAGCTGCAGGGAGGGATGATCCTCCGCTACGGCGTACCGCCCTTGCGCATACAGGAGCGCATTGCCTGCGTAGCGCGAATATTTCTTTACACGGCCAATCAGAATGACGTGGTCCCCGCCCTGAAGCGTTGTCTCAAGCACGCACTCCAGCGAGGCTAATACGTTCGGCAGAATTGGAGAACCCAGGACACCGGCGCGCCAATCGACGCCTTCGAACTTGTTCTCTGCGGGGCGCGCGAATCGCTGTGAGTACTCCACCTGTTCAACAGCGAGGATATTAACAGCGAAGTGCTTCGCATTCTTGAAAGCTGCCGAACTGCGTGAAGTGTGCGCAATGGACCACAGCACCAGGGGCGGATCCATCGATAGCGACGAAAAAGAATTCGCGGTTACACCGACTGGTTCGCCGTTCGCGATGGTAGTCATAACACCGACGCCCGTTGAGAATTGTCCGAGACAGCGCCTAAAAGCCTTTGAATCGGCCGCTGGATCTCCTTCTTCGACAGCATCTCTGCGAAAGGGCTCTACGACTTGCCGCATTTCGCTCCCCTGGGGTGAGGCCCGACGAGGCTCAATCTTATGCAAATCCTGGGTTTTGCGCTATGGGCAGGAAGTCCGCTCCGGGGTCAACAGCCGTAAGCCGAGCAAATGTTTTCCAGTTTGTGCCTCAAAGCAGACGTAAGGCGTTTATGAGTACACGCCCTAAATCTATCTGACGCCTATCTGAAGCAAAAAAGCCCGCCATTCGCGACGGGCTCAAGTCAGGGAGGAAAGCCGTACGCAGTACGGCGACGGCAAAGGTAAGTGATTCTTGAACTGTGCTGTGTGTTCTAGTTCACACACTGAGACGACCGAATTCATGCACCGCCTGCGAACTCTCTCGATCAAACCTGTGAATGTGCTGGCTGGGCCACACCTAAATCCTGGCGCCTGGGGTATGAGGGCAGCCGTCACGGCCGCAAGAAAGACGGGCGACTGGGGGCTGACCTGACCAGCTCAGAACCTGAGAGCCGCTCCAGAGGGAATTGGGGCGGCTCTTTTTTCATAGAAGGTTCTAGAG
>Ga0318533_10002336_pt1 | contig 9971 bp, 7 predicted proteins | sample GRESIP053b4f27_FD_203675 | JGI IMG/M metagenome (GOLD analysis project Ga0318533, IMG submission 203675) | Tropical soil microbial communities from Luquillo Experimental Forest, Puerto Rico - GRE.SIPMG.053b4f27 | ecosystem: Environmental > Terrestrial > Soil > Tropical forest > Bulk soil | place...
GATGAATTCGAGTTGAATATGGACATGGCACCCGGCATGACCGGCGCTCCCGACTACACACTCGATGATAAGGTGTTCGGCCCGCGCTTCGATGCCGCACCCTGGTCGCTCGAATACTTCCGGCACCAACGTGACGGGGCCTTTTGGCGAAGTCCTGTACGTCCGCTGCATACGATTCAGGTGCCTTGCTTTCTGATCGGAGGCCTCGCCGACGGGTACCGCGACAGCATTCCGCGGATGCTGGAGCAGGTAAAGGCGCCGGTGCGCGCACTCGTTGGGCCCTGGAACCACTCATTCCCCAACGACGCCGACTTCGGACCACGAATCGAGTGGCGCGAGGATTCCGTGCGCTGGTGGGACTACTGGCTAAAGGGCCGCGATACCGGCGTCCTCGAGGATCCGAAGCTGGTGATTTTTATGCGCCATTGGTTCCCACCAAACCCGAACCTCGAAGAGGTCCCGGGCGAATGGCGTGTGGAGGCCGGCTGGCCGCCGAATCATCAGACCAAGTCGACTCTGTACCTCCAGCCGAATCACTCGCTCGCGAAGTCCTTGCCCGAAGCCGACACACATCAGCTCAAGTACGTTCCTTCGATTGGAGTGGAGGCGGGGTTCTGGTGGGGCGAATTGCTCTCAGACCAGCGACCGGTGGACGCTTTCAGCCTGGTGTACGACTCAGACCTTCTGCCTGAGGATCTGGCCATCATGGGACGCCCGCATGCGTTGCTGAAAGCTTCCGTCGATGCCCCGCTGGCCGATTGGTTTGCACGATTGTCCGATGTAGCCCCTGATGGTGAGGTCACGCAGATTACCGGGGCAGGCCTGAGCGGAGCGCAACGCGACTCGATGACCGATCCGAAGGCACTCGTGCCCGGCCACTTCTACGATCTCGACGTGGAAATGCATCTCACGACGTGGGTCTTCCCCAAGGGACATCGCATCCGGCTATCGGTTTCTAATGCGCTTTGGCCCATGGTGCTTTCCACGCCTTACAAGATGACGACCTCCCTCCAACTTGGAGGTGACAACGGATCTCGGTTGCAATTGCCAGTGGTTCCGGTTCACGGCCAAGCGCCAGTGCGCGTGCAGCTTCCGCAACCCTCCGAACATCGACCGGACATACAGTCCATCGGGTTCCCGTGGCCAGGCGAGTGGCGGGTGACGCGCGATGAAGGACGCCTGAAAACGACGGTTCTGTGGAAGGGGAAGGCCGAAGAGAAGTATCCATGGGGAGACGAAACGGATCTGGAAAAACTCACCTACGAGATTGAAGACGCCCACCCGGAATTCAACATCATTGAAGGCGAGGCTGAGACGACCCTGAAGCTGAAGGATCGCGTGCTAGTGTGGAGTGGACACCTCACTTTCACCACCGATGCCAGGAATTTCCTTTATCGGTACACGCGCGAGCTGCGTAAGGATGGAGTACTGATCAAGACAAAGACGTGGGAAGAGACGATCCCACGCGATTTTCAATAGGCTTCCTGCAAGTCGAAGCCCGACCTGCTAGTCAGCTGCGGCCGCGCGGCCCATGCCGCTTTTCAAGTCTGCCGCAAGCAGGCGGTGGAAAAGATGCTCGCCAGCTTCCCGCCGAACCGACAAACGCCCAGCGCCGTAAGCTCGAGATTTCAACCCGCGCTGCACGTCCTCGCAGATGCCCAGATCTTCTGCCTGCACCCGGTCCCCGACCGCCACGCTTTGCGCGTTGTGTTCGCGCCGCAACTCACCCACGTCCGCAAAGTAGAAATCGAAAATCACGCGGCAATGGTCGACGTCGAGCGGTATCACCAGGTTGGTGTCCATGTAGCCTTCGTAGCAATTAATCATCAGGTTGGGATATTGCCAGAAGTACCAGGCACGATCTCCCTTGCGCGTCGCGCCCGTCGCCGCATCCTCGTCCGATGAAACCATAGGGCTGGACTGCAGGCAGTAACGATCTTCAGTTTCGATCGTGTACTGCTTGTAGTCGAGAACGCTGTTGAGTCCTTTGTGAAGATGAGGAACGTGATAGCCACCGTCGAGATAGTTGTCGACAAAGACCTTCCAGTTGCAAGCTATGTCATAAACGCGCCTATCGAAATAGTGCACCTTGGATAGGCCGAGAGGCACACAGCGCTCGACCAGGGGACCAAGAAAAGCATGCAGCGGCTCGGCCTGAGGATCGAGATTCACAAACACAAACGCTTCCCACGTCTCTACCTTCACCGGGACAAGGCCATTCTGCTGACGTTCGAAGTTCTTCACGCCTTCGAACTCGGGCATGCCTTTCAGGGAACCATCTAGTCCGTAGTTCCAGCCGTGGTACGGGCAATGCAGAATCGAGGCACTCCCGCAAAGCTCCGTCACGACCTTAGCCGCGTGATGGCGGCATACATTGTAGAAGGCGCGCAGCTGGCCATCGGACCCGCGGACCGCAACGATCGGCTCGTCCGCGACTGTGGCGGTTACGAATTGCCCGAGATTGGCGACCTGATCGGCACGTCCGATCATCTGCCAGGTCTTGCGGAAAACGGTGGACGCCTCGAGCTCGGCGATCCGCGAATCTACGTACCAGGGGGCGGGAATCGTAAACGCCTCCGCGAGCGGAGCGCGATCGTTGTAGCTGGCCAGGATTTGCTCCAGCGAAAGCTGTCCGGTCATCCGCGTTTCTCCCTTGATCGAAACCGCGCTAAATGCATCAGGCCCCAATGGCCCGGCTGATCACATCCAGGAACTGATTGATGCGCGCTTCCTTGCGCTCGCCGATTTCTCCATGGCGGCGGAAGAGCCCGGGATCCAGTTCTTCGGTGAGCAAGGCATCCTGAAATCGCTCGATTGTCCAATCCAGGATGGAAACGATCATTTCGATGTCCAGATCCTTGCGAACCTCGCCGCGCTGCACGCCGAACCTCACGAAAGCCACCGTTCCATAAGGATCCTCGGCCAGCAAGAAGCGATTGATCTCGCGTTTTAGTGTGAGGTCGGTTCCGTAGTTGCCGAGCAGCGCGATGCGATAGGGGATCCAGTCCTCGTGCAGCATGTGCTCTGTTCGAGCCAGCCAATACCGCAAGATGGGAAAAAAGCCCTGACTCCGAACATCGGCAGGGGCGTCCAAATACGCCGAGAACGCACGCACTGCCTTCTTATAGACCTCGAAGAAAAGCCCGTCTTTGCTGCCGAAGTGCTGAAAGACAGAACCCTTCGCGATGCCCAATTCGGCGGCGATATCCCCCACTCGCGCGGCGTGGTAGCCCTGCTCGGCGAAGTGCCGCATGGCCACATCGATAATTCGTGCACGTTTTGCCTCGGAGCGCGGGCGGGAAGGAACCTGGGCGCGATAGCGAGGCGGACTCACCAGATTGCTTGCGATTCCGCTCATCAAATTGACCTCAAGTCACAAAAAGATATCGGAAGAGGAACCCTAATTCAATTTTAATTTTCAGGCCCTCTGCGCTAATGTGTTGCGCATTGAATTGGGGTCTTGACTTTGGGTCAATCCGCGACACAACTCGCCAACTCTTGCTATGACGCCATCATTGTCGGCGGCGGACATAACGGGCTGACCACCGCAGCCTACCTTGCGCAGGCTGGGCTGAAGACCCTGGTCCTTGAACGGCGTGAGATCGTCGGCGGCTGCTGCGTGACCGAGGAGATCGCACCGGGCTGCCAGGCGTCGACGACATCCTACATCGCCAGCATGCTTCGCCCCGAAGTGATCCACGACTTGAAGCTCGCCGATTACGGCTTACGCATGGTGCCCTCTGACCCTGCGATCCAGGTGGCGTTTCCGGATGGGCGCATAGTTCCTTGGTGGGCGAGCCGCGGGCGCGCGGTCGAGGAGTTCCGCAAATACTCGGCGCGTGATGCCCAGACGTTTGTGCGTGTCGACGACAAGCTGAAAAAACTGGCTCGCTATCTTCAGCCATTTTTTCTGGCGCCGCCACCGGATCTGGATACACAGTCCTTTGCCGGATGGAGTGATTTGTTTAGGGTCGGCAAGCGCTTCAAAGGAATCACGAGCCAGGAAATCGCCGAGCTGATTTCGTTTCTGACCGGCAGCCTGGGAGAATTTCTCGATCGCAACTACGAGTCGGAAACGATCAAGACTCTGTTTCTGGCCAACAACGTGTATGGAAAACACGGGGGCCCGTATCAGCCGGGAACGGCGATCGGCCTGCTCTTTCACCTGCTCAGCGGGGGTGAGCGCGGGGTAGTGTTGGAGGATGGCCGCGAGATCCACGCGCGCATGGTGTTCTCTAACGCAGACCCCAAGCGAACATTTCTGGGACTCATCCCCGCGCGAGAATTGCCTGCTGATTTCGTGCACGCGATCCGGGGAATCAAGATGGCAGGTCCGTGCGCCAAGGTGAATCTGGCATTGTCGGAAGAGCCCCGCTTTACCGGGACACCCCCAACCCACACAGCCCTCGAGCGGACGTTCTACACCATGGTTCCGTCGCTCGAGTTTGCTGAGCGCTGCTACGACATCGCGAAGTTCGGCGAAATTCCGCAAGAGCTCTGGGTAGATTGCGTGATTGCTTCCAATGCTGACGACTCGCTCGCGCCGGTTGGCACCCATATCATGACGTGCTTCGTGCAATACGTCCCCTATCAACTGCGCGAGGGGAATTGGGACGACAACCGCGAATTACTGGGAGACCGGGTGCTCCGCAAGATTGCCGAGCACGCACCGAACGTTGTTAACTCGGTCATCGCGAGACAAGTGCTGACCCCGCTCGATCTGGAACGCACTTACGGACTGACCGAAGGCAACATTTTCCACGGCGACCTGACGCTGGAGCAGATGTTTTTCATGCGCCCGGTGGCAGGTTGGGCGAAGTATCGAACTCCGATCCATGGACTGTATCTCTGTGGGGCCGGCGCGCACCCAGGCGGTGGCGTGACCGGGGCACCGGGGCACAATGCGGCAAAACAAGCGCTGCGGGACCTGAAGCAAGGCTGGCGTGAGACGCGAAGGAGCGCGCAGGCATGAAGAAAGGCATTCTGGAACGTTTGCAGCAGGGTCCGGTCCTGGGTGATGGTGGTTATCTTCTGGAACTCGAGAGGCGTGGCTGGGTGCGCCCCGGACCCTTCACCCCGGAAGTTGCCATCGTGTATCCCGACGCGCTGCGTGAGCTGCATGTCGAGTTTCGCGAGGCGGGCGCAGAAGTCCTTCAGGCGCTGACCTTCTACGCCAGTCGCGACAAGTTGGCGACTGTCGGCCTCGAAGACCGGGTCGAGGACATCAACCGCTCGGCCGTTCGCATCGCGAAGGAGGTCGCTGCGGACGGCTGCCTGGTGGCCGGCAACCTGAGCTTGACGTGGATGTACGAGCCGGGTAGCCCCTCCGCGGCCGATCGGGTGCGCGAAACCTTCGACCAACAGTTACGCGTGCAGACCGAAGAGGGCGTCGACTTCATTATTGGGGAGACGTTCTCCTGGCTGGGGGAAGCGCTGCTGGCCGTTGAGTGTGCCAAGAAAACAGCGCTTCCCGTGATGGTGACCATCTGTTTCGAAAACAAAGACCAGACAGCCGAGGGCAAGAATGCCGCCGATGCTGCAAAGGCGCTGTTCGACGCTGGGGCCGACATCGTGGGTATGAATTGTCTGCGCCCGCCCAAGCACATGCTTGGGCCCATGGAACAGATGCGGAAAGCCGTTTCCGGTTACCTGGCTTGCCAGCCCGTGGGGTTTGACACTCCCAGCCATCAGCCCGATTTCACGAGCCTTCCGCAGTTCCCCTACGAACTCGATCGCCTGCAACTCACCCGCAAGGAGATGGGCGAGTACGCGGCCCGCGCCCGGGAAATTGGAATCAACTACATTGGCTCCTGCTGCGGCTCAGTCGCGTCACATGTGCGCGAGATGGCGCGCGTGCTCGGAAAAATCCCGCCAGACCACCGCATCTGGAAAAAAGGCGGAGCCAAGCCGATGTCGGCGTACGAGTATTACGATCATGACAAGCAGGAAGTAAAGAGCTAGCCAGATCCTTCACACGAGCGGGAAATCAAAAGGCCCATCTCGCAGACGAGCCTTTTTCATCAAGTGATTGTAAGAAACAAGCCTACGCTGCGGCGTCGGGGTTCTCGGCTTCCACCAGGGGGACGTTGGTAAGGTGTTCATTCAAGAACCACTGCTGCAGTTCATGGGCACGCAAAACATCACTGACCACCAGGTCGTTGGTTCCGTCGTCGCCAATGGTCTGCGCCCTTTTAGCGAGTTTGCGGCATTGCCCGATGATGACCTGATGAGCATCGAGTAGCCGGGAGATCTGCACCGGAACTTCTTCGCGTCCGCGAGGAGGGCGCTCGATTTGTGTCGTCTCGGCGATATCGGCGGCCATGGCCAGACTGACTCCGCCCAGCAGTTGAATCCGCTCGGCGATCTTATCCACAATCTCGTTCTGCTCTTCGTAATGCTTGTCATACAGAAGGTGCAATTGATAGAACGTCGGACCGGCGACTTGCCAGTGCGACTTCTTGTAAAGATCCCGAATCGTGATGGTGTCGGCCAGCAACTGGTTGAGTTGCTCGGTCATTTCCAAACGAACCGGCTCTTCTAACTCCAGCGGAAGCAAATGTTCAACCGTTCCATACTTCTGAATCTCATTGGCTCTCTGGTGAAGGCGTGGCTGGGGGCTGATTCGGTGGTTTCGTGTAGAAACGCTTTCTTTCTTGGCCATATAGACTCCTTGCGGAAGTGAGGGATGGGCACGGGTACCGCGGGGGGCCGCAACTGTTTGGAGCGGATTTCCCGCTGCGGGGTTGGATGTCCCTGCCGGGAATTCGATTCCGACTTCCCGAAAGAACCTAGGTCTCGCTAGCCTCAAAGCGATAGCCGACCCAAGGCTCGGTCACGATATATCGCACCGAGGAGCCGTCAGGAGTCAGTTTCTTGCGCAGCTGGCCTACGAATACGCGGAGATACTCGACCTGCTCGGTACTCTGTCCGCCCCATATCGCCGCCAGCAAGGCACGATGCGTGACCACTTTTCCCGGATGGCGGGCCAGATAGACCAGGAGGTCGAACTCCTTTGGGGTGAGGCGAACTTCCCTGTCTCGGACGAATACCCGATGTGCGGCCAGATCGATGACGAAGTCACCGATTTCGATCCTTGATGCCTCCTCCTGCGAGCCTGCGCGGGGGCGTCGCAAGCCAGCGCGCACCCGGGCGAGCAGTTCTTCCATCCCAAACGGCTTGGTCACGTAATCGTCGGCGCCCGCATCCAGGGCCTCCACTTTGATCCGCTCCTCTCCCCTCACCGAGAGAACAAGGATTGGAACGCTGGTGAGATTTCTCAGCCTGCGCGTCAACTCCAGTCCGTTCATGCGGGGCATGAAGAGGTCGGTAATCACCAGGTCAGGGGTCCAGTCCTTCATAATCTCCAGCGCGGTTTCCCCATCGTTCGCGACCCGGATGTCGTAGTTGTGACTGGAAAGGGCGGTGCGCAGGACTCGCGTGATCTGCGTCTCGTCATCCACAACCAGGATGCGCGCGTTTTCAGCCATAGGCGCTAGGATGGCTCCTGAGTCACGATATGAACGTCGACCGCCGGCGAATCACGCAGGAAGCGATGGATGGCAGATAAATAAAGATAGCGGCGCCAACCAGTGGTAGCTGAACGCCCGAAGACCACATGGGTGATGTGTTTGTCGTGGACGACTCCGCTGACAGCTGCGGCTACACTTTTGCCCGTGACCCGAACCACCGCGGCGCCAACGTTCTCGGCAAACTGTACGTTGGCCTGCAGGCTTTTCTGGTCGCGCGCGTCCGTATCCTGCCCCATATCTACGTAGACCACAAACAGCTCACCGTCGAGCGCTTGGGCCATGCGCGCCCCGCGCGCAATGAGATGTTGCGCCGCCGGATTGGAGCTGATGCACACGGCGATCCGCTCTCGAACTCCCACGTGTCTGTGAGTCTCATCTCTGCTGAGGTAGCTCTCCAGGTTGCGGTCCACGGCGTGGGTAACGTGCCGCAGAGCCAGCTCGCGCAGGGCGATCAGATTGGCAGGGCGGAAAAAATTTCCCAGCGCTCGTTCCACCCGATCCATCGGGTAGATGTCGCCACGGCGCATGCGGTTCTGCAAGGCCTCGGGAGTCAGGTCCGCCATTACCACTTCGTCGACCCGCTCCAGCACCCAGTCCGGCACGGTTTCGCGCACTTGAATACCCGTGATGTTGTGGACGGTGGGAGTGACACTCTCCAGGTGCTGGATATTCATCGTCGATAGCACATCGATACCGGCTTCGAGGAGTTCCAGTACGTCTTCGTAGCGTTTCCGGTGCCGGCTGCCTTCGATGTTGGTGTGCGCCAGCTCGTCCACTATCGCTACCGCAGGCTTGCGCGCCAGCACCGCATCGAGGTCCATCTCCTCGAACATGGCGCCCTTGTAATTGATCTTTTTTCGGGGCACTTGCTCGAGTTGCGCGGCCAGTTCAGCCGTCACTTTGCGGCCGTGAGTTTCCACCACCCCGATGACCACGTCTTCGCCGCGGCTGTGCCGGCGAATCGCTTCGCTGAGCATGTTGTAGGTCTTGCCGACACCGGGTGCGTAGCCAAGGAAAAGCTTGAAGAGGCCGCTCTTGTGCTCTGGATGTGCTTCTTCAAGCCATTGTTCCGGGGTCTTGGCCATCGCGAGTATTGTGCTGGACAGAAGGCGATTTGTCGAACTCAGGTACAATCGGCGCGTGCCAGGCGCGCTCGCCAAATCGGCGCCACGTTATGCCGTAGCGGTGGCGGGTGTCTTCATGATCGTCTTCGGGTTCCGGGCCATCCATGTTGCCAATCCCACCACAGTCGCACTGACTTTCCTGCTCTTGGTCCTGGTGGTCTCCACATTCTGGGGGTTGGCAGCGTCGGTGTTCACCGCGGTCGCCGCCACGCTGGCATTCAACTACTACTTCCTCCCGCCTATTGGGACATTCACGATCGCGGATCCGCAAAACTGGGTGGCCCTGTTTGCCTTTCTGGTAACAGCTGTAGTGGCGAGTCAGCTCTCAGCCCGAGCTCAGCGCGAAGCCGCCAATGCTAACGAGCGGCGCCGCGACGTGGAACGCCTCTACGCCTTCAGCCAGAAGCTGCTCACCAGCGACAACGTGCTCGAACTGCTCAACCTGCTGCCCAAATACATGGTGGATGGTTTTGAGCTCAAGTCGGCAGCGATCTTTCTGCCCGACCGCGCCGAAGTGTACCGGTCCGGGCCTGCGACGAGCGGGCTGGACGCAGTTGAACTGAAGATGGTGAGCGGACGGGGAGAGCCACGGGTGGACCAGGCTCGAGCGGTAGCCGTCATGCCCATACGCCTGGGAATGCGCACCGTGGGAAGCTTCGGCGTTTTGGGCGGCTCCGTCTCGGGCGCAACGCTCGATGCCATGAGCAGCTTGATTGCAATCGCGATTGAACGCGTGCGTGCCGTTGAGAATCTCGGCCGCACCGAGGCAGCACGAGAGAGCGAGCAGTTGCGCTCGGCCTTGCTGGACTCCGTCACGCACGAGTTCCGTACGCCGCTGACCGCGATTAAAGCTTCAGTGACCTCCCTGCTCTCGGGCCCCTCCCTTGATGCCGCCCAGCGGAACGAACTTCTCACCGTTATTAATGAAGAGAGCGACCGGCTTGATCACCTCGTCGGGGAAGCCGCGGAGATGGCGCAACTCGATGCCAACCAGGTGGAGCTGCACCGCGCTCCTCACTCCATCAGCGAAGTGATCTCCGAGGCAGTCGAGCGCTCAAAGAAAATACTTGGTCTGCACCACGTCTCGGTCGGTGTACCGCAAGACCTCCCCTTCGCCCTTATGGATGAAGATCGAATCCGCGAAGTGCTCATGCAACTCCTGGAGAACGCGGCCAAGTATTCGCCCGCGGAGGCACCCATCCAGATCACCGCAGAAGAAAAGAACAAGACGCTGATGATCAGCATTGCCGACCAAGGCCCCGGGATTGACGATTTTGAGCAAGGCCTAATCTTCGACAAGTTCTATCGCGGAAGGAAC
>Ga0318533_10002344_pt1 | contig 9962 bp, 5 predicted proteins | sample GRESIP053b4f27_FD_203675 | JGI IMG/M metagenome (GOLD analysis project Ga0318533, IMG submission 203675) | Tropical soil microbial communities from Luquillo Experimental Forest, Puerto Rico - GRE.SIPMG.053b4f27 | ecosystem: Environmental > Terrestrial > Soil > Tropical forest > Bulk soil | place...
ATACGATGGGGCGGATCGCCTTCATCCTGTTCCTCATCGTTGCGATGCCGATTGGGATCCATCACGCGTTCGAGGATCCGCAGGTCGGCTCGGGTTTCAAATATCTGCACTCGGTGTTTACGGCGATCGTCGCGTTGCCGACCTTTCTGACCGTATTCACGATCTGCGCATCCGTAGAGATCGCCGGGCGGTTGCGCGGCGGCACAGGTGTCTTGGGATGGCTGAAGGCGCTGCCGTGGCGCAACCCGGTCATGCTCGGAGCCGCCCTATCCTTTGTCATGCTCGGCTTCGGCGGCGCCGGCGGATTGATCAACATGAGCTATCAGCTCAATGCCACCGTCCACAATACCCAATGGATCACCGGCCACTTCCACCTGATCTTCGGCGGCGCGATCGTCATCATGTACTTCGTGATCGCCTACGACATCTGGCCGCACCTCACAGGGCGCGCGCTCGACAGCTTCGGCCTGATGCGCGCTCAGTTGTGGACGTGGTTCGTCGGCATGATCGTGCTGACCTTCCCCTGGCATTGGGTCGGCATTCTCGGCATGCCTCGACGGATGGCGTTCTACGACTACACCGACCCGGCGATCGCTACGCAGGCTGCATCGGTGACGATGTCGGTCGTCGGTGGCGCGATCCTCGTGTTGTCTGGTGTGCTGTTCTTCGTCGTGCTGGTGCATGGGATGACGACGCAGCGGGTCCAGCCGGCGACGTACCGCTTCAGCGTCGCGGTGCACCCGCCGCGCGCGTTGCCGGCTGCGCTCAACGGCTTCGGGCTGTGGCTCGGCCTGATGGTAGCCCTGACTATCGCGAATTACGGCTTTCCGATCGTGCATTCCCTGGCAACGCCAGGCACGGCGGTGCCGGCCGTCAAGGTCGGAGAGCGGTGGTGACCGGCGAAAGAAGCGCGTCCTTTCGCAATCCGTGGTTCACCGCCAGCGTCGGGATCACTGTGGCCATCGCGCTTGTCGCGGCCGTCGTCGGCTTTGTGTGGTTGCCGCTCGCACACCCAGGTGAGCGTTTCAAGGGTGTCTGGGACGCGATTTGCAGTGCCGCCGGGCTCGTTCGGAACGCACCTTCCGGAACCCAAATCGTCCGCGCCGATTACCCGACGACAACCGTCGAGATCGAGCCGCAGATGCTGCAAGGCGCGAGCGCGGAATCGATCGGCAGGGGCGCAACATTGGCTCTGCGCTGCACGATGTGCCATGGCGCCCGCGGCCTGAGCCAAGCTGATACTCCCAATCTCGCCGGGCAATACCCAGTCACGATCTACAAAGAGCTCGTCGATTTCAAAACGGGGGCGCGAGCCAGCGCAATCATGGCCCCGCTTGTGGCCGACCTCACTGACGCAGATATGCGGGATCTGGCAGCTTATTACGCCTATTTACCGCGCGTCACTGGCTCAGGTTCTAGCGCCGGTGAGCCGCCCCGCATCGTCGCAAGCGGGGCACCCTTGCGCGGCATCGCACCGTGCGGGGCCTGTCACGGCGAAGTCGACAGCAAAGCCAGCGCCGCGTGGCTCGAGGGACAGCCTGGGATCTATCTGCGTACCCAGATCGAGGCCTTCGCGACCGGCGCCCGACACAACGACATCGGCGAGCAGATGCGCAATATCGCGCGCCGGATGACAGCGGCTGAAATCGCTGCGGCAAGCGAGTTCTACGCGGACCGTCCGTAGGCGGGTAAGAGTTGCTGTCCACGATGGCCGACAGCCGTGTACCAACCGCAGGTGTTGTTACGAAATCCAAAAGTGAGACGATGCTCTGTGCAATCCAGAGAAATCGGGGTGATGTCGGTTGACATCCTCTCGGATGACTTAAGTGAAGGCTCGGCATGGCCGCGCTTCGGAGGGCAGGATGAGATACAGGCCGTTCATCAGGCTCGTCCCCCTGCTCCTGATCGTAACCGTGCTTCCTGTCTGCGCCCGGGCCCAACCCGCACCTGCCGGGCCGCCGGCGGTCGGGGTCGTGCGCGCCGAGCGCCAGCAGATCACCCAGACCGACGAGTTTATCGGCCGCATCCAGTCGATCGGACGGGTGGCGCTGGTCGCGCGGGTCACGGCGTTTCTCGAAAAGCGCCTATTCGTCGAGGGCTCCGAGGTCAAACAGGGCGATCTGCTCTATCAGCTCGAGCAGCCGCCGTTTCAGGCGCAGGTGGACAACACCAGGGCGAATGTCGCGCAGCTCGAAGCGCAGCACACCTTTGCCGAGCAGCAGCTCGCGCGGTCGCAGTACCTGATAAAAACGCCCGCCGGCCAGCAGCAGACGGTCGACCAAGACGTCTCCAATGAACGTTCGCTGGCGGCGCAGGTCGCGAGCGCCAAGGCGCAGCTGGAAATAGCCGAAATCAATCTCGGGTACACCGAGATCCGCGCGCCGATCGACGGCAGGATCAGCGCCACCGAGGTCACCGAGGGCAACGTCGTCACGCCGACGAGCGGGACGTTGGCGACGCTCGTCAGTCAGGACCCGATGTACGTGCTCTTCCCAGTATCGATGCGGGCGGGGCTCGGTCTGCGCAACCGTTATGAGGCAAAGGGCGGGTTCAATGCCGTCATCATCAAGCTTCGCCTGACGGATGGGCGGATCTACGGACACGACGGCAAGCTCGATTATGTGTCGCCGACCGTCGCCACCAATACCGATACGGTCACGGTGCGCGGCGTCGTTCCGAACCCGTTCATTCCAGGCCTGCCCCAGGGCGGGCCCGCCCCGCGCGAGCTGTTCGACGGTGAGTTCGTGACGGTGCTCCTCGAAGGCGTGCAGCCGATCACTGTTTTGGCCATCCCGCGCGCCGCAGTGCTGTCCGACCAGCAAGGCGATTACGTCTACGTCGTCGACGCACAGAACAAGGCGCAGGTCAGGCGCATTCAGCTCGGCCAATCGACGCCGTCCACCGCTGTCGTGACCAGCGGGCTTACGGAAGGCGAGCTAGTCATCAGCGAGGGGCTGCAGCGCGCCCGCCCGGGCGAGGTCGTGTCACCCGGTCCAGCGACCCCGCCGCCGCAGGTCGCGCCGCGCGGCGCGAGCGAGCCGACCGAACCCGCCTCGAACCCGGCGAGCGAGCCGGCCGAGCCCCACAAATTGCCGTCGAACGGGTCGGAGACCAAACAATGATCTCCGCCATCTTTGTCGATCGGCCGCGGCTCGCGGTCGTCATCGCGCTGGTCATCACGATCGCCGGCGCGCTCGCACTGCTGCGCATCCCGGTCGCACAGTTCCCGGACATTGTGCCCCCTCAGACCGTGGTCTCAGCTACCTTTCCCGGCGCCTCCGCCGCGGTCGTCGAATCGAGCATCGCCCAACCGATCGAAGCGCAGGTCGTCGGCGTCGATAAGATGATTTATATGAGTTCGACGAGCGGCAATGACGGCAGCTACAACCTGACCGTCAGCTTTGTGCTCGGCAGCGATCCCGACATCAACACCAACGCTGTCAACAACCGCGTGCAGACCGCGATCGCCCAGCTGCCCCCGGAGGTCCAATTGGAGGGACTGACGATTCAAAAGAAATCGTCGGCGGTTCTGCAATTCCTTATGCTCTATAGCGAGAACGGCAAGCAGGACCCGCTGTTCATTACCAATTACGCAATCATCAATGTGCTCGACGTGTTGTCTCGCACACCCGGGGTCGGCCAGGCACGCTTGTTTGGCGCGCTCAATTACTCGATGCGGGTCTGGTTCGACACCCAGCGACTCAACAATCTCCAGATGACGCCGGCTGATGTTATCGCGGCGATCCAGGCGCAGAACGTGGTGGCGCCGATCGGCCGGATCGGCGCCCGCCCGATCGGCAAAGACCAACAATTCCAGTTGAACCTGCAGACCCAGGGCCGCCTGACGACCCCCGAGCAGTTCGGTAATATCGTATTGCGTGCCAATCCCGACGGCTCGCTGGTTCGCGTGGGCGACGTCGCTCGAGTCGATCTCGGCGCCCAGAACCAGGACATCGAAGGCCGCCTCAACGGTGAGCCTGCGGTGGCGATCGGTGTCTACCTCTCGCCAGGCGCCAATGCGGTGCAGACCGCTGCTCAGGTTCGGGCCAATTTAGACCGCCTGAGCCAGCGCTTCCCGCCCGGTCTCAAATATCTGGTCAATTACGACACGACGACCTTCGTTCAGGATACGATTCACGACGTGCTGATCACCCTATTGATCGCCTTTGCGCTGGTCGTGATCGTCGTCTTTGTATTTCTCGGCAGCCTGCGCGCGACCCTCATTCCCGCGATCGCGGTGCCGGTCAGCGTGATCGGTAGCTTCGCGGTCCTGCTGCTGATGGGCTATTCGGCCAATACGATATCGCTGCTCGCGATGGTATTGGCGATCGGCATCCTGGTCGACGACGCGATCGTCGTCGTCGAGAACGTCGAACGCGTCATGGAGGAAGAACCGAACCTCTCACCCGCGGACGCGACAAAGAAGGCCATGGCCGAAATTACCGCGCCGATCATCGCGATCACCTTGGTCCTTCTATCGGTGTTCGTTCCGATCGCCTTCATTCCGGGCATCTCCGGAACACTGTTCCGGCAGTTTGCGGTAACGATTAGCGTCGCGATGCTGATTTCGGCATTGAATGCGCTGACCCTATCGCCGGCACTGTGCGCTGTGTTTCTCCGCCCCACTGGTCCGAAGCGCGGCCCGATGGGCTGGGTGTTGCGGCGCATCGACAATATCCGCGACGGTTATGCGGCGATAGTGCGCCGCCTGGTGCGCGTCTCTGTATTCAGCATTGTGGCGATATTGGCGAGTGCTGCAGGGATTTATTTTCTGTCTCTGCGCACGCCGACGGGGTTTTTACCGGAAGAGGACCAGGGCGCCTTCTTTATTTCGGTGCAATTACCGGATGGCGCGTCGGTCATCCGCACCCGCGAAGCGGTAAAGCAGGTCGAGACCGTTCTGAGGCAGATGCCGCAGGTCCAGAACATATTCGCGATCGTTGGGTTTTCGATCATTGACAGCGTCAATGAGCCAAATACCGCCTTTGTCGTGCCGACATTGAAGCCCTTCGCCGACCGGGTGGGCGCGGCGAACTCGGCGCAGGCGCTGATCGCCAAGCTGTTCTCCGAGGGTCAGCAGATCCGCACCGCGACGATCATCCCGTTCAACCTGCCGCCGATTATCGGGTTGTCGACAACCGGCGGGTTCGAATATCGGCTCGAAGGGCTGGAAGGGCAGGATCCCGCCAAGATGAACAGCGTGATGCAGGGACTTCTGGCGGCCGCCAACCAGGACCCCAGACTGACCCGCGTCTTCTCGACCTTCACCGCGAGCAACCCGTCAATCTTTCTCGACATCGACCGCGAGAAGGCCCAGTCCTTGGGCCTCAACATGAACGATGTGTTCGGCGCGTTGCAGGCGACATTGGGCGGCATCTTCATTAACAATTTCAATCTGTTCGGACGGGTTTGGCAGGTTAACATCCAAGGCGAGGCGGCGGACCGCAGAGAGGTCCGTGATCTGTGGCAGATCCAAATTCGCAACAGGTTTGGCGAGAACGTGCAGCTGCGTTCGATCGCCGAGGCCCGCGTCGTCCTCGGGCCGCAGACCATCACCCGCTATAACAACTATCGCGCGATCCCGATTCAGGGCGGGCCCTCGGCGGGCACCTCCTCCGGCGCCGCGCTTGCGGCTATGGCGGAGGTCTCGGCCAAGACCTTGCCCCCCGGCTATAGCTTTGAATGGACGGGAACCGCCTACCAGGAAGTGGCAGCCTCCGGGCAGACGGGCGCCATCCTCGGCCTTGCGGTGCTGTTCGCGTTTCTATTCCTCGTCGGACTTTACGAAAGCTGGATGATCCCGGTGCCGGTATTGTTGTCGGTACCGGTCGGGGTGCTGGGGGCGTTTCTCGGAATATTGGTTTTTCGCCTCTCGCTTGACCTTTACGCCCAAATCGGTCTCGTCGTGCTGATCGCGATGTCGGCCAAGAACGGTATTCTGATCGTCGAGTTCGCCAAGGACCGGCGCGAAGAGGGGATGGACATCCAGCAAGCCGCTGTGCTCGGCGCGCGGATGCGTTTTCGTGCAGTGATGATGACTTCGTTCGCCTTCATCCTCGGCGTCTACCCGCTGGTCACCGCGCAAGGTGCGGCCGAGATCAGCCGGCATGCCGTGGGCACGCCGGTCTTCGCCGGAATGATCGCGGCCAGCGCCATCGGGCTATTCGTGATCCCGATGCTTTACGTCACCTTTCAGACCATCCGCGAGCGCAGCAGCGCGCGATTGCGCCGCGCAGAACCGCAGGCGCGCCAGGCCGAAACCGATTAGTGAGGGCTTGCCCGAGGGGCGCATCTGCGTTGCTGATAGGCCTTTGTCAGGCGATCATTGCGCCTGCGCAGGCCCGCATTCGAGACTGCGGCCGCGCAGCTGGCAATGAGCGAGAACGGCATCATCGGTGCCGTAGAGGGTGCCGTTCCACCCGCCGACGGTCGCCTCCATGAGGAAATACCCGAAGCGTTTCAATGCAAAGCCGCTAACGACCTGCATTCCGTCGATCTCAGCGCCGGTTAGCGGCGTTTTGCCCAGCTCCAACATCGTGTCGCCGCTGACGCCGACAAGCAACTGCGCCGGGCGGCCGGGTCCAAATTCATAGCTGCTGAAATCGTGGAGATGGCCTGACACAACGAGATCGAGGCCGGGCGGCATCTGCCCGCGGATCGCTCCTTGCTCCGTAGCGTTCACGTTTGCGCCGGCTAGGTCGCCTTGCGCCAGCGCCCAAATTGGCCGATGGGTGAGGAGCCAGGCGTGAGGGGGCGCTCCCGCCAATAGGCTGGCAAGCTGCGCGGTATAAAGGGCGACTTTTGCTGCAGGTGCTGAGAAATCGTCGGCATCGGCTCCGTCGAACCACAGGAGGTCCAGTCCACCGATGTGAAGCCGGAATGGGTCGCTTCGATCCGCGCACTCGAGCGGAGCAGGATGCGGGTCGAGCAGGTGAAACCAGCCTCGACCGCCACGGCGGCAGAGCTCGTGATTGCCGCGAACCATGACCCAGGGTGCAGCGGCCAAGAGCGGTGCCGCTGGCTCCAAGAAATCCGCCTGCCAAGTCGCCCAATTATCGCCGTACGAGCTGCCGGCGCATCCCTTTCGGTCGACCGGACATGCGGTCTCGCGGTAATAGTAATCGCCGACATGGATAACCAGATCGGGTTTGTGGCTGGCCGCACGCCGGGCGATTTCGGCAAACGGCCAAGCCTCGGGGTCGTTGCAGTCCTGGATGTCGCGTCCTTCAAGCCGACAACCAGTATCGCCGACAATGACGATTCGTCGTACCTCAGAAGGCAGGACCGGAGCCTGCGAGCCTCCGACGATGAGCTGGCGAGTCACGGCTGGCGCTCGCGCCTCGCACACCACAACCGGGAAGGCGTCGTCCGCACCGGCGCGCGGCGCCATCGGGAGGTCGATGCCATCCGCCGGTGCCTCCGGACAAGCCTTGCCGGCGGCTACCGCGATCCGTACCGAAAGAGTGCCGTCGGACGCCATTTCCGTCCATGGCCCGGGCCAGTCCGCAGCCCACGAGTTGGTCGATAGGGCGATCGCTGCGATCATCCCCAGCGCCGGGCATCTCGCCTTCCGCACGGCCGCTCCTTGTCGATCTTGCCGATCGGAATAAAGCCCGCTTGGCGCGAACCATTCTCAAGTCTTTGTCGTTTGCGTTTTGGTGACGGCTCGTTTCTCGGCTCCCTTCTTTTTCTGCTTGGGCTTCTTGGCTTCCCGGCTCGACCGCTTCTGTTCCTTGTTCGCCACGACGCTCTCCCTTCACGTTAATCGCAGGCGAATATGCTGCCTATGCGCAGCGATTCAATCATAGAATTTTCCGCCGCCGGCCATCGCTTCGTCCAACGCTTGAAGCCGCCGACGAGGCCGGTCTTTGTGCGCGCGATCCTTCGGTCGTGGTAACAAGGTTGATGACCGGTGCACCCCGCACAAAGCTGTTGATATTGTCGGCGATCTCACTCCAGCGGCGCTCGACCATGCCGCCGGTCCACCCTGAATTGTGGGGAGTCGCGATCACATTGGGCAATTCGTGAAACGGATGCCGCGACCCGCGCGTCTTGGGCTCGGCGGCGTTCGGGTATTGCCACCAGACATCGAGCGCCGCGCCGCCGATCGTTCGGTCGCACAATGCCGAATAGATCGCGTCCTCGTCGACTATTTGGCCGCGGGCGATATTGATCAGGAATGCGCTCGGCCTCATCAGCGACAACCGACCCGCGTCGATCAGCCCGGTGGTCTCGGGGCCGAGCGCGGTGCACAGCGCCACAGTGTCGCATTCGGGCAGCATCCGGTCGATCTCGGCGAGCGGGAAAATCCGTTCGACCCCTGGCTCCGGTTCACGTTCCGAACGATTGGCGGCGAGGATGCGGCAGCCAAACGGCGCCGCGCGCCGCGCCACCTCGCGCCCAACCCGGCCATAGCCGACGATACCGAGCGTGCTGCCCCGCACCTCGCCGTGCGGTGTGCCGCCCTGCACCCAGCTCGTGCGCCAGGAGGCCTGCTCCCGGAATTCGGCCGAAATCTCCAAAAACCGGTGCCGCCACGCGAGCATCACCATGACAACGTACTCGGCGATCGCGCTCTCGTGGCCGAACGCGTTGCATATCGCGACCCCGGCCGGCAATCCTGCGAGCTCGATCAACTCGACCCCGGTCGCGACTGACTGCACCAGCCGCACTCTCGGCGCCGGCGGGTAGTCAGCGCGCCAGTGATTGCTAATCAGGATATCGGCATCGGCCGCCGCTTGCCGCAGCCGCGCGCGGTCGATCGGGTCATCGAGGATTTCGACTTCAAGACCGGCCGGAAGCCGATCCCTGATGCCTGCGGCGGTGCCGGCCGCCACTCCACCGAGGAACAAAGCCTTCACGATCCTTGCCTTGGCGCCGTGGGGAATCCTAGCTCACGGTAACGCTAATTTGTCCTAAGAGGCAAAGCAGACTTGATTGCGGTTATAACGATGCTTAAATTGCCTAGTTCACATGGCGGACTTCCAGCCGATCGAGGCTCCGGGATGAAACGGGGCCGGACTGGGCGACCTCTCAACCTTAAGGAGAAATTCCGCTGCAGATTTGCTGCAGATGCAGCTGCGTCGATCGCCGATGCAACTTTTGTTGCTACGGTGGCACGCGAGGGGCGTGCAAAATCCGGCGTAGAAACGTTATCTCGACGGGTGGGGTTTCGCGTATATTTATTGCCTGTAAAGATTGCCTGTAAAGATTGCCCGCACTTTTGAGGTTGCCAGATGATCTCCCGATCGCGTCCCGATCCGCTCGTGCTGTGCATCCTCGACGGCTGGGGCGAGCGGCCAAGGGCTGACGATAACGCGATCGCGGTTGCGCGCACCCCTGTGTGGCGTCGGCTGCTGGCACGCTGGCCGCACGCGCAGCTACAGGCGAGTGAGCATTATGTCGGACTCCCCGATGGCCAGATGGGCAACTCCGAGGTTGGCCACACGAATCTCGGTGCCGGACGGCTCGTTCTCCAGGACCTGCCGCGCATCGACGCCGCGATCGCTGCCGACCATCTTGCCGCGCAGCCGGCATTGCGCGACTTCATCGGCAAACTGAAAGAAAGCCGCGGGACGGCTCACCTGATGGGGCTGCTGTCGCCCGGCGGCGTACACTCACACCAGCACCAGATTGCCTCGCTCGCCCGGATCCTCTCCGAGGCGGGACTGCCGGTCGCCGTGCACGCTTTCCTCGACGGGCGCGACACACCGCCCAAGGCTGCGGCTTCGTACCTGAAAAAATTCCAGCGGGAGGTTGCCGGCCTCGAACGTCTTCGGATCGCGACCCTGTGCGGTCGCTACTTTGCGATGGATCGCGATAAGCGTTGGGATCGTGTCGAGAAGGCTTATCGGGTCATCGTGGGGGCGGCCGGCGACCGCGCCGACGACCCGGTGCAGGCCATAACGGCCGCCTACGGCCGCGACGAAACCGATGAGTTCGTGCGGCCGACCGCGATTACT
>Ga0318533_10002367_pt1 | contig 9931 bp, 7 predicted proteins | sample GRESIP053b4f27_FD_203675 | JGI IMG/M metagenome (GOLD analysis project Ga0318533, IMG submission 203675) | Tropical soil microbial communities from Luquillo Experimental Forest, Puerto Rico - GRE.SIPMG.053b4f27 | ecosystem: Environmental > Terrestrial > Soil > Tropical forest > Bulk soil | place...
TCCTCGGACGGCGGCTCGAGATCCACCACCTCCATCGACACGATCTCGTCCGGCTCGCCGCGGTAGATGACGAGGCTGACCGTTTCGGTCCCGATAAGCGCGCTGTGCGGCTGACCTTTGGGGTTCAATGTGTAGCCGCCGGAGGAACGAGCAAGCTGCCCGGCCTTTGTCACCCGGCCGCCTGCGAGGTTGAGGACGTGCTCGTCCGATAGCGCGGTGGCGACAATCTTGATCAGCTTGCCGGGCGGCGGCGAGAACTTGGCGAGCCAGGCAATGCCGCCACCCTCCGGCCGGCGGTCGCTGAGGATTTTGAGCTGGACGATGTCCTTGCCCTGATAAACCGCTGCGGACCCATAAAACGGGGTACCGGGGATCCACTCGGCTTTTTCGATGTCGACATGGGTCGAAACCATCGATCCCTCCTTCGAAGCGTTTGCTCAGTCAAGTTAACCGGCGTATACTGACAACATTCTGTCAGGAGAGATCATGCGCCGCGCCGGCCGCCTGTTCGATATCATCCAGGCCTTGCGCACCGCCCCGCATCCAGTCACCGCCGCAGCGCTCGCCGAGCAGCTCGAGGTCACAGCCCGCACGATTTATCGCGACATCGCGGCACTCCAGGGAAGCCGTGTGCCGATCGAGGGCGCACCCGGCCTCGGATATGTCCTGCGGCGCGGCTACGATCTGCCGCCCTTGATGTTCACCAGCGAGGAAGCCGACGCAATTGCGATCGGCGTGCGCCTCCTGCGCCGGTTGCGTGACGCAAAACTTCAGCAAGCAGCGGAAAGCGTGCTCGCCAAGCTGGCTGTCGTGGTCCCGGAGCCACTGCAACCACATCTCGTCTCGGCCCCGATTTATGTCTCCGACGGCGATGCGCCGCCGGTCACTGGTGTCGATCCCGCGGTACTGCGCGATGCCATCCACGGCGCGCACAAAGTGGCCATCGCTTATATCGACGAGCAGGGACGTCACACGCACCGGACCGTTCGCCCGGTCGCGATGGCCTATTATGTCGACGTCACCGTGCTCGGTGCGTGGTGCGAGCTGAGAAACGACTTCCGCAACTTCCGTGTCGATCGCATCTCGAATGCCCGATCTATCGACGAGCGCTTCATCGCCGAGAGCGGCAAGCTGTTGGCCGAGTGGCTGGCGTTGCCCAAGCACCGGCCGGACCAGACCACCGTCGAGCCGAAGGAACTGGTTAGGCGAGCAGCCGCGATGTGAACTGCGCTCCCGGCGCGATCGCGGAGCGCCAAGTCTTTTGATAGCGGAGAGTAAGCCAGGTCACACACCCAACAGAAATAATTCGACAACGTACCGTCCGGCTCGCTGACCGGGCGGATCTCGCTGGAGGGCATGAGGCGAAGTATCCGCCTCCGGGTGAGCGGACCGATGGGGAGGGGAGATGCAAAGCCAAGGAGCCACGACCGATCCGGGCGGCGCCGTGTCGCGGCCGGGAGCCCGTGAGGCTCTCGATATCCTAGGCGAGGAATTCGCCGCGCTGCATCCGGGTGCCGACGCTGGCCGCACGCTGGCGGATCTCTATGCTTCTATTCACCAGCTAGAGCGGCCGCAGAGTGCGCTATGCCTCTCGGGCGGCGGGATACGCAGCGCCTCCTTTGCGCTCGGTGTGTTGCAGGCGCTGGCGCGGCACGGCCTGCTCTTCGATTTCGACTACCTGTCCACCATTTCCGGCGGCGGCTACATCGGCAGCTGGCTGTCAGCCTGGCGCCATCATGCGGGCGACGACAACGCAGTATTGCGGTCGCTGACCACCCGCGCCGTCGATCCGGCCGATGAGGCTCCGGAATTACGGGCTTTGCGGGCCAGCAGCAATTATCTGACCCCCCGGACAGGCGCTATGTCGCCCGACACCTGGACGGCTGTAGCGCTGGTCGTCAGGAATTTGGTTTTGAACTGGACAATATTCCTGCCGCTCCTTGTAGCAGTCGTGCTTGTCCCGATCGGCGCGGCTGAATTCGTTGGCTGGTCGCCTTTGTGGCCCAGCCCATGGCCTCAGGTGTGCCTAGTATTGGCGGTATTGCTGCTCATTTGGGCACTGGTGCAGTCGTTGGCCAGCCGTTCGGGCGCTCATGGTCGCGGTATAGACCAAGGGCGCTTCTTGCGACAAATCCTGATCCCGCAATATCTGGCGGCGACTTTGCTCGGCGCCGTCGCGCTGCACCCGCTCCTCGGATCCGCGGCGCGCACCCCGGGCGGCTGGCTTGCACTGAGCGCCGGCGCCGGCGCCGTCATCTATGGCGTTGCGTGGTGGATCACGTTCTTTTGGTGGCGCCCCGCCTTCGGCCGGTTTGCCGTGCTGAGCAGCGAGAAGGACCCGGTACCTGCATTGCAGCTGCTGCTCTATTGGGTGGTCACCGGTGCGGTCGCCGGGGCGATCCTTGCATTCGGATACGAGCTTTGGCGCGCCACGCGAGGCGCCAGGAACTACGCGGATTGTATCGGCGATCCGCTGGTAAAAAACTTATTGGTGGTCGCTGGCGTCGGTTGGGCGATGTTAGCGTTGCTCCTCGGCGACACCCTTTATGTCGGGCTGGCGAGCTACGCTCCGGATGGGGACACCGAACGCGAATGGCGGGCCCGGTCTTCCGGATGGATCGTCGCCGTGACCCTGGTATGGATCGTGCTGGCCGGTATCGTGCTGTTTGGCCCGCCCGCGCTTGATTCTCTCGAATCCGCCTGGGCTTGGAAATTGGCCGCGGCTGGAGGCGGAGTTTCGGGGCTGATCAGCATTTTGACCGGCGCCAGTGCCAAATCGGCAGCGACGACGGCGCGGCAGGCGATCGAAAGATTGCCGGTTAGCCTGACCGTCTCGATCGCGACGTTGATCTTTCTGCCCTTGTTGGCGATCCTCGTCGCGGGCGGGGCACGGCACACGCTCGACGCGATCGAAAAGAGCCTGTCGCCCGATGACTACCGATACTTTCTCCAACCCGGATTGCGCTTGCTGGTCACGGCAATAGCCTGCGTGGTCTGCTTCGTCGGTGCGCTGGCGATGTCGTGGTTCATCAATGTCAACCGTTTTTCGTTGCATGCAGTTTATCGTAATCGGCTGACCCGCGGTTTTCTCGGGTCCGCGCGGGCGGCGCGGCCGGATGCCGACCGCTTCACCGGCTTCGATCTCAAGGATAACCTTCCGATGGCGGAGCTATGGCCGCCTCCGAACACCGGGTCCCGTTGTCTGTTCCCGGTAATCAACGCGACCCTGAACCTCGTGGCTACGACCAACCTCGCCTGGCAGGAACGCAAGGCGGAATCATTCAGCATCTCCCCGTTTGCCTGTGGCAACCCGAGAGTCAAATATCGCTCGACCGCGTCTTACGGCGGACCAAAAGGCGGTATTACTCTGGGGACCGCGATGGCGATTTCCGGCGCCTCGCTCAGCCCCAACCAGGGCTACAACTCGTCGCCGCTGGTCAGCCTTCTGATGATGCTCGGTAATGTGCGGCTCGGCTGGTGGCTCGGCATCCGCGCGATGCCGACACCTCCCTCCGCGAGGGACCGCGTTTCAGCTTCATCCCGATCGCCAATGAAATGTTCGGCCTGACGACCGATAGCGGCAAATACGTCTATCTGTCCGATGGCGGTCATTTCGAAAATCTCGGTATCTATGAGATGATCCGCCGGCGCTGCCGATATATTGTGGTCAGTGATGCCGATTGCGATCCCGAGTGCCAACTAGAAGATCTCGGCAACGCGGTCCGCAAGGCGTGGGTCGACCTGGGCGTGGCCATCCGCTTCCGCGGCATCGACGTCACGGCCCGCAGGCCGGAGCCGGTAGACGGCGTCTATTGCGCGATCGCCGACATCTTCTATCCCGAACCCGGCGCCGAACCCGGGCAGCTGCTCTATATCAAACCGGGCTACCATGGCACCGAACCGGCCGATGTGCGCGCCTATGCCGCGATGCACCCGGCCTTTCCGCACGAGTCAACGGCCGAGCAATGGTTCAGCGAGTCCCAGCTCGAGGCGTACCGGGTGCTGGGAGGTCATATCGTCGATCTCGTTTCCGCCGGCGGTCGTGTTTGCAGCGCCGGGGCGGGCGCGCAACCGGATCAACAACCGAGCTTAAGCAGATTCTTTAAGATGGCCGAGGCCTACCTCGAGGCTTACGCGCAGAAGAAGTAGCCGTATCCCCGACAGGCGCGAAGGACTAGATCGGTGTCCGAAGCCGAGCGAAGAACATTGTGGGTGTTCATTTCCTCGCCGGCGGATGTGCGGCCGGAGCGGCTGATTGCCGAGCGCGTGGTTCGGCATCTCCACCAGGAATTCGCACTTCACCTCGATTTGCAGGCGGTGATGTGGGAGCGCGAGCCGCTGCTCGCCTCACATCATTTCCAGGAGTTAATCACCCCGCCGCATGACACCGACATCGTCGTCGTCATTCTGTGGTCGCGCCTCGGCACAGTATTGCCCGGCGACAAGTTCCTCGGGCCGCTTTCGGGTGGAGCCGTGAGCGGCACCGAATGGGAGTTCGAGGATGCGCTCAAATCGTGCCGCGAGCGCAACACCCCGGAGATCCTGGTGTACCAAAAGGCCGCCGAGCCGACCGTCAGCCTCGGCGACACGAATGCTGCCCGCGAGCGGCTCGGACAGAAGGAGCGAGTCGACGCATTCTTTCGGAAGTGGTTCGCCGACCCGGATCGAGGCAACCCGATCGCGGCATCGCGCTCGTTCGCCGATGCGACCGAGTTCGCGGAAATGCTGGAGGACCATCTGCGTGCGCTGGTCGCGCGGCGAGTCGACGGCACGCCGAGCCGCGACGGCCAGCGGACGAACCGCAACCCCTATCGTGGCCTTCGGTCGTTCGAACTCGAGGATGCCGCCTACTTCTTTGGCCGCACCCGCGCCCGCAATGAATTGCGCGAGGTCCTGGCCGGCCGGATCGAGAGCGGTCAGGCGTTCGTGCTGGTGTTCGGCGCGAGCGGCTCGGGTAAGTCGTCGCTGGTAAAGGCCGGCCTTCTCTTCGACCTCGCATTGCCGGGGATGATCGGGCGGGTGGCGCTGGTTCGCCATGGGGTGATGCGCCCTTCCGACCGCGGCGGTAGGCCGATCGAAGCCTTGGCGGCGGCGATGATCGAACGCAGCACCGCGCTCCCCGAACTGGCGCACGCCCCGTTCGATTACACGGTTGACTCGCTCGCCGCCTTGTTGCGCGACGCGCCTGTGCATGCCGTGCCACCGATTCGCCAGGCGCTCGGCAAGGCGGGACGGGAAGCCCGGCTCTCCGAAATGGGCGAGGCACGCCTCGCCATCGTTGTCGACCAGCTGGAGGAGCTGTTCACCCAGGACCAGCTGCCTCAGTCCGAGCGCGAAGCGCTAGTGAAGGCACTGGAGGCGCTGGCCAAAAGCGGGCTCGTCTGGGTGGTCGCGACTATGCGCAGCGATTTTTTCGACCAGCTCGAAAAACTGCCCGCGCTGGCGGCGCTTTCCGCTGGCGAGGGCCGCTATCTGCTGCTGCCGCCCGACGAAGCCGAGATCGGCCAGATCATCCGCCGCCCGTCGCGCGAGGCAGGGCTTCGCTTCGAGAGCGACCCGGCGCTCGCAGAAGGCCTCGACGAAGCGATCCTCCGCGCCACAGGTCGGGCGACCGGGGCATTGCCGCTGCTGTCGTTTCTGCTCGACCAGCTGTGGCGCCGCCGCACCCCCGAAGGAACGCTGACCTTTGCCACCTATGATGAGTTGGGGGGCCTCGAAGGGGCGATTGGGCGCCGTGCCGAGGAGGTGTTCCGCGATCAGCCAGACGCGGCGCAAAACGAATTGGTGGGGCTATTGCGGGCATTGGTGACGGTGACCGGCGGCACCGCGACCTCGCGCTCGGCGCCGCTAGCGCAGTTTCCCGAGGGCTCACCGAGCCGGACATTGGTCGACGCGTTTCTCGATCCGACGGCGCGACTGCTGGTCGTCGACGGCGCTCAGCTACGCTTGGCACACGAGGCCTTGCTGACGCATTGGCCGCGAGCGCGCGACCAAGTCGCCGCAGATGCGCGCGACCTGGAATTGCGCAGCCGGCTCGAAGAGGAGGCGGCGCGCTGGCGAGCGGCGGCGCATCGGGACAAGCCTGGCCGCGTGCTGCCAGCGGGACTACGTTTGGACGAGGGGTTGGCCCTCTGCGCCCGCTGGGGTGCCGCGCTGCCGAGAGAGGTCACGGCGTTCGTGGCCGCCTCGCGTCGCGCCGCCCGTCGGAATCAAGAACGTCGTATTGCGAGCATAGCGGCGGCCGTCTTGGCATTGCCAACCATCGGCTTCGTCCTCTGGGCGGGGCTTACCGCGTGGGGGGTGCGGGCGGTCGAGGCTGAGATGGCAGCTGAGAAAGAATTCGTCAGGATTCCTGTTGGATGCTTCGAAATGGGCAGCCCCGACCCCGAGGCCGAACGCTATCCGAACGAGGGACCGGTGCACCAGGTCTGTCTACAGGCTTTCGAACTCGGCAAATTCGAGGTGACGCAACGCCAATGGCGCCAAGTGATGGTCCATAATCGCGACCCGTCGCAATATAAAGGCGACCGGAGGCCGGTCGAGCGTATCAGTTGGAACGAGGCGCAAACCTTTATCTCACTGATGAATTTTTTTGGCCGATACCATTACCGATTGCCGAGTGAAGCGGAATGGGAATATGCAGCGCGCGCCGGCATACCGACGGCACGCTACTGGGGGGACCTCGCACAGGATGGCTGCGCTTACGAGAACATGGCGGATCTGACACTGCAGAAAGCTTCGCCTGATTCGGTCGTCGCGAGCTGCGATGATGGCACCATTTATACCGCCCCAGTCGGATCGTTCAAACCCAACCCGTGGGGGCTCTACGACATCCTCGGCAATGTCGCGGAATGGGTCGAGGATTGCTATGTCGGGAACTACAAGGGGGCGCCTAAGGACGGCAGCACGGTTACAGCCCAGGATTGCGTTACCCGCGTCGTCCGCGGCGGTTCGTGGCAAGGCAATCCACGATACGTGCGCGCGGCGAGCCGCGACGACGTCGCGCCGGTCAGCCGGAACCACCATGTCGGGTTCCGACTCGCCAGGTCCGTTACCTCCTGAAGCACCAGGCATCTCAGCCGCGCACCAGCGACACGAACCGCGATGCAGCGGTAATCTCCGCCGCGAGTGCCGCGCGCCGCTCGGCCTGTTCCTTATCCTCGCCCCACGCCTCGATCTGAAAGCTCTCGTCGAGCTGCGCGGCGGCGAAGGCTTCGGCCGCATCAAGACGCCCTTCGAGCAAAGCCAGGGCGATGACCAAGGAGCCGCAGGCTGTCGTCGCGGCATTCAGCGCCGTCAGCTCGTAATCGTTATGCGCGGCAACGGCCGTCGTAAAAGCCGCGAGGCTCGCCGCCGGCTGGCTCGCCGGGATGACCCCGGCGGTGACCGCGATTGGCGCGCCGTAGCGCTCGATGGCCCACTCGATCAGGGGCTGCCACACCGCCTGCTGGCGGGCGGTGAGCGCCGGCGGATGGGTCGCCCAATAGCAGACGAGGTCGGTCCCGGCATAGTGTGCCACCTGCCGCACGACCGCTTCGCGCTCGACGGCACTTCGGTCGATCGTCGCACCGGCGAGGCGCATCAGCGGCATCGCTTCTCGGCGAATTTCCCCCTGCTGAGCCTCCCACTCCGCCGCCAGTGCTGCAGCAAGCGTCAGGCTCGGCACGATCAGGTCTCGCTTTGCTGGTGTCTTGACGAGCCGGCCGTCCAGGGCGACGCCGTGACCGGCGTCAGCCGGCACGACCCCGGCCTGCTTGTAGAAGCGCTTCACATCGAAAGACCCGCGAACGGATCCTCGACATCGTCGGGGAAGCCGAAGAACGCCCAGCTTTGCCGCATGTGGCGGGGGAGCGGTGCGGTGACCGACAAGGTGCCGCCGAGCGGATGCGGGATCGAGAGCGCCCGCGCGTGCAGATGGACACGCCTGCCACCGGGCACGCCGGCGAGGTGAGCCGCGGCGGCGCCGTATTTAGCATCGCCGAGGATCGGCGTGCCGAGGGCTGCGCAATGGGCGCGCAACTGATGGGTCCGTCCGGTGACCGGCAGCAAGGCGAGCCAGCTCGCCTTGGCACCGACAGTGTCGACGACCTGGTAATAGGTGACGGCGCGCTTGCCGTCCTCGGTATCGGCGCGAACGCGTTCGCCCTCGCGGCCGGGAAGCTTGGCGAGCGCCAGGTCGATGCGCCCCTGCCGCAGCTTCGGCACCCCTACAACGATCGCCCAATAGACCTTGCAGGTCGTCTTCTCGCGGAATGCGCGGGTCAAGAAGGCTGCCGCCGCAGCGGTGCGGGCAAGGACGAGAACGCCGCTCGTCTCCTTGTCGAGCCGATGGACGAGGCGCGGCCGCTCACCCGCCCCGAAGCGCAGCGCGTCCAGCAGCCCGTCGAGATGCCGCTCGGTGCCGCTGCCGCCCTGGACGGCAAGACCAGGCGGCTTGTTCAGCACGATCACCGCGTCATCGCGATGCAGCACCGCGTCCCGCAGCATCGCTTCGTCGCCGGGCGAGGCTTGCCACGTCGCCTGCGGAACCGGCGACGCCATCCGATCGAGCGGCGGAAGCCGGATCGCCTGACCCGGGACGACCCGGTCGCTCGCGCGGGCGCGCTTGCCGTCGACCCGAATGCGCCCGGTGCGCAGCAGCTTTTCGAGATGGCTGTGGCCGAGTGCCGGGTAGTGGCGCTTGAACCAGCGATCAAGCCGAAGGGCAGCGTCGGCGTCCACCACGGTGATGGTGCACTCGTCCCGAGCGGTCGCTGGCTGCCCCTCACCCTCCCGCTTCGCGGGTCCCTCCCTCTCCCCGCTCGCGGGGAGAGGGCTGGGGTGAGGGGCCACTTGTGATTTGAAATCGATCATTCAGAACGGGCCGTCGCCGTGCGTTGGCGCAATTTGTCCCAATAGTCGAGCCGCTTTCTGACCTCGCGCTCGAACCCGTGCTCGCCGGGACGGTAGAAACTGCGGCGCGTGACCCCGTCGGGGAAATAGTTCTGGCCGGAAAAGCCCTGCTCGGTGGCGCGGTCGTAGACATAACCCTTGCCGTAGCCGAGATCGCGCATCAACCGCGTCGGTGCATTGAGGATGTGCATCGGCGGCATCAACGAGCCGGTCTCCCGCGCCATCCGGCTGGCCTCGCCAAAGGCCTGGTAGGCGGCGTTCGATTTCGGCGAGGTGGCGAGATAGATCACGCATTGCGCGATCGCGAGTTCGCCTTCGGGCGAGCCGAGCCGGTCGTAGGTGTCCCAGGCCGCCAGTGCCTGGACGACGGCGTGCGGATCGGCGAGGCCGATATCCTCGACCGCCGCCCGGGTCAGCCGGCGCAGGATGTAGATCGGGTCCTCGCCGCCGGCCAACATGCGCGCCAGCCAATAGAGAGCGGCATCGGTATCCGAGCCGCGCAGCGATTTGTGCAACGCGCTGATCAGGTTGTAGTGGCCCTCCTGAGCCTTGTCATAGAGCGGCGCACGGTGTTGCACGATCCGCGCGAGCTCCTGCGGCCCGAGCGGGCTGTCGGCCGGCAGCCGGGCAATCTCCTCGACCAGGTTGAACAGGAAGCGGCCGTCGCCATCGGCCATCGCGCGCAATGCCGCACGGCCGTCTTGGGTCAGCGGCAGGTCATGGCCGAGATGCTCCTCGGCGCGGCGCAGCAAGGTCTCGAGGTCGTCGTCGTCGAGACGGCGTAGCACAAAGACCTGGGCGCGCGACAACAATGCGCCGATCAGCTCGAAGGACGGGTTCTCCGTCGTGGCGCCGACGAGGATCACGGTGCCGTCTTCGACATAAGGCAGAAAGGCGTCCTGCTGGGCGCGGTTGAAGCGGTGGATCTCGTCGACGAAAAGCAACGTGCCGCGCCCGATCTCGCGGCGTTTCTTGGCCGCCTCGAACACCCTGCGCAGGTCGGCGACGCCGGAGAACACCGCCGAGAGCGGCTAGAAGA
>Ga0318533_10002370_pt1 | contig 9926 bp, 10 predicted proteins | sample GRESIP053b4f27_FD_203675 | JGI IMG/M metagenome (GOLD analysis project Ga0318533, IMG submission 203675) | Tropical soil microbial communities from Luquillo Experimental Forest, Puerto Rico - GRE.SIPMG.053b4f27 | ecosystem: Environmental > Terrestrial > Soil > Tropical forest > Bulk soil...
GGGGCCATCCACCCCATCATTCAATCACCTCGTCGGCGAGCGCAAGCAGCTTGTCCGGTATGTCAAGGCCGAGCATCCGGGCCGTCTGGGCATTGATGACGAGTTCGAATTTGCTCGATTGCACGACCGGCAGGTCCGCGGGCTTGGCGCCCTTGAGGATGCGTCCGGCATAGATGCCGACCTCACGATACGCATCCAAAATGTTGGCTCCGTAACTCATCAGCCCGCCGACTTCGGCAAATTCACGAAAATTAGTTGCCATGGGAATCGAATGATGCGCCGCCAGGTTGGCGAATTGCACGCGCCGGCCGTTAAAAAAGGGATCGTCGCCGACGAGGAGGGCATCGGCTCGCTCGTGCACAAGCATCGCGAAGGCGGCATCGATGTCGCGGCCGGTGCTGGCGTTAAAAATCTGGATTGACAGTCCTTTGGCGCGCGCAGCCGCTTCCACGTCTCGCAACGTGGTCTCGGTGAGAATCGCATTGGCAGGATTGACCAACACAGCGATGCGGGAAGCCCGAGGTACCAGCTCACGCAGGAGCTCCAGCCGCTTTGCCACCAACTCACTCGCCAAGAAATTGACGCCGGTCACGTTGCCGCCCGGGTGGGCGAGGCTGGCGACCAGACCCAGGCTGACCGGGTCTCGGCTGACAATGAAAAGAATCGGGACCGTCGTTGTCGCTGCTTTGGCCACGAAAGCGGCCTCCTCGGCGACCGTCGCGATCACGGCAACCTGGCGGCGAACCAAATCGGCCGCCAGGTCATGCAGCCGATCGATTTGATTCTCGGCGAAGCGGTATGCGATCGTTACGTTCTCGCCCTCGACGTAGCCGGTCTCCTTCAAGCCCTGGCGGAATGCGCGCAACCGGTCCCTGACGACGTCAGGTGACCTGGGGTCGAGAAACCCGACCAACGGCATCCCCGGCTGCTGCGCGCGCGCCGCGAGCGGCCAACCTGCAGCGGCGCCGCCGAGCAGCGTGATGAACTCGCGCCTTTTCACTCGATCACCTCGTCGGCCAGCGCGAGCAGCTTGTCTGGAATTTGGAGGCCGAGCGCCTTCGCGGTCTTGAGATTGATGGCCAGTTCGAACTTCGTTGGCTGCTGAACCGGAAGATCGGCTGGCTTGGCTCCCTTCAAGATGTGATCGACATAAGAAGCTGAGCGCCGGAACAAGTCGTAGGGATCGGGTCCATACGACATCAATGCGCCTTGCGCGACGTATGTCCGAAAGGAGTAGACTGCAGGTACTCGGTACTGCTGCGCCAGCCTGATGAATAATTGGTAATGGACAATCGTGAACGCATCCCCCGCGACGATCAGCCCGCCGCCCGGCTCGCGTTCAAGTTTGGCGACAGCCTCTTGCACTTCGTCTGTGTCGCGAACAGGGGCCGCCGCCGTCACCTCAACCGCGACTGACCGCGGCATGGCCTCGAACGAACGGAGATAGACGTAATAATGGGGGGACGTATCCGGGTTGAACATGAGTATGGCGCGAGAAACGCCGGGGGCGACCTCTTTGAGCATCTCCAGCCACTTCCCCACCATTTGGAAATCGAGGAACATGAAGCCAGTGATGTTCCCGCCCGGATGCGCGAAGCTCGAAACGAAGCCTTGCTCGACGGGATCGTTGACCGCCGCCATAACGATCGGAATGGAGCTTGTCGCCTGCCGCAGTGCCTGAACGACTGGCGTCCCTGCGCCAACGAGTACGTCTGGCGCGAGCGCCACTAGTTCTGCTGCGTCGGCTCGTATGCGGCCGATGTCGCCTCCACCAAAGCGTGTCTCGATTTGGATGTTGCGGCCGTCTGTCCATCCTAATTCTTGAAGCCCCTGCTTCAGCGCTGTCACTCGCGCCTGTCCTTCCGGATCATCAGCCGTTACCAACAGCAGCCCGATCCTCCGCACGCGCTTGGCTTGCTGCGCGCGCGCCGCGAGCGGCACTGCGACCGCCGCGCCGCTGAGTGCAGCCAGCAATTCCCGCCGTCCGATGGTGACTGTCATACGCCCCCTCCCGTGCGAGGTGCGTAAAAGCAACGATACCACGCCACGAGCGTGCTGTCCCTAACAGCGCGGCACCCGGCGCGCGGAGCGTCTTGATTTCAAGAGATTTATTTTCGGCCGCGCCGCAGGGCGAGTACTCATAAACGCTGGTATTGGCCGAATGTCCGCTCTTGGGGCGAACCGGACACGCCGCGATGGCGGGAATGACGTGAATGACCCTGAGCGGTCATAAGCCGGGTCGAGATTCCGCAGCGCAGAAGTGTTCCTTGCAGGACTGAGTGTGTTATACTTGTATTGTATTCTGAGCGGAGGGATCTCATGCCTTTCATCGATGGGCGCACGATTCCGGAAATGGTGATGCGGCCTGGTATCCACGGACGATTTCTCGCGCACAAGGACCTCGGCGCAAGCAGGGTTAGCTTGCTCATGAACAGGGCCGAGCCTGGCGCTGCGGTGCCTCTCCATATACACGAAGTGGAAGAAACCGTTGTCATGTTTGAAGGCAGGATCTGGGTGCAGCTCGGCGAAGAACGCCGTGTCATTGGTCCCGACGACACCGTCATCATTCCACCGCTGACGCCGCATGCCTGGGGCACGGAGGGAATGAAAGAGGCCCGCATGATGTGGGTGTATGGCGGCCCTGACCCCTTTGCCGATTCCACCTACTTCGAAGGCGAGCCACCCAAGCAGCGCGCCTGAGCGGGCGCTGTTCCTCAAGACCGCCAAGGCGCTCGCTCTCACAATTCCGCCGGACGTGCTCGCGATCGCCGACGATGTGATCGAGTAAGGCATCGTTTGTGCACTGTGGTTTGCTGCATGGTGGTTGTCGCGCGCTTGCGGGCCATCTCAACCGCGGTATTGACAGCGTGTTCGAGACTGTCCGTGTAGTAGGCCGTATTCTCGTTTCCATCGCGGAAGTTCACGCGATAGTCGCCAGAGCGCACCTTGCGCAGGGTGAGCCCGAGATGGCGTGCAATTGATTTGGCTTCCCCGAGCGTCATGGCGCTGTCCATTGGCGGTTCCGCCTCTTAGTCGCTTTGCCCCCCGCACGGGACTTGTTACTCTGCGCCAAACATTTGTTCGTCACCGCCATGATCGCCCTGTTGCGGGCCAATCTTATGCTCGGGAAGCTTTCGATAATCGGCGCTGTCGCCGCGATCCTCATGATCCCCACAGCGCTGTCCGCCCAAATGGGTGGCGCCATTAATCCCGGCGTCCACGTTGGGGGCACTGTTAATCCCGGCGCGACCGTTCGTGGGGCCGTCGAGCGAGGTATTCCTGGCCCGGATTTGGGGACTTGGCGCTCGCCGAGCGGGCAAGTTCACCGTAGTCGCAAGCACAGTAAGGCCGCTATAAAGCAGCGCCGATGACGGCGCTGATCGCCATGGACAAATGACTTAACAAGACCGCCGATCGACTTCCGCTTTCGGTAGAAAAGCGGTCGTGCAGCGGCACTTCAAAGGCTGAGTTTGACCCAACTGAGACATTGGCCACCAGATTTTGCCGTGATGCACAACGATTTGGGCGACCTGCCGCCTTGCTTCGTTGTGCGGCATGAATGCCCTACCGCAGGCCCAAGCCCAGCCGCCTGTTGATCGCGTCGACTAAGTTCCGCGAAACCCCGCAGGAATGCCTCACGATCCTTGCCCGTAAGAGAAATTCAGGATAGCAAACGGGTAGTGCTCTATCCCAGCGAGCTCAGCACCACGGCGATGCGGTTGAATTGACCGGAGCCGGCGAAGAGAACTGAGTTAAAGGAGGCCAAGATGGTAGGTAGTCTCAGCCAAGGGCAGGTCGAGCATTTTCGTCGGGAGGGCTATGCCTTCCCCTTCGATGCAATCAGCAGCGAGGAGGCCGCAGCCTGCGTTTCGAAGCTCGATAGTTATGACGAAATTCTCGGCGAAGAATGCCAGAAACAGCTTAAAATCAAAGCCCATGTCGCGGCCCCCTGGATCATTAAGCTCTCGCGCAACCCGAACATTCTTAATGCAGTCGAATCGGTCATCGGGCCCAACATCCTGCTGTTCGGCGCATCGATGTTCTCCAAGAGGGCGCGCGATAGTCGCTTTGTGTCATGGCATCAGGATGCGGCCTATTACGGGCTCGATCCGCAAGAGGAAGTCACCTGTTGGGTCGGCTTGACGGATGCGGACATGGAGAATGGATGCATGCGCGTCATGCCGCGATCACACAAGGCACCCGATGCGGTGCATGAAGAAACTTACGACCCGCAAAACCTGCTGGGGCGCGGTCAGACCATCCGAGGCATAGATGACAGCAAAGCTGTCTATATGCCGGTGCGCGCAGGACAGTTCTCCATGCATCATGAGCGCACCATCCACGGGTCGATGCCAAATCCATCGGCGCGGCGCAGGGTGGGCATCGCCTTCTTTTATATGCCCACGCATGTGCGCTCCACCATCGGTCGCCGTAGCGCAACGCTCGTGCGAGGCACTGATTCTTACGGACACTGGGATCCGGAGCCCATGCCCAAGACCGATCTGGATCCGGAATGCATGACATTTCTCCGGCAAAGCTGGGCGCGTTATCGCGACCCCGACGTGCCGCAGGCGGCAGTGTCGAAGGCATCCTGATAAAGCAGGGTACCGACGAGATGCCCGCAAACTAGTCCGGTCGGCTAAACCATGAGGTAGGCCGTGCGGATGGCGGCGTTGTTCAGCGCGTCCTGCATCGATCCCGCATAACGGATCGCGCCTTTCTCGATGATGAAAGCCCGGTCGGCCACGATAGCTGAGAAGTAGAGGTTCTGCTCGGACAGCAGCACGGTTACGCCTTGGGCTTTCAATTCTTGAATTGCGCGTGCCATCTGCTCAACAATGACCGGCGCCAGTCCCTCGGATGGCTCATCCAACAGAATGGCCCGAGGATTGCCCATCAGCGTTCGAGCAATCGTTAACATCTGCTGTTCACCGCCCGACAGCACCTTGGCCGAGCTCCGGTAACGCTCCGCCAGGTTCGGGAACAGTTTGAATATCCGATCGACCGTCCATGTCGGGGCGCCTTTACGAGGCGGTTGACGCGCAACATCGAGGTTCTCGGCAACGCTGAGCTCCTTGAAAATCCGCCGATCCTCGGGAACGTAGCCCAGGCCCAGCCGGGAAATCTGGAACGGCTGCAAGGCCATGATCGAGCGTCCCGCGAAGACGATTTCGCCACGCGAAGAGCGTAGCAACCGCATGATGCTTTTGAGTGTCGTTGTCTTGCCGGCCCCGTTCCGTCCCAGCAACACACCGACCTCGCCGGCTCCGACCGCGAGCGAGACACCGTCGAGAATATGCGCGCGCCCGTAGTGGGCGTGGAGATTTCTGACTTCAAGCATTGAACGGCGTTCGCCCTCGTGTCGCCCAATCTCCCGCGCCCAAGTAAATATCCTGAACCGTTCGATTGCTGCGCACCACCATGGGCGGGCCCTCGGCGATTACCCGTCCGCGATTGAGAACGATGACGCGGCTAGCATTCTCGAAGACCACGCCCATGTCGTGCTCCGTAAAGAGGATGCTTACTCCTCTCTGGCCAACGATCTGCGCCGTCAATCGCATCAACTCGACGCGTTCCCGAGGAGCCATGCCCGCCGTCGGCTCGTCCATGAGCAGGAAGGTCGGACTATGCGCGAGAGCGACTGCCAGCTCGACTCGCTTGAGATCGCCGTAGGCCAAAACGCCACACCGTCGCGCCGCCTGATCCTGCATCCCGACCGCTTCGAGCAGCCGAAGCGCCTCGTCGCGATACAGGCGTGTCGCCAATGACCACAGCGCTCGCGACCGCCGCGAACGCGATATCAACGCCAACTGCACATTCTCGGCGACCGTCATCGAGCCGAAGGTTGCCGTCACCTGAAAGGTGCGTCCGACCCCCAGTCGCCAGATATGCCGAGGCAAACGCCTGACTATTTCTTGTCCCTGGAAGCGGACGGAACCCGCATCGGCTCGAACCTGTCCGTTGATGCAGTTGAAGCAAGTAGATTTGCCGGCGCCGTTCGGTCCGATCATCGCCAGAAGTTCGCCCGTATCGACGGAGAAGCTGACGTCGATCAAGGCCCTCACTCCTCCGAACGATTTGCTCAGTCCCGAGACCTCAAGCACGCCCATGCCTGCAACCTTATTTGCGCCGGCTCTGCACGAACAATGCCCGCGTCGAGCCGGCGATGCCTTTCGGCATCACCACGCAAATGGCGATGATGATCATGCCGAAGATGAGCCGCCAAAACTCTAGCGTCGCCAACCGATCCTGCAGGCCTACGAAAGTCAAGGCGCCGACCATCGGCCCGACGAGGCTTTGAAGTCCACCGAGCAGGACGATCATCAAGGCATCGATTGAGCGCGAGATGCTCACCGTCGACGGATCGACGATACCCTTGGAAAATGCGTAGAGGCCCCCGGCAACCCCCGCAAAAACGCCAGCAATGATGAACGCAAGCCAGCGCTGGGCCTGCAGGTTGATCCCGATCGATTCAGTGCGCAAGGCTGAATCCCGGCCGGCGCGCAGTCCATATCCGATTGGGGCAACCAACATCCGCCACAGCACCAGGATGGAGCCGCCGCAGACGATGAGCGCTACATAATAGAACACAACCCGCGAGCTCGCCCACTCGGCAGGCCAGACGCCCACCATGCCATTCTCCCCTCCCGTTATCTGATCCCATTGAAAAACGACCGACCAGACGATCTGGGCAAAGGCGAGGCTCAACATGGCCATGTACACGCCGGAGACGCGTACGCAGAACCAACCGAACACCGCGGCACCCAATCCCGCCGCCAAGGGGGCGCCCAGAAAAGCCGGCTCCATGCTCGCGCCGCCGTAAACGACAAGCATCGCGACCGCGTACGCGCCCAGTCCGAAGTACGCCGCATGACCAAACGAGACCATTCCGCCGTTGCTCATGATAAAATGCAGGCTCGCAGCGAATAGGGCAAATATGAAGACTTCCGTCAGCAGCACCAGGTAGAATTCCTGCACAACGAGCGGCAGCACGACAAGAAGCAGCAGGATCGCCGCCATGGTCCAGCGGACCGAGCTGCTCGGCAGGATAGCCAGCGTTTCGTCCGCCGAGTGGTCGCGGCCGGCCTCGGCTTCCTGCGTGCCGAGAATTCCCCATGGACGGATGATCAGAACGACGGCCATTACCAGGTACATTAGAAAGAGTGAAATTTTGGGAAGCACGAGAATTCCAAAGGCATTCAATTCGCTGATGATCGCGGCTGCCAGAAAAGCTCCAATGATGCTCCCCATCCCGCCAACGACGACAACAACGAAGACGCTGGCGATGATGGCAAGGTCCATGTGGTGGCTGACCGATGCCCGGGGAATTTGCAATGCACCGCCCAGTCCGGCCAGCACGGACCCCAGAAAGAACACAGCGGTGAAAAGAAGTGCCTGGTTTACTCCGAGCGCGCCGAGCATTTCCCGGTCCTCGGTGGCGGCCCGCACCACCGCGCCCCAACGCGTCCGGCTGAACAGGAGCCAAAGACCGGCCAGAACCGAAAGGCCGAGCGCGACCATCATGAGATCATAGGTCGGAACCTTTGCGCCGAAGACGTCGATTGCGCCCTCGAATCCCGGGGCGCGCGGGCCGAGCTTGTCTTCCGCCCCCCAAATGAGGAGCGCGACATCCTGGACCACGAGTACGACACCGAAGGTTGCAACGAGCTGAAACAGCTCTGGGGATGCATAGATCCTCCGCAAGATGAGGATTTCCATCAGCACCCCAATCACTCCGACGGCAAGCGCGCTGAGCAGGACCCCGCCCCAAAACCCCAGCGAGCCGCCGGGCAGAAGATTGACCAATGAATACGCGATGAATGCCCCCAGCATATAGAACGAGCCGTGGGCGAAATTGACGACTCGGGTTACGCCGAAAATGATGGACAGGCCAGACGCGACCAGAAAAAGCGAAGACGCGCTCGCCAAGCCGGTCAGGAATTGAACGAAGTAGAATCCCAATTGACCCCCCGCAAGTCCGGCCACGCTAGCGTTCTCGATGAGCTTGAATGAACACGAGCAACAAGGTCACTCGACTCCTCTCCCGCTTGTGGGAAGCGATTGGGGGTGAGGTCCTGAATGGCCGCGATGCCGCGCAGAGTTACGCCAGCCCCTCGGGGGTCGCAAGCGCGCCGGGGTGCCTCGCCAACCCTCCCCGATAAGGGGGGAGGGAACAGACCGAGTGCATGGCGCAGGCATCAAACGTCCTCAACCGCGCATGCGAGTTGCACGCTGGCGCGGCGCCAGCGGGCGGGTCATCGCCCCGGTGCTGATCGCTACTCCGCAGGTCGCAACGCCTTTATTTCGCTGTCGGGCGGAAAGTATTGCGCGCCTTCCCGATAATGCCAGTCGACCATCAACGGTTTGCCGTCCTTCACGGCGGTCCGGCCCACCCACGTCCCCATGGTCGATTGATGGTCGAGGGCGCGGAACGAGATCGGGCCAACAACTGAGTCGAAGGTCAGCCCTTCCATCGCCTGAATAAGCTTGTCCTGGTCCGTCGCCCCCGCCTTCTCGATCATCGATTTGATCGCGGTTGCTGAGACGTACCCGATTAGGCTCCCCATGAAGGGATTTTCCTTGAATTTAGCCTTGTAACCGTCGACGAATTTCTGATGCTTAGGGTCGTTGATTGCATACCAAGGATAGCCAGTCACGATCCAGTTCTGTGGCGCTTCCGCGCCCATCGGGTCCAGGTACTCGGGTTCGCCGGTGAGCAGGCCCACAACCGTAAGCTTGTCGGTCAGCAGGCCTCGCACCTTGCCCTCGCGAACGAATGCCGACAGATCCTGGCTGAACAGCGCACAATAGAGGGCCTCGGGCCGCGCTTGGAGCAAGGCCTGAACCGTCGCGCCAGGGTCGATCTTGGCGAGAGGCGGCCACTGCTCCTCGACGAACTCCACATCGGGCCGCTTTTGCTTCAGTATCTTTTTGAAGGCCGCAACGGCGTCCTGGCCGAACTTGAAGTTGGGCGCGACAATAGCCCAACGTTTCGCTGGTGCTTTCGCGGCTTCCTCCGCGAGCATGGCGGATTGATTATAGGTGTTCGGTCTTAGCCGAAACGTGTACCGATTTCCCTGTTTCCAGGTGATGTCCTCGCTCATCGGCTCGGTGGCGACGAACAGCTTTTTGCGCTGCTTGGCGTAATTGGTAACCGCCACGCCGACGTGGGAGAAGTAGGTGCCCGCCAAGAGTTGCACGTTGAGCTTAGTCGTCAGTTCCTCTGCCGCGGTTACGGCCTTGCCGGGCTCGGCGCCGTCGTCTCGGAAGACCACCTCGAGGGTACGACCGAGGACGCCGCCGGCGGCATTGATCTCCTCGATCGCCATGATCCAGCCATTCCGGTACGGCCGCGTGAAGTCCGCCTCCGCGGTATAGCTGTTGAGTTCCCCAATCCGGATCGGTTCGGCGGCACTGGCCACGCTCGCCGACGCGATGGCGATTGCAACCAGTGCCATACCCAGTACAGTTTTTTTGCCACTCATTTTGCATCTCCCTACGTCTTGGCTCCGACTTCGTTCAACCGCGCGTGGATTCGGTGCTACCGGAGTTTTAAAGCGGACGCGCGCTCGGTGCAAAAACGAGAATGGCGGCGCGATCAGCAGGGTCAGAAGACGATGATCGTCCGCCGCAGATTCATTCGGCTTTCCTCACAATAGATTTGCCACCAACCATGTTGGAGTACAAGGTAGTCCCGCGTTCGCGGCGGCTCGGGCGTTACCCAGTCACTCTACCCCACGGGTCTAGTCACGCTGGTCGAAAGAACGCGACGAAAGCTAAACAGGACGCGAAATGGCATGGGGAGCGGTGCCAATTTGCTGCACCGCGTTATGTCGCGTCTTGGCACGAAACGGACGTTCTATGTGTGCCGACGAATGTCTGTTCTTGGTGGAAAAGCGGTCATGCAGCGGACATCACCGCAAAGA
>Ga0318533_10002382_pt1 | contig 9899 bp, 7 predicted proteins | sample GRESIP053b4f27_FD_203675 | JGI IMG/M metagenome (GOLD analysis project Ga0318533, IMG submission 203675) | Tropical soil microbial communities from Luquillo Experimental Forest, Puerto Rico - GRE.SIPMG.053b4f27 | ecosystem: Environmental > Terrestrial > Soil > Tropical forest > Bulk soil | place...
CGCCGGACCTGCGGGACCCGCCGGGCCTACGGGACTCGCTGGACCCGCCGGACCCGCGGGACCCGCCGGCCCGGCCGGACCGGAGGGCCCGAAGGGTGACCCCGGCCCGGCACCGGCAATTCGCGTCGTCACCGGTACTGATAGCGTTCGCTGCGGAGACGACGAAGTCCTGGCTGGTTTTGTTTGCGCGAGCGGTGCGACCGACGGAGCGAAGTGCGCGACTCCCGGCGCGGCAGCAACGGGGCTATGTGTACGTCGGTGATCTTTGCTCGAACATGCGAACACGGGCGACGAAAACCGCGTTGGTGTCAAAATTTGTCGCGAAGACCGGCCAAGCCGGCCCGATGGCGGAGGCGGTGTGCAGCGGGCGGCGCGCCGGGTGCTGCTGCTGTTTGGGACGGCCACGACCGCCGGTGTCATCGACTATGCCTATACTTTGCGGCTGCTGGTGCTGCAGGAGCGGCGCCGCAACGGGTTTAACCGCGGGTTAATCTGTGACCGGGGGGCGGTGAAGCTATGGCAAATGATCGATCAGGATCAATCGATGGCCTGATGTAATGGGGCGCGATGAAGAGCGACAACGACTTGGGTGCGTCCACAACTGTGCAGTAACGGCTGCTTCGACGCCGAAGCCGCTCTCCCCTATCATTCGCGTGAGGGGCGCGCTCGTCGCGCGCGAGGTGGATCGTCACACTTTTTCGCGATCCGTCGATAGCTTTCTCGTCGAAATCCAGAAAATCGCCCCGGGCAGCGTCGCCGTCACCGCACACAGCCCAAACAGGACGGACGGCAGCAAGGCCTCCTCCGTAGGGACGCCAAAGCCGTGCAGCGCCACTACCATGGCTCCTTCCCGCACCCCCCAGCCTCCGACCGAGATCGGCAGCATGGAAATGAGCAGAACCGTGGGCGCAACGATAAACCACTGTTCGATCGTCATGGTCAGGCCGATACTTTGGCCCAGCATCCAGAACACCAGGACGTTGAGGAGGTGCGTTGTCCCTGCCAAAGCGAAAACGGCAGCAAGCGCGAAGCCGTTCATCATCTGGCCCTGCGGCCCGAGGCGTTGCCAAAATGCGGCCCACCTTGATAACGGCAACAATTTCGTCAGAACAAACGCGACTCCAACGCCGACACAGCCGCCGGCGATGATGACGATCAGCGTGCCGGCAATCGCGCTCCGAACCCTCTCATCGACGAGCGGCAGCAGCTGATGGACGCCAAGCAGGCTCAACAGCACGAGGCTTGCGAAACCGCATGCGCGGTCGAGCAGGAGAGCTCGGATGGCACGACCGAACGCGACCTTGGCCCGTCTCAATAGCCACAGGCGGATGGCATCGCCACCGACAAATCCGATGGTGACTTGCTCGAAGAAAAAGCCGCAAAGGGCGATCCGCACCGTCGTTGCAAATGTGCGTGGGTCATCGACGTAAACCAACATGAGCTTCAGCCGGACGCCCGCGATCGCGCACATTTCGACAAATAGAATTGCCAGCGCAGCCACAATCCAGGTGACGTTCAGGACGCCCCAATAGGAGACCAATTTGGCGTAGTCCAGGCGGGTGGCCAGGAACGCGATCAGCCCAATCGATATGAGGGCCTTGACCGCAACGATCGCGAGGTGTCTGAAGTGCTCACCGTTCAGCACGATTTGTGCCGGAACCGATCAATAGACATGAATCTCGACCATTGGCCTGCCGTTGTCATGGGCTCGCAAGGGTCATGTCAAGCTGTTTGATGTCGGCCAAATCGGCGCGCCGGCATCGGGGCGAGAAGATGCCATAGTCGAAGGAAATGTCGGTGTCGATGGCTGCCGAGAAAATGATCCCCGTCATAATCAGATTTGCACGCACCAGACGCGCCCGGTTGTCGTGCGCGCGCAGGCAGTTCGAGTATTGCAGCGGCAGGACGACAAGCGAAGTGCCGTCGCTATGCCCAGAAAAATGCAAGCCCCCGCGGATGACGGAGAGCGTCATATCACGGGCCGGAACGAGCCGGTCGAGGATCTCGGTTGAGAGGACTACTTGGCGCGTGAAATCGAAGTTCGCGGCGCCGAGAGCCGTGACGATTTCCCCCGCTGATCGAACGCTCGTCACTTCTGTCGGGCTGTAATTGCCGAGATTGACGTCCGGAAGTTCGTGTATCACCCATTCGCCCGGGGGGCTACGCGGCCCGCGGCGTGGAAAGCTCATGGATCGAAGTTCTTCCATAGCGTCGGCATGGAACTGCTCAAAGCCGCCGACATAGCGCACCCCGAGAGCCGGAAAGGTGCGGAACAACACCGCAAAGGAGCCGCCGCCGGTGTTGATCCAGGGGCGGAACCAATTCAGGTCAAATGAGAGATTCCGCTTAAACAATTGATGGACGAAATAAATCGCTTGCGGCGTGACTAGTTGGCTATAGTCGTTTGCAGTGGGAACACGATCGACCCAAAGATTGTCCAATGTGAGAAATTCATCATATCCAAATGTATAGAAGAAGGCCGAACCGCGAAACGGGTGATTGACAGCAAGACCGATATTCTTCCCAAGGAACTGTCTGAGCTCGGGCTCGTTTGACCAATCTTCATGCCAGTAAGGCACGAATCCCTTCGGGTATTTGAGTGTCTTGGCGATCGGAACGGCCGGCACGATGGAAACAGCCGCCACCGCCATGATCGCCGTCGCCGCTGCCGCCCGTCCGGGCGAGAGCGCGGGCAGGCGTAGGCGCCGAAGGCCAGCCCCGAAGCCTGCACGCTCGGCCGCGTGCGTTGGGGGGGCGGCGCCTGCTGCCAGCGCTTCCAATCCACCCCAGTAGCCTGCGATTGCCCCCATCCAGAACAATGCGAAGAGAGCGTGCTCGATGTAAATTGGCACCGGCAGCCACCAATTGCCTGGCAAATGCAAATAGGCGGTGGAATATGCAAAAAATGAAAGCGCGCTCACCGCACTGGTTAGGGCGAGAATTCGTGGTCGGCCGTGCAGCAGCCAAATACCGAGCACCCAGCCAGGCGCACACGTCCAGTAGAAATACTTTGCGTACTTGGACAGGAAGAAGACGGACGTGGTCTCGATAGCTCGCGGGCGCTGCAGCAAATCCGGAAATTGGACGCGGGCGGTGTACTGCGTCAACGAGTACACGTATTCAAGCGCGCCGCTCAGCAACAATACCGCCACGCAGCCGCCGAGAACCGCGCATCGAACGAGGATCGTATCGCGGCGAAGCGGGGCGAAGGTCACGACCCCGAAGGGCACGATCCAGGCCACACCGCTGACCATGGTCCACAACGGATCGCAATAGAGGCTGTAGAACAGCAGCAGCAGTATGCCGGCGGCAATGACGTAGACCTGCGGCCGATCAGGCGAAAGTCGTGCGAGCAGGCCAAGGGCCAGCAGGTGTGGTGCATAGACAACCGCTAACCCTGGAATCGAAACGAAGACGACCGAGAACGCCAGAGCCCTGGCCGCAGGCGCAAACAGCATGACGCTCAATTGCGCGGTGATAATGCTCGGAAGTCTCGGCAGATCGAAGAGACGCGCCATCAAATAGCACGCGACCGCATAGCAAATCAGCGCCACCACTCCCGAAATCTCGGCCGCCAACTCTTTGTGGAACAAAGCAAACGGCCAGTAAGCGGGATTGACCCACACGTTCATGGGCATCATTTGGGCCCAAAGTCCCTGGAGCGGATTGAGATTGGTGATCTCGAATGGGCGGGCAAACGCCAGCGTGGCTAAGATCTCCGCCTGCGCCGCCTTGCCGTCGGCCCCATCGTAATTCGTACCCGGGATGGTGGTGATCAGCACCAGTTCCGCGGCGAGGAGCGCGACAAAGGCGAACGCAACGAGGAGAAGGCCGCGATGTGCTGGGCCACGCGACGCCGGCATGTCCGCCCTCCAAACGGCACGGGCACTCATTCCATGCGACACTTCGGTATCGCCCCATCCCTCATAATCCACTGATCCCTCTATCAAAATGAATTGGCGCTGCCAAGCGCAAGGGTTCACCCCGCGCTGCACTTGAGACCTTCTTGCTCCTCGCAGATTGTGAGAATATGACCCGCGGGGATATCACGCCGATTGGAGGCTCAATGCTAGTAAGCGCGAGGGCGTTGACGGTTTTCGTCGTTGCGCACAACGACTCGCAAAAGCTCCTTGCTACGATCGACCGGATCTACAACGCGCTTACGGTAACGGTCGAGGACTTCAGCATCCTCATTTTCGATGACGGTAGCACGGACGACACTTTAGCCGTCGCAAAGGCCGCAAGCGAAAAATATCCCTTTGTCGGCGTGCGTCGCAATGAGCGGCGGATGGGGCCGGGATATTGCACGATTGCAGGAAGCCACGAGGCGAGCACACCATTCGTCATCTATGCTCCCGCCGACAACACCTGGCCGCTGCGCTCCTTCGTCGAACTGTTCGGCAATCTCGGCAAGGCCGACGTGGTCACGTCCTATTCGAACAACCTTCTGGCCGCGATGCCGTTTTTCAAACGGCTCGTGTCGCGTTCCTACACGACGATCCTCAATCTCCTGTTCGGCCGCATGATCCGTTATTACAACGGATTGACCATTTATCCGACCGAGTTTCTGGCGCGGGGGCCGCTCGAGACCCATGGCTTCGGCTTTCAGGCCGAGGCATTGCTCAAGGCGGTTGCATCGGGCTACTCGTTTCTTGAAATCACGTTGCCGGTCGACGCGAAAAACCTCCCGCTGTCTCGTTCGATCACGGTCGTCAATGTCGCTGATGCGACGATGACGATTATGCGGCTCGTCTGGGAATTCTACGTGGTCGGCCGCGCCAATCCTCGTCGCCTCAGGGTGAGCGCACGCCCCACGGTCGGCCCGGGCGCCGACGAAATCGGTGTCAACGAACCGGTTCAGACAGCCGCCGGCGAGCACAACCGCATCGCCTCGCGCGGGCCGCTGCGGATCTTGATTTCAGGCGCAAGTTCTGGGATTGGCGCGGCAATCACGCATTCGCTTGCCGAACAAGGGCACCGGATCTTCATTTGTGCACGCCGCGCAGACCGCCTTGCCGCCGTCGCGCAAGGGTGTTCCGGCATTGAAGCGCATGTGTGCGATGTGTCCGAAGAAGCACAGGTCGAACAGCTTATCGCCGCGGTCGGACGCAAGACCGATGCGCTCGATGTACTCATCAATTGCGCCGGCGGCTTCGGCGAGATTGGACCGATCACCATCGCTGACCCGACCCGCTGGTGGGCGACGATGGAAACCAATTTGAAGGGGACCTATCTCCTCATCCGCCATGCGCTTCATTTGCTGCAAAAGGGCGAGCAGCCGCGGATCATCAACTTCGCCGGCGGCGGTGCGTTCAGTCCGTTCCCCAATTACAGCGCCTATGCCTGCTCAAAGGCCGCCATCGTGCGGCTTACCGAATGCCTGGCCGGTGAACTTGCGCCCCTCAACATTCGCATCAACGCGATTGCGCCCGGCTTCGTGCCGACGCCGATGCACGAGGCGACATTGACCGCGGGTCAGGAACGCGCGGGCCGAATGCAATATCAGCGGACCCACGCCATTCTGCGTCAGGGGGGCCCATCGTTGGACCATGTCATCAATTGCGTTCGGATGATGATCTTGCCCGCGCTTGACGAACTGACCGGCAAGACGATCAGCTCAAATTTCGACCCTTGGGAAACCGCAATCTTCCGGGAATGCCTGCCTGACATCGTTCGCTCGGACCTCTACACGTTGCGGCGAATCAACATCGTGAATCTTCCCAATGGGCGATTGCGCGACACGCTGTCGCGCCCCTGGGCCAACGCGCCAAGCCGGTAAGCGGATGAAGGCCATTATTTTCGCAACGGCGATGACGATCGTCCTGCTGGTCGTTGTCACGATGGCTCTCCGTTTTCATCAAACGGTACAGCGGGCGAGACAAATGACGCTGATCTATTTTGGTTGCGTCATCGTCTCGGTGCTGACGTGGTTTACGACGTCGGTCGACCTCGGCTTCCTTGCGCGGCCGTTGCTGATTGAGCCGGGCTGGCTGGATTTCTCTCTCATGCTGTTTTTTCTGACCGCGGCTTTTTTTGGCGGCGTACTGCAGCTCTACAATCTCGCTGACCGCGGATTTTCGCTCCGCATTCTGATCGATGTCGAGAAGACAGACTCCCACCCGATCGATGCCGACTGGCTCATTGTGAATTATGGCGGCGGAAAAGGTCTGACTTGGATGTACGAGAAGCGGATCGAGGGCCTGCTCGCAACGAAGCTCGTTGACCGGAAGGCAGAAAATATCGAGTTGACGTCGAAAGGTGAGCGCGCTGCCGATGTGTTCCTCGCCGTCCGCCGCTTCCTGCGCTTGGAGCCGCAATCGTGACCCTCGATCCCATACTCGCAACGCTCATCGTCGTCGCCATCTGGTTTCTAGTTTTCGTCTGCCTGCACATCGCCGGCCTACGCTCAGGACATGACAACGCGCAATGGCTTGTCCGCAGCTACGCAGCATGTAGCGCGGCCACGCTGGTGTGCGTCGTCGCACTGTCGATGTGGCGCGATTCTGGCCAGGCGCTGCTTCTCTCGCTTCTCATCGCGATGCTCAGCAGCACATGCCTCTTCGTTCTCTACGTGCCGGCGGTTTACACCATCCTGACATCGCTCTCAGTTGCAACGCTTATCCTCCTACGCCGCGGCGGCGGCCGCATGCCGGAGAGCAGCCTCTACGAGCGCTTTGCGACGCGCGGGATCATCCAGCGGCGACTTTGCGTACTTGTCGGCGCAGGCTATCTCGTGCAGGGCGCCGGCGGTTTCAGCCTGACGCCGCGCGGACGTGCATTCGCGCGGGGCTTCGCGTTCATGAAGAGACTCTGGTGTCTAGAGCCCGGCGGATAGAACGCGAATTGGCCTCAGCCGCGGAAAGCATGCCACCCTTGCGCCTCACGTTCACTAGGCTATAAGAAACTCTCCTCGGCCAATGGCAATTCGCAAACCCGATATCCATGAGTAGTTCCCTGCAAACGCGCCTCGAGCTTTACCGGACGATGTATCTCATCCGCCACGCGGAAGAGATTCTCATGGCGGAATATCATCCGGCCGACCAGATGCGCTGTCCTATGCATTTCTGTGTCGGTCAGGAGGCGATGCCCGCGGCACTGGCACGCGTCATTCGTCGCAACGACATCTTGATGTCGCACTACCGGTCGCACGGCTACTACCTCGCAAAAGGCGCTCCGCTTGAAGCGATGGTGGCCGAGTTCTACGGCAAGAAGACCGGCGCCAACCTCGGTATCGCCGGCTCCATGGAGCTCGCCTCGCACGACCACAATTTCTACAGCGGGGCGATCGTCGGGGGATCGCTTTTCATGCCGTTTGGCGGCGCGTTCGCGCAGAAATATCGGGGTGTCGACGACATCAGCGTTTCCGTCATCGGTGACGGCGTCTTCGACGAGGGTATCACCTACGAAATCTTCAACCTCGCGGCGCTTCATCGGCTTCCACTTCTCATTATTTGTGAAAACAACAAATACGCTGCGCACACGCCGATCGAGAAGCGCCAAGCCGTGGGCAAGCTTGCCGAGCGCGCGCAGGCGTTCGGGATACCCTTCGAGAAGCACGACGGAAATGACGTCGAGCTCCTGCTTCAAACGCTGGAGCGCATCGTTCCTGAGATTCGCGCCGGCAAAGGCCCACGCTGCATCGAGATCGCAACCTATCGGTTCTGCGGTCACGTCGGCCCTGGCGAAGACGAGGAAATGGGCTATCGCAGCGCCGAAGAGCTCAAGCAATGGAAGATGCGCGATCCCGTCGCCGCCCTGCGCCGTCAGCTGGTGGAAAGCATCGAACAGGCGCAATTGGAGCAGCTCGAATCCGGCATCGACGCCCACGTTCATTCGGCCATCACGGCAGCAAAGCGAGCCGAATGGGCCGATTTCCACGACATCGTCGACATGAACTGGTCCGGCGAGTATGCGAGTATCGTCGAGTTCAAGAGCAGGGATGTATCGACCTTCAGAGGCAGTCAATCCGAAGCATTACCGGGGCCGTTCTGACATGCTGTCGCCTGAGGTGAAGACTTCGGAAGAAATCGGCCGTAGCACTCAGCTCAGCTTTGCACAATCGATCAACGCGGCGCTTCGCCAGGCGCTTGAGCTTGACCCCGGCGTCTTCGTCTGCGGGATTGGCGCGGACACGCCCGCGGGAATTTTTGGTACCACGAAGGGGCTGGTCGATCGCTTCGGTAGCAAGCGGGTGTTCGACACGCCGATCGCCGAAGCAGGGCTGACCGCTCTCGCGGCCGGTGCAGCCAATGCCGGCCTGCGTCCAGTGATCATTCACCAGCGGCTCGACTTCATGCTCTACTCGGTGGACCAGGTGGTCAACTGGATGGCGCCGTGGCGTTTCATGTCGGGTGGCCGCGCGAAGATGCCGGTGACGATCCGTGCGATCATCGGCAAGGGCTGGGGGCAAGGGCCGCAGCACACCAAGAGTCTCCATACCTGGTTCGCGCATGTGCCGGGCCTGCAAGTGGTCATGCCCGCATCGCCTTCCGATGCGAAGGGGCTGCTTCTCTCCAGCATCATGAGCGACGATCCGACGCTCTTTATCGAGGGACGGTCGCTTTTCTCGATGCAGGAAGACGTCCCCGACGCCCCTTATTTCATTCGTCTCGGTGAAGCGCTGGTGCGCCGCGCAGGCAAGGATGTCACGCTCGTCAGCATGGGCTCGATGGTGCCCGTCGCATTGCGGGCCGCGGACACCTTGTCCAAGGCCAACATCGATACCGAAATAGTTGACCTGCGCTGCCTGATGCCGCTCGACATCGCGAGCATCATCACCTCGGTCAAAAAAACCGGCCGGCTCGTCGTGGCGGAGCCCGGCTGGCGGATGTATGGGGCCGCAGCCGAAATCGTCGCGACCGTCGTCGAGACGCTGGGCGAGATCCGCAGCCGGCCTCGGCGTGTCGCATGGCCTCAAAGCGCCGTGCCCACCAGCAGCAGGCTTGAGGAGCAGTTCTATCCCACGAGTGACGACATCGTCGCGGCCTGCCGTGCAAGCGTAACCGAGAGTTGAGTAAGGAACACCGCTCGTTGCGTTCACATTCCGAGGAATAGGCGTTGCGTGTTCCTTTTTCATACTTGCCCGAGCAGTTCGCTGACCCGGAACCCATCTTCGCGCGCTTGCGGGAGGTGATCGCGGCCGGTGATTTCACGCTAGGCAAGGTGGTCGGCGAGTTCGAAGCGCGATTTGCGAACGCCGTCGGCGTGCAATTCGCATTTGGGGTGGGTTCGGGGACAGACGGCCTGCGCCTGGCGTTGAAGGCTCTCGGCGTCGGACCAGGCGATGAGGTCATCACCACGGCCAACACGTTCATCGCGACGGTCGGAGCGATTGCCGATACCGGCGCGATAACGAAGTTCGTCGATTGCGCGGACGATTTCTGCATGGACGTCTCGCTCCTTGAAGCGGCCATCACCCCGCGCACCAAGGCGATCATTCCCGTGCACATGACCGGCGCCATGGTGGACATGCCCCGCCTGCTCGAGATCGCAGCGGCGCGAGGCATTCCGGTGATCGAGGATGCCTGTCAGGCCGTCAAGTCGAGCCTCGACAAGCGTCCGGCCGGATCATGGGGACTGATCGGGGCATTTTCACTGCACCCGCTCAAGTTCATCAATATCTGGGGCGATGGCGGCGTCATGACGACGAGCGACGCCGATATCGCGAACCGCATCAGCCTGCTGCGCAACCACGGTCTGCAAAGTCGCGACGAGATCGTGTCGCTGGGCGTCAACAGCCGCCTCGACACGGTCCAGGCGGTCGTCGCGCTGTACGTGCTCGATCAGGCCGACTGGATCGCAAACCAACGCCGGACGAATGCGGCGTTTTACGATCGGGCGTTGGCGCATATCGAGCAGGTCAGAATTCCCCCGCGCGATCCACGGGTGCTGCACAGCTA